>Ga0209544_1001003_pt1 | contig 33866 bp, 38 predicted proteins | sample MesohylPK_FD_187297 | JGI IMG/M metagenome (GOLD analysis project Ga0209544, IMG submission 187297) | Host-associated microbial community of the marine sponge Aplysina aerophoba from Gulf of Piran - sponge mesohyl, lysed by proteinase K... | ecosystem: Host-associated > Porifera > Sponge >... | reverse complement strand
CACAACGCCGCGAACGCGCCCGAGTCCGCTCCCAGCGAGGACGCCGCTGGGGCATCCCAGCCGCACAACCAGCACGAAACCCAACCACACACAACACGCGCGCAAACGTTTGTTGACAGAGCACTAGTCCCGGCGGGGCTCGGCCCAGCGCCGCACGAACGCCCGCTGGGTGGGCGTCTGGGGCGACTCGGTGTGGAGCCAGCTCTTCTCCACGTGCTGCCACCACTCGGCGATCTGATCGAGGGCCTCCTGGCCGCTGAGCCCGTGGCGGACCAGCCAGCAGCCCACCACCGTCCCGGTGCGGCCGATCCCGCCCCAGCAGTGCACATACACCGTGCGACCCTCGCCGAGAGCGTCGTCGACGGCGTCGAGGATGGCCGCCATCTCCTCGGCCTGGCGCGGCACCGACATGTCCGTGACCGGATGGCTCTCACGCCGCACCGACCGGCCGAGGGCCCGCGCCTGCTCGTGGGCGATCTGCTCGTACGGGGCCAGCCCGTCGCGCCGCTGCGTCAGGTCGATGAAGCAGTCGATGCCGGCCTCGAGCAGCGCCCGCACCTTGGCCGCCGCGTCCCGCGGGCTCAACGCCCCGGGATACTCGCCCGCAGCGAACCGCCCCTCCCGAACCCAATAGCTGTTCGGAATAGGTCGACCAGGACGGGCGGCAGCGCTCATGCCCCAAGCCTCGTCGACCTCGGGCCCCTGCGTCCAGCGAGACTCAGAGGTTCAGGCCGAGAGCTGTTCGCGCTTCTGCCTTCTCCTGGGGAGTCAACGGGCCGTGCTGCCCTTCCCAATCGGAGATCACTTCACGCATCTCCTTCTTGTCCGACTGCCGCCCCTCGTGATCGCGAAACCACTCTCCGTGCTGTTCGACATAGCGCGACCGCGCCTGGAGCACCTCTGCATCCACATCGCACGCACCTGAGATTGCCGTGGTTCGAGTCTCGTCGACCGCCGCCATACATGAGATACGATAACATAAGATGAGAAATTCACCCCATGGATGCGCTGTGAGGGCGAACGAATCCTGTACTTTGAAATATACTTCTCTGATTATGGAAAGAGGAGCGGCTCCGAGTCTGCTGCCGGTCCTGCGGTCACAGCAGCAAGGCGAGCTGCTGGCACTCCTGCTCGGCGACCCCGAACTTGAAGCCAGTCTGACGGATCTTGCCGCCCTGGTGTCCGTCCCTGTCAGCTCCGTACACCGCGAGATCGACCGGGCAGAATCAGCAGGCCTCGTAACCAGCCGCAAGATCGGAAACACCAGGCTCGTGCGGGCCAACACCGACAGCCCCTACTACCGCGGACTGGCCGACGTGCTGGTCAAGGCGTTCGGCCCGCCCCGAGTCCTGGCCGCAGCGCTCGCCCGTATCGACAACATCGACAGCGCCCAAATCTACGGATCCTGGGCGGCACACTTCCTCGGCGGCAAGGCCGACCGTGCTGTCGGCGACATCGACGTGCTGGTACTTGGATCGCCCGACCGCGACGAGCTGTACGCGGCGGCCTCGGCGGCCGAGCAGCGCCTGGGACGACCCGTGCAAGCCACCGTCCGGCCAGCCGACTGGATCAGTACCGGCACCGGCAACTTCCACGCCACCGTCACCCAGCGCCCGCTGGTAGAGATCGACCTCAGGACGGCTCGAACCGAGACAGGCCCCCACCCTCGCTGATACGCCTCGCGCCTTCCGCCGCCGCCTGTGAAGTCGAGATCGCCCATGCCGCGTCGTCACGGGTGATGGTGGGACCGTCCGGGTCGAAGTACTGGGCACTGTGGCGCATCCGGCGGAAGTTCTCGAACGTCGGTTTCGCGAACGCCTTGACTGCGCCCGCAAACTGGGCCGAGACCGCATCCTCGACAGTCACGTGCGATCCGGCTCCTCCGGTGGAGCGAAGGCCCTGACACAACAGCAACGACTCCGCGGCCATCCGGTACGCGTCATACGCGGCGACGAAGGCACCCTCGACATCGCCACCGCCGAGACCGGCCGATGCCGTTGCGAGGCGTCGCTCGGCCCTGCTAAGCAGCCTGCCAGCAGCATCACGAGCACCCTCAGGCGCGACCTGCTCGAGTCGGCCGTGGGACACCAGATACTCGACCGTTGATCTGCCCCCCGCGTGCATGACGCTGCGGTCATTGCCTTCCGGCGCGAAATGGCCGCTGATCGAAGGCTCCATTCAAAGGGTGATTGATCAGGTGGCGGGTGGCTTGGGCCAGCGCCACTGGTCGGCTTCGTCGAGGGGCGTGCCGCAGCGGCGACAGAACCCGCTGCTCTCATCTGGTGTCGACTCGTGGGAGCACCTGTCCCTGAGAGCGGACAGCCGCACGGCGTGCACCGCCAGGCGCAAGGCCACACCCGGAGAGCACCTGCCGTCGGTGTCACAGAGATCGGCTTCACGGCCGGCGGCGATCTCGATGCCGAGGGCGCCCGAAGTGCCCCAGAGGTCGGCACAGTCAGGATCGGCGGCCACTTCGACCCGCCAGTGGCCGTGGCGCTCGCGCAGATAGAAGCTGCGCCCGTCGCAGGTGCCGGCCACGACGAACGGGCAGGCCGAGCACCGCACCTCGGCGTCCACTTCGAGCTCTGCGGCGGCCTCGGCCAGCTCGGTGCGGTCCCGGTCGGCCTCGTCTGACGCACCAACGGCCTCGCTGATGTCCTTGAGCAGTCGATCCCAACCCTCGGCGCGTTCGGCCGCGGTCAGCTGGCAGGGACACTCGGCGCCGCCCTCGTGAAGGCTGGGACTTGCCGGGGACGGATGGCATGAGCATCGGCAATCGGCAGCCTCGTCGATGTTGCGCAGCGGTGGGCCGGTGGCCAGCACAGCCAGTCGGGCCGGTCTGGCGGCGGCGTACTCCTCCCTCATGGCACGGGCCTCATCTTCGAGTGCGTCGCGCTCTGCCTGGTCGGGCGGGTCAGGCGGGAGCCACATGCGAGGCGGGTGCAGATTCATGAAAACAGCATATAGATACAAACTCAAATATGCATTACTGACCAATGGCAATATATTTGAGGATAGACCGCTCTGGAGGACCGATGAGCGACACGAAGATGACCCCCGAGGAGGAGCACGAGTTCTACTGCAGGCCTGAGAACCAGGAGCCGCAGGGGCCTGCCCGGCAGCGGGAGCGGCGGATGGCCGATCCCGTGCCGCGACCACGAGAGTCGACACCCTGACGAGCGAGCTTGCGTTGTCCGGGGCTGTCATAGGGGCTCTATAGGGTCGTGGGTGATGACTGGAGAGATGAGAGCGCCATGAGCAGAGAGGCGCGGCGCAGCAGCTGGAAGGCCGAGCCGCTGACCGTCCCGCAGCCGATACCGCCGCCTGCGCGGGTATGGACCGACGACGAGATGGGTGTCATCCGGCGCGGCTACGTCCCTCACATAATGGACGAGAAGTGGTTCATCTTCATGGAGCAGGACCGCCTGTTCGCCCATCGCAGCTGGACCGGGCTCGGCGTCTACGAGGCGGCGTTCGCCCCCACCGACGGCGGATACGTCATCGAGTCCGCAGTCGTCACCGGCAACGAGGCCGGGTACCGGCGCTCCTCCGACGACGAGGAGTCACTGACCCTGGAGGTGCTCATCGTCAGCTATCTGCTACAGGAGTCACCGTCTGAGGAACAGCTGGCCGGCTTCGCCCCGCACACCAAATGGGAGTTCATGGTGCCGACCGTGCCCAAAGAGATGTTCCTGCCGCGGGTCGTCAAGGCAGCCGACCCGGAGACAGAGGCGTAAGCCGCCCGCTGCCGTGGGAGCCGTGTTCGCCGACGTGCTGGTCGAAACGGACACGACCGAGACCGCTGCGCCGATCGTCCGGGGCGCCGCCCTGTCAACAGCGTTCTGCGAGCGGTTCCGCGGCGAGCACGACGTCTGTGGTCCGCTCACCGGTGGCCGGGGGCCATGTAGAACCAGAACGGGAACGGAGCACCCTGCTCGCGAATGGCAGCCCGGGCCGCCTGCATGGTCTTGCCTGCTTCGGTCTGTTCGTAGAACCAGGCCTCCACCGACCGGGCTCCCGGCGCGGGACCGGTGGCGAGCTGCAGGGCCGCCTCGGTGTAGTAGGCCCGAATGTCGTGGCAGACCGCGACGGTGATCTTTCCCGGAAGCGGCGTCTCCTTCCACGACGCGCCCTGCGCCCGGGGCACCGGCTGCTGTGCGCCATGGGCCCGCATCGCAGCATCGCCACCGGTCATTGCGGAGTCCTGTTCATGTTGAGCGTGTCGGCATTTGTCACCGTAGTCCCCTCTCTACGCGGCCGTCGTAGGTTCACCCGCCCGCGTCTGAGTCGTTGAAGCAGGCGCGGGCAGCATCGTCAGGGATGGTTATGTTGTCGGCGCTGAGGTCGACGCCGTGTTCGACGAGGCATGCGATCTGGTCGTCGTCGACCTCGAAGGTGCCGGTGGGGACCTCGGCGCCGAGGTCGAAGCTGCCCTCCTCGATCGCGAGCTCCGCGAGGGTCGCCGCGCCGGCTGCCAACGCTGCGTCGGGGTCATGCTGTCGTCCACGGCGAGCGTCAGTCACTAGTGTCGGCGAACGCCCCAAGATCGAACGGGATTGAACCAACCACTGGTGGACACGCATGAGGATCACACTGACCAACGTCATCGTCGACGACCAGGCCAAGGCCCTCGCCTTCTACACCGAGGTCCTCGGATTCCAGAAGCATCACGATGTGCCCGTCGGGGAATACTCCTGGCTCACGGTGGTCTCGCCCGAGCAACCGGACGGACCCGAGCTGCTCCTTGAACCCGCGGCACACCCGGCCACCAGGACATTCCGCGACGCCCTCACCGCCGACGGGATCCCGTCAGCACAGTTCACCGTCGATGACGTCCATGGCGAATACACGCGGCTGCGCACCGCCGGGGTCGAGTTCGCCCAGCCACCCACCGACCTCGGAACCGTCGTGTCGGCCATCTTCGACGACACCTGCGGAAACCTCATCCAGATCGCGACCCCAGCACCCCCACCGGAAGAGATTCGGCCCGTGGCATGACGAGACTGGGACGTTCCTGCGCGACCACGAGAATTGAGCGGCTCCCAACCACAGGCAGCCGTACAATTGGGGCATGCATCCCAAGGCGCTGATGGGGCGGCCTGTGTCGATCCCAGATGACATGGAGGACCGGTCGATGCCGAAGGCCGGCGGCCGGGTCACCCTGCCGCGCCATGTCGCCTGGAGCTTCCCCTACAGCTACGACATCGACAAGCGAAAGCAGCTGAGGGCTTGCTACGAGCGGGTGATGACCGAGGGCCTCGATGAGGACGTGCGCTACTACATCGACCTCGACAGGCTTCTGGAAGTGTGGGACGAACTGTGGCTGTCGCCGCATGTGCGCGAGGCTTGGAGCGCCTGGCTGCGCGACCGCGGCCTCATCGACTAGCCGCGCGGTGCTGACCGACCTGCAGCGCCGCGTGCGCGGCATCATCGCCACCTTGCCCGAAGGCGCTGCTGTGGCCCTCGCCGGCGGTAGCGCGCTGATCGTTACGGGTGTGGTGCGTCGCGGGACCGACGATCTCGACTTCTTCGCTGCTCATCCCCAGCCGGTGGCCCCCATGCTCGACGCGCTTGAGACAGGACTCGAGGAGGCGGGGCTGCGGGTCACCCGGCTGCGGGCCGCAGACACCTACGCGCGCCTGCTGATCGAGTCTGACAGCGACGCCACCTACGTCGATCTGGCCACCGACTACCAGCTGATGCCCGCCCTCAAGACCCCTGATGGGCTGATCCTCGCGGATCGAGAACTGGCAGCGAACAAGACCCTGGCCCTCTTCAGTCGAGCCGAGGCCCGCGACTACATCGACTTCCAAGCGCTGGCGCAGCGCTTCGGCCTCGCCGAACTCTGCAACCTGGCCACCTCTAAGGACGGCGGCTTCACTCCCTCCCTACTGGCGGAGGCGTTGGACTTCATCGACGAACGCGACCGCGACACCTTCGACCTCGACGACGACGCCTACGAGGAACTGGTCGCCTTCGCAAAGTCGACTGCCCGGGAACTCCAAGAACTCGCGCCCGTCCGAGACGATCCAAGCGGGCCCGCCATCATCTAGCGGGCCTCAAGACCTCTCTCTCTCTCTCTCTCTCTCTGTCTTCTCCTGCCGGTGCGCCTGCCGGTGGCCGCTCGCACGGCAGCCGATCCTGTCGCCGCATCAACCACTCAGATCGCTCCAGACCGCGTGACAATCACGGCGGCGCGTGCTGTGCGCCGTCGGTGGTGGATGGCAGTACACCTTGAGGTCCGCGGCCACGTCTCGCGCACCTTCAACACCACCGGCCCGGACCGCAACGGCAGCCGCACCAAGAACGGCAACGACGACGCAGCGTCAGGGTTGCGGGCAACAACGAAGTCCTCCACGCCACGACCCTAGCTGTGCCCCAAACCCGCGATCAGCGGTCTCGCTACCAGCGCTCGTGGCGGGGGCGGGTGCTGTAGCGGTCGATCCATTCCTGCACCATCGCCTCGTCTGTGATGTCGATCCCGTCGTCGAGCATCTCGGTGGCGATGTTGGCGGCGGGCGAGCGCATGGCCGGATCCGCGGCGTTGAGCCTCATGTCGGCGAAGGACTCCCGGGCGGCTTCAAGGTTCATTTCAAGCAGCTCCGTGGCGAGGCCGCGGCGTTGAGCGGCGAAGCGCAGCCACCGCGGGAACACCCACTCGACGACATCGTGCCACTCGTCGTCGCACACCGACTTGGCCGGGATCCACACCCTCAGGAAGTGCTCCACCCTGTTGGGGCTCCAGCACAGCGGATCACCGTCGCGCCACGCCTGGGCGAACCCGCACACGGCGCCGGCCACGCTCTCAGCCTCGTCTGGCATCGTGTCCTCGGCCACATCGACGAACTCCTCGCAGAGGCTGTCGATCTCCTCATCGGTCAGCGCCCCGGGGGCTCGCGTTCCCCCGTCGGGCAGCAGAGCGACCCGGTGGCCGACCAGAGCCCGCAACTCGTGGTCCCATCCGTCCTCGTCGTCGTAGCCGATGTCGGTCCGGTCCCGCCGCTGCAGCGCGGCCTCGACAATCGCCCGAGCGTCGGCCAACCCCAGCGGCCGCAACACCGCATCACGGCGTGGGGCTGCTTGGCGAACGGACCCTCGATCGCCTCGATCCAAGGGCCGTACACGAAGTGGCATGCATATGCGCCCTGGGAGCCGTTGACGCTCACGCCGAGACCGCGCACCTCGCCGTCGGAGCGCTCGAAGTCGATCCACACGGAGCGCTCGTCACCCCAGTCGTCGGTCAACAGCGCGGCCCGGCGCGGCGTCACATCGCCGATCTCGCCGATCCAGCCCGGCAGCGGCTCGCCGCTGCCGATCAGTTCCTCCAACAACCGTGCCGCCCGGCGCCTCTCTCGGGACGGGCCATAGGCGCTGATAGACGCGGCCACCACCGCTGCGGCGCCGCGGTCCGGGCAGGCCCTAGCTGCGGCCAGCGCCCTCGAAGCGGGCATCACCACGACGCCAGAAGGACCGACAGGACGAAACAGGATCTGCGCCGACGACGCCCACACCTCGGCCTCGTCAAGCTCGACGCACTCGGCCGCGACGTCGGCAGCGTCGTCCAGGAGCTCCTGCTCCAACGGCGGGTCCTGCGTCGGGGTTCCCGCCGGACTCCGCTCGCGGCCTCGTTCACCGGGCCTGGTGCCCTTCGGGGTGACGCGCCCGCCCCGGCAGCGGCGGTGTGGGCGTGGCATCAGACGTCTCTCCCCTCTCTCAGGTTCGAGTCCCGGCAGACTTTGGACGCGGCGCGGCCAGGTCCGCGGGCTGGCTCTAGCCGATGCTCGCCCCGCCGGAGCGGAACCCCCTCAGGTCCCCGACTCCGTCAGCGGCCCGTCTGCAGCTGCACGAAGACGGCGCCCCGCGTGCCACGAGAAAGCCCCGCCAGTGCACCACCGACAAGCGGCAGCGGACGGCGGGGAGGATTGCACACATGATGGCACCCCAGGTGCGAAATCACAACGTGTCCCTGTCCGAAGCTCTACGGCGAGAGCGTGTAGTCCGTGTCGTCTCGCACCTGCGAGAAGCGGGTGGCATCAAGGGCGTGATTCCACAGACGCCGTCCGGGAACCCTCATCCTGCGGTGCGGATGTTCCGGACTCCACCACATGGCCGTCTCGACCCGCTTTCCGGCATCGAGCGCAGCCTCTATCGCTGGCGCAAGGTCAGAATCGGCAGACATCACCACGGCCACGTCATAGCGGGCCTCGCGGGCTCCAATCGCTATGTCGAGGGCCATCAGGACATCGATGCCCTTCTCCTCGGCCCGCCACGCGGTGGGTTGGCCCATCGACCATGCCGTCGGTTGGTACCGCAGCGGGCGACTTCTGACCGTCACGAGCGGTTGGGACTCCCACGCGTCGAGCTGCCGCGCGGACCCGGCTTGTGCCTGTGCGCCGCTCTTGGTGCCTGGCCTCCCCCGGTAGACGTACACCGCCGTGAGTTCACGAGCTGGGTCGACCTTCTCGCCGAGTTGCTTCAGTAGCACGGCGAGCCTCAGCGGCTTCACCTGCCCGAATGTGTAGGGATCGCGTTGCGGGTCACCAAAGACCTCCCGTGCCCCAAAGCGCGTGTTCTCGTAGTCAATGAACACAGCGACACTCGTCACCGAGTCGCCTCCCGAAACGAATATGCCCCGCCATTCCCGGCAAGGCCGGGAAGGCGGGGAGCAGTGCACGAACTGTAGCAGACCCCAGAAAGAAGTTCATAGATCGTCCGTTAGAGTTTTCGTTAGAAGTCTCGGCCTGTAGATCGCACCGGTAGTCCAGCCGGCCGATTGCGGAGTGGGAACTCTGAAGCACCAGCTGGGACCGCCGGTGCAGACTCACGAGTCCTGCCATCAGTCTGCAAGCACGAATCGAGACCGGCGCAGCCCCTACCAGGGAGCGTGAATTCATGAGCCGCCGCGAAGACGTTCTGAGGAAGCACCGCGACGCAATCCGACAAGCCGCTGCGCGGAGCAGGCCGACGACCTCGTCGATGGGTGCTGAGTTCATCGGTCGCCTCCGAGGCGACGCCAAGCGGCGGTGCCGGGCTGCAGCGTGTGGTCCTCGCCGACGGTGTGGCGGTCGCTGACAGGATGCACGGCGAGGATCGACGCGAGATCGCCGTCGGTGAAACGGGCGTAGGTGGCGGCGTGACCGAGAGCAGGGACACTTCCAGGCTCTGTCGCTGTGTCACGGAACTCAGATCAGGAAGCTGAAGTACTCTCGCCGTTGATGGGTGTAACGGATGTCGGCGTCAACGGGTCGGCCGTTGTTGAGGCGACCAGGGCGTCTGCAAGATGTGACGCATTGGGAGCGGCTGGAGTCTCCCGCCACGTCAAGACAGGTAAGGCCACCGATGCTCGGCCCTAGCCGCCTCGGCCGAGCCCAGGTCCATTTGGACTTCCACACCTCGGAGCACCTCGGAGCGATTGGTGGCGACTTTGACGCCGACGAGTTCGCCGAGAAACTGGGCGGCGCCGGCATCGACCAGGTGAACCTGTTCGCCAAGTGTCATCACGGCTGGTCGTACTATCCGACCGGTGTCGGCTGCATGCATCCGGGTCTGCGCTTCGATCTCCTCGGCGAGCAGATTCGGGCCTGTCAGGCGGCTGGCCTTGCCGTCGCCGCCTACTACACCGTGGGGTGGTCGGCCCAGGATCTCAACGAGCACCCCGAATGGGCCGCGGTTGGCCGCGACGGAACGCCCCAGGCCATCAACGTCGCCCACGACGCCAAGGCCGACGAACCCCGGCCGCCCACCTCTTGGGTATACCTGTGCCCCGACGGCGAGTACCTCGACCTCATGGTGGCGCAGGTAGAGGAGATCGCGCGGCTTTACGATCCCGACGGGCTCTGGTTCGACATCTGTGCGACGGTGCCGTGCTTCTGTGCCCGCTGCCGTGCGAAGATGTCGTCTCGGCGCGTCGACCTCGGAGACGGCGAAGCCGTCCGGGACTTCAATCAGCGACGCTGGCAGCGGGCGTTGCAAGCACTCAGACGAGCGGCCCGGACCGGCGCGTCGGCCCGCCCGGTGTTCTTCAACGGCACGACCGTGCTCCACGGCGACATCTACTACGCGGCCGATGCCCGGTACGGGTTGAGCTCCTTCAACTCGCACCAGGAGATGGAGCATCTCCCCACAACCTGGGGCGGCTACGACAAGCTGCCATTGCGGGCCAGGTACTACCACAGCCTGGGCTACGACCTCGTCGCCATGAGCGGCAAGTTCCACACGAGCTGGGGCGAGTTCGGGGGGTACAAGTCCCAGAGGGCCCTCGAATACGAGGCGCGGTCGATGATCGCCAACGGCGCCCGCTGCAGTTTCGGCGACCAGTTGCATCCGAGTGGGTGCCTCGACGATCAGACCTACGACCTGCTGGGAACGGTGTACCGGTCGGTGGCAGAGTTGAACGGGTTCACCGACGGAGCGAGGCCGTATTCGAGGCTGGCGCTGTGCCCCAGCGAGAGCGAGGACGACGACCAGGGAGTTGCCCGGGCGCTGCTGGAGGCGCACCGCGAGTTCGTGGTCGTGACGCCCGGGGGCCTCGATCCTGCTTGCCACGACGCCGTGGTGGTGGCCGGGCCGCTTCCAGACGCGGCCGGCTGCGAGCTCGTCCGCTTCGCCTCCGCGGGAGGCCGCATCCTTGCGCTGGGCGACGCCGCAAGGGGCCTGGCGCGTCAGACGCGGGCCGCGCTGCTCGGGATCGACAACGCCGGCGAGCCATCCGGTGACGGCGACTACAGTTCCTACTCGGCCGTCGAGTTGGTGCCGCTCGGGTCCGGACTGGCCTACAACTACGAGCCCGGCTGGCGATTCGAGCTCGTCGCGGGTGCCGAGGTGCTCGCCGGCATCCACGACGCCTACTTCGACCGCACCTACGGCCGGTACTGCTCGCACGAGAACGCGCCACCGCAGAAACACGCCAGCGGACACCCGGCAGTGCACCGGCACGGACCCCATCTGGTTGCGGCCCACCCGCTGGGACGCCTCTATCTGCGCCACGGCGCCGAGGTCCACCGCAGCCTGCTGTGGGCCCTCTTCTCGGCTGTGGACACCAGGCCAGTGATCGTAGTGTCCGGGCTGCCGGCCGGCGGCCGGGTCACCGTGCTGGACCAGCCGGAGCGCTCCCGCACGCTCGTGCATGCGCTCTACGCCCCGCCGGTTCAGCGCGGTCGATCGGTCGTCGTCGATGACGTGGTGGCGGTGCCCGGCGTCTCTGCCACCGTGCGCTTGGACAGCGAGGTTGCGGCCGCCTCCGATGGGCGCCGCGGGGCGCCGCTGCCGCTGGCCCGTGGCCAGGACGGCTCCGTCTCGTTCGATCTCCCTGTAATCGAGATGCACGCCGTGGTAGTGCTGCATCATCTGGAAGACGACCAGATCTCTAGAGAATAGTCGGATGGGTAATATGTATGTTAGTGCATTGTCAAGATATTTAATTGTCTGATCATAAGATAGACATCGGATGACTTGGTTGAGCCTCGGCCCGACGCGGGTTACCGTGGCTCTAAGGGAGGAAGCGTGGCGGGATTGGTCCTCGAGGGACTCACCAAGATCTACAGCGGTAGGGTCGAGTCGGTAAGCAACGTAACGCTGACCGTCGCCGATAGCGAGTTCCTCGTGTTGCTGGGCCCCTCGGGCTGTGGCAAGTCGACGCTGTTGCGAATGATCGCGGGACTCGAGACCATCACCGCGGGCTCCCTCGCCATCGGCGGGCAAGCCGTCGGCGATGTGCACCCGCGGGACCGCGACATCGCCATGGTGTTCCAGAACTACGCGCTGTACCCGCACATGACGGTCAGGAAGAACCTCGCCTATCCGCTGAAGCTCCAGAAGGTGCCCAAGGCGGAGCGGCGCGCCAAAGTGGAGCGGGTCGCCGCGCTCCTAGAGATCGAGGCTGAACTCGACCGTCGCCCGGACTCCCTGTCGGGCGGGCAGCGGCAGCGGGTGGCCATGGGCCGGGCTCTGGTCCGTGAGCCCTCTGTTTTTCTGATGGACGAGCCGCTGTCGAATCTCGACGCCCGCCTGCGGATGCAGATGCGCAGCGATATCTCCGCGCTCCAGGGCAAGCTCGGCATCACCACCGTGTACGTCACGCACGACCAGGTCGAGGCGATGACCATGGCCGATCGGATCGTGGTGATGAACCAGGGACGGGTCCAGCAGGTTGGCCGGCCGACCGAGGTCTACGAGCATCCCGCCAACCTGTTCGTGGCGGGCTTCATCGGCTCCCCGCCCATGAACTTCTTCGCCGCCCGCCGAACCGACGGCGGCGTCGCAGTGAGAGGCCATGAGATCCCAGTGACCGGCGCCTTGGATCCCTGCGGCGAGATTGATGCCGTCGTCGGCATCCGCCCCGAGGAGGTCAGCTTCGGTGAGCCGGATCCCGGCGAACTGTCAATCACCGGCTTCATCGCTGCAGTCGAGACGCTGGGAGCGGAGACCCTTTGCCGTGTCGAGGCCGACCTGACCGCAGTCGTGGTGGAGGCCGGCGTGGTGACGGCCAGCGCTGCCGGCCCGGGCTCGTTCCTGGTGCGGACACCGGGCAATCGAGACGACCTCGCGGGCGCGCAGGTGCAGCTGCGGGCCCCCATCGGCGCGCTCCGCGTGTTCGACGCCGCGAGCGGGCGGGCTGTCGGCGTCGACGCATGCGACGGCTCGGCGCGGCCGGGCGCCGACGACACGGGCCAGCCGACAGTGCTGTCCGCCGGGTGAGAGCTCATGAGCGACATGAAGAAGCGCCGCAGCGGCCCATGAGCGACGCGGCATGACCGACCGGCTGGCTGATCCTGCCACAACCGCCGACGACGGCCCGGATGTCACTGCCGTGATCGAGCAGCAGGCGCCAAGCCGGGTACGGCCGCTCACCCGGAAACCGGGCGCCAGAGGCATCGTCGTCTTCTTCGGACCGCTGTTCGTGTTCTACGCCGTGTTCTACTTCTTCAGTGTCGCATTCCTGGCTCGCACCAGTTTCCAGGATGTGTCGCTGTCTCTGCGCAATGCCGTCAGCGTCGGATGGGACAACTACCGGCTGCTCCTCGACGACCCCCGATTCATAGACGCGCTCAGGAACAACCTCGTCTTTGCCGCGGCCGCCATCGCGGCTGCCATGACGATCGGATTCTTCATAGCGGTGGCGCTGTGGTCGGGCGTGAGGGGTCGGGCTCTGTTCTATGCGGTGTTCCTGCTGCCTTCGCTCATGCCCATCGCCCTGGTCGCATCGGTGTTCCGCACGATGCTGGAATCGCGTTTCGGAGCAGTCAACGAGTTCCTGAGGAGTGTGGGCCTCGAAGCGTTGGCCCAGCGCTGGCTGATCGATCCCGACCTGGCCTATGGCGTCATCGTCGTCATGTTCGTCTATCTGATCGGGCTGCCGATCCTGTACTACACGTCGAACCTCGCGGTGATCAACACCTCCGCTCTGGAGTCCGCCGTGCTTGATGGGGCGGGCCCGTTCAGGCTGATGGGCGGGATCCTGTTCCCGATCATGAAGAACACGCACAAGACCGTGACGCTGTCGACTGTGCTCATCTCGTTTCGGGCCTTCGACATCGTGTTCTTCTCGACTGGAGGCGGGCCGGCCGGCAGGACGGAGATAACGGGGACGTACGTCTACAACTTCACTACAAGCGGAACGAATGTCGGCTTCGCGTCGGCCGCGGCCGTCATCGTGCTGCTGATATCGCTGATCGTCTCCGCGGTGCAGTTGCGGATCTATCGGCGGGCTGGCGCCTCCTGATGGCGGTTGACAGCACCGCCGTCTCCAGTCGCTCGACCGGACGAGCCACCGACAATCTCTACCGTTCCCGGATCGACCGTCTCATCATGGGGTCGATACTGGTCGCCATGGGCCTGCTGTGGGTCGTGCCCATCGCCGCCGCCGTCGATCGGGCCCTGGTGTTCAACGGCTGGCGCAACTTCTCCGAAGTCATCAGCGGCGACATCGGCGGAATCACGATCTGGCGGACCTACGCAAACTCGTTCGCCATCGCCTTGCTCCATGCGGCGATGGTCCTGGTGGTCGCGAGCCTGGCCGGGTACGGGTTCGCCAAGTTCGACTTCCGGGGCAAGGAGGTCATGTACTACGTCACTCTGGTGTTCCTGGCGGTGCCGGCCACGTCCATCCTCGTGCCGTTGTTCTACATCACGAGAGAGCTCGACCTGCGCGACAGCTATCTGGGGGTCGCCCTGCCGGAAGCAGCCTTGACACTGCCGTTCGGGGTGCTGTTGATGCGCAACTTCGCAGAGACGATCTCAGACACCTACATCGAGGCGGCCGCGATCGATGGGGCGTCCCACTTCGAGATATTCCGGGGCGTGTTCCTTCCGATGAGCAGGCCAGCCTTGCTCAGCCTGGGGACCCTCTCAATAATGTGGTCTCTTCAGGACTTCCTGTTCCCGTCGCTCTTCTTCACCGACGCCAACAAGACGACCGCCGCCCAGGCCGTGTTGAGATTCAAGGAGTACTTGGGCGCCACGCCCGACGACATCGGCAAGTACAACGCCAGCCTCGTCCTGCTCGCCGTGCCTGCGCTAATCGTGGTGATCGGAGGCCTGCGCTTCATCACTCGCGGGCTCGCGGCCGGCGGCATCAAGGAATAGGCCTCGAGATGAGCGGACGCAACGCCGTCGATTTCCCACGACCAGCGCGGAGGCCTGCACGCGACATGGGCGGACTGAGGATCGTGGACATGTCGGTCCGTGACATCAGGTTCCCGACTTCGGACGACCTCGGCGGATCCGACGCCATGAACGCAGCGCCCGACTACTCCGCGTCATACCTGAGGCTCGCCACCGACCGCGCCGGTCTGTACGGCTGCGGTTTCACATTCACGATCGGTCGGGGTGCCGACATCGTGACCCGCATGGTGGAGCAGCTCGCCGCTGGCCTGACCGGTCGGCGCGTGGACGACATGGTGGACTTCATGGCCGGTCTGCTTCACGATCTCACCCAGGACAGCTTCCTGCGCTGGCTGGGCCCTGAGAAGGGTGTGACCCATTTGGCCGCGGCTGCGGTGCTCAATGCGGTGTGGGACTTGTGGGCGAGAGCGCAAGAGGTTCCTCTGTGGCGCCTGCTGGTGGAGCTCGAGCCCGAGGAGCTGGTCGGCTGTCTGGCCTTACGACACTTGGAGGACGCCCTCTCCGCCGACGAGGCGGTCTCCATTCTCCGGAGGCGCCGGCTGGGCCGCGATGAGCGGTTAGCCCATCTGCGCCGCTCGGGCTACCCGGGCTACATCACATCCGCGGGCTGGTTGGGCTACAGCGACGCCGAGGTGCGGCGAAGGGTCACGCAGGCCCTGGGCGACGGATGGGAGGCATTCAAGCTCAAGGTCGGCCAGGATCTCGACAGCGACCTGAGACGGACCCGGATGGTGCGCGACCTGATAGGCACCGACCGCCGCTTGATGGTCGACGCCAACCAGGTCTGGGAGGTGCATGAGGCGATCGAGTGGGTCAACGCCCTCGCCGAGGTCGGCCTCTACTGGATCGAGGAGCCGACCAGCCCAGACGACATCCTGGGCCACGCCGCCATCGCCCGAGCGGTCGCCCCGGTGCTGGTCGCCACCGGAGAGCACGCCCACAACCGCGTGATGTTCAAGCAGTTCCTCGCCAGCGGCGCGATCGGCGTCTGCCAGATCGACAGCTGCCGGCTGGCCAGCGTCAACGAGAACGTGTCGGTGCTTCTGATGGCCGAGAAGTTCGGCGTGCCGGTGTGCCCCCATGGCGGCGGGGTCGGCCTCTGCGAGCTAGTGCAGCACCTCTCGATATTCGACTACATCGCCGTCAGCGCCAGTCTCGAGAACCGCTGGATCGAGTATGTGGACCATCTCCATGAGATGTTCGTGGCTCCAGTCCGCGTCGTCGGGGGCCGCTACCAGCTGCCCGACAGGCCAGGCTTCAGCGCGGAGTTGTCGGCGGAGGCGATCCAGAAATTCGAGTATCCCAGCGGCACGGTGTGGCGCGCCCGAGAGCCGGCCGCGCATGAATAGGCGCGACAACGGGGGGCGCGACGCCGCGAGCCTCAGCGTCGTCGACGCCCACATTCACCTCTGGGACACGGCGCGGCTGCGCTACCGATGGCTGGAGGCCGCGCCGGGGCTGCCCCGGCTCGCCGACAGCAACCTGTTCGAACGGGCCTGCGGGCAACTGGAGACGGCGACGATACGTGGCGCAGTGGCGATCCAAGCGGAATGCGATCCGGACCAAGCCTCCGAAGAGGTCGAGTGGATCCTCAAGCAGCGGGCCGCGGGTGCTCCCGTGGCAGCCGTGGTGGCCTTCGCTCCGGTGGAGAGGGCCACGGCGGCCGAGATGCTGGGCCGCTACGCAGAGAATCCTGCGGTTCGCGGCGTGCGTCGCAACATTCAAGACGAGGAGCCTGGGTTCTGTCGGCGCATGGCTCCAGGCGTGAAGCTGCTGGCCGACTACGGGCTGAGCTTCGACATCTGCGCCCGAGAGCACCAACTGTGCGAAGTCGTCGGGCTGGTCGACGCTGCTCCGCACACCTCGTTCGTGCTGGACCATCTGGGCAAGCCGGCCGTCGGGTCGGGCGGACTGAGGAGATGGCAAGCAGCGATACTGGAGCTCTCGGCGCGTCCGAACGTATCCTGCAAGCTCTCTGGGCTCGGGACCGAGGCTCCGCCGGACTGGTCCGCCCGGGACGTGGCGCCCTATGTGACGCACGCGCTGGAGACGTTCGGGCCCCGTCGAGTGATGTTCGGAAGCGACTGGCCGGTGTGCACCGCGGCCGGCACATATGGAGGTTGGTTGGACGTGATCCGTTCGACCGTTCCAGCCCGTCTCCACCAGGAGGTGTTCAACCACAATGCGTCCGAGTTCTACAGACTCGCCTGAGGACGGCCCCACCAACTCCCCGGGTGACAAGACCGCCGGCACCCCCTTCCGGGTCGGCCAGGTCGTGCGCCTCCGCCCCGAGCGCCGCGACACATACATCGCGCTACACCAGGCCGTCTGGCCCGAGGTGCTCGCAATGATCAGCTCATGCAACATCACCAACTACTCGGTATTCGAGCTCGACGGGCTGCTCTTCTCGTACTTCGAGTACACGGGCAGCAACTGGGAGCAGGACAACGCCAAGATGATGGCGGACCCCGCAACGCGGCGGTGGTGGAGCCTGACGGACCCATGCCAGGAAGCAGTCGGCGGGCGTGACGGACCCAGGCCATGGACGCCCATGACTGAGATATTTCACCACGAGTGAGCGAGCCGGGCCCCGCTTGCGCTCCACTGCTGCGGATAGGCTGACAAGGTGCCCGCGCAGCCGCTAGGCGCCTCGCCGGCCGGGGCTCAGACCGAGGACAACCGCTCCGCGACAGACCGGACCATCGAGGGGATCGTTGCCCTGATCGGCGCCGGAGAGCTTGCAGCAGCGACCCGCCTGCCACCCGAGAGCGAGCTAGCCGCCCTGATGGGAGTCTCGCGAGGCTCGTTGCGGGAGGCGGTCCGAGTGCTTGCGTACCTCGGGATCGTCGACGTGCGGGTGGGCGACGGCACCTACGTGACCGACCTCGACGGCGCCAACCTCCTGCGCGGCTTCGACCTGCTCGGACAGGTGGCCAACGAGAAGACGGCGCTCGAGATCTTCGAGATAAGGCGCGTCCTGGAATCGGCGGCGGCGGCCATGGCTGCCTCGCGGATCACCGACGAGCAGTTGTCGGAGATGGAGGCCCATCTTAAGCAAATGAGATCCGAGAAGGACGCCGAGAGGTTCGTGAGGCTCGACATCCAGTTCCATGATCTGATTGCGTCCGCGACGGGCAACGTGTCGCTGCGGATGCTCGGCGCGTCGTTCTCGGCACGGACCCAGCGGGCCCGTCTGATGAGAGGCCAGAACCTCGCCGGCATCCTCTCGAGATCGACCATCGAGCACGACGACATATTCCGTCACATCAGGAACCGAGAGCCGGTCCTGGCCGCGGCGGCAGCAACATCGCACATCGCCAACGTCGAGAATTGGCTACGCCAGGAATTCGCGGCAAACAGCGACGGCGACACACCGGACAGCCACGCTGGGAGCGTCACCTGATTCCCGAGGACCACGGCCTGCCGTCGAACCGGTTGCGGCGAGCCACAAGATCGTCGAGGAGCCCTCTGTCCACTGGGTCACGCGCCGCGGCAACGCAGGCGGTGAGTTCGGCTTCGCTGCTGATGCCCGTAAGCACCGACGCGGGCCCGGCTAGGTCGACGGCGTAGCTGATAGCGGCCGCCGCGACGGGCACGCCCATGTCCTCGCAATGGTCGATCAGGGCGCGGGCGGCCCGCCTTCGCTCCGGCCCTGCGGGATGCCACTGCGGCGGCCCCGTGGGGCTCAGCAGCCCCATGTGCAGCGGCGACGCTGACACGACTCCGCACCCGTGGGCCCGTGCCGCGGGGACCAGCACCTCGACCACGGAGTCATCGAGAAGATCTCCATGGCAATAGCTCAGGACTGCATCGACGGCGCCGGTCTCGACCACTTCAACGAGAATCTCCAAGGGGTAGCCGGAGACCCCCACGTATCGGGCCTTCCCCGCGTCCCGGGCGTCCATCAACGCCGGCAGCGCGTCGTCGAGGATCATCGACAGTGCACCGAACTCGATGTCGTGGAGGAACACGATGTCCACATAGTTGGTGCGCAGACGCTTCAGGCTCTCCTCGATCGAGGCGGTGATGCGACCGCGGGAGAAATCGAAGCCGCCCGGGTAGTCCCGGTCATATCGCCCCGCCTTCGTGCTGATGACGGCCCGGTCTCGCACGCCGGCCAACGCCCGTCCTAGGCGCGACTCCGACAGCGTGCGCCCGTAGTACGGGGAGGTGTCGAAGTAGTCGATACCGAAGTCCAGGGCGGCCCGCACGATTCTGACCGCCTCCTGCTGCGCGAGAGCGCCATACTCGTCCCCTAACGGAGCCGCGCCAAAGCCGACGGCGGGCAACTCGAGGTCGGTGCCTTCGAGTGTGCGTCGAAGCATCGGATTGCGACCGGTCAGCGGCCCCTTGAGAGGCCGAGGGGATGGACCGCGATCCACCTAGGAATCAGCGGTGCGTTGAGAGAGGCGGCGGCCCGAGCGGTCCGTGAGCGCAGCGAACGAGCGCGGGAAACACGGACCCTCACCGCGAGCCGTTCACCACCTGTCCGCGCTCGCTCTAGGGGCATCGACAGGGTCGCAGCCCCGCGGGTGCATCCGATCGTGGCGACGAACCACGTCATCCGATGTTGGAGTAGCGTCCGCTCTCCCATTCCGACTGGAGATACTCGACCTGCTCGGCCACCGGTGTGCCGCTGATGATGGTGTCGATGACCGCGTCGCCGGCCGCGGCGGAGAAGTCCGACACGTTGTTGCGGTCGCTGCCCGGATTGGACAGCACCGCCGACAGCTCGGCGTAACCCGAAGCGGCTAGCCCCGTGCTGAATACGTCGGTCGGGACCGCGTAGCCGGTGCGGGCCGGCGATGCGAACAGGTCGGTGACCCACTGATCAACGCCTTCACCGCTGGTCATGTACTCGATGAAGCGTATGGCCTCGGCCTTGTTCTCGGAGTTGGTGGGCACGGACAGTCCCACCTCGATGAAGGCACGGATAGAGGGAGAGCCCTCATCCACAAGCAGCGGGAGCGGCGACGCCGTCACGTTCGACATCTCGATTCCGTTGGCGGTCCTGAACGGCTCGGAGAGGATTCCTGACTCCCACGTGCCCTGCAGGAACATCACCGCGCCTCCCGATTGGAAGATCTCCACAGACCGCCCGTAGTCCAAGTCGAGGACATCCTGACTGAAGATGCCATCCTCGAATGCTGAGGTCACCGCCTCGAACGCGGCGGCGTAGGTCGGGCTGTTCCATGATCCGCCCGCGTCGTAACGGACGCTGTTGAAGAAGCCGGGCTCGATCTGCTCGGTGACGGTCAGGACGATCTCATCCAAGAACCAGTTCGCGCCGGTGAACGAGATCGGCAGCAGGTCCGGCCGCTGCGACTCGACGGCCTGCGCCATGGCCAGCAGATCTGCACGGCTGCGCGGCACCTCCAAGCCGAGCTCATCGAGAAGGTCGACGTTGTAGTACGCGGCCGCCGAGCCCAAGAAGCCGAGGGGCGCGATGTAGATCTCGCCGTCCTCCGCTAGCAGCCGGGCCTGCTCCAGCGCGGCCGGTGCCAGATTGGCGTCCAGCGGCGCCGACGCATGCTGATCGAACAACGGTGCCAACGGGTCCAGATCGCCGCGGACGACGTTCACCATGGTCGACGTCTGCACCGCGGCCACGTCGATGGTGTCGCCTGCACCCAGCGCCAACGGCAGCCGGTCCTGGTAGGCGGTCGACTCGAACAGGTTCAACTCGACGCGGATATCGGAGTTCTTGGACTCGAAGTCGCTGATCACCCGCTGCATCGTCGCCTCGGGTGGGAACCACGTCCAGAATTGCAATGTCACAGGGGCCGCGGGCGGCTCCTCCGTCTCCGTCGAGCCGTCCTCGGGGGTGACCTCCCCGTCCTCGGGGATGACGTCCCCGTCCTCCGGCGTGGTTGCGTCCTCCTGCGGCTCAGCCTCGTCGTCGGTTCGCTCAGCGGCATCCTGGGACTCCCGGGAATCCCCGTCGGCGTCTTGCGGTGCATCAGCCGAATCGTCGCCTCCGCAGGCAGCAGTGAGCATAACGAATGCCAGTAGCACGGTTATCAGGCGTCTGCGTCTCATGTTGATGGTCCTTCCCCTCGGGATCCTCCTGGAAGGAAGAACGGTACCCCTCTTCAGGCAGCTGGTCAACCCATAGATCGGATGTTTAGTCGATTGATTGCCTCATATTGAGCTTGAAGGGAACCGTTACTTAGCAAGAGATCGGATTATTGGGATCAGACTGGCGTACTCGCGGCCTCGCCCGCGAGGCGAAGGGGTTCACCCAGTCGGCTGACCTGGAGGACGACCATGGCGTCCACGATCACGGGCTTGCCTCTGGTGACGGCTGCTTCGTTGCAGTCGAGCTCGATGACCGGCGGATCCAGTCCGTGAGGTCACCCACCGCGAGGTTCCCCGAGGCGACCTGGATGACCGTCTCGTACGCCTCCAGCGTGCCCCTGATCTCGCTGCCGTGGCTGCGCTGGTAGGCCAGAGCCAGCGGCGGACCGCCCACGCCGAGGGTGGTGCCCATCAACCCCGACATAGTCCCCGCTCCAAGCAGTGCCGGAGTCGTCTGGGGCAACGACACGCCGGCAACGCTGACCGCCACTATGGCCAGGATCGCGAACGCGAACACGATGGCGAGACCAGTGGTCGACAGCCACGTCACCACTAGGGCTCCGAGCACCATCCCTGGCACCCTGCCCACGATCAGCCACTTGACGCCGCGCTCATCTGCTGTGGCCCGGTCTCGCACAGTAATCATGGCAGTCAGAAGCACCGCGGAGCACAGCATCGGGCCCGGGATCAACTCGGGGTCAATCAGCACCAGCAGCGGACCGGCCACCAGCCCAATGCCGAAGCCCATCGAGCCGTGCAGCGCTCCCCCGAGCGCCAGGGCGGCTGCCCCTAGCACAATCTCCCACCCAGACACGGCGCATACCGTACGACGTCAATCGGCTTGGCATTCTGGTCGCCGCGACACTCCATGTGACGCGCGCTGGCGCCATCGGGGGCATGACTTCCCAAGCCTGGCTGGATGCAATCGCGGCGGTCATGCCCCGAGCGCAGCGAACTGGCTGGCTCGTTCACGCCAGCGACCCTGTCGCGCAGGCACCGACGCCGCATCGCCCACTGGACCCAACCCACCCGACCATCAGGTCGTTCGCCCACCACCGCCAGGACCGCCACCTGGTTCTCCAGATGGTCCGCGAGAACCCGACATGACCTAGACTCTGCCTGTCAGGTCGGAGAGAGTCGGATCCCCGACCTTCGGTTTCCCGGCATGATGCTTGATAGTGCCCCCAGTTCCGTCAAGGGCGTTCCAGCCAGTACCAACGAGTACCAAAATACCCATCTGACGTGGGGTTTTACATTATCGGCGTAACAAGCCGTACCTGCCGATAACCCCCGATAACGGATCGTCCGTTAGAAGTTTCGTTAGAAGACTCGGCTCTGAATTGGCAGCGGCGAGAAGGCGCTCTCGGGCCCGGCGACCTTCCGCACGAAATCCCAGCTACGGCCGCCGGAAGATGTCGTGGCTGCCGATGCGCCGCCAGATGATGTGCGCCTGTCCAGGGCTCTGCTCCTCGCCGTAGGCGAACGTTGCTCGGCCGTTCCCGGCCCACGTCATCTCGAACACCCCATCGTGTCCCCGGACGGGCTTCACTCGCAGGCTGCGTCGCGCCGGCCGGCCGTGCCGCAGATCCTCGACGAACTGAGAGACAGCAGCAAGGAACGCTTCCTGTGAGTCGCGGTCGAGCGCAGCGAACTCCCTTCCGAACACGCGCTCCCATTCGTAGGTGGGCACGACGGTGACCGACGACAGTGCGAGCGGGAATCAGCGCGAACTGCTGTCGCCGGCCCCGTCGGAGGCAGCCGTCTCGCGCAACGCAGCCACGAACTCATCCCCACAGGCGAACACCGGGCCGCGCCTGCCCGCGGCTCGGTCCTCTACGATCTGCTGCTCGCCAGCCTGCCACTCGTCGGTCCAGTACCACCACTGATCCTGGTCCCGCTGGGCACACGGACGAAGAAGGATGCCGTCGCTGGTCATCTCCACATCCAACTCGTCGCCCTCACTGAGGCGCGCCTGGCGTCTGAGGTTCTTCGGAATCGTCACCCGGCCATCGGACCTCAGCGTCACCACATCAGGATCTTACCCATTTGGTCGACGCTGAAGCCAAGAGCACCGCCAAGGCAAGAGGCGTTGCGGGCCCGGCGTCGGCGAGGGACCACTCGGAGGACCTGGCCTGCCCGCGCGCAACACCCACCGGTGTCCGAACCCCTTGACACCGTGACAAGCGACGCAAGTGCGCGACTTCCGACTCGCTCGCCCAACCCATGTCGGCCAACCCCTAGGAGACTGCTGAGTAATCCGGTTGGGGTGCTCGGGGTCGGTGCGGGTGGTGTGGGAGGATTGGGGGTATGCAGGGCATTGAGAAGCCGGATCGGGAACTGTTGGACGTGTTGAGCCTGTGCGGGGGCTTGGTGCGGGAGGGGTCGCTGTATCGGTTCTTGGCCGAGAACCGGCGCCGGCTGTTTCCCGATGAGATGTTCGCGGACCTCTTCGGGGGGCGGGGCCGTCCTTCGGTGCCGGGTTCGGTCATTGCGGTTGTGATGGTGTTGCAGGCTCTGGAGGGCTGCTCGGACCGCGAGGCGGTCGAGCGGCTGCGCTGTGACGTGCGCTGGAAGGCGGCGGCGGGTTTGGCCATCGACGATGCGGGCTTTGACGCGAGCGTGCTGGTGCTGTGGCGGATGAGGCTGCGCGGCAGTTCGCGCCCGGAGCGGATCTTCGACGCGGTGCGCGCGGTGGCCGCGGAGTGCGGGGCGTTGTCCAACAAGGCGCGCCGGGCGCTGGACTCCACGGTGCTGTGTGACGCGGTGGCGACCCAGGACACGGTCACGATGATCGCCTCGCAGATACGGCGGGTGCGCAAACTGGCGCCTGCGGCGGCCGCGGCGGCGCTGGCGCGTGACTATGACGGCCGGGCCAAGCCGTCATGTGACTGGAGCGACCCCGACGAGCGGGCGTGGCTGATCGACGATCTGGTCAGCGACGCCTGTGCGGTGCTCGACGCGCTCGACGGTGCCGGCCTCGACGGCGAGCAGGCAAAGGCGGCGGAGCTGCTGGCGACGGTCGCGGGCCAAGACACAGAGCCCGACCCGAAGGTGCCGGGCCGTGTGCGCATAGCGCGCCGCGTGGCGCCGGGCCGGGTGATCTCTGTGGTGGACCCCGAGGCCCGCCACGCCCGCAAGACCCGCTCTGTGCGCCGCGACGGCTACAAGGCCCACATAGTCGCCGAGCCCGACACCGGCATCATCACCGCAGCCGAACTCACCACCGCCGACACCGCCGACGCCGCCACCGGCGCCCGCCTCCTCCAACAAGACCCCACAGCCCCCCACAACACCACCACCACCACCACCACCACCACCACCGCGCCGCCTGAGAGGGTGCAGATTGTGGGCTTCGCTGGCGGCTCTCGCACGGGTCCGGGCACGATGACTGCCACCTTCACGGTCGCGCCCGCAGACGCCACATGCCGGGCGCTGCTGCTGGGCCGCACCGCCAACCGGGCCTCGATCAGCCCCCGAACCGGCTCCAGGCGCACCGTCACAGTCACAGCCGCGGCCATCGACGACATCAACGTGTACGTCTCCTGCGCCCACGCCACCCTCAAGCCCAGCACCAAGAGAGCGGTCTTCACGGTGCGGCCCGCCTGCGAGTTGCCCATAACCGCAGACGGCAACCCGGTCCCCGGCACATGGACAACCGCGTGCACATCGTCGCAGCGCGGCAACGCCCAGACCCCCTACTACGCCAAGCGATACACGTTCACCCTCGCAGCCGCCGCGGCGGTGACCGTCGATCTGTCCTCACAGCAGACCGACGCGTACCTGATCCTGCTGTCGGGCCACGGCGCCGACGGCGCGGTCGTGGCCAGCAACGACAACGCCGCCGGCGACACCCGCGACGCCCGTTTGAGTGTCGACTTGGCCGCAGGGGACTACACCATCGAAGCCACCACCTCACGCGCCCGCTCGACCGGCGGCTTCACCCTCACCGCCACCGCGGCCGCGGCCCCCGCTCCCGCTGCGTGCCCGACCACGGATTTGGGGGTGCTGGGGCTGGATGAGGTGATATCCGGGGGTGTTTGGTCGGCGTCCGGCGGGTGTGTGTCATCGCAGCGCGGCAGCACCGGCAGCCCCCATTACGCTCGGTACTTCACCTTCACGCTGAAGGCCGGCTATTCGAACGTCACGGTCGATTTGGAGTCGAGCCAGAACACGTACCTGTACCTGCTGTCGGGCCACGGCGTCGGCGGCCGGGTGCTAGCCGACGACGGCGACGCTGACGACACCACCCCGAACACGCAGGTGAGCGTCAACCTTTCCGCGGGGAAGTACACGATCGAGGCCACGACCTTTGAGCCTGGAGTCGAGGGCGGCTTCACCCTGATTGCGGTGGATCCTCCGGCGGATAGCGACGTGGTTGGCGAGCCGCTCAGTCGTAAGTTCAAGCTGGTGGGTCCATGGTCGTCACCGTGGACCCACGCGAATGTCCCTCATTTGGAGTCGGTGACGTCTTTGGAGTCGGTGACGCCGTCGCCGAAGCTCAGCTTGGAGGTGACCTATCGGCATGACACGGCGCCGGACTCGATTACTGTGACATATTCGGGCACGCCGACGCACGCTGGCAGCTATGAGGCGAACTTCGCCTACTTGTCGGGCGACCCCAGGAAGCGCCTCACCCAGAAAATAGAGGTCCTCTGCCCGACCGGGACTACCAGGCAGCCTGATCTCACTTGTCTGCATGACTTTGTGGTGGCAGATGTTCCGCACGGCCGGACTCGGTACCCTGTCACTTTCGCTGCACTCAAAGGAATGACACAGGCAGCCGATGAGTGGGTGGGCAAGTTCCAGCTTGATAGCAGCTGTGGAGTGATTCCCGAACAGTATCGGTTGACTCGAAACATGCTCGTGGCCATCCTAGTAGCGATACAGCGAAACGAACTGACACACGATGATCAGCCAAATTCTCTCATGGTATTGAGCAGAGGCGATCGTTACTTTTTCCCGCTACCAAAAGGTGAGGAGCCTAAGCCCGGTAACCGAAAAGTCAATAAGGTGTTGTACTCGCTAAACAATCCCAGCAACTATGAGCGCGCTTTCTGGCATCCTGGTGTAGGATTGTACCAACTCGATGATGCGAATCTCCTATTCGGTAGCAGGTTGAACCATGCCGAACGCGCTCACGCGAAGACTTCGGCATCTACAGCGCTTGAGATATTCCACAGAAACTATTGCGAACGCTCAAGTGGTTTTTCGAACAGACAGCAGGCGATCGATCGTCTGCAAAACTCGCTCTATCCAACTTGGTATGGCTGCGAACATCCAGCATGTTTGTCGACACTTGACGACTTGGTTGAGGGTAAGGGCTCCGTTGAGGTCAAAGGGGGCCGATTCTTCTCTGATGCTGAGTTAGCAGAAGACAGGCGCTTGCACTTGAACAGTTTTCCTCTTGTCCACGAGAATGGTGGCGGCGTAGATCCGCGTACGTGCCGGTGGAGCACCAGTTCAGATGGTACGTTCACTTGTTTCATATATGATATCAGTAAGGCCGAGGGCTATGTGAGACTTTCGGACTACCCAAGCGGCACCAAAGGCCGCAGTCCTCTAGCCCTGCCGTTCCTATCGTTTACCGGCTATCTGCCGAACTTCAATCCGACCTCGAATAGTATGGAATGCGACGAAAACAAGAATTCTGATTGGAAGCATTTGAAGAAGTTCGTAGTGTTCCGACATGAAGAGACTGGCTATACGAAAACCGAAGATGTTAACGGTAAACGCGTGGAGCGCGATGTTGATCTCATCGCTGCTGTTCCATGCGGCAAGAATATTCGGAAGAGTTTCACGGGTACCGGGTGGTGGCACATGAATGAGATTGATGGCGCAAGCTTGGTGGTCGTCGGATGAAGGTGCGGTCGCTGGAGACTGGTGTTCTGCGGTTGTCGGTGAGGGTCGTGAGTGTTGCCGCTGTCGCTGTGCTGGTCGGCTGTGGGGACTCTGGTGAGCGGGCCATGGAGTTGTCGGCAGGCTCAGACGAGGAATCAGACGCGGTCCTGTACGACCCAGAGGACGCCGTTGCGGGCGACGATGATGTCGACGATGTCGCCGTCGGTGATGTGGGTGTCGGTGATGGCATCGGCGGCGGTGGCGTGGGGGACGGTCCTGTAGAAGTGGGCGATGATGGTGTTGACGGTGATGCGACTGACGCTGGTGTTGTCGCCGGCGACGAAGGCGGTATTGATGGCGGCGGTGTGGTTGTTGATGATGGTAGCGATGCCGGTGTGGGTGTGGAGGGTCTGGTCGCGGATGGGGTGGTTGTTGATGATGGGTTCGGGGGTTTGTTGGTGGTGGGGGGTGTGTGTGGTTGGCCCGGGCCGTTGTGTCCGGCCGATGAGAGTGTGGCGCCGATCGATCAGGGTGGGCGGCTGGGGCAGGTGTCGCTGCAGTGGTTGCCCTTGGCGGGTCGGGTGTTCGATCTGTGCGATGACCATGAGGCTCTGTTCGCTATCGATGGCAAGGCTTGGGACCCTTGGAATGGTCCTTGGGATGGTCGTGGCGGTGGCATCGACTATGGCGCCGAGATCGATAGGGATGACATGCGGCGCGTGCGCGAATATAGGGAGCGTAGAGCGGTGGTCTGTGACGAGGCTCGGTTCACGGCCCCTATTTGGGAGTGCCCGGGCGAGAACCATCTGCAGTTGGAGGCCTATCTGGCTCAGTTCGTGATCCAGCCGCTGCCTTCGGACGTGTTGGCCTGGGTTGAAAGCCAGGGGTTGGGCTGTCGTGACGCGACGACGCTGGGACGCAGGTATGTGTATGTGACCGCGGGAGGACCCTCGAGACCCAAGGTTTCTGTAGAGGCGGCGGTGGAGGACTATCTACAAGCGAGAGAATTGGGGGCCAACCGCCCGAGTGACTTCGCTCGCGGTAGGCCGCTGGGCTATTGGGGTGCTGGCCATGCGGTGGAGTCGCCTCAGGATGCGCTGGTTGTGCTGCCGTGGTCGGTGAGCGTGGTCGACGGGGTGGTGCGGGGTCTGGCTCAGAACCATTCTGAGAGGCTGTGGGCCCGTGATGTGGCGGTGACCGCCACAGACCCATCCGGAGTCGAGCACACTTGGCGGTTTCCGTTGGCGGTGCAGCCCGGTGAGCCGATGCCCTTTGAGATCGAGGGCTGGACAGGCTCACAGTCCCCCGCTGAGATCGCCCTGACGGTCTCAGCGGAGATGTCACCCAGGATCGACCTGACCCGCTCTCTGGGCCTCAACGGGCTTAGATACTATCTTTCCGTTGAGGAACTCTTTGATCTGTATCCCGAGGCGATGGTTGGCACTGCGATACCCGCTGGCGACGTTTCTTTCATCGAGGTACTGATCCAGCGTCAAGCACCCACCGCGCAGCCGCGGCTCGCGCAGGCCACCTTGGAGCAGACCATTGAGAACCTCATGGTGTACGCCGCCACCCTCAACGATGATGTTGTGTCTGATGTGTTCAAGTTGACTCCCATGGTGTCGGGCTACTCTGGAGAAGAACCAGAGCTTGAGTGGATCGAAGTCTCCGGCATCGGAACTGAACTGCCCGGCATCGGTTCGACACGCTCGGCAATCGTTGGAGCAATCTTCAAAGACGAGGACGAAGTCTTCATTTGGGCGGGAGGAGCTGCCTAATGCTTCGGGGTGCATGACTTGGTGCGTTGTACTAGCGATGCTGTGGCCGGTTGTGGGATGGAAGGAGGATGCGTTTGCATGGGTTCGGCTCACGGATCACCCAGATCTTGAAGGCATCGCCCACAAGGGGAGACGTTGTGCCTGAGATGCGCTACACATTCACCCTCAACGGGCTGTCCGCTCAGTTCGTAGTGTTCCGACATGAAGAGACCAGTTATACGATAACTGAAGACGGCGTGGAGCATGATATTGATCTCATCGCTGCTGTTCCATGCGGCAAGAATCTTCGGAAGAGTTTCACGCGTACCGAGTGGTGGCACACGGATGAGATTGATGGCGCAAGCTTGGAAGTCGTGCGATGAGGTTTAGGTCGCTGAAGGCTGGTGTCTCGCGGATGTCGATGAGGGTCGTTACTGTTGCCGCTGTCGCTGTGCTGGTTGGCTGTGGGGACTCCGGTGAGCGGGCCGTGGAGTTGCCGGCAGGCTCAGGCGAGGAATCAAGCGCTGTCCTGTATGGTGCCGAGGATGCCGCTGCGGACGACGCGGATGCCGACGGCGCGGATGTCGAGGATGCTGATGTCGACGGTGTCGTTGTCGGCGGTGGCGTGGGGGGCGATCCTGTAGAAGTGGGCGACGGTGGTGTTGTCGGTGATGCGGGTGCTTCTGGTGTTGTCGCCGGCGACGAAGGCGGCATTGATGGTGGCGTGGTTGTTGATGATGGTAGCGATGCCGGTGAGGCTGAAACCGGTGGTAGGGGCCGGCCAGGTTTTGTTGATCCTTATGTCGGCCATGTTGGTGGGGTGTTGGTGGAGGGTGTGTGTGGTTTCCCTGGCCCGTTGTGCGCGGCCGGTGAGGGTGTGGCTCCGTTGGATGAGGGTGGGCGTCTGTGGTGGAGGCCGTGGTCGAATTGGGAGTTGTGGGTGGGGCGGGTGTTGGACATGTGTGATGACCACGAGGCGCTCGCCGCGATCGCTGGCGAGTATTGGACTGGCTTCAACAGGGGTATCGATTATGGCGTCAAGATCCGCTCATTTGAGATGGAGCGCATAGTCGCGGAGCGGCAGTTTCATCCGATCGTGTGCAGCGACGCTGAGGCTGCGGTCCCTCGTTGGATGTGCGGGGGCAGCGCGTCGGAGTTGCGGGCCTATCTGGAGGGGTTCGAGGAGCCGCCTGCGTCCTCTGAGGTGATGGCCTGGGTTGAGAGTCAGGGGTTGAGCTGTTGGGACGCGGCGGCAGAACGGCGGCGGTTTGTGTATGTGACCGTTGACGGGCCGATGCTCCCCCGTGCCTCTGTGGAGGAGGCTGCAGAGGCCTACCGCGAGGAGGTAGCCCGATATAGCGCCATGCCGGGCACTTCACTCGGCTTCTTGAACTTGGGCCCGCCCTACTCGGTGGAGTCGCCACAGGACGCGCTGGTTGTGCTGCATCGGTCGGTGAGCGTGATCGGCGGAGTGGTGCGGGGTTTGGCTCAGAATCACTCCGAGCGGTTGTGTGCCCGCAACGTGTCGATCACAGCCACCGATCCTGCCGGGGTTGACGGTGTGGGTCGGTTCGCTCTGACGGTGCAACCCGGCGAGGTGGCGCCTTTTGAGATCGAGGGCTGGACAGGCTCTGAAGACCCCGCCGAGATCAGCTTCGAGGTGTCCGCGGACCTGTCGCCAAAGATCGATCTCACCCGGTCGCTGAAGCTCAGCTGGCACCGCTGGCATCTCGCCGACGAAGAGGAGTACTTGGGCCTGTTCCCCGCCCAGATGGCCGCCGGTCAGATACCAGACGGTGCCTTCGACTTCGTTGAAGTAGTCATCGAACGCAGAGCACCCAGGTCGCACCCGCGGCTCGCGGAGGCCGCCCGGGAGCAGACAATTGAGAAGTTGGCCGTATATGCGGCGACCTTTGACGTGGAGACTGCAACCGTGTCGGATGTCTTCGAACTGGCCCCCCTGGCGCAGGCGCGCGGGCCGTTATACGAGTGGGTCGAAGTGGGCAGCATCCCAGCGGAGTTGCCTGATGGTCGCTTCGCAGAAGCGGTCACCGTCGGATCGGTCCCAAAGAACTACAACGCGCCACTAATATGGGCAGGAGAGGTCGCCTAAGGGCTGTGATGCAAGCGCAGCGCGTCGTGGGTCACTCGCGACATCGGCGAGAGAGCGGGTGGTTGCACGGGCTGGCCCCGGAGCAAGTGGGGCTTGAAGTGAACAGCCGCCGAGAGGCGGGTTTGACGACGTTGGAGTGGTTGTTGGTGGTGGCTGCGGTGGCGGGCTTGTCGGCGTTGGCGGTGGTGCTGGTTCAGAATGTGGTGGGCGGCACCGCGGAGAGTGTGGCCTCCCACAGCGCCCGCCAGGAGGCCGCGGAGCTGATGGTCGCGGAGTTGACGCAGCGCTGGCAGGCCGCGGTGCCGACCAAGCACAACGTTGATGAGATAAACCGGACGTTCGTGTCGCGGTGCCGGCAGGTGGATGTGCTCTTCGCGGACATCTCGTTGCGTTCTCATCCCCGGCCCGGCCGGGTCGCGCCGGGCACGATGTCTGGTTGGGACACCGATCCGAAGTGGCTGCCGACCTGTGAGATCGCGTGACGTGCCTCCGACGGGCTGAGTGCGGCGGGCCGCTGGGATGGGTTGGTTGAGGCTGTTGGTGGTGGCGATGACGGCGCTGGCCGGCGGATTGGTGCTGACCTCGGGCGTGTGCGACACTGTTGGCATGGAGACTCACGCTCTGCCCGCGCCGGTCGCCCCGGCGTTCGAGAAGATCGCCATACCGGTGTGGGCCTGGGCCCTGGTGGCGCTCGCTGCGCTGGTGTCGTACTTCGTGATGCTCGAGAACGGCGCGGTGCTCAGTCAGGCCGCCGGGACCCTGCACGAGTTCTTCCACGACGGCCGGCACTTCGCCGGCGTTCCCTGCCACTGACGCCGGACGTGATCCCCGCGCCGGGGCCGGTGAACGGGGTCGCGACGGCCATCGCGCACCGATGAAGCGCCTACTGGCGGCCGGGAGCCTGGCCGGACTGGCCGCCGGCGCCGCCTCTGCGCTGTTCGCGGCGACCGCGGGCCGGGGACCGATCCGGGACGCCATCGCCCTGGAGGACGGCATCAGCCACGCCACCAGCGGCGCCCATCACGAGGACCTGTTCGCCAGGGGCACCCAGGAGATCGGCGGGGCGGTCGGGCTGATCGTCTTCGGTCTGGCTCTGGGCGTGATCTTCGCGGTCGTGCTCGGCGCGGTCGGGCCCCGGCTGGCCGCGTCCACGCCCCTGACCGCCTCGATCCGGCTCGGATGCGCGGGGTTCGTGGCGGTGGTGGTCGTGCCCTTCCTCAAGTACCCGGCCAACCCCCCGGCGGTCGGCGACCCCTCCACCGTCGACGAGCGCACGATGCTGTACTTCGCGGTCCTGGCGCTGTCGATCCTGCTGGCATGGGCGGTGTGGCGGTTCCATCGGGCCGCTCGACTGGCGCCGGTGCCCCAGGCCTGGGCGACGGCCGCGCTCTACGCCGCGGGCCTGATCGTCATCTTCGTGGCGCTTCCGGCGAGTCCCGATCCCGTCGAGGCTCCCGCCGATCTCGTGTGGCGATTCCGGCTGGCCTCGCTCGGCGGGCTGGCCTCGCTGTGGGCCGTTCTGTCCCTCGCCACCGGCGCCCTGCTGTCGCGCTCGCCCCGACGGACCTAGCGCGTCATCGAACCTGCACGGGTTCGGCCTCTGTACGACATGTTTCTGTGCTGGCTACGGAAACCGGCGCGGTGGCGGCCGCGGCTGTCTTCCGCCGAGTCTTGCTCCTGTGCGACTCGGTGGCGCTGCGCCCGCTGGTCTCTTGTCCCAAGTGGGTGTCGCACGTCTGCGATACACTGACAGTATGGCCGAGCACGCGGAAGCCCTAGCCCCCGAGTTGGCTGATTTCCCATTGGGGTCGGCCCTGCCGCCACGCCTTGTGCCGGTCGTGAACGACGTCCACGCACGCGGGTCTGAAGTCGTCACGCTTGCTGACTTGTCACGTTTCGACACCGAGATGTCCCCACAGGATGCAGGCAGGGCGCTACGACGCGCGGGCTGGCTGAATCCCCTGCGGACGCGAGGCGCGTGGTCCGTCAACTTCGTGATGTCCCCCGCTCACCTGGGAGGGTTCCGGGAGTTGCGTGCTCGCCTGTCCACGCATCCTGACACGCCTACGGTGATTGCAGGGAAGTCGGTAGCTCAGGTGCACGACTGGCTTAGGCGCGGCACGGCGCGCAGCATCGGATGTCCTCCCAACTACAAGTTGCCCCGTTGTCTCACGGGCTATCGCGTGTGTCGATGGGAGCCGCGCATTCCTGTTGACGTGGTATGGGAGTTGCCGATCTGGAAGCCGGAAACGCTGCTGGTGTTCATGGCGGCACGTCCATCCCAGTTCTCATGGGCAGACATTGCCGACTGGCTCTGGGAAGCGTGTGACTCCATCGACGCCGACATGCTCAGCGCTGAGTTGGACGGCAGGCCCCGCAGCACCTGGGTGAAGACCGGCTACCTGCTCAACGAAGGTGAGCGCCCTGACATTGCTGATCTCCTGTTGGAGTCCGCCCCCAGCGACGACACAGGACCATACGTGCTGGGCCACCGCGAGAGGCGAGTTGGTCGCTTCATCTATCAGCCGGTGTGGTCACCGAAGTTTGAACTCATGGACTATCTGCTGCCCGCTTGGTGGCAGCCCCGAATCTAAGACACATGATCTAAGACACATGACCGTGTTCATTACCCAAAACGACATCCTCAGGGCCTACCCTCGGGCGATCCATGACCAGGATGTGGTCTCTGCTGCGGTGCTGGATGTTGCATTCGATGTGGTCTTGCATGAAATGCACATGCAAGACCTCTTCCGGGAATGTGGTCTGACTTTCAAAGGCGGCACAGCCCTCAGGAAAACCGTCCTTGGCCCCAAGGGAAGGTTCTCCTTCGATCTTGACTTCGACACCACTGAGGCACCCGATGCGGTGGCAGACATGGTTGGCGAAGTGCTTGATGACGCTCCTGATCGGGGATTCAAGCTAGAGATGGTCGAGCGCCGCGACCATCATTCCATCAGAGTGGAGTCGGACCTGTTACGCGAGGGGTCGCGTCTGGCCAAGATCGACTTTTCACAACGGGGGCAATGTCTACCCGTGCAGAACAGCCGTCTGAAGCTCTCGCCAGCGAGCAGTCCTTACTCCTTCGGAGATATTGTCGCTCCAGTGATCGCTTTGGATGAGAACGTCTCCGAGAAACTGTCGCGGTGGCGGGGCAATCCTCTGGTTCGCGATCTGTCTGACCTTGCGATGCTGGCCAGCCACATCACGGACCCGGAGAGGGTCGCTTCGATGTATGTGTTGAAGTCCTATTGCTCTTGGGTAGAGTCTCCCCCCAACCGTAGACTTGCGAAGCCAGCGGACTACCTGACTGACACACTCACGACGACGACGCCAGTGACGTTCGAGTTGGAAGACCTTGTGCTCCCGTCTGCCCCCTCCGATATGGATAAGAGGCGATTCGTCAACCAGTGGCTACAGCGATTGGTGGGGTTCTTTGATCGGCTGGACTACTTCATAGG
>Ga0209544_1001000_pt1 | contig 33909 bp, 30 predicted proteins | sample MesohylPK_FD_187297 | JGI IMG/M metagenome (GOLD analysis project Ga0209544, IMG submission 187297) | Host-associated microbial community of the marine sponge Aplysina aerophoba from Gulf of Piran - sponge mesohyl, lysed by proteinase K... | ecosystem: Host-associated > Porifera > Sponge >... | reverse complement strand
TAATCTATATTTGGTGTAATACCGTTTAAACAATAAAATTACTCATAGAAAATTGAATGCCTAAGCTGTTTAGCCGTAGAGTAAACATATAAACTTATTGAGTAAGTATAGTGACTAAATGGTATAAGACGATTAAGAAAACAAAGATTTAGCATTCAAGTTGAATTATGATTGAGACAAAATTGACCTTAAAATTTAGAGGTTGTGGGGGATTTAATTGTATATAGATCTGGGCTTTTGGAGATGAATTCTATTGTCGTCCTTTGAATCTGATTTTTGATTACCTTTACCATCGAATCATGGAACATAGTTTCGATACCAAATATCCATCCTCCCAATACCTTCAAGAAAAAGCCAAAAAGAGAATACCAAGATTTGCTTTTGAATATCTTGAAGCTGGCTGCAACGAGGAAATTAATCTTAGAAAAAATATCAGTGATATACAAAAAGTAGAATTTCTACCAAAATATATCACCAGAAAAAATACTATTTCCCTACAAACAGAATTATTCGGAGAAACTTATGATGCTCCTTTCGGCTTATCACCGATAGGATTACAGGGATTAATCTGGCCTGGTTCGTGTGAATTTCTTGCCAAAGCTGCACATACGAATAATGTACCATTTATTCTCAGTACAGTAAGCACCGCTGATATTGAAACAATCTCAAATATAACTTGTGGAAAAGCTTGGTTGCAATTGTATCATCCTGCAAAACAGGAGGTAACTGATGATATATTGAAAAGAACCCAAAGCGTTGGTATAAAGACTTTAGTATTGTTGAGTGATGTACCTTCTTTTGGACTAAGATATGTAGATATTAAAAACGGGCTTTCTATGCGTCCAAAATTATCCCTCAGGAGTATCATGCAAATTTTATCTCACCCAAGCTGGACTCTCGAAACACTTATCGCTGGTAAACCATATTTTGCGCTCCTAAAACCGTACATCCCACCACAACTCTCCTTAAGACGGCTTGGACAATACATGAATGAGACTTTTGATGGAAAATTAACTCCTGAAAAAATAAAAAAAATCAGGGATCAATGGAAAGGAAACCTCATTGTTAAAGGTGTGTCTTCTATACACGATATTGAGAAATGTCTTCAATTAGGCATAGATGGAATAATTGTTTCGAATCATGGTGGAAGGCAAATTGATGCAGGTGAATCAAGTTTTCATTCATTGCTCAGACTAGCAGAAGGCTATAAAGAGAAAATTACAATCATGATGGATGGTGGTATTCGTTCGGGAGTTGATATCGCTAGAGTAATAGCCTCTGGGGCATCATTTGTATTTATGGGAAGACCATTTATGTACGGTGCCGGTGCTCTTGGAAAAAAGGGGGGCAATCATACCATTAATATGTTTAAATCACAATTGCACCAAGTTATGACTCAATTGGGATGTGAGCAAGTCAAAAATCTTCCTAATTTTCTCACTTAAAAATCCCATCAGGTCTTCAAATTTTCGCTTTTTCGAACATACCATGCGTCGGTATGGACATAAGGATTTTATCTGATTAGAAGATTTAGCACTAATGCTTTTATTGTGATAGGTTATATACAAAAGATCAAATCACTTGCTGTATTCTTTTTCATACTTTATTGCCCATCTTCCCCTATCCTCCTTTTGGATGATAAAAAGATTTCCCATAATTTGAAATGACCTTTATTCCTATAAAGAACGCATCTTTGTTTAGCGTGTGAAATTCGCATTCATGTTAATCCTCAAATAACTTAAATTGGCGAATTTATTTGTCATAAATTGGGGCAATCTATTATAATTCTGAAAATTCATATTGAGATACATCCTTAAAGTTAGAACGTTTTTTATATTCTTTTTGATTTTTTTGTTCTCTTGTAAAGAGAACAAAAAGCAATTTACCATTTTGGAGAGAAATGGAATGGTTTGGATTCCAGAGGGCACTTTTTTAAGAGGGAGTAATCATTTTGATGCCCGTGGGGATGAACAACCCGTGCATAGGGTAAAAATATCTGGTTTTTGGATGGATAAAACAGAAGTCACGAATGCTCAGTTTAAAACATTTGTAGATGAAACAGGGTACATCACCACTGCTGAAAAAGCGCCGGTTTGGGAAGAAATAAAACAATCTTTACCAGAAGGCACTCCAAAACCCCCTGATTCATTATTTCAACCATCTTCATTGACTTTTCGCCCTACTGAAGGTCCAGTTAATCTAAATGATTTCAATCAGTGGTGGCATTGGACACCCCAGGCTAGCTGGCGAAAACCCATGGGTTTCGGGAGTTCTATCAATGATAAAATGGACCATCCAGTTGTACATATCTCTTGGGATGATGCCAATGCATATGCTCGTTGGGCTGGAAAAAAACTTCCCACAGAGGCACAGTGGGAGTGGGCAGCCAAAGGTGGTCAGCAAGATGCAACATATCCTTGGGGAAATATAGGCATTGACCAAGGAAAACCTAAGGCGAATTCTTGGGATGGACAATTTCCCTACTTAAATACCGAGCGAGATAATTTTTTTTTCACTGCCTCGGTAATGTCTTATCAGCCCAATGGATATGGTTTATACGATATGGCCGGAAATGTTTGGGAATGGTGTTCTGATTGGTATAGTTATGACTATTATTCAGATCTAAAAAAACAAACTACCGAAAACCCTCAAGGACCAGATTCAAGTTATGATCCTAATATGCCTTACCTAAAACAGCGGGTGCTAAGAGGAGGATCTTTTCTTTGCAATGACACCTATTGTTCTGGATATAGAGTGTCTGCACGAATGAGATCTTCACCCGATACAGGACTTCAGCATACCGGCTTTAGACTAATAAAGGAGGGGGAAATGCCTTCTCTGACCAAATAGTCTGCTCCCATCTAATATAGAACCTGTTTTATCTACGTGGCTCTATTGCTTATTTGACTTTTTCTTTTCTTCAGAGTGCGTTCAGCAGCATTTGACGCATTAGCAATGGCTTCTTGAAAAGATTTCCCTTTTTTTCTAACTATCACATCGTCACCTGGAATGAGACATCTCAGTTCGGCTACCTTATTCACAGGGTCACTAGAATTGGTGAGTTTTATGGTAACCTCTATTCCAATCATTCTATTGTAAAAGTTTCCAATCTTTCCAACCCTTTTGTTGGTAAAATCGATTAGATCATCATGTGCAGAATAGTTTACTGCTCTAAATTTAATATTCATAATGTAGCATTTAATTCATTGTTCTCTTGGATGTGCTGATTGATATACTTTTTTAAGACTATCTATACTACTATGGGTATATAGCTGGGTAGTAGCAATACTTTGGTGACCCAATAAATCTTTTATGGCATTGAGATCTGCTCCAGCACCCAATAGATGACTCGCAAAGCTGTGTCTGATTATGTGTGGACTTCGATTTTGTTTGGTTGACACCAGACTAAAATAGTTACATACAGTTCTATAAACAAATGATTGTGAAATCTTTTGACCATTAGCATTTATAAAAATATTAGAGTGTAATGGCTCTAAGGAATTTCTCCAGATGAGATATTCTTTGATGATATGGATTGCTGATTCCACAAGTGGCACGATTCTCTCTCTATTTCTTTTTCCTTTCACTTTTATATATTTCGATTCTATATGCAAGTCTGTTAATTGGAGTGAAATTAATTCAGTTCTTCTGATACCGGTAAAATATAATAGGGCGATAATAGTATATTTTAGTACACCGAGAGAATCTTTATTAAAAAGTGATGGGTCTAAAATTTGGTTCATCTCTTCCTTGGAGAAGGGTACTTGTATTTTTTTAGAAGCCTTTAGCTGATGAATTTTTGTTAATGGGTAGGTCTCAATCAACTTAGTTTTCTGTAAAAATTTATAAAACGACCTTAAAGCTGAAACCTTTCGATTGATTGTACCTTGTGAATTACCTTTCTTAGTTCTCAGATGAATAATCCAGTCCCGAATATGATGATGTTCTACTTTGTATAGCTCAGCACAACTTGTAAAGCCTGAAATAAACTCTTTGAACTCTTCAAGATTCTTATTGTATGCAACCATGGTATGATGAGAATATCCTTTCTCAACATTAATATAATCAATAAATCGATTAATCAAATTCACACTTTATGTTAGAACAATATACAAAAAAACTGTGCCAATATAATGGAACATTTTCAAATGAACTACACTAACTGATAATTTAATCATTAGGATTATCCCACCGTTTGAAACTCTAAACATACAGACTTTTTCAGAATGGCATTATACATACCTATGCGCTTAACATTACATCCAACATCTACATATATGTAAAGAAAAGATATTAATAATTGTGAATAATATTTGGGTTTTTATTACCTTGTAAGAACCAACAATTGAATCAACGCTGTGTTTATTTTAAGCATCGGATTGTTTATTAATCTGTTGAATATCAATTATAAATAACTGACCCATATAGTTTACATATGGAAGATGATTATAAAATAAAATTTCGTCTCTAATCACACGTTAATTCCCTTGTAGTCATGAAAAATTGGAGATCGACATTCAGATTATCTATAAAGATGGGGCTCTGTGGTGTGTACCTTGGTGTTTTTTCATCACCTTGTATTCATGTTCTTTGAGTGATGATACAGCTTTGGTTTTAAACCCGGCACCTTATCAGATTCCAGCTCTATCCAAGATTAAAATTGTCACATCAGCTGGAGTAGGTGGTTCAAGAACAGACATTCAAAATGTAGCTAATGGTCAGCAGGTAATAATCACCGCCACTGCTAAGGAATACTTTCAATTAAAGGAATGGACCGGAGAATGCGGAAACTTTGACAAAAATGATTTAGAAATAACGATTACCGCTTCAAAAAATTGTGCCGTTAGGGCTGAGAATGAAATGATGAACAAAATTTTTTCGGGAGTACAAAAATCCCTTTGTGACAAATTAGTAGATCTTCATACGATGATACACCGTTTAAAGTCATGGTTATTTAATCAATATAATAACCTCTCTAATAGATTTCGAATATAATAAGACCCACACCAAGCTAGTTTAACCACTAATAATAAACGGCAATACCCAAAATGGGGTAATGTATTAATTGACCTCGGCTTCGATACGTTTTTGCGTATAGGCTGCCCTAAGAACTTTCTGACGATGCTTTACAGAAGGTTTTGTGAATTGTTTACGCTTGCGAAGTTGCTTCATTTTTCCAGTTTTGTCAAACTTTCTTTTGAATCGCTTTAGGGCTCTGTCAATGTTTTCACCCTCTTTTATCGGTATAATTAGCATATAAACCAGGTATTTTGGACTGCAAAATTACAAATATTTTAATGTTTAATCTTGATGATTCACAAAAATCGCTAATTATTTTTTTCTATAGACAATTATATGCTTTTAGAAACATTTTCAAATTCCCTTAGAATCATTGACTTTTAGATTCTATATTTTTCAAGGAAACTGATTGTTTCCATTGGTTTTCAAGGAAATACTGCTTTACCACTTGAAAAGATTAAAAGAAAGATCAAATCCATCTTTCTTTACTATTTATGTTCATGGCAAACCAAATTAATCCCAAAAATAGCCATATTCAAAATAACTAGTTCAACATAAAGTGTAGTGGAACCAGTCTAATCAATATTTCAAACTAATAAAATCGCATTCTCAGTTTTGTACCCGTATATTCACCGTTTGAAACTCTAATCATACAGACTTTTTCAGATTGGCATTATATATCTGTACGCTTAACATTACGTCCAAATTCTACATATATGTAATGAAAAGACATTAATGATTGTGAATAATGAGTTGGAATATATTTGGGTTTTTATTACCTCTGAAGCACCAACAATTGAATCAACGCTGTGTTTATTTTAAGCATCAGATTGTTTATTAATCTGTTGAATATCCAATTTTTAAAGAAAAGATTGTGAAAGAAAACTATACAATTTTGGAAAGCTTTCGAGAAAGTATCAATTTTTGGATCTCCGATGTTCCTTCTCCAATGGTACACAATTTTGAGTCTCTGTAAAATTTCTCCACTGGATAATCCTTTAAATAGCCATACCCTGCCATAATTTGTATCGACTCAGAACTTACCTTTACACAAGTTTCAGATGCAAACAATTTAGCCATACACACAGGCACTACTGGATTATCATTCTGGTTAACAGCCTGGGCTGCACTTTTAATGAGTAGCCGAGAAGCTTCAATATCTGTTGCCATCTCAGCAATCTTAAACGCTATAGCCTGAAAATCAATCACCGGCTGACCAAATTGCTCTCTTTTTTTGGCATGATTTAAAGCAGCCTGATAAGCACCTCTGGCAATACCAAGTGATAGTGCTGCAATAGATACCCGACCGCCCTCTAAAACTTTCATGGCTTGTTTATACCCCTGACCAACTTTTCCTAAAATCTGATTCTCGCCAATCACACACTTCTGGAAAATCATTTCAGCAGTTTCCGAAGCTCGCATTCCTAATTTATCGTCTTTTTTGCCAGCCAAAAACCCCTTAGTACCACGCTCAACAGCAAATGTCGTAATCCCTTTATTGACTCCCCCTACTACAGCATTAGCCAAAACCACGGCTATGTCAGAAGAAGCCCCATGAGTGATAAAATTCTTTTTACCATTCAAAACCCACTTATCACCCTGATAAACTGCTTGAGTCTTCATGCCTCGAGCATCAGATCCGGCATCAATTTCCGTGAGTCCCCATGCTCCCAACCAAGTTCCTTCAGCTAATTTTCTCAACCAACGCTGGTGCTGATGACTATCACCAAATAAATAGATGTGATTAGTGCATAAAGAATTATGAGCAGCTATTGAAAGTCCTACTGCAGGATCAACCATGGAAATTTCTTCTATAATCGAAACATAAGAGTGATAGTCCAAGCCTACCCCACCAAATTTTTCAGGGACTAGTACACCCATCAAGCCGTATCTTCCTGCCAGTCTCATCGTGTCAATCGGAAAGAACTGGTCTCGATCCCACTGTTTTGTGTGAGGTTGTAAATACTTTCCTGCAAATCTCCTAGCGATTAATCTATAATCTGAAACTAGTGGTTCTGCCAAAGTTGGTTTTGAATTTCCTTCAATCATAGATAATCGTGAATGCTGAATAAATTGAATGCAAATATAATTAGTGGATTCTAAGAGATTTAATACTGACCTAAATGTTTAACTCCATAGCAAGATTGAGCAATGAGTCCCAATAAAAGCTTCCTTCGTTCATATACTTTCTTCAACTAAGATTGATTGCATCTCAACAAAATTTTTGCCCAAACCTTTTGAACCTGGCTTCATGGTTGTAAAACTCAAAGTATACATTTCATCTTGAAATCAATTAACTCAAAAGACGGTTCAATATACACAGACTCATGCTACATTAGTGCTAGAAAGCTTGAAATAAAATATAACTTCTATTACATATGCTCAAAAACAATCATTGATTACATCTGTTTCCTAATACCGACACAACGGTCCAAAACCCAATCGCTTGGTTTATAAACTACTTTTTTGACATGAAAACCCATTCTCAGTATTTTTATTTTGTGTTTGTAATTACCACGGTAATTCGACCTTGTCATAAAATCTTGATAAGCAGATTTTGATTGACTTAGTCCCCTTTTTCTTAACAACTATTTTTAACATTTCATAAAACCAACAAATCAAAAGATAAAAGTCATTTACAATCATCTGATATTAAATACAGAACCACCATTCAAAATCCTCATTTTTAAAATACAATCTTTTTGTTATTTAAATCATTGATTCTCAAATACTAATCTTCGGGGTTCTATTCATGAGTTGATTTTAACTGCTTTTTGAACAAAAATACCTGAACCATTTACTAACAACTCTGACTTTAATCTGACAATAATTGTTAGAATGAGATTCAAAGAATAAAATGCCTCCTTTAGTCTATACCCATCTCCAATCGTCTCAATAAATACCTCAAACCTATGCTTTGGATTGTATGTTGTTCGTTTTGAAATAACGATAATTTTGTAATATAATTCGACATCCAAATTAGTAGAGAATAATTCTCAACTTACCATCAAACATTCTTTGACGGATTGAGTTTGCGTATTCCTATTGCCGTTAAGTATTTACTCAATTCCTTTTTCACTTTCGGAAACAAAATGAAGAGTCCAATCATATTTGGAAATACCAATGCTAAAATCATGGCATCAGCAAACTTCACTACCGAATCAAGGGTGATTGAAGCTCCAATAACCAAAAAAACCAAAAACAGTATTTTGAAACTTAAATCCGAAAGTCTACTTCTCCCAAATAAAAATTTCCACGACTGAATTCCATAATACGACCAGGATATCATCGTGGAGAAAGCAAACAATATGATTGCGATGGTCAAGATATAAGAGAAATTTGGGAGAACAGAATCAAAAGCCCTTGAAGTCAAATCAACTCCACCCAATTCTTCACCGGTCTCATTGAGTACGACACTACTATCTTGAACATTTCCATAGCTGAATTCACTCTCAAAATTTCCATCACTAAAGTTAAAAAAGATGATCACAAGAGCAGTCATAGTACAAATCACTACCGTATCAATAAATGGTTCTAAAAGGGCAACAACTCCCTCAGAAGCGGGATACTTCGTTATTACAGCTGAATGAGCAATTGCTGCCGAACCAGCACCGGCTTCATTTGAAAAGCATGCTCTTCGGAATCCCACGATCAAAACACCTATAAATCCGCCCAAACCTGCCATCGGATTAAATGCACTATTAATAATCAATCCAAAAGCATCATCTATATATCTGAAATGGACCAATATAATTATCAGCGTAGCTAAAATGTAAATTCCTGCCATAAAGGGTACAATTTTAGATGTAAAAGTGGCTATCCTTTTTATCCCTCCTATGATGACAAATCCAACTAGTACGGCAAAAATTAATCCAGTAACAAAGCCTGAAGCTCCCCCTTGAATGTTTAAAAGAGAAGTTACTTGCTCAGTAGCTTGATTGGATTGAAACATATTCCCCCCTCCTAAGGCTCCTCCAACACAAAATATCGCAAAAACAGTAGCTAGGAATGTTCCTAAAAATTTTCCAAACTTGATATTCTTCAACTTGAAATCAGCCAGTCCTCTTGATAAATAATACATCGGACCACCATGCACAACTCCATCTTTATCAATGTCTCGATACTTTACCCCAAGAGTACATTCGACAAACTTGGTGGACATCCCTAAAAATCCACAAACAATCATCCAAAATGTCGCTCCAGGTCCACCGACTGCAATCGCTACCGCTACTCCAGCTATATTTCCAAGCCCTACAGTTCCTGATACTGCTGTAGTAAGAGCCTGAAAATGACTTACCTCACCATTTTTAGTTGTTGACTTCGCATCGTTTTTATCAATTGAATCGTATTTTCCTCGGACAGTATCAATAGCAAGACGAAACCAAGTAATGTTTGGAAAAAAGAAAATCAGAGTGAAAAACAAAGCCCCCAAACCAAGAAGAATTACCACAACTGGCAGTTGATGTTCGCTAGTAATCCTTACCTGTGTAAAAACTATGCTTTCCCATCCCGTGGCAACTGGTTCAAGTGCCTCATTTATCTTATCATCAAGCCCCTTTACTTCTGCCTGGGCAGTTTGGATTGGTTCATCAATCTCTTGCTGACTCTCTTGAGAAAAGAGCATCGCTCCGGGCAAAAGAATCCATACAATAAAACTTCTCTTAAAATTAATTGTCTTCATATTTCTATATGGTTGATGGTGTTTGATAATAAATTGACATTGGTAAAAATACCAATAGTAAACAAGCCTACTACACTAGGGATGAACCCATATTTATGCGAATAAATAATTGAGATGATAGGTAAAAGTTATAATCCCAAAAATAATCATTTGATATCATTACTGACTTGTATTTGAAAATTATGAATTTATGATATCCTGATATGACCAATAATGGTTTAATTCATTAAAATAATTATTGGCGAACTAATTGATCAAAAAAATAAATTTTTATAAATCAAAAACAGAAGGTCGTTTACGATAAACCATGTCAATAAATGTCTGTAAAATCGCAGCAATAAAGTACAAAATGGGTCCTCCCAAAATCGTAACAAATGTGGTGTAAACAAAGAAAACTCGCACACTGTTGACTCTCATGCCCAGCATTCTTGCAATCCTAGTACAAACTGAAAAACCATTCTGCTCTAAAAAAACTCTAATTTTTGAAATCAATTTCCCACCTCTTTTTTCAAACAATGAATTGGACCAGTCCACTGTTTTAGGCCACCTTTTAAATTATAACATCTTAGATTCTGCAGTCTGGACATCATGCGACATGCTTGAGCGCCCCTTACACCCGCTTTGCAATAAACAAAATATACCTTTGATTTATCTAACTGGTTAATTCTCTGTATAAATAGATCTAATTGCTTGATATCTATTATTGTAGACCCCAAAATATGTCCTTTTTGAAATTCAGTTTTGGTCCTAACATCAATAATTTGGCTATTAGGTAACAAATCTATTTGCTGTTTCCATTCTGATAATTCTAAATCCACCGGCTAATTTTTAAATGCCAAAAATAAACCCTTGGAGATAAATAACCTCTCATAATACTAATCACGAAAAAATGGCTACCTATTTACTTTATAATGCTAAAATCCTGATAATTTGGCAATTATTATTTTACTTTTGATTTTTTAATTTTTCAATTGGACAAATACTTTAACGGGATTAATTCATTTATAGGTTCATCTACACTCAAATCGTTTCAAGCAATAGAAAAATAATCCCGCAAGTAGGAATAATCAGAAAATGATAAAATTTCGATTCGACACAAAATCCATTAGAATAACAGCAGATTTGTTGACACCAGTAGAAGTCTATTTGAAATTGAGAGACCACTTTCCCAATAGTCTTCTTTTGGAAAGCAGTGATTATGGTGGCCAGAATAAAAGTTATTCCTACATATGTTGTAATCCTATCGCATCGATTACCATAAAAGATTCCACCGCTAAATATCAATATCCTAACGGAAGAACTTATAGCAAGAAGATTTCTTCAAAAGACCATGTAGCTGAAGTCATGCATAACTTTTCAAGACACTTCACTTTTGAAAAACAGAATAAAGAATTTATTACTCAGGGAATGTTTGGTTTTATATCCCACGAAGCTGTTGGGTATTTCGAAGATATTAAACTCAACCAATCAAAACCCGGGTTCGACATACCAGATATATATTATGCTGTATACCAAAACATCATTGCCATCAGTCTGTTTAGTCATGAGGCCCACATCTATTCTCATGTCACTGAAGAACTAAAACACAATATCAAAAAAATTTCGGATTTTATTACTGAATCTAGAGTTTTGGAATACCCTTTTAAAGCACTGGATGAACCTCATGCCAATATGGGCGATGATGAGTATATGAGTCTAGTGAAAAAAGCCAAGTGGCATTGTAAAAGAGGTGATGTGTTTCAATTAGTTCTTTCCCGAAGGTATACACGATTTTTTAAAGGAGATGAATTCAATGTTTATCGTGCTTTGAGGAGCATCAATCCTTCCCCATATCAGTATTTTTTTGACTACGGGAATTTCAAAATTTTCGGCTCCTCACCCGAAGCACATTTGGTGGTAAAAAATGGAAAAGCAGAAATTCATCCAATAGCAGGAACTTCTAAAAGAACAGGAAACCACAAAGAAGATTTGAAAGCTGCTAAAGATTTGATTGAAAATTCTAAAGAAAATAGTGAACATGTAATGCTAGTGGATTTGGCTAGAAATGATCTCAGCAGAAACGGAACTCATGTTAAAGTGATAAAAAACAGAGAGGTTCAGTTTTTTTCTCATGTCATTCACTTGGTTTCAAAAGTAACGGCCGAACTAGATCCGGATGTTTCAATCTTTCAGCTAGTTGCAGATACATTTCCAGCAGGAACTTTGAGCGGAGCACCAAAACACCGGGCTTTAGAACTAATTGATAGATACGAACGTTCACGCAGGAATATCTATGGAGGAGCAATAGGCTATTTCGATTTTCATGGAAAATTTGATCATGCCATTATTATTCGTTCATTCCTAAGTATGTCCCAAAAATTGATTTACCAAGGCGGTGCTGGACTAGTGGTTGACTCAAATCCAAAAAGTGAACTAAACGAAGTCGAAAATAAATTAAAGGCTCTTGAAAAAGCCATTAGTGAAGCAGAAAAAATATGAGCAAACCAAAGGTCTTTGTCATTGATAATTACGATTCTTTTACCTATAACCTAGTTCATGATTTAAAAGATTTGGGTTGTGAACTAACCATAAAGAGAAACGATGGATTCAATTTGGGTGAATTAAAACGTTATGACTATATATTGATATCACCCGGACCGGGCCTGCCAGAAGAATCTGGATTTTTACTTGAAGCAATTAAAAAATATGCCCCTACAAAAAATATCTTGGGGGTTTGTCTCGGACAACAAGCCATCGCTGAGAGCTTTGGCGGATCTCTTCTTAATTTAAATCAAGTTTATCACGGAGTTGCGACCGATATACACATCACAAAACATGATGACCTATTCATCGGTTTGCCCAGTGTCTTTAAAGCAGGTAGATATCACTCATGGGTTGTCAAAACATCATTACCCAGCTGTTTGATTCCCACCTCTTTTGATTCTGAAGGACAAATTATGTCTCTTCGTCACGAATCTTATCAAGTGAGAAGTGTGCAATTTCACCCTGAATCAATCCTTACACCCCTGGGGAAAAAGATCTTAGAAAATTGGTTGAATACCTAAGATATGAAACTGATATTAGAACGTTTACTCGACAATGATCGATTGAGTTACTATGAGGCCAAAAATGTTTTAAAGTTCATTACTGAAAACAAATATAACTCAGCTCAAATCGCTAGTTTTCTAACCATATTCAGACAGCGTGGAGTCACCATCGAAGAACTTAAAGGGTTTCGAGATGCTCTTTTGGACAAATGCCTTAAAGTCGATCTTAGCGAATTTCACCCAATAGATTTGTGTGGCACCGGGGGTGATGGAAAAAATACATTCAATATCTCCACAGCATCGGCCTTTGTAGTTGCAGGTGCAGGTATTAAAGTGGCTAAACACGGTAATTATGGAGTTTCTTCTAAATGCGGTTCAAGTAATGTATTAGAGCATTTAGGTATTCTTTTTACTACAGACAAAGAATTTTTAGAACGATGTATGGAAGAAGCCGGATTGTGTATTCTTCATGCTCCGTTATTCCATCCAGCGATGAAAAGCGTAGCACCCATTAGAAAAAATCTAGGTATCAAAACAATCTTCAATATTCTTGGGCCCATTGTAAATCCAGCTTCACCAGAAAAACAATTGACAGGTGTATTTAGTTTAGAAGTAGCTCGATTGTACCATTATCTGTTCCAAGATATTACCGAACATTATACCATCGTCTATGATCTTGAACAATATGATGAGGTTTCATTAGTTGGATCGTCTAAATTATTAAGTGACAAGGGCGAGTTTTTAATAGATGCTCATACATTTAAAGCACCTCAAGTTACCCCCATAGAACTTGACAATGGAGGCACAGTTGAGGAAGCATCTGAAATCTTGGTTGCCGTTTTAAAAGGAAATGGGACCAGAGCTCAGGAAAATGTTGTATGTGCAAATGCTGGTTTGGCTATATCCACAGCATTAAGCACCTCTTTTATAGAGGGTTATGAAAGAGCCAAAGAAGCAATAAAAAACAAACGAGCATTCAAGTCTTTTCAAGCTCTTCATAATCTGAGTAAAGAATGGGAATCTTAGAAAAAATTGTTCAATCCAAAAAAAAATCTTTAGATTTAAGAAAACGGGGTTTTCCCCAAAATTACCTTGAACAATCCCTCCTTTTTTCCAGACCATGCTATAGCCTTGTTGATTCAGTAAAAAATTCGACCAATGGCATTATTGCTGAATTCAAGAGACGTTCCCCCTCAAAAGGGGAAATCAACTATTGTTCTGAAATTGTAGACACACTCACTGGATATGAAAAAGCAGGCGTTAGTGGAATTTCGGTCCTAACCGATGTTTCATTTTTTGGTGGGTCAGTCGAAGATTTAACAATTGCTAGAGGCTGTACCAAAATTCCAATTCTACGAAAAGACTTCATCTTTGACCCTTACCAGATAATTGAATCCAAAGCCTTTGGTAGTGACCTAGTTCTCCTGATTGCTAGAATACTCAAACCACAAAAAGTTAAAGAATTAACTCTATTGGCCCACTCTATTGGACTTGAGGTATTGCTCGAAATCCATGATGAATCAGAATTTCATACCCATGTTTTTTCAGAAATTGATCTGATTGGAATAAATAATAGGAATTTAAATTCCTTTCGAGTTGATCCCGCTTTGAGTATCTCCCTATCCAATAAGATTCCAGACAGATTCACTAAAATTGCCGAAAGTGGTATCCGTTCTGCCAATGAGATAAGAAAACTAAAATCCTATGGTTATGATGGATTTCTAATTGGAGAGCAATTTATGAAGGGAAATAACCCCGCTGAAATAGTCCATCGGTTGATACAAGAGCTCGAATGATGAAACTAAAAGTATGTGGATTGAAAGACCCAGACAATTTGAAAATGGTGCTTGGTCAAAACCCAGATTACATTGGATATATTTTCTATGAAAAATCACCTAGGTTTATTGGTAACAGAAAATTTAATGTTCCTCAAGGGGCTAAAAAAACGGGAGTTTTTGTTAATGCGAATTTTGAATTTATAAAAAACAAAATAAAATCACACAGCTTAGATGCAGTCCAATTGCATGGTGATGAATCGGTCGATCTTTGTAATGGAATAAGATCCCAGTCAGTAGAGATTATCAAAGCTTTTGGAATAGATACCACTCTTGATATTGAATTGATGACTACCTATCTCAAGTCATGCGATTATTTTCTTTTCGACACCAAAAGCAGAAAACATGGAGGGACTGGAAAGCGATTTGACTGGTCAATACTACATTTCTATCCTTTTGAAAAGCCCTTTTTTATCAGTGGAGGTATAGATAGTATTCACATATCAGAAATCAAAAAGTTGTCAGCAAAAAACCCTTTTCTCCATGGTGTGGATATCAATAGTAAATTCGAAATAGAACCAGGGATAAAAAACATCACAAAAATTGCAGAATTCAAAACCCTTCTCCATGACCTTTAAAGTTGATTCAAACGGATACTATGGACAATATGGAGGTGCATTTATTCCTGAAATGCTCTATCCGAACATCCAACAGTTAAAACAGAGTTATCTTCAAATTATTGGCAGTTCAGCATTTCAAAATGAATTCCAGCAATTGCTTAAGTATTATGTCGGTAGGCCGACACCTTTATACTTTTCTCATCGGTTATCTAAAAAGTATGGCACCAAAATATATTTTAAGCGAGAGGATTTATGCCATACTGGTGCACATAAGATCAACAATACCATCGGACAAATCTTACTTGCAAAGTATATGGGAAAAGATCGGATCATCGCCGAAACTGGCGCTGGACAGCATGGAGTAGCCACAGCGTCTGTATGTGCCCTGATGGGGGTAAAATGTATAGTTTATATGGGCTCAGTTGATATAAAAAGACAATCCCCAAATGTTGCCCGAATGAAGATGCTCGGTGCTGAAGTAAGAGCAGCAACTTCTGGGAGTAAGACGCTCAAAGATGCCACAAATGAAGCCATTCGGGATTGGATCAATAACCCAGAAAAAACTCATTACATCATCGGGTCAGTTGTAGGTCCTCATCCCTATCCAGATATGGTTTCACGTTTTCAGTCAGTAATCAGTCAAGAATTGACCCATCAACTTGAGTTCTTAGAAGGAAGATCTTTTCCCGATTATCTCGTTGCTTGTGTTGGAGGAGGGAGTAATGCTGCGGGTTTATTTTACCATTTTTTGGATAATCCTAAAGTCACCATATTTTGTGTTGAAGCAGCAGGTCACGGAGTAAATTCAGGTAAAAGTGCTGCCACAACCCAACTGGGTAGGCCAGGAATTATCCATGGAAGCAAAACTCTATTGATGCAAAATGCCGACGGCCAAATTCAGGAGCCTCATTCTATCTCTGCAGGTTTGGACTATCCTGGAGTGGGCCCGCTTTTTGCTCATTTAAAGGATACCAAAAGAGCACATTTTAGAGCTGTTAGTGATCGAGATGCCATGTTATGGGGCCTTGAACTGTCAAAGATGGACGGTATTATACCGGCCATCGAAACAAGTCATGCACTTGGGGTATTAGAATCCGAAAAATTCAATAAAGACGATATTATTGTCTTTGGTTGTTCTGGAAGAGGTGATAAAGATTTGGATACATACATCAATTACTTTGAATTATGAATAACCGACTTGATGGTCTTTTTAAGCCAAATAAAAAAATTCTGTCCATCTATTTCACTGCTGGTTATCCAAGAATTAATGACACGGCAACTATTTTGAGGGGACTTCAAAAGAGTAATGTTGATCTGGTAGAAATAGGAATGCCATTTTCGGACCCGCTAGCTGATGGACCAACCATTCAAAGTAGTTCAACAGTCGCTCTAAAAAATGGAATGAGCACAAAAATTTTGTTCGAGCAGCTTCAAAATATTCGAATGGATATTCATCTCCCGCTTATCATTATGGGATATTTTAATCCAATCTTACAATACGGAGTAGAAAAATTCTGTGAAGAGTGTGCTCAAATAGGCATCGATGGATTAATCATACCCGATCTGCCTTTACAAGTTTATGAGCAATCTTATGAATTGTACTTTGAGAAATACAACTTGCATAATATTTTTTTAATTACACCCCAGACTTCTGAAGGGCGAATTCAAAAGATAGATCAAAAATCAAAGAGTTTTATATATATGGTCAGTTCAAATAGTGTAACCGGATCTAAAAATCGGGTTGAGGATAAAGTTCTATCCTATTTCAAGCGAGTAAAATCACAACCTATAACATCTCCGAAGTTAATTGGTTTTGGCATAAGCAATAACCAAACTTACAGGACTGCTTTGAAATTTGCAGATGGAGTCATTATCGGATCTGCATTTATAAATTTTTTAGATAATAATTCCATTGAGGACATAGGAAAATTCATCAAATCAATCAAAGAATAATACTTGGTAATAACCTGAAATTTAGGTAACTAATGGTTAGTATGTGGATTTTACAAAGGAGCAGTCTCCAAAATTTGGGTACTTGATATTGAAAATATGCTTATTAAGGGAGGTGTTGATAAAACGATGTAGCAAAAGTTTGACATTACCAGTTATGTAAGTGTAAATTGAGTATTCAATCTGATTCTTTAATTTATTTTTTTGAATCTTCAATAGTTTTTATTGGGACTTGTACTTTGAACCCATTCCACTCAATTACTTATGTCGTTTTATTACATCCAAAAAAAGAGATTGCCCATCATAATTGGCTGTACGAACCATCAATGGTATTTTTTCTAAATTTGCCCAACCGTATTATTTCAAATACTTAGAGGTCAGAAGGTTTCTAAAACAAGGCAATTCTAATATCACTGCACCAATGTATTTAAAATCATCTTTTGGTTTAGTAGTGTTATTCGCTTTGATGGTGTCAATTATATTTTCGTGTAAATTGGACTTACTTGAACCCAAACCACCCCCTATCGCTATTCCAAAGCCGCCTGCTTATACCATAGCCACTTCTTCCCAAGGAAGTGGAAAGATAACCGGCAATCAAGACAATGTAGATAGAGGTCAGCCGGTAAAAATTACCGCTACAGCTTCTGAGCACTATCAATTAGTTGAGTGGAAAAGCGACTGCGGAAGCTTTAGCAAGAATAATCTTACCATAGAATTTACAGCATCTAAAAATTGTTCTGTTACAGCTGTATTCGAAAAGATTCTTTACACCATCAGTGTGAACTCAGAAGAAGGTGGAACAGTGTCAGACCCTGGAGAAACCAGTAAAACTTATGATGAAAGTTTGACAATTACTGCTGAGCCTGATAAAAATTATCAGCTTGGTGAATGGAAATTAGACGGTCCGGGCTGCCCATCTGTATCAGACCGTACAGAAAGAACCATCACTTTTGCCGTCAAAGGCAATTGTAGTTTGGAAGCAGTATTCATTAAATCGCCAAGGACTATTACTACTTCAGCTAGTGATGGTGGTGAAATCACAGAAACACTAATTGTAGAACAAGGTGATGAGGTTCTAATCACCGCCAATGCTGATCAACATTATCAGTTAAAGGAATGGCAAGGCGACTGTGGTAGCTTTAGCAAAGACAATCTCACAATAGAATTTACAGCATCTAATAATTGTACTGTTACCGCTGTGTTTGAAAAGATACCATATACCATCAGCGTAAGTTCAGGAGAAGGTGGAATGGTAGATAACCCCAAAGATTTTATCCGTGGATTTGGAGAAACTATCTTTTTAACTGCAATGCCTAACGAGAAATATGAATTTTACAGATGGAAAACAGATATTGACTGCCAAGTGCTAACGCCAATTACGGATCCAGTTTTGGAATTCCCTGTGGAAGGCAATTGTAATATAGAAGCACAATTTAAAATAAAACTCTCCGAAGCACTCAAAGATACTCCGTTGTATTTAGACAAAAATGGAGTAACCGTAATGATTAAACCTGAAGATCAAGACTTAATTGGCAAGACATTTAGAGTCAACTTTGGGAGTGCAAAAGGAAATGTTAAATTTCTTGTTGTAGATGAGCTGATGCTACGAAAAATGATTCTTACTGGCAAGAATGTAGAGAATGTAGTCACCACATTTGTAACAAATATGAGTGAATTGTTTAACAATGTTTCCTCATTCAATCAAAACATCAACTCATGGGACGTGAGTAATGTTCAAAATATGAAATTGATGTTTTTTAAGGCAAAAAGATTCAATCAAGATATCAGTTCCTGGGACGTGGGTAGTGTGACCGATATGAGTTTAATGTTTTCAGAAGCAGGATCATTCAATCAAGACATCAGCTCCTGGGACGTGAGTAATGTGACCGATATGAGTAGAATGTTTCAGTATGCAGATTCATTCAATCAAGACATCAGCTCCTGGGATGTCAGTAATGTAAAGAATATGGGGGCTATGTTTTATACTGCAAGTAGATTCAATCAAGACATCAGCTCCTGGGATGTCAGCAATGTAAAGAATATGGGGGCTATGTTTTATACTGCAAGTAGATTCAATCAAGACATCAGCTCCTGGGATGTCAGTAATGTGACCGACATGAGTCAAATGTTTTACAATGTAACTGAGTTCAATCAAGACATCGGAAATTGGGATGTTGGTCATGTTAGAAATATGAGTCAGATGTTTAAGGGCGCTATTTCATTTAACCAAGATATTGGTAATTGGAATGTCGGTAATGTGACTGATATGAGTCAGATGTTTTACGATGCGGCTGAGTTCAATCAAGACATCAGTTCATGGGATGTCGGAAGTATCAAAAATATGGGTGGTATGTTTGCCAATGCTTCAGTTTTTGATCAATCTGTTGGAATACAAAGTAATCAACCTTCTTTTAATCAAAATATTGGCTCTTGGAACACCAGCAATGTAACCAACATGGCTTCTATGTTCTTGGGTGCAACGACGTTTAATCAAGATATCAGCTCGTGGGATGTTGGTAATGTCAGAAGCATGAAATCAATGTTTGAAAATGCATTTTCGTTTAACCAAGATATAAGTAGTTGGGATGTTAGCAATGTAACTGAAATGAGTCGAATGTTTGCTTTTGCTGAATCCTTTGACCAAAATTTGAGTTCCTGGGACTTGACGAAAGTCAAACGAGATAGTCTCATGTTATATGAAACAAAAGTCTCAACAAAAGGACATTTTGACATCAGTAAAGGAAAACCTATATTGGAAGATCCAATATATGCCGATATCAAGAGAAATAATTTTGAATCATACATCAAAGCCTTTATCGCAGATGCAAAAAGACACGGTCTTGATCTCTCTCATATCAACACAAAGAACTATGAATTTAGTGTCGGCATTATTCGAGGAGCAGGGCTTGCCCATAAAATTTGTGATGATACAATTGGGGTTACAATAGATAGTATTCTCTGGAAAAGGGCACAAACTGACGACTATCATTTTACTGTCTTATTATTTGTCATGTGGCATGAATTTGGGCATACAATTTTGGGCTTGATTCATCTATGTCAGTCCGGACAAATAATGTCAGGAAGACATGATTACGACTGCCAACTACCTCCAGGCGAAACTGATAAGGATAAAGACTATGGGGAATTATTTTATAGCACATATCATTGGCATAGATCAGTTAGAGATATGATGACCGGTCGTAAACAGGTGAGATATTCATGTAGGAATAAACGAGCGGATAAAACCTTTACTTGCTTTATTAATTGACAATAGGTATAACTGGTTTATTGCAAATCATATAAAAAAAGTAGAAACTACATATATCACTAATCTAGTACTGTGTGTTGAAAATGACAAACTTGCAAAATTGAGTTAGCTTGATAAGAAGTCCTATTTTCTGAGGTCAGACACCGGCTGAAATCTCCATTCAGAACCCTAAACTTTTGTCCAGAAAGCCATTATCAGGCTTGAGAAATAAAAAGCACTGAGATTAATGAACAAATTTGGATTTTTTAATCTCCAAAATGACATTTTTAAGATTGAGTGAATACCTACGATTTAATAAATGTTTATCACTTATTTATTAACCCTGACTTTCACTCTTTTTTGAGTGATATATATTTCACCTAAATGCTTGTATATTAGATATATAGACGATATATTTTGAATGTATTTTGGTGAAATAAGTGTCCATGTAAGATGCTTGTTTATTACTATTTATATAATTGAATTTAATGCAATCATACAACAGTCCCTTGACAACTACTTCCTGCCCCAGCTGTACAACCATAACAATGTTGTGAAATACAGACATTTCTATTTTGTAGAGCATCCATTTCAAAATTGGAGATGTGGTTGGACTTGCTGGAAACATTTAACTCCAGCATCTGATTAAAATCACAATCATATAAATATCCATCGTAGCTGACCGAGATAGTGTTTGTACACATCAGATTACCAACTGTGGAGGGGTTAAAAGCGTTAACTAGCTTAGTCATATATCCCTCAAAATTTCCTGAGGCCACTAAAAAATCAAGAAATCGGCTAATCGGCAGATTAGTAATGCAATACAAATTGTTGAACTCTATGCCGAAGTCTTCCCTCAATGCGTGTTTGTATTCCTCTTCTAACTCCTCTTGACCTCGTGGTAGATAAGCACCCAATGGATTATAAACCAAATCAATTTCAAGGCCTGTTCCCTGTAATCCATACCCTACCTCGTTGAGTTTTTGAAGTGCCTCTATTGATTTATTAAATACTCCATCCCCACGTTGCCGATCTGTTTTTCCCCGGCGGTAAAATGGAAGAGAAGAAATAATATGTAGTTGATGCTCTTTAAAAAAATCTGGAAGGTCATAGTATTTTTTGTTTGCCCTCAGTATGGTTAGGTTTGAGCGAATGATAATTTCAGGGATTTCTGCTGCTTTAGCCTCCTTAATAAACCAACGAAAATCAGGATGCATTTCAGGAGCTCCTCCAGTTATGTCTAAAGTCTTTATCTTGTGCTTATGTGCAACTTGTAAACATTGGGACATGGTAGGTTTACTCATTTTTTCTTTTCTATCAGGTCCAGCGTCTACATGACAATGAGCACATACTTGATTGCACATATACCCAATATTCAATTGAAGGATTTCTAGTTGCTTGGGCTTTATTGAAGGAAGCTTATGTGATTGAAGTTTTTGAGAAAAAGTAGGTAATTGTCCAGACAGAAATATACTATTGGACAAGAGTTGTAATTGCTTTTTAGCATCGGATAAGACATTATTTTGTGCCTTTAGAGACTTCTTTGTAGACATCACATACTGAGCTTGTTGTAAATATTCATGGCTTGAACCGTATGGACTAAGGAAGCTCCACCTCTTATAGCACCTGCTACATGAATGGCTTCCATCATCTCTTCTTTTTCAATTCCTCGCTCAAGACCATCTGTAGTATAGGCGTCAATACAATAAGGACACTGGATTGTATGAGCCACAGCCAGAGCAATCAAAGACTTTTCTCTTTCTGAAAGTGTCCCCTTTTTAAAAACACTTTGATAGTAATCAAAAAATTTCTTTCCCAATTCTGGATTCCATTCATTGATACTTCCAAATTTAAGAAGGTCTTCAGGTTGATAATAACTTTTACTCATCAGTTGTTTTTATTTATCATATGTCAATTACAATTCGGATAACTCCAAACCATTGATTTGCCGCTAAACAAATATATCAAATTCATTGGTGATTAAATTTGCTAGTATGCAGATGTTATCCCCTCGTTAATAAGCAATCCATTTGTACAGGATTTCTTTAACTTTCCGAACGACATAATGAATTCAAATAATCTTCTTGTTGTGTTTGCAAGGACACCTATATCTGGGTGCGTAAAAACAAGACTAGCCAAATCCATTGGTAATCAAGCCGCATTGTGGATTTATCAAAAACTACTGAATAAAACCTCAGAAACAATTTTGAGCGAACAATACCATACGGCTTTCTTTTTTGACAGCAAACTAAAAAACCAGAGCCCTATTCAAAACAAACCCAGATATATCCAAACCCAGAAGGGAGAAACCTTAGGTCAGCGAATGGAAAATGCTATTTTATGGGGATTTGATAAATCATACAAAAAAGTAATCATCATCGGAAGCGATCTTTGGGATATAAAAATGAATCTCATCGAAAATGCCTTTACTCAACTAGAACATAATGATTTTGTCATTGGTCCTTCATTAGATGGCGGGTATTATCTCTTAGGACAAAAAAGACATTTCACATCTCTCTTTGAAAATATCTGTTGGGGTTCTTCAGTAGTATTTGACCAAACGGTAAATAAAATTTCAGATAAGAAAGTCTTTTTACTGGAACCAAAAAATGATATTGACACTTTTGAAGACTTAAAAAAAGAAAAAGAACTTTATAATTTGTACAAAAACACATTATAATGATTCAGAACATCAATAACCAGCAGGAACTTCGTACTGCTGAACGTGTACGAGCTTTACAGGCTGATATGTACATGACCACCTTTCATGGTTTCAGTGGGAAACCAATATTCAGAGGTATAAAGAAGGCTAGCGATTTGTATCCATTACCCTCTGATGGGAAGAACCTGTCTGAACTTGTCCGAGCCAGAAAAAGAAGCGGTGAGTTGAACGGGCTGAAAGGAAGGGAAGCATATGAAGCTTTGGTAAAAATGAACGAAAAACTACCAGATTTATTTTAATTTACGATAATAATAATTTAAGTTATGGCACTGACCAGGAAAGGATTAAAAATAGGTTCAGGTAATGCAACCAAAAAATTAGATGAACTTAAAAAAGCCATTCTAGCATCAAGGGACGCTGCGGCATCCTCATCTAATCAACCTATTTCTAATGAAAAAGAAACTTCGAAAATAAAACGACAAACAGCAGCAATAGAAAAGCAAACAGGAATGGTTCGCTATTTCAGCAGAGAAGTCCTTAATGCTGCGAAGTACCTCAATGATCTAGGTGTTGGGGAAATAGATATAGGCATAATTTTAGGGACAGGATTAGGAAAATTATCAGAACAAATAGAAGATCCAATAATTGTTCCTTATAAAAACATACCAAATTTTCCTCTTAGTACTGTGGAATTTCACGCCGGCGAAATTTTCTATGGTCGCCTTTTTGGGAAAATGGTACTTGCATTTAAGGGCCGGTTTCATCTTTACGAAGGGTACAATTTTTTGCAGATTACTTTTCCTATTCGTTTGTTAGATGCACTGGGGACCAAAACAGTCATCATCTCTAATGCTGCTGGTGCAATCAATCTTAAATTTCAAAAAGGCAGTTTAATGATTATTAATGATCACATCAATTTACAAGGAGGTTCACCATTGGCTGTAAAAGGAATAGAAAAACTTGGAGAAAGATTTGTTGATATGAGCAATCCTTATTCCGCATCGCTTATTGAAAAGAGTTTAACTGTTGCTAAAAATTTAGGAATAACCCTATTTCAAGGTGTCTATGTAGCGGTTGTTGGTCCCCAGCTAGAGACAGCAGCGGAATATAGGTTTTTGCGTATCATTGGTAGCGACGCTGTTGGAATGTCTACCGTACCCGAGGTCATCGTAGCAAGACAACTAAAAATGGAGGTATTGGCATTTTCAGTTATCACTGACATGTGTAATCCCGATAATCTTGAACCAATAGATATAAATGATATTCTTGCTACGGCCAAAATAGGAGAAGAAAAACTATCTGTAATATTAGCTGAATTATTCCGTCTCATATAGTATCATATCCTAAGCAAATGATATAAACTATTGATATATTATGTTCAAAAAATATTCGTACCTTAATCGCATATCTGTTTCCCATGAAACTTAATTTACTTCTATCTGTAATCTGCACAGGGTTATTATTCTGCTCATCTTATTCAGTATTGTCCCAAAAAAATATCCACCAAAAATGGGATTCCTTACTTCAAGAATATGTATCTACCACGGGAAAAGTTGATTACCAAAATTGGGAAAAAGACCTCCAAGGAATCGCTTCGTATATTGAAATTCTTCAAGAAAACACACCAACAGAAAAATGGTCAAAAGATGCTCAGTTAGCTTATTGGATAAACACTTATAATGCGGTCACTGTTCAATTGATTTTGGATAATTACCCCATCAAAAGCATACAAGAATTGGATAGTCCCTGGGACACTAAGCTCTTTTATACTAGTGGGATTGGCTATACTCTGAATGAAATAGAACATGGAATTCTTAGAAAAATGGATGAACCACGAATACATTTTGCAATAAATTGTGCTTCAAAATCTTGTCCAAAACTCCAAAAAAGTGCTTTCTTGTCAAGCAAACTTGATGAGCAACTAGAAAAATCTACATATGAATTTCTAAACGATTCATCAATGAATATTATCAATAAGCAGTCAATACAACTTTCAAAAATCTTTGATTGGTTTGGAGAAGATTTTGGCGATAAAACTCAAAAAATAGAATTTGTGTCTAGATATACCAAGGTTGATATAGATCAACAGGCCAAATTAACCTATATACCTTATGATTGGAGTTTAAATCAGTAAACCCCCAAATAATCCAATAATAATTGTCTAATCTTAAAATTTGATTGTACTCTTCGTCTATACAATAGATTATAAAACAAAAAAATTATTAGGGTATTAATTTTTTTTACCTTACATTTATTCTGAGTGATTTTTTTTATGTGGTTGAGTATTTTTCCATTTTTTGGAAAATCAAGACGCTTCTTTAGTTATTTATGAATGATTTAATTAATTCGGTCCTAATTATTGGAAATGGCATTTCCGGAGTTACGGCTGCTCGACATATTCGAAAAAACTCTGATATAGATATTACTATAATCTCAAATGAAACGCCCTATTTTTTTTCCCGCACTGCTCTGATGTACATCTATATGGGACATATGAAATTCGAGGCCACCAAACCCTACGAGGACTCTTTTTGGAAAAAGAACCGAATCAATGTGGTATTTGATCAAGTTACTGGTATTGACGAGGAAACAAATTCTGTTGAGTTAGCCAATAATAATCGGATCTCATATAAATACTTAATCATCGCTTGTGGTTCCAAACCCAATAAATTTGGATGGCCAGGTCAAGAATTAGAAGGTGTTTCTGGAATGTATCATTTACAAGATCTCGAACGATTAGAAGCACTAACTCCTACGATTAATCAAGGAGTTATTGTCGGCGGTGGTTTAATTGGAATCGAATTGGCAGAAATGCTTCAGTCACGAGGAGTTCAGGTACATTATTTGGTAAGAGAAAGTAACTTCTGGAATAAGGTACTGCCCTATGAAGAGTCTAAGATGGTCACCCAGCATATTTTAGACCACGGAGTAGACCTCCAATTGAATACAGAATTAAATCTCATAGAGCCTGACTCTGAAAATCGAGTTAAAGGAGTTTATACGTCAAAAGGAGAGTTTATTGATTGTCAATATGTTGGATTAACTTGTGGTGTTAGTCCGAATATCGACTTTTTGAAAGAGAGTAATTCAAGAATTAAAACGGATAAAGGAATCATTGTAAATCGGTTTCTTCAAACAAATATTGAAAATATTTATTCCATTGGCGATTGTGCCCAACATCTCCATCCATTTGACCAGAGAAGTAGAATTGAGTCTGTTTGGTATACAGGCAGAATGATGGGAGAAACAGTTGCAAGAACTATCACGGGCACTAAAACGGCTTATCAACCAGGACATTGGTTTAACTCAGCAAAATTCTTTGATATCGAATACCAAACCTATGGAAGAGTCAATGCCAACCCTAGCCCCAATGAAATTCATCTCTATTGGGAGCATCCCAAAAAAAATATTTCGATCCGATTAGCATATGACCGTATTACGCATAAAATTCTTGGTGTACTAAATATGGGGGTAAGGTTAAGACATGAAGTTTTTGATCAATGGCTCAATGAAAGAAGAGAAATTTTATCCGTGATTGAGCATTTTGAGAATTCTAATTTCGATCCAGAGTTTTATGCGAATTATACAAGGATGGCCAAGCCAACATTTTATAAGCATTATGAGGAGATAGAAAAGTCAGAACTCAAGCGTATCTTATAACAATAGGGAATATCTTTAGAACATTACAATGAAAAAAACAATTCAGAAAGCATCAGCACTTGTAGGGCTGTCGGGCTTGATTTTAATGTCGTCATCTACAGTAGTGGAATACCAATCACTTAGTGCAATACTTGTTTCAAGTCTTGCTTTAATGTTCTTTGGAGGTGTGATATTTTTTTGGAATCAGTATAGTAACACTCTCGCTGGCATAAAAAACAATGGTGTATTCTTTAATACATTGACAAACAGAGGGTTGTTAGGTTTGATTCTGGGTGTGTTGATCACATTCATTTACGTCCTGATCTACTGGTATCCGAAGACTTTAGGATATAATTCTAGCGGACCTTCAACAGGATTAATATCTCTATTTGATCCCTTAAGTTATCTCTTGAACGGAAAACCTGCTTCCAGGTGGTTTGTGTATGGAAGTCTATACACTTTTGCCATTGTTCTTTTTGGCATTAAGTTTATCTATAAATACCGCAATAATAGGTATCAGGTAATCAGGACTGTTTCGGTGATGTTTTTTCAATTTGCATTTGCTTATTACATCCCTGAAATATTGAGTGCATTAAATCCAGACACACCATATTTTGCAAAAGACTTGAAAAACATATGGCCATTAAACTATTATTTTTTCGATCAATGGCATCTTAAGAATATGCTATATGGAGGAGGTTTGGGTATGTTTTTTTTGGTTTTTGGATTGGTCCTAGTTTTCATTATTTCACCCATTCTTACCTATTTCTATGGAAAGAGGTGGTATTGTTCTTGGGTATGTGGCTGTGGTGGATTAGCTGAAACGGCAGGAGATGCATTCAGGCAACTTTCAAGTAAGAAATTGAATGTGTGGAAAATTGAAAGATTAATGATTCATGCTGTTCTGGTTTTTATTTTCATAACCACTATTGCTGTCATTTGGTCTTTTTTGGGTCGAAATCCAGATTTATACATCAATAGGAAAGGATTTTTCTACATCATTACGTTTATAACTTTAACTACCATTGGGGTAATCTATTTTACCAAAAAAAATGGATTCTCTAAAGATCTAAGAGCCACTGTTGTGAGTCTTGGTGTAATTCTCATCTCTTTGATAGCCATAAGGGCTTACTCTAACGAGACACATATTTTATTTATTGAAAGTGCCAAACTTCAGAAGTCTTATGGTTTTTTTATCGGTGCCGCCTTTTCAGGAGTTTTAGGAGTTGGATTTTATCCAATTTTGGGGTCCAGGGTGTGGTGTCGATTTGGTTGTCCTGCAGCAGCAATTTTAGGAATTCAACAAAGACTCTTCTCCAGATTCCGAATCACCACCAATGGTGGTCAATGCATATCTTGTGGAAATTGTTCTGTTTATTGTGAAATGGGTATAGATGTCAGATCTTATGCTCAACGTGGTGAAAATATTGTCCGTTCTTCTTGTGTAGGTTGTGGTATTTGTGCTGCTGTATGCCCAAGGGGTGTACTAAAACTTGAAAATGACAAATTAAAAAATCGTATTCCATCTTTCGAATTTCCTCTTGGTAATAACCCTGACATAACAAATACGATTAATTGAGGTCATCATTTTCGCTATACCAGATTTTTTTGGTCGTACATTTTATTGATATGGAAGTTCTTTGACGTAGATACATTAAAAATAAGCTCTAATTACTTTGTTGTAGAAATATTGAAAAGAAAATAAAAAGTTCTATTATAGTTGATTACAAAATAAATAAAAAGTCATTCGTGTTGATTATTTTCCTAATAAGATTTATTGATATTTGCCTATAATTTCGTATCTTTGATGCTTATAAATACACCCTATTATGAATATTTTTAAAGGTCAAAACCTCTTAGAGTTCTCTGAACGCTTCCAAACGGACTTAGATTGCAAGAAATACCTCTCCGAAATCAAATGGAATAAAGGCTTCAAATGTGTCCGATGTGGACACAAAGCTTGTCAGGTACGCAAGGATTTTTCCCGGACGTGCAACATCTGTAGTCATACCGAGTCAGCTACAGCCAATACCTTGTTCCACAAGGTGAAGTTCGGTGTACGCAAGGCTTTTTTCATCTGCTTTGAGATGTCTACCACCACCAAGAGTCTTTCTGCACGATACACAGCTGTTCGCTATGAAGTGACTCAAAATACTGCCCGTCTGTTTATGCACAAAGTCAGAGAGGCTATGGAATCTAGTGGCAAGTACCCTATGGATGGTATAGTACACGTGGACGAGTTCGTTCTGGGTGGAGTGGAACAAGGAAAGATAGGGCGTAGCTATCATGCCAAGAGAAAGAAAGCAGTAACAGCGGTACAGCTAACCAAGAAGGGAAAGGTTAGGCGTATGTATGCCATGGGCATAGAAGATTTTTCAGCAGGATCCCTTGAGTCCATCTTTGTCAACCATATCAGTAAGTCTGCCCAGATAACCACTGATAAGTGGAAAGGATATAAACCAATAGCCAAGGCTTATAACATTACCCAGATTGAGAGCAACAATGGACTCAATTTTAAGGCTCTTCATACGATGAACCACCAGATAAAGTCTTGGATACGTACCACTTATTCCTGGGTAAGCGACTTCCATCTGGATAGATACTTCAATGAGTTCTGTTTCAGAATAAATCGTTCACAGAGTAAAGAGACGATATTCAATAATCTGGTTACAAAAATGGTGTACAAGGACAAAGTCTATCAAAAATATCTGATATAGCGAAAATGATGACCTCAAAAAAATAAATTGGAAAATAAGACCTTAGATAGTCTCTACATAAGTAAAGACATAGAATATACAACAAGAATTGACGATAATTTGTCAAGTTTAGTCAACTTCTCAAAATCAAAAGAACAACCTTTTCAGAGGTGGTTTTATTACCAGGAAGGGTACTCTTCAGAGCTAATTGAATATTTATTTGATTATTTAAATGTAAGAAAGAATAAAAACCCTTTGATATTTGATCCATTCAGTGGATCAGGCAGTACTCTTGTTGCTAGTCAAAACAACAACTTTAGATCAATAGGAATTGAGATAAACCCATTAAGCTCATTTATCACAAAAACTAAAATTGGCACATATGATCAAAATGATTTTGATTTTATTAAGAGTATAAATTTACCATTCCCTGAGGTTAGTGAAAATGTTTACGACAAATACGAGTTGTCCATAATTAGAAAGTTATATTCTGTTGAGACATTATCAAAAATTGAATTGATAAAAGTTTCGATAGCCAAACTGCCCAATGAAAAATCAAAATTAATTGGCAAAACAGCATTATTATCTATTCTTGGAAAAGTATCAAACTATAAAAAAGGCGGTAATGGGTTAAAGAAGAAAAATTTCCGGAAAAAGAAAAATCAAAAATTTGATGTTTATCAAGAATTTAGAGAAAAAGTGTCTCAAATCATAGATGATTTAAGGAATAAGAAAGGGAAATCAGAGGCTATAGTATATAACAATGATGTTAGAGAAATAAATAGTTTGATAGATGATAATAGTTTAGATTTAACTATTTTCTCTCCGCCATATGTAAATTGTTTTGATTATTTTGAAGTATACAAAATAGAACTTTGGGTAGGGGAATTTGTTTCTAGTTACAAAGAGTTGAGAAGTTTAAGAAAATCAGCTTTAACCTCCAACTTGAATGCAGATCTTAAAAGAAATGGAAGTCAAGAATTAATTAATTCTAATCTTTTAAAGGAGTACCTGAAAGAGTTAAATTTAAGTGTTTTATGGGATAAAAGAATCCCTAAAATGATTATTTTATATTTTTTAGAAATGCAATCATTTTTAGAAGTTCTTTACAAGAAACAAAAAGAAAGTAGTTCTATAGCTATTGTTGTTGGCAATTCAGCCTATGGCGGGATGCCTGTTTCTACAGATTTAATTCTTTCAGAAATTTCCGAAAATATTGGATTTAAAGTAAAGGAAATTATTGTTGCAAGAAAGAATGAGACATCTTCTCAACAGTATAAAAAAATTGGAGACATGGTTAAGTATATAAGAGAGTCAATAATTATTTTAGAAAAACAGAAAAATGATACAAGTTGATATACTTCCTCATAATGATAAAATTAATGATGGTGATGTATTTGAGATAAACACTAAGAATGTATCTTACTTTTCTCATTCATTTTTTAAATATCCAGCAAAATTTATTCCTCAAATTCCGAATTGGGCAATTAAAAATTTCACTGAAGAAGAAGATTATGTTCTTGATTGTTTCATGGGATCTGGGACTACTTTGTTAGAAAGCACTTTACTAAATAGAATCCCATTAGGAGTAGATTTCGACAAATTGAGTGTTTTACTTACAAAAGTAAAATGCACTCCTTTAAGTGAGTTACAAATAGCGGTAGTATTAAATTTCTGTGCATCTTTAGATTATGATGAAAGACATGATTTTGATTTACCAAATTTCAAAAACATAGGATCTTGGTTTTCTAAAGAAACTATTAAAAAATTAAACTATTTGTATGATAAGATATCCAATTCTAATTTGGATTCTGCTTCTAAAGATTTTCTTTTCATTTGTTTTGTTAGTATTGTGCGGAAAACATCTTTTTCAGATGAACAATCTCCTAAGCCATATGTTTCCAAAAAACACCCGAAAACACCTTTAGATCCTGCGGACATTTTTTCTAAATTTTCCAAAATTGCAAAAAATTATTTGTTTAAATTTGAAGATGATTATTCAATTCACGAACCACCGCAGTTTATAGGCAATGATGCAAAGAGTTTTACTTGTAAGAAATACTTGTCAAAGATTGATTTAGTTTGTTGTTCACCTCCATATATAAATGCTTTTGATTATGTTCGGGTTTTAAGTTTGGAAAACATATGGTTAAGAAACTTAGATGACAATAGTATTATTTCTCATAAAATGAAACAAATAGGAACTGAACAGATTTATTCTAAAGATTATAATAAGTTTCCTTTGGAAATTGGTATAAAGGAATTAGATAATGTAATTCAGAGAATCTTTGAATTAGATAAAAAGAGAGCACATGTAGTGCTTTTGTATTTTCTTCAAATGAAAGAAACTATTATCAATATTTACAAACACCTAAAAAAAGGGGGGTATTTTGTTTTGGTGGTTGGTAACTCTGTCATAAGAGGCGTTGAAGTAAATGCATCCAAATATTTAGGGGATCTTTCTAAAAAAGAAGGATTTCATCATTTAAAAACGTTTTCTTATTTGATTAAAACACCGTATTTGCGGATTCCGAGAAAATCAAATGGTGGGCTTATAAAATATGACCGTGTAATCGTGTTAAAAAAGGATGACACAAAAAAGTAGAGATAAAGAGTATTGGTTAATACCAAAAAGAGCAAATCTGCACCAGTCAGTTTACTTGCTAAAGGGGATTGTTGAATTGGGATACAATAATCGGGCTTGGAACACATCAAAACAAGACCGATTAGGATCGTATCTTGGAAAAAACGGTTCTACAAACTCTGGCAAAAACATAAGACCTCAATCACTAAGGACATTATTTGCTAGTATTCCTCAGTTTTTTGGATTAGCTTACATAGATACAAATACAACACCAGACACAATTGTTGTAACAAAATGTGGATTAAATCTTATTGAAGAATTTAGTGATTATTTTGAAAGTTATAATTGTTCAAATTTGAGAGAATCTGAAAAAGAAAATCTTCACATAAGTTCATCTAAGGTTTTTACTCAACAATTCATTAAACTTCAAATTACAAATCCCATAATATTGAAAGAACTGTGAAAACATTTTCATTTTTCCTTTAGTTTACATCCTTAAGATACTTAAACACACCAAATATTTAACCAACGAAGAAATAGCACTTTATGTTTTTAGATCTAATCGCCAGGATTTAGTGGATTTTACAGTCCAGGAAATTTTAAATTTTCGAGGACTCTCTTATTCCTCACAAGAGTTACTTGTAAATAAGTTTAAAGGAACTCATCTCGGTAATATATCATTAGTTCAAGCACCATCATCTAGATACTTTCAAAAGTTATGTGTTTTAACAGGAGTTATCTGTAAAGGGTCAATGACATTAAATAATCCCATAACCGAAGAAAAAAGAAGGGTAACTAAAATTGAAATTGATAAATCGAAAGAGGAGGAGGTAAATAAAATTATAGATGGGTTTTCAAATGAAACATATGACTTTAGAGATAATATCTCTCTTTGGATAGACTATATAGGTGATCCTGAAGTAAAACAGACACCTAAGACTAAGTTTATTTATAATAAAACCAATCAAGATCTATTAGTTACAATCCACACTAACAAAAATTCAATTATAGGAGAATTGATCATGGCTGGTAAGTCAATTAATTTTCCTGTTGTTGAAAATAAAACTTATGAGGTTTTAATTTATGACACTAGAGGGAATATTATTCAATCTAAAGAAATCAATTTTGTTGATGTTGATATTTCTATTACTACGTCATTAAATATTAAACCAATAACAAAAGACACTTTATACTACGTAAATGAAATTAATGATCACATTGATTCTAAAAACTTCTCCCATAAATATTCTAAATATCTAAGTGTTATAAAAAACGTTTTTAATAAGGATTATTTGACAAGTAAAAACTTAAGGGGAGCAAGATTAGAATATTTGTTTTATAAACTTTTATGCGTTTTTGAAGAAAGACTAACAATTGATGACATTGTCTGGAATGGTCAGCTTAATGAATTTGGAATACCCACTCCCTCACCAGGTGGTCCTAAAGGGAACCCTGATATATTATTATTCAAAGAAAATAAAGTTGTAGTTTTTGAGTTGACAACAATAAAACCTAAATCTGAACAGTGGAAAGCTGAAGGAGCATCAGTTCCGGATCATTTGATTGAAATGAAATCTAGATATCCTAACAATCAAATTATTGGTGTTTATTTAGCACCTATAATTCATGAAGAAAGAGTTACAAAACCTATGATTTCAAGACTTTCAAACACAGGAATTAACTTAAAGTGTATAGATATTAAAACTTTTTTATTTGAACTTGAAAACAACATTAGTGACGATGAAGAGTTCAATAGGTTTTTGGGAGCCTGAGTTTATAACTATTCTTTTAGTTTAAAGATTAAAACACCTTGGTGTCTATATCATTTTCATAGGAAAAAAAACAACTTTGATATTACAACCTTGAGAAATATTTAGGTAAAAAGAAATTTTGAGGTCATCATTTTCGCTATACCAGATTTTTTTGGTCGTACATTTTATTGATATGGAAGTTCTTTGACGTAGATACATTAAAAATAAGCTCTAATTACTTTGTTGTAGAAACATTGAA
>Ga0209544_1000993_pt1 | contig 34094 bp, 27 predicted proteins | sample MesohylPK_FD_187297 | JGI IMG/M metagenome (GOLD analysis project Ga0209544, IMG submission 187297) | Host-associated microbial community of the marine sponge Aplysina aerophoba from Gulf of Piran - sponge mesohyl, lysed by proteinase K... | ecosystem: Host-associated > Porifera > Sponge >... | reverse complement strand
AAGCGCACCGCTCCAACGAAGAAGAAACCCCCACCACCGAAGAATCGGCTGGTTTCACGGCACTTGCCACCCGGAACATGAACGCGGCGATCTGGACACGGGTCACCACCCGACCCATGTCGAACAAACCGCCGCCCACACCTTGGGTGATTCCGTTGGCAACCGCCCACCCTATTTCCTCGTCCGCCCAATGACCAGCGGGCACATCCACGAACGAATCCGAACCCGCAACACCACCGTCCATGGCAATGTCGGACATGTCGGCCAGGCGAAACAAAAACGTCACGATCTGCGCCCTGGTCACCGACCCGCCCGGGTCGAACCGACCGCCGCCCCTCCCCTGGGTGATTCCGTTGGCAACCGCCCACCCTATTTCCTCGTCCGCCCGATGACCGGCGGGCACATCCGCGAAACTGGCCGACCCCAACCCCGAAGTTCCGCTGCCCATGGCAATGTCGGACAGACCGGCCAGGCGAAACAGAAACGTCACGATCTCCCAACGGGGCACCACCCCGCCAACACCGAAACGCCTATCAGCCACCCCACTCATCAACCCGTTGGCAACCGCCCACCCGATCTCCTCGTCCGCCCAATGACCAGCGGGCACATCATCGAAACTGGCCGACCCCAACCCCGAGGTACCGCTGTCAACCACCCCACCCCCACCAAAAGCGAAGGTCGGTTCAGCGGTGAGGGACTCCCCCGTTCTTCCGTCGTCGGCGCCCGCCAACCCCGAAACCGACAACACCAACCCCAACACCAGCAGCGCCACTCCCCTGCCGCGCCACTGCCGTTGCCGCACCCGGGCCGGGCTGGTCACGGCCCCCGCGAACTCATCAGTCGGTTTCTTCGATCTGCCAACAGTCATAGCTTCTCTCCCATAGCCGGTCATTACCTAAACTAAAGGCCCGACCCATCAGCTGCAAATACTGTTTTGAACAGCGTGACAGCGGCCGTCCAACACCAGGCCTCTCTGCAACATCAACGTCAGCCCATCCTCTCACACTCTCGCTTCGTCGTTCTCCGAAGCGACAACAGGCAACCACCGGCGAGACCTCAAGAAAGAAAACGCCGTGTCCACGCTCTGCCCGATGGTCAACGACGCGTCGATCCTCTTCACCACATCTCCCTCGGACATCCAGAGGTTTCGGTATCCCTCCCACACGGCTCGGTGCAACGCCGGTCCTTCTCCCCCGATGCGGTCGCGTCCCTCCTGCCGGGCCAGGGCCTTCTCCGGGTCCATCTCCAACCACAGGACCATATCCGGCGTGGTCTCCCCCAGAGCATGGGCGTTCACCTCCCGCACCCCGTCCACGCCCAGACCGCGAGCGTGACCCTGGTAGGCAAGCGACGAGTAGACACTGCGATCAGAGATCACCCAGGCGCCTCTCTCCAAGGCGGGCCGGATGACCTGCCGGGCGAGTTCCGAACGCTGAGCGGCGAACAGCAACGCCTCCGCCCATTCGGACATCCCGCCTCCATGTAGAAGCAGCGAACGAATCTTTTCTCCCAAAGCAGTACCGCCCGGTTCCCTCACGAGTTTCACCTCCACGCCCATGTGGGACAGGCGAGCGGCCAGATGGACAGCCAGGGTGGTTTTGCCCACCCCCTCGGTGCCCTCCAACGCCAGGTAGCGACCGCGCCGGTTTCCCACGCCCATCTCAGCCGGCCTGCGCCCAGTCGCCGAACAGGTCACCGGTGGCCGCCTGAGGGGGCTTGCCCGCCAGCGCCTCGTCCACGAACCTCGATACACGCCCCTTCTCGGAGATGACCACCGTCTCTCTCCGAGATCGGGTGATGGCCACGTGGAACACCCTTCGCTCCTCCTCGACATCGTCGGTCAGGCGGTGAGGAAACAACCCCTCATCGGCGCCGAACACGACCACCCGCTCCCACTCGAGTCCCTTCACCCGGTGGACCGAGGATATGTTCACACCCGAGCGGTGGTCTCCCCCCAGCAAGTCCCGCAGGTTCGCCTCGAAATCCGCAACCTGAGAGTAGATGTAACCGGTTCTCATCAACGCCTCCAAGTCGTCGCTGTGAGTGGAATGTTCAACCTCGGACCCGCCGGCGCCCGTCTCGGTTGCCGACTGCACCAGGCCAACCTGGTGGTAAAGAGCGTCCAAGAACCCGACGGTGTCCCCGTCCTTGAACCTTCCGGACAGCAAACCGAGGTCCGAAAGGAAGCGGTCCCATCGCTCCCGCATCCGCGGGCCGAAGCGGCTGCCCACATCCAGCAACGCTCCCAGGGCGACAGCGCCCTCGGGAACGAGCCTCCCGATCTTGTAGGCGAGCCCCCGGTTCGGGAGTCGCAAAGTGTCGATGAGGTCCTTTCGCATGATCACATGGGGACTGCGGACCATCCTCAGCCAAGCCAGCACCGTTCTCACGAACACGCGTTGGTGGAGCATGTCCTCCCGAAAGTAGGAATGAAAGGGAACACCCCGGCTCTCCAACGCGGCCATCACCGGAAGCAACGCCACGTTCACCCTGGAAAGCACAGCTATCTCTTTCGCGGGCACTCCATCCTCGACCCACCCGGCTATGCGCCTGGCCGTGCCGGACGCCAGGTTCCGCTGTTGGAGAGTCAGGACGCGGAACCCTCCCCCGCTTGCCCCGGGTGCGGGCGACACTCGTTTCTGCACCCTCCACCGGTTGTGCGAAAGGAGGCTGGACGCCGAGTTCACCACGCCCTTGGAACATCGATAATTGGTGCCCAACGCCAGCAGCCCCGCCCCGGGGAAGTAATAGTCGAAATCGATCAGCATGGAAGGGTCCGCTCCCGCGTACCCGTAGATCGTCTGGTCGTCGTCCCCCACTCCGAACACGTTCATCTCCGGAGAGGCCAGCAAACGCAGCATCAACAGGTACGCAGGGGTGATGTCCTGGAATTCGTCGACCAGCAGGTGCCTGCAATGGTGCTGCCAGCGCTTGCGCAACTCGGGGTTGGCAAGCAAAACCCTGATAGCCTCGAAAATCTGATCGTCGTGGTCGAACTTGTCGTCCCCGCTCAGGCTCTTCCTGTAGCGGCGATACACGCTCGCCAGGTACTTGGTGTACTTAGATGCGCCTGCCGATGCAAGCCAGAGACTCTTCATCCTATCTGCTGGAAATGTGCGTTACCCGCTTGAAGCCGCACATATCGATCGAAGCGATGTCGAGACAGTTGAGGATCCTGCTCAGGCGTGGAATGCGTTGACCGTGGGTGCGTACACGGAGATGGATGACCTTTCGGGAGACGAGACCTTCTTCGGATGGAGACCCCTCTCTCCTTTTGGCGAACTTTCACCTTTTAGCCGGACCTCTGTCGGATTCCAAGACCAGTGGCCACACAAACCCGATGTCGTCCTGGAAGGTGGGAATGCCGCTGTATCCCCGAGCGGGTTGAGCGTTGACACACCACCCGCTCTGCAGGTTCTGACTACAAGGTCCACTGCACTTGGATCGCGCCTGCTTACGACTGCCGCCGGCACCAGCCCAGCCACAGGGGCGCTCGGCCATATCGTTTCGGAAATCGGGACGCAATATCCACATCTCTGGCCTGAGACGATCCGAGCTCTGGTTGTTCACTCAGCGCGTTGGTCTGCACCAATGATCGCACACAGTCAAGAAAACAGCCGACGCTCCAAGGTAATAGCACTGCGTCGGTACGGGTGGGGCGTGCCTGACCGGGAACGAACTCTCCGGAGCGCTGACAACGCTGTCACCCTGATTGCCCAGGATCGCATCCGGCCCTACGAAACCGGAACGATGCGTGAGATGCACATTCACAATCTCCCATGGCCGGTTGATGTCTTGACCGACCTTGGGGACACTCAGGTTGAAATGCGTGTGGCGTTGTCCTACTTTATAGAACCGAACCCTGCTCGACGAGGATGGGTATCACGATTCCGATATGCTTCCTACGGTCTCAGGTTCGAAGTCCGCCGTCCAACCGAAAGCACCGACGACTTCCGGAAGCGCTTGAATTCTCAAGCATTGGCAGAGGAAGAAAGACGGCCAAGTTCCGTCAGTGATAGCAAGGAGTGGTTCCTGGGCCCGAGACACAGAGTTAGAGGGTCTCTTCATATGGACCAATGGAGCGGCTCGGCAGTTGATCTTGCGTCTCGGGGGTGTATTGCTGTTTATCCCGTAACAGGCTGGTGGAAAGAGCAGCCATCACGCGATCGAAGCCATGACGGTGTGAGATATTCGTTGGTTGTTTCAATCGAGAGTCCAGAGGTGTCAGTCGACATCTGGACTCCTATGGCAATCGCAGCAGATCTACCTGTGACTGTCAGACCCGAGTTTGGCGGGTGGTTTTGTGTTTTACCTGGTCAGGGGGCATACGCGAAGAAGGTGTTTCCACTACATTCGGTGTTTGAGGCCGATGGTGGTTAGGTGATGGTGGCTTTGTCCCAGGTGCGGGTGTCGACGCTGATAGCGGCGAGTGCCCGGGTTTGTAGGGGGGTGCGTCGGGTGGTGAGCGTGATCTGGTGGTTGTTGGTGGTCAGTTCCACACGGCGGACGCGGTGGAGTTGTCGGAGGGCCCGTGCGGCAGTGAGGTGTTGGTGTTCGAGGTCGGGATCTCGAATGTCGGCTGTGGTGAGAGCCTGGGTGATGAGCGTCTCCGCCAAAGCGGCGTACACACAGACTGCGACGTGACCGCGGACTCGTTTCTCGGTCCAGTGTCTCACCGGCCGTAGTCGTAGGAAGTCTTTGAGCACCCGAAAGCGGGTTTCAACTGTTTGCAACTGCCGATAGCAGGCCACGACTTCGGCGGTGTCGGCTTGTGCGGGTGTGAGGCTGGTGGTCAGCACATAACGACCCGCCAACAGCTTCTCATATGCTTGGGCTTGTTCGTTGTAGTGGTAGAGAAACCGACCTTGTCCGATCTCGAGGTCGAACAGTCGCCCGACCCGCCCGGTGCCGAGGATGCGTTGGGCGGCTCTCCCGATCTTGGCCGGGTCTTTCAGCCTGCCCGAGCGGACGCGGTGTTCCAACGCCAACAGCTTGGTTTCGGCAGCGGCGATCAGTTCGGTGGTGCGTTGGGTGTCCCGACGGGCACGAGCGTCGGACTCGACCACCACCGTGCGGGTCCCGTCTTCGAGGGTGACATCCCCGGCCCTGCAACCGTGTTCGGGGATCTGCACCCAAACAGTGTCCTGGTCGACAGCCGCCAATGCCTGACCGGTGATCCGATCGCGGCGGAGTCTGGTGGCAATCAGGTGATCAAAACCCGCCCGGGTGACCGTTTCCAGGTTAGATGCTGATATGAGACCCCGGTCGGAAACCACACAGATCCGACCCACCGCGAACCGCTTGGCCAAATCGTCCAACACCCCCGGTAGGGTGGAAGCGTCGTTGGTGTTCCCCGAAAACACGTGATGGGCTATGGGGATCCCGTCGGTGGTGCACAACAGACCGATCACTATCTGGGGCCTGTCCGAGCGATGATCCCGCGAATACCCGAACACCCTGGACGGGAACGCGTCGGACTTTTGGGTGGAACCCTCGAAATAGGTGGACGTCAAGTCGTAGCACACCAGCCGAAGATTCAGGTTGGTCAAATCACATAACCGCCCGGTAAAGGTGCTCCTCGGTTTCTTCTTTGACGTCGGCGACGGCGTCCAGGGCCCGGTAGTACTGGTCCAACGACGGCGCTGACCACCCAGAAGGCATGATCACGTCATGATCTGTCCATTCGGGCAAACGACGTTTCGAACACGGGGCTACCAGCCGGTTCGCCACCATCGCGAACACCGCATGTTCCAAAACCTCGGCGCCGCGTTCCGCGCCCACCTGTGAGAAGAACCCCCCGAGACCCAGCTGTTTCCATACCGCGGCTGCGGCGGCTACCGCTCCTACCGCGGGTGCTCCCTCGGCGGCCAAGCTGTCCACGTCGACGCGTTGTTTGTGCAGGTGGCGTTCCAACGCGGCGATGATCCGTCCCAACTGCCCCGATTGGCGTAAAGCAGTGACTTCTCCCAAGCGCAACAGGGTCCGATGGCCGATCTTCGACCCCTTGCGAACCGTTTCCACCAACGACAAATACTCGTAAACCTTGTCGCCCCTTCGACGGCGGGTCGTCTTAACGAACATACCCCACAACAATAGCACCCCGATCCCCAAACCACCAACAACCTGTCGCCCCTACAAAATCGTACCGGAACAGCACCTCACAACACAAAACCCCAGGTCAACACACCAATCGCCTCCCACCAAACCCCCCGACCCGCCAAACTCGGGTCAGAGCGGCTATGTCGGCCTGGCGTGTCGCGAAAAACTCTCTTTCGTTAAATTCGACTTTGTCCCAAGGTGGATTACCTATCACCAAATGAAACCCACCTGCTTCATCAAACACGTCTGGAAAAGCAAGGCGTAGGTGCAGAAATTGGTATTGGTCAGCTAGCACCTGTACAGAGGCAAGAATGTCAGGATTGACTGGGTTGCCCTGGCTGATGCCTCGGATGGTGCTGTCCGTGATCCCCGGTTGGCGAGGGAGCTTGTGCGTAACAAAGGCGGCACACCATGCATCGGCAGCCAGTTTCGCGCGCCGGTATGTGTCTGACTGTTGCAGGTCTTCGTAGAGTTCCGCTTTGGCTTCAACATCTGCGGTGGTGGTGTCGGCCCCGGTGTTGATGACGGCGAAGTCGTCGGCGAGGGCGGCAATGTCGTCTTGGGGTTCCCACTCGAAGGCGAGGAGGCCTTGCTTTCGTTGTTTGCGTTCCGCGAGGTTTATTTTCCTGAGTTGCGCCACTCGGTTGGGGTCGTCTCCGATGAGTGGTTTCTTGAACGCGGTTTGGGGTATGCCATCGGCGAGGAGTTCGGGGGTAGTGCCGAGGAGGCTGTTGCCGCAGACGATGTGATGGTCGAGGAAGTTGAGGGGCTGTCCGTGGTGGTTTACTTCCAACCAGAGGCTGACCTTGCACAGTTCCACGGCCATGGGGTTGATGTCGATTCCGTAGACGCACTGTCCGACCACGTCTCGTAGGGCGGTGCGTAACTGGTCGGGGGTAGGTTCCTCGCCGACGGCTCGGACACCTGCGAGTCGCCCGGCGATGCGGTGAGCGGCGGCGATGAGAAAATGGCCCGATCCGCAGGCGGGGTCGAGAACCCGCAGGTCAAGCAGTGCTTCTTCTGCGTGGGGTGATTGTTCGGCCTTGTCAAGTAACGGATCGAGCGCTTCGTCCAGCAGTCGATCGATGAGCACCGTGGGTGTGTAGTAACTGCCAGTGACTTTCCGCTCGCTACCTGCGGCGGTGTCCAACTTGAAAGTGCGTGCGTCGCCGTTGATGTCGGCGTGCAGTTCTAGAAGAGATTCGTATACGGAGCCGAGTTCTTCGCTTCCGAGGTTGCGATAGTCGACAGGCCGCGGTACTTTGGCTTGGGTGTCGCGGGTGAAGGACAGGTGGTGTACGGCGGCGAGTAGGTGTCGGTTGTCTATCTGTGCCCTGTGAATGTCGGTGACTGTGTTGGGCGACCACAGGAAACTGCCGAGCGGTACTAGCCCTAAGGCGGAGATGCCCGCGCTCTGGCTGTCAAGTGAGTTCATGGTGACTTGTAGTGATTGCCATAGGTCGCTGTGTGCGGTTCCCCGGCGCCGTTCCGCCAGTTTCCGCAGTCTTGTCATGGAGTAATACCGGTAGTAGCGGTCTTTGGCGGCTTGGCCCGCTTCGGGGTCGAGGAGAACTTCCCGGCTTTCGGCCACGAGAAGGAACAGCATCCGGTATACCAGTCGGAGCAACTGTCGGAGGTAGTCGTCGGCGGTTAGTTCACCGTTGCGGATGCTTTCCCGTAGTTGGGTATTGGCGCGGTGAGAGAGGAACCCGTTCCCCAACTCCAGAAGAGCGTTCTCGACTCCTTCCCTTAGTTGGTCCAGTGCTCGGGTTCCAGCGGTGATCGCTTCAAGGTTCCACTTCTCCAGGTAGCAGTTGGCGGGTGGATTGCCTTCGAAGCGGGTGCGGTGGCAGATCCTCCAGAGTGTTTGGAAGTCGCTGTAGGCGTTGCCGTCGAAGATGGCTCGCAGGTCGAATTCGCAGTAGGCCTGGCGAGTGAGGGTGGCGTTGTCTCGTAGGAGTCGGAGCACCTGACCGTTGGTGACGATGCCCCATAGGTGTTGGTCGGAACGGTTGAGGAACTCCTGCAGGAGGCTGTGAGGTGAGGTTTTGGCCGCTCCGGTGATGCCGGGGGTGCGTTTGTCCACCGGCAGTCGCCATCCGAGTTGATGAACGGGAACGCTGCTGTCCCATTCGTGACTGATGGGATAGTCCTTCTCGTCAATAGTGAAGGCTTGGACTCGCGGGAGCCCAACGAATCCGAGTTCTTCCAGCAGTGGTTTCAGCCATCGGTCTCGGGTGAGGGTGGTGGCGGTGCGGTCGGTGTCGGGTAGTCGGGATTCGGCTTGGCGGAAGTTCGCCCATATTCCGACCAGACGGTTCCAGGACCTGGCTGCGGCATCGCCTATCCGTTCTCCCTGTACCAGTCCGTAGTCGGTGGGGCCAGTGCCCGTAAGCGCCTGGTCGCTGGCGCTGATCTGGTTGAGCATGTCTCGTGACAGCAAGCCTCCCGCTGCGAGGACATGGAGTCTTTCTTTCATTGGTTGCCGGGGAGGAACACGTAGATGCCGAGGATGTCGGTGGGTTCTTGCGCTTTCACCTGCACTCGTCCCCTGCCGTGCGCCATGCCTCGCCGCACCGCGCCGGTTCCTCGGCGGTCGGCGACTCGAACGCGGGTATGAGCGTCGGCGAGTTCTGTGGCTTGCTGTGCGGCCCGTTTGTGAATGTGGGGTCGCCAGTTTTGCTCGGCCTCCAGCACCTTGTTGACAAATAGCCTGGCCGGTGCCGGATTTATGTTGCCGGACGGCACGACTGCCAGGAGTTTCTCAGCCTCCCCATCGGGCAGCCATTGCGGCGCTTCCGGTGATCCGGTGAAGGCGGCTAGCAGGGTTTCTTCCGCCACAGTGTGGGAACTGTGTCGCCCGCTGGTGGTGATGGTCATTCGGGTGCGGCACAGCAATAGGGTGGTGCGTTCGGCTACCTGGTTGGTGCGCATTGCTCCACACCGTGCCGTGGTCTGCTGATCGCCGGCCAGGATGGGATCGAGGGCACAGTCGAGGACATGCCCGGCCAGGCCTGCTATCGAGGGGTGGGTGCGGGACCATACCACCGTGTTCTTCGAACCCGGCGGGGAGAACCTCACCGACACCATGTCTTCGTCTGTGAAGAGGGCGTCACGCGTCGCCGGGTCCAATCGGGACAGGTCGAATACGGCATCCGCGCCGTTATCGGAGGGGTGGTGGATAGCACCATGAGCGGGGAGCACCGTTGCGGTGAACCGCTCCACATCCGCGCCGGAGCCGACCGCTTGGCGCATGGATTCCAGTTCGGCGGCCACCTCGTCGGGATTGATGGTGTTCTGGGCGAACAGTGAGCGTCGTCTGGTCTCTGCCTGCCGGGCGCGTTCCCACTGCAAATCGAGGGCTTCCGTCTCGGGGCGCAACACTTCGTTCATCCAGTCGAACCGTCGCTGTTCGGGCATGTCGGCGCGTAGAAGCACATTCTCGGTCAACGCTTCGATCACCGCGTTGGTGGCTCCGGGGACGGGTATTGAAATGCCGAGGGCGCCTCGGATGGCTCGGTGTTTCCGCAACAGCACTTTGAGGACGCTTTCGTCGATCAGGTTGTCCTCTCCCCAGTAGGTGACTACTCGCACCTCCTTGGAGTTCTGGCCGAAGCGGTCTACCCGTCCTTCTCTTTGTTCGAGGCGGGTGGGGTTCCATGGCAGGTCGTAGTGGATAACGGCGTCGCAGTGGTCCTGCAGGTTGATTCCCTCGCTCAGGCAGTCGGTTGTGACGAGCACCGCCCGGTCGTGGTCCAGGAGTTCGGCGACCCGGGCTTGTCGTTCGGCGGGAGGCAGTAGTCCGGTGGTGACCAGAACCGCGGTCTTGGGCCGTCGGAGTCGCCTCCGCAACTCCGCGCCCAAGTACTCGGCGGTTTCGATGAACCGGCAGAAAACCACCGGGCGGAATCCTTCCTTGATGAGGTCCCTTACCACCGGCACGAAGCGCTCCAGTTTGTAGTCCCCTTCTACTGCCAGGTGGTCGGCTCGTTTAGCGAAGGCTCTGAGGCGCTCAGAAACCGAATCGGTGGTGCCGCTGCCTGGGACCACATCTATTGTTTCTTCGGTTTCGTCCATGTCCAACAGGGTGCGGCGGCCTATCTCGTCCACCGCTTCGGGACTCTCGGCTTCGCTGGTTATAGCCCGGTTGCGCATGGTGGCCGCCGCGGCGGGGGGACTCGATGCGAGGGTCCGCAGCAGCCCGAGGGCTGACCACCAGCGCATCCGTTGCTGGTGTTGTCCTGTGCTGGGGCTTCGGACCGACTGACGGGCGTAGGTGAGCACATCGCTGAACAGTTGGCGGTACTCGGCGGACAGGCTGTAGGTGAGTTCGGTGTCTTGCCGTTCGGGGAAACTGGTGTCGGTTTCCAGGTAGCGGGCGATGTCTGATCTGCGGCGTTGTACCAGGTGGCGGGCCAGGCGTTCCCGGTGGGGTCTGTTCTGTTCGCCGGCGAGGCTGTCGGGGAGGTCAAGGAACTCTCGGTCCAGTAATCCCAGCAGAGAGCGGAAGGGGTCGTCTTTGCCGGAGTGGGGAGTGGCGGTGACCAGGATGAGGTGCCGGGATGGGTCGTCGGCCAGTGCCCTTATCAGCGAGTGGCGCTGGTGTGCTGATCTCTTGCCGTCGGCCGCCGCGCAGGTGTGTGCCTCGTCGACTATCACCAGTTCGGGACAGGCCCGGATGAATTCGTCTCGGTGGCGCTTGGACTTGATGAAATCGAGCGAGACCACGAAGTAGTCGCCCATCTCGAACAGCGACCTTCCCGCGGGAAGGTTCCGTTCCAGCCGGGCGGTGGTGGAAGCCAGTACCAACTCGGCCTCGATGTGAAATTTTGACCGGAGTTCGTCCTGCCACTGTTCCGCCAGGTGAGGTGGGCACAGGACCGCCAGTTGGCGGGCATCTCCGCTTTCCAGCAATTCCCGGGCGACCAGACCGGCCTCGATTGTCTTTCCCACGCCCACGTCGTCGGCGATCAGCATCCGCACCGGGTCGAGACGCAACGCCATCAGGAGGGGCACCAACTGGTAGGGCCGGGGCTGGACAGCTATACGCCCAGCCGAGCGGAACGGCCCGGCGCCGGACCGGAACCCCAGCCGCAGGGCATCGCGGAGCAACCGTGCGGACTGGGCGTCGCCCAGGTCGATGTCGGGGTTGGGCATAGCGAACCCGGCCGGCTCCACCCGTTCCATTTGGGTGAGTATCCCGGTGGTTTCATCGTCTCCGCCTCCCAGGGGGCGGACCATCAGCAACTCGGGATCGGCACTGGTCAGCACCACCCACTCGCGGCCTCGGGCGGTCACCAGGCTTCCCGGCGTGAAGCTCACAACAGCCCACCCTGGTGGCCTGCTCCGAACACATCATGGTTCTCTGCGATGATCCGGCTCCAGGCATCGTTGTGTCCGAAGCGGATGGTGCGATAGCCCTCGTTCAGCATGGCTTCTTCCTGGTTCCGGTCACGGGCGGCCCGGTCGGGGTAGTCATGGTGCGGCCCGTCCACATAAATGGCCGCGCAGGCATCGTCGTACAGATAGTCCGGTTCGGTGCGGGCATTCGGAAAGTACTTGTGGTGGCGGTCAGGCATCCGGTAGCCACCTTCTTCCAGGTGGTTAAGGAACGCCGTCTCCAGCGTCGATTCGGCATCCAGGTTCTTTGCGTGGTCGGGTTGGGACAGGTCAGCGGCAAGGAGGTCTCGGAGGAACGGCAAGATGGTTTCCCGGTCGAGCAGTTCGTGGTCGAGTTGGTTCTGGTAGGTGAGAAGGCACTCGTAGCATGCCCCTCCACATCCTTCATCACTCGTCGCTTCATCTTGGCTGTCGGGGTCTTGGTGGCAGAGACGCAAACCGGCTCGCGCTACCTCTCGCCACAGATGTGGCTCTTCGACCAGCCTGCGGAGAGCCCCGGCGCCGCCCTCGGCCGATTCGTAGAAAAGCAACAACTGCCGGTCGTCCACAGTTGGAAGCGGTTCGGTGGCCAGTTCGCTGGGTTCAAGTTGGAACACCACCTGTATGGCGGTTTTCAAGGCGGCTTCCAGCGAGGCCATCTGCTCGACTCCCAAGGGTTTAGCAGGCCTGATCGGCAGCGCATTGCGGGCATCCCACACATAGGGCACCACTTTCTTGACCGTGGCCGAATCAATAGCAGATTGGGAGGCGTCGGCATCGCGTCCTTTCCACTCTCCCCGCTCGACATCCAAGTTGAACCCCCGGTCTCTCGGGTCCTTTCGGTTCCGCCATCCCAGGTTGACCCTCCAGATAGTGGCAGTGTCCCCATAGGACAATTCCAGCAGCGAATCGCCGGTGTCTAATGAGGCAACGGTGGCATTCGTGACCGATCGTCGCCCCACCCTTTCAGCAAACTGCACCCCCGATACAACTTCATATCCCACCCGTCGGCGCCGCTCCTCGTCGGAGGTGATCCGCTCCCGCCGGCGGGTGGAAACATTTCGCATTCGCAACAGCCCCGTCCATACCGGAGGCAGTTCCGCAGAGCACTGTTCGCACACATCTTTGTCCGGCGAGTGCATGTACCCGCAATCTCCGCACCGCTTGATCTGCTCGGTCAAACCGGCACTCCCCTGCTGGGCGGTATCTGTTTCCCTTGACAGGATCACCCGGGTGATCTGGTAGCGGGCACCCTCGTGATAAATGTAGGTCTGCGGACCGAACTCGCTGATCGCCAGGAACCTCGGGCGTTGCACATAGTCCGCCCGATCGTCCTTACCGGGCCGTCCGGGAATGAACGCCGACAGCGGAAGGCGCGGGAAAGAATACCCTGGAAGGAACCCCTCCGAAGCGAAATACCGGTAGGTGTAGAAGTCCGACTGGCCCCGATGATCCGCCTTGGCCCGCAACACGTCCAGTTGCCGCTCCGCTTCGTTGCGGAGCCGTCTGGCCGTTTTTTGGTCCTGTGCCGACCGGTTGGGAGCAACCGCTATCCTGCTCTGTTCCTCGAACTGTGCGAGGGCAGCCATGTAAAGGGTCACCCATCGCGTCAAAGCCTTCTTGAAACGAGCCGGGATCGCCGAGAGAACATGGTCAACCCATTCCTCTGACCACCAGGTCTGTCCCCGGAGGTCGGGCTCCAAGTCCGCCAGCACCGCCAATGCCCGGACGCGGGCCTTGGCTCGGGAGCGGGTGTCAGCCAAGGCATCCTCAACATGAGGTTTGAACTGCGGTTTGCTTCCGTTGTCGTCTCCCATGTGGAGAATGTCGCTCATCGACTGACCCAGATCCAGACCGTTTTCGGCCAGCCACAGAGCGTGAACATGGGCGCGGAGGAGATCCTCGTTGAGCAGATCTATGCGGGGCGCCTCCACCTGACCGGAGATCATCTTCTCCGGCTCCCGAAAGAAATGCTGGTCGTGGCTGTTGCCCGACGAGCAATAAGTGAACACCAGCGCCGGTTGGCCGCCCCGCCCCGCCCGACCCGACCGCTGGGCGTAGTTAGCGGGCGTGGGAGGAACGTTCCGCATGTTCACCACATTCAGCTTGGAGATGTCCACTCCCAGTTCCATCGTCGGCGAGCAATACAAAACGGGAAGGTCAGCTCGGCGGAACCGATCCTCACGATCCATGCGTTTCTCGTTGGAAACCTGCGCGGTGTGTTCCCGGGCCTCGATCCCCACCAGCGAGGCGCCAGCGGTCCGGTACAACTTCAAGAAATAGGTGTTGGTCGAAGTCTCCGCCGGCACCCTGGTGACCCGAAGATGATCCCGATACGGACGGGTGCCATCTCCTGCTTTCCATATCAACGCACCTGCGGGGATCTGCCACCTCTCTCGCCCGTCCTGCTTGCCGGTCACCTCCGCCAAGAGCCCGTACCGCCGCAGTCGCTCGAATATCTCCTTGATGATGTCGTCGGTTTCGGAAAGGGAGTGCTGGCCCAGCACATCAGAGCGACGGAGGAACCTTCCAAACAGACCCCGGGAACCCACCCGGTGCCATCCCTGCTTCTCCTTGCCGGTCTTAGCAAAGGTGACCACCTCAGCAGAGGATTCCAGATCATCGTCATCCCCCAGAGACCAACTGCCGACCAGCCGCTGCCCAGCTCGCAGTTTCAGCGATTCCTGCTCATAGCGGTTGAGAACCTTCACCCGCAAGGCGAGTTCGCGGCGAATCGAATCCAGCAACGCTTTGAGCACATGTTCTCGGAGTTCGGGGGCGCAGTCGGCGATCGCCGGATGGCAGTCGGCCCACATTTCCTGGTCGCTCGCCAACTCCGAAAGCGACTTGTATTCGATCTCCAGCAACCCGACCTGCTCCAGATTCGGCTGGGTGATACGCCAACCCCGTTTCAGGTCGCTGTACAACCGGTAGGCCAGCACCTCCCGCATGGTCTCGTCGGTGTTGTGTCGGGCGAAACCGCGCAGGTCGGGATCCAGCGCATAAGACTCGCGAGGCAAACCCAGCGCCTCGAACACTCTCTGAGGAAGTTCATCATGACTCAGACCATCGGGGCTGGCGCTCACGGCTCGCCACAGAGCAGACCGCAACATCGTGACTTCCACGAAGTCGTTGAAATGGCCCGCCTGGAGCGAAGCGTCCTGGCGGTTGTCGGTAAAAGACAGCATCTTGCGGGCATCGGAGTGCAACCCGGTGGTCTCCCGCAGGTACTGCACCGTGGTCAAAGACATGATCGTGGTGGCGCTGGCCCGCCCTCCGGCGCCCAAGGTGGACAAACGAGCGAAGTCGTTGCCGCGGGTGGTCGAGTGGGAAATGCCGCAGGCCAGACAGAACCGGAACGGCGCCGGTGTCCACCAACCGACCATCCCCTCCAAATCGCCCAAGTAACCGCCCGGCGCGACCCGCACCCTTCGGGGCTTCTGATCCTTGCGATAGTTGCGCAACCGGCCGTTCCGGGGATCGAACCACTCAGGCGGCAGACGCTCCGCCTCCCGGTCAGGATCCTCCGGCCAAGGATCATCCTCACTCACAAACAGGAACCCAGGAGTCAGTTGCCCGCGTTTATCGGTGTCGCCGATGTCCCTCCGTATCAGCCGAGTACCGTCACCGGTGGAATCCTGGTGAGCCATGTAATAGTCCTGCCCGCACTCCCGACAGAAAACCAACGGCAACAACACCCGGTTCTGCTCGCTACCTGGAACGAACCGCTCACCGGACAGAGACAGGTAACGCTCCGCCGGAGGCTCAGGCGAGGCGTACACGGTGTCGCCCCGGCTGATGAACTGATGCAAGCGGAACGGAAAGAGCGGATTGCGACCATCCTCTCCCATGACACTGTTGCCAGCCAGGAGATATTCGCGTATAGCCCTCTCACACGCCCCTTCACCAAGCCCGGTCGTCGTGGAAAGCAGCTCGGCTGCGCCGTCTCTTCCCCTGACCGGCATCGGCACGGCCCTGACCAGACGATCATCCTCGTGCCGTATCCCGAACTTCGACTCGATCCAACATGACAACGGATCGGCCACAAACCCCGCCAGAGTCGCCGGTGGCCGGGCTTGTCTCGCAGCCTCAGTCAACTCCGCCACGAAACTCGGACCAGTCATGTCACGCTCGGGAGTGACCCTCCGCAGAGTCTCCCCAATAATGTCGGAAGCCTGTACCGCAGCGCCGAACAGGCTGGAACTCACCTCGGCCAGACGCTCCTTGCGAGACTCGTAATCACCCTCGGTGGACAGCGTCGCCGAGGTCCCCACACACCGAATCTTCGACGAGCCGGACGCTTCCCGCAGGCGGCGCACCAGTAGAGCAACATCGGCGCCTTCCCGACCCCGATAGCTATGCAACTCGTCCAGCACCAAGAACCGCAGGTTCCCGAAACCCCGCACCAGACGACGGTCTATGTACCGGGTCAAAATCAACTCCAGCATCGCATAGTTGGTGAGAAGAATGTCCGGGGGGTTCTTCTGGATTTCCTTCCTGGCCTCTGGATCATCCTGGCCGGTGTAGCGGGCAAATGTCACCGGAGGCTGCTTCCAAGGACCGTATCGGAGGAACTTCTCCAATTCCTCCCGCTGGCTGTTCACCAAAGCGTTCATCGGATAAACGATGATCGCCTGCACCCCGCTTCCCGACCCCACCTTCAGCACATGATCAACAATCGGGATGATGTACGCCAGGCTCTTCCCGGATCCCGTGCCAGTAGTCAGCACATAGTTCCGGTCAGCGGTGGCGACCCGAATCGCATGCTCCTGATGGAGATAGAGCGGCAACTTGCGGCCAACTGCGTCGGTTTCGTCTTTGTCCAGACGGAAAATGGGTTCGGTGCGGGGATGCAACACGCCCTCTTTGGCCAGTTCGCCAACGGTGTTGCCCGGCTCGAACGACGGGTTCAACCCCACACTGGGATGAGGCCACAGTTTTCCAGCACCAAGGGCGTCGTGTACCTTGTCCCGGACCCGGTCATCTCGGAACCGCATGAAACTCGTGGCGTACTCCTCGTAAGCCCCCACCAGGTCATCACGGAGGCCAAACACATCCATCAGAAACGCTCCAACGGGAGTAATGGGATCACTGCTCCGAGGCGTTCGGAGTTCCCATTAACAGCCATTGGCTCCTGTGGTCCGGAGGTGCCTGAGAAAGCATCCGCAGACCATCATGCGTTTCTCCAGAGGCCGATCGTCCACAACCGGATACATTACACCCCGGCGCGTGACCCCCCTAACGGAATGCTGTCGCAGAACTTCCGATGGGCCCGGTCAAATGTGGAGACCCCTCCGTGAAATACGGAGTCGCGGGTCACGGGCAGTGGACAACACCCCACGTATGTCACATGTCGCTTTTAGGGTTGTTGCCACCTGATCGAGGTTGACTGCGGAGCCTTGGACGACAGAAGGGAGCAACTGCGGTGTATTCATGGGTCTTGGCCTTGGCGGGGATGGACTGCGACGGCGATGGTATCCCGACTGCTGACGCGGGGCTTGATAGTGCCTCGCATGCTGCGACATGCGCACAAGAGATGGTCGGCGCTGTTTTCAATGCGACAATTCCGTTTTTATTCGCAGATTGGTGGAGGCCACCTTTGATCGCCAGCGCCCTTTACATTGGAATTTGGAGGCTCGTCCGCCTGGGTAGGCGTTATCTCTAATGCTGTCTGCGTTGGGCGGGAAAGAGCAAAGGGCATGAATTAGAGGCTCCATGGAGTGACACTTCCCCGGTCATGTCACCGAGACTGGCAACAGGTTAGTTCACCTCGGCTGCCAGTCCTTTCAGTTCTGGCGTGGTCGGCACAAGGAGGGTTTCTTGCGCCGGTTTGCCCAGGGTGCTGACAGTGAACCGGTACTCCCGCTGATGCGTGTAGTCAAGGCTCTTGACGAACGGGATCGCCGCCGCTCGATGGAGCAAGGGCACCGCGTCAACCAGGGGTCCAGCATTATCGGTGTACACCACCGGACCATGCGTCACCCGCACCAACCCCTTGAGCGGTGTCTTCGCCAGCATCACATCGTGCTGCTTTTGATCGAACCATTCATCAAATGACGCGCTCGGACTTGGTGACATCCGAGCGAGTGCGCTCCCTAGTTCCCGAGCAACCATCGCGGGTTTGCCGAGCCCTGTCGTGCAATCAGCCTCGAACTCTTGCTCAAGTGCAAAACGTTCACGCCGCGACCTCGGAGGAAGCGATGTGCAGTAGAGCCATACGCTGTCCGGTTGGTATGTCACCGAACCTGAAGTCACAGCGTCCCACCAGAAGCTACCAAAGGCTTCGGGATTCCACTTCTTGAAGTAGCTGCCAAGCGACTCCCTGTAGACACCCTCGTCGGCATCGCCTATTCCGACTCCACCACCTTCGTAGGTGCGGTAGTGCTCTGCGGTTGCAACTTTCAACACATCCGATCGGACAAGCCCATATGCCCGTTTGGAGAACTTGACAACCGAGCCGGTTGCCTCCCAAGCCCGCCTGGGATCGAGCCCGATCCTGCGGACAAGTACCAGATAAGGGCGGGGCTTCGCTTCAAAGAAGATGGACTCCAAGCGAAATTGGTTGCAATCGGTACGCTCCCGCATTTCATCGGTGATAGAGCCTTCGGCTCGCGACCCATGAGCCTCGAGAAGTGACCACACACCGTTCGTGCCAAGCGACACTGGTATCTCGGTACTCATGGGCGAACACTCACTGTACGGCGGGAATGGCGATGTTGCGATATGGTTTCTCGCTTCGCTTCTGTTTGTCACCAGATCAGGCCCCCTACTTGTGTCGCCAACAGGTCCTATGATGCTCCCTGTGCAGGAGGACTGATAAGGCTAAGTCAAGGCTTCCAAATGTGGGCCCGTTTCGAAACACCTTGCTAAGGTGCAGGCCAGAGATGGCGACTAACGATCCGGTACCTGGGAAGCGTGATCACCAAAGCTCCCATCCGCCGCGCCTACTCCAGTGAAAAGGCCATGACCGTGGAAACCCGACAACGACAAGCAACCTTCCTGGGCGTACCCACATGGTGGGGATGAGCATCTGTTGCCAACCTGACCCCTCGTTGGCCCCCCGAGGCGGCTAAATCTTGGGGGTTCGGAAGAGCCAGCCCTCATTGGGCGACATCAGAGAAGCCCAACGCACAGAGCCCAACCTTCGCCGACAGCTAGCAGCGCGAGCCTTCTACCGGGATGCCAAGCGACTCCAAGCATTCGGGGGATCGGTTGCGTTGATTCTCGCCCTTGTAGCTCCACTGATACGGTATTGGGACCCTGATGCTGGCCCCGTTCTCGGGGCGGTTGCTGGTCTGTGGATCTTCCTCGCCCGTCTCGTGGTTCGCCCACTTCGCGACCGCCGCCGACAGATGGGTGCTTTTACCCAGGAACGATTCGATGTTGAAGTGCTCGGACTCACACCGAATCTGTCGCTTCGCCAAATTGTTTCTGAGGAAGAGATCCGTCGAGCCAGCGGTGATGCTGCCAACTTTGCCAATGCCCCCGCCTGGTACCCGACCGATGCTGATGCCGTATGGCCAGAAAGCGTTCTCATCTGTCAACGCTCGAATGCCGTCTGGGCACGCCGCCAGCATCGCAGTTACGGACTGATCCTTGCTGCTATGGCGGGGACCTGGTTTCTGGTTGGGGTAGTGGTGGGGATCGCATCCGACGCCAGCCTGGCAACATATCTTGCGGCACTTGCGCTACCATCTCTGCCGGCACTACTCGATGCCTCAGAACTCGCCCGCGAACACCTGAAGGCAGCTACGCGGCGTCGTGAAACCGAGCAAAGGATCAGTGACCTGATGGACGCAGGAACGGCTACCGAGACCGATCTGCGGGACATCCAGGACCATTTATTCTCGCTTAGGCGCGGAGCCGCACTGGTTCCCGAGTGGTACTACAAGTTGGTGGCCGGGCGCTTCGAGAACGATATGGGCTATGCAGCGAAGCAGATCGCCGAGAAGGATAACTAAACATGGCTAATACAACCGCTAAAGCCTTCGATCAGTTCGAGGGGAAAATCCGCCTGACCACAGCCCAGCGGGACAAGGTCACTTCACGGGTAAGGGGAGTTCGGGAGTTTCTGAGTAAATCGTTCCCAGACTCATATGACATCCCCCTGCGGAAGGCCACCTTGATGGGTTCTGCCGCGAGGGGAACCATCATCCGACCGCTGGATGACATTGACGTACTCGCCACCTTCTACAACAAGAACGACGTATTCGAGAAGTACCGCAACGACTCCCAGTCCTTCATATACAGGCTCCGAGAGCGGATTAACGCAGAAACCGCGGTTCAGCAGGTGGGCACTCGCGGGCAGGCAGTGCGTCTCTTCTACAAAGACGGCCTCCATGTTGACATAGCCCCCGTCTTCGCCTGGAATAGCGGCGGCTACGCGTTGCCATCCGGCACCGGCAAGTGGATCACCACGGATCCGCCAGCACAAGAAAAGTGGGTCAAGGAACGGGAATCAACCCTGAACAGGCAATTCCAAAGGACTGTTCGGCTTCTGAAGCGATGGAACTCTGTACACAGTTCTCGGCTCGGATCGTGGCACCTTGAGGTCATGGTGGGACGCATCTTCACCTCGATAAGCAGCAATCATCGGGAAGTGCTAATGAGGTTTTTCGAATGGGCTCCGGGCCACCTGAATGTCCAAGATCCCGACGGCCACGGCGGAGACCTTGGGGCAAGCCTCACAGGGACGCAGCAGTCCAACATCAAAAACTCGTTCAACTCAAGCCACACAAGGGCGACAAAGGCTGTCAACGCAGAAACAAAAGGAAACCACGCCGAGGCCATCAGGCTCTGGAAGATCATCCTAGGTAGCGAATTTCCGAGTCATAGCTGATAGAAAGGCCTTGAAGGACATCCCATAGAAGGGTTCGCGGGGTTCCCAAATGTGGAGCACTACCCCTTTGAAATGTGGAGCCCCCTCGAAACCCTCAGTTAAGGCGCAGGTCAGGGGTGGTCGCTAACGGACCACACCGTTACCCAACCTAATACTCACAGGGTTGTTGGCTTGACGGTCACCTCCCCGGTTGAGGCGGTGGCGGACGATACGTCGCGAGGACGCTTGGAGGGGGTTTGTGCCGCACAGTGCAGCGAAGGAGGCTTCCGAGGTCATGCGTTCGGGTGTCACCGGCTGTGATCAGCAGGGTGGCGGTGGAGTCTGTACCGATTGGTTGAAGCTCGACGACCTGGCCTCCGGTCTGCGATTGACGGGGAGCCACGGGGTTGCTACCGGTTGGTTGACGCGCGTCAACTGGGTGGATGGCCGACTGCTTCATCCACCAGTGGGGCTAGATCTTTCCATGCTGTGAGAATGGTTTCCACTATGTAGTTGCGGTATTCCTTGAGGTTGTCGCCCTCCCAGTACCTGCCTTTCGGAGGTTCCAGGTTCCGATAGGCTGGCCACCAGTGGTTGGATTGTGGAAAGGCGGGATGTGCCTCTTTGGTGAAGGGCGATCTGTACTTTTCCACTTTCGTCCTGACGCCGCAGTTTAGCGACCTATGGGGAGGGAATAGCACAGACTTGCGAAACCATTCCAGTCTCACATCCGGGTCGGCGTTACCCGTCGGCCAACCCTCTCGACGCAGGCCCAGACCTGGCCACTTTCCTCCAACTTGAAACGACATTACGTCGTCTTCAGCGATCCTTCGGCTTGTCAGTGCCGCGTCGAGATCGCCTTTGAGACTGCGGTAGAATCGATGCACGAACTTCGACACTTCGTCTTCTAGAGCAGCCCACTCGCGGATCCGCGCTTGATGCTCCAGAAAGAACTTGACCCGTTCGTCTTCGATACCATTCACCTGAACTGCTCCTTCAGTGTCCGCAGGTAATTCTTGACGACATCAATGCCACTGGCAACCTCGGTGGCAGACCGTGATTCGTTCAGGGCCTCCTCCAACATCGCCCGGACCTCGGGCCACGAGAGGGTCTTGAAAGCACATCGGGAGCGCCGTGTGGTCGCCGTATGCGGTTTCCGGCCGTCGGGGGTCAGGAACACGAAAAGAGGAGCGTTCTCGTTCTTGAAGTTCTCGTACAAATCGTCGCACTGGCTGGGCTGCTCTGACGCGTCGACCTTGTTCTCGATGATGATCGTGAAGTTCCGGCCCCATACAACGAGGTCGGCCTCTCTGTCGTTCCGCCACTCGGAAAACACTACTTTCTCCACTTCCAGTGGGACGGACACTGCTTGCCCGGTGCAGTGTTCTACCAAACGCTCCACGAGCCCACTACCCAAGCCGTGCCGAGCCGTAGGCGTCAACAGCCACTTGAGCATTCGAGAATGGGTGTTTTCGTGGCGGGCGAGACCCACGATCTCAAGGAAGTCCGATGGTCCGGTCAACCACAGGCCGTCCGAAATCAGACGATCATGATGGCCGCGCATCTCCGTCATGGCCTCGCGCCACTGGGCAAGGAGCGTCCTCGTCCGGCGCACGGTGATCTCGTCCCACTCGCGCTTCATCGCACACATGCGCGTCTCCCACGAGAGGACTCGATTAACCGGCGTAATTACATGGGGCATGTCCGAGACGATAGCTACCTCATATCTCCCGCGCCGCTACGATAGCGGGCACGCCATGAGCGAGTGGGTATGGAGGCAGGGGTGTTCACTGACAGGTTCGAGGAAGTCATCACCGATGTCCTCCAGACGGAAGACCGGTTGGTATTCCGGAGTAGAAGCAGGACCACCACGACAATCCACCCTCCTTGGAATAAGGCGGAGCCGCGGTCGGCCATTGAAGTTTCACCGGCCACCCTTTGCCGCCGATCTTTCGAACAAGCCGGCCGACCGTTGTAAACATCGATCTGACCACTTTCTGCCATGATGCCCCTTTTCTCCTTTAGAATCGCTTGGTACTCCCCGGATCCCGAAGGGCGGATGGACAGGCCACTCAAGGCGGAGAAGCAAAGCTCCTATTAGGTCACATCCACCCCCGGGTCAGGGGGGTTTCCCGCCCCCAGACCGGAAGCAGGCCGACAGATCAGCGAAAAGGCACTGAGCCAGGAATAGGTCGGGTCAGACCCGCACCGGCCCAGGGGACCCCTTCATTATTGAGTGGAATTGGTGGTGCAAGTTGTCACCTATCCAGGAGGCCTCAATGAGGGCTGATGTTATGCGGGTGCGGTTGCAGCTTCCACAAAAGCAGGACCAAGGAGTGCTTTGCTGGCCTGTATTCTGAGTGGGTGGGAGTGAGAATGGACACCTGCTGGGAAGGCCCAAATGGAACGCGGACCGTTGAGTGATGACCGGCTTCGGGCGCTTGCGCTCGAGATCAGCGAAGGCAGATTTGGTGGGGAGGAAGACTGGCTGGAATGGAAGAGGGAACTCGATCTCAATAAACGGCTAGGGCGCTTCCAGCTGTCCAAGCAAATTCTCGGAATGGCAAACCGCTCTCCGGAAGTAGCTCAAGGCAACTGCGAAGGCTACGGCTACATCTTTATCGGTGTAGAGGATGGGTCAATGCCCGGAACGCTTCCAATCGATCCGGCTCAACTGCACGACGGGATCAACCCCTATGTGGGGGCGACTGGCCCGAGTTGGCGCCCTAGATATCTGCAAGGCAACAGTGTCGTGGTAATCGTCGTAGAAGTCGACCCGCCACGATGGGGAGACAGCATCCATACTCTCCGTAGGGGCTATGACAACTTTCATGCAGGAACGATCTTTGTTAGGAAGAACGGCAAGACCCATCCTGCTGAGCCTGAAGACATCGAGAATCTTCAGCGGCGCGCACGGGGGAGTCGACTAGATGTCCAGTTCCGGTTAGCAGGAGCCGACCAAATTGGCTGGTTTGACCGTGTTTCGCTTGATGATGCTGTTGCCTCCATCTCAGATCACCAGCGAAGCTCCCAACTGGCTAGAGCCCGCAATCACAACAGGCAACCTGGAGCATCCGACCCTTTCGGCATCATGATGTCTCTAGCCTCTGCGCAGGCTCTCGGAATGGGAAAGGAGCGGCGTTCTTTAGACACCTTTGAGCGCCAGGTCGACGAGTGGTGTACTGAATGGATAGAAAGCGCTCCGCAGCATTGGATCCAAGAATATATGGAAGCTGGTCATGGGGTCTATGTCTTGGAATTGGCCAACTTGACTGATGAGAACTTCAGCAGTGTTCAGGTACGCATCAAGGCCGACAAAGTGCACATCGTCGATGAAATCCCTTCGGAGTCAGTTCGCCTGCCGGAACAACCAATACCATTCGGCCAAGACATCGGACTTCCCGATTTCCGAGGCATCGTAGTGGATCCGCTCCGTTTTGCGGAGTTCCCACATTCGGATTATCCAACCACGATCCGCGTGACCCACACCGACGGCAATGCAGAACTGACCTGGGAGGTAGGCCACCTGCGGCCGGAAGAGACGAGAACTTCGCCCAACATTTGCATACTGGTGGATGCGTCGCGGGTATCAAATCAGGTCCGTATAGCCTGGACGGCAACCTCGACAAGTGTCAATGGAGTAATGAGAGGAGTCCTGAAAAGACCGCTCAGCGACAATCCGATCATGTTCGACGACATAGAACACGACCTCGGCCTTTAAGAACAGAGGTGAGGATTCACAGAGTTCGCTCAACCTGGCCATGGGATGGCATCGGACTCCTGTGGAGGACCCTCGCGGATCAGCGAGATCTCGACCAAGAGAGGTAGGAAAGCAGCGATGGTCAATAGCCACTCAATCCCCGGCGGAGGTGAGGCAGGAGCAGCATCCCATAGTTTCGGGCTCACCGTTGGAGCGGTCCTACAAGGACTGAAGGATTGGATTGAGGAGAACCAGGAGACGATGAATCGATGGGCGTACGCGCTCAAATTGGGATTGATCGATGACATCGCGGCGATAGACGATTCAGAGGCACGAGCCATGCTGCTGGACCGGGACCGGCTGCGGACGCTTATACAGCACGGCTGGTATCCACCTGCCAACACATCGCTGATGCAACTCTACATATGGGCCGATGGACTCCGAGAATCCGATGACGAACGGGTAGAGTCCGCACGTCAGATCGGTTTCAAGGTATTTCGTGAAGACGCTCAAAAGATCAGGCAGACTCTCATCGCCCAGTTTCCCCACCGGGGGAGCATCCTCCAGGAAGCCTTCGATGCGCATTGGGCGAGAGATACAACTCGTCGGTTCTTCTGTTTCTCGCGCAGGCAGACGGGATCTGCCATGATGCGATCGGCAAGAGCGTTTTCAGCAGGAGAACCATCGACAAAGCTGACGATCTGGCTGATCATGTTCAAGAGGGCATCCTTCGGGAGTTGTTTGAGGGGCTGATGTGGGAGAAGTGGCCGCTAGTCCTAAGCCAGCCAAAGAGAGCCTTGGGATTCTCAGAGCTAAACCGGCATCAAGTGCTTCACGGCGAGAGCACAACCTACGGAACCGAAGAGAACAGCTTGAAGGCGATGTCGTTCTTGAACTTCTGCGCCTTCGTGTTCAAAAGGGGTGGTGATCAGCTTGAAAGTGGCGGGCAGCCACGGGTGCTGTGACCAGCAGGGAGGTCACAGCGACTATCGCCATGTCCGGCACCCATCAACATTGGTGTGGATATGACCTCTAGCCGAGGAAACGATGGACTCGTTCGGCGAGTGCAGAATACTGCTAGGGAGTTCATTGATGAGGCATACTCTGAACTCAAGGGGACACATGTGCTTCCTGTTCCGTGGTTTGCCCCCCACATTCGAGTGGGTAGAGACTACTACGCCGAAAATCTGGCCGGTGTTGACAGCTTGAGGCGGTTCGAGGAATCGATGATTGCGGCATTCCCCGCACACTTCGCGAAGCCGCCTCCCCCCGAGTATCAGCATTTACCCCACTTTTACACCTATTCCCTTCTGGAAGAGGTTGTCCGTCGCAACGCGGCCCTCTACCAGTACGGGACTTCTCCCAATGGCGTGGATGAGGGAGTTGTGTCTGAGTGTGTAGAGGAGTTGCTAGCAGCGCTGTCTTCTCCGGAATTTGAATGGGCTGCTTGTCGGGTTGTGTCTCACCTCACAACTACCACGGGTGGCCCGGTCAAGATTGGCGACATACTTGTGCAACCAGCCCCCAGGCAGTGGGAGGTTCTTCGCATTATCGCTGATGTGATCCCTGGAAGCGGCGGTGCGGCGTCATCTGACGATTTGCACTACCAGGAACCAGGTTCAGTCGTTCAAGTCTGCACCAAAGTAAAGACCTGGAGCGACACCTCCTCAACCACCGACAAACTGACTGGAAGAATCCGTGAGTTCCTGAACGGGGTTCGGTTGCTAACTGGAGCGACCCTAGCCTCAGAGATCCAGGTCCAAGGCAGCACCTCTCGGATTGGGCGGATCCCTCCTTACATGTTCGATTTGCGCTCTCCCGGCTTAATGAACACCCTGACCCATCGGGTGGCCCGCCTCGATCAATGCGATGCCGAACCCTTCAGCCGGTTTTTTGATTTGATGCACAAAGCGACTGCCAGCCAACAGAACAAGCTCATTTCCTCCCTCAGCATGGCATTAGCCATGTTTGACAGATCCCACCAACTCGTGCCATGGTTCGATCGACTGGTGGACCTCTCCACCGCGCTGGAAGCTGCTCTGATCGGTGACGGTGACGACAACGCTGGACTCAGGCTCCGCTTGAGACACCGCGCCGCAACCCTGCTGGCATGCGAAACAGACTCACCAACCGACCTATTCAAGGACGTAGGGGAACTATACGACCTGCGGTCAACGTTGGTCCATGGTGGCGATATCACCACCAAAGCGCTCTCAAAAAAAATCAAACGCATCTCTGTCATTTCCGCAGGCCCATTACTGGGTAGGGCCACCGAACAAGCCCTAGACCGGCTAAGGGACATTGTTAGAGCGATATTGGCCCGGATCTGCTTATCCCAGGGGCCGGACCCTCTATGGACCTCAGACAGATCTGTTGATGCTGTGTTTGCGGATGATCGAGGTCGAGCCGAGTGGAGATCAGCGTGGCAGGAACACATGGCGGAGATCGGTGTCCCCGGGGCCGTCCAAAGAGCATTACCCGAAGCTCGGTTCGGTAAACAAACCGAGGATTAGGTGTAGTTGCCGGGCCGAGAACGGTTTCGGAATTCACTGAAAGTGGTTTCAGAATTGGACAAAAGTGGTTTCACCAGCTTCATCCCGCGAAGCTGTGACCTGGGCCTTTAAGGTTTCGCGCCATCGCCACAAGGGCGAAACTGGCGCGTAATCGTTCCTGTTTGGGATTCTATGGTAGTTGGGTGGGTGAGGAGGGTTTGTTCCGCCTAGGAGGGGGGTTCGGGGTGGTGCGGCTCGGTGCTGTCGGTTGGCGGGGCCGTGCCGGTCTAGGGGAGGCCGGGAGGTTGAGGGTTTAGGCGGCTTGTGCGGCTGTGTTGGTGGTTGTCGTACCATTCTGTGATGTCTGCGCCGGTGCGTTTGCGGTGGGCTATCAAGGCCGTGTTGAGGGTGGCCATTTGGAAGGCGAGAAGGTTCAGTTGGAGCCGGTGTCGTCCTTTTGTGCGGGCTCGTCCGTGGGGCAGAGGTGCTTTGAATTGGCTGTTGGTTGATTCTGAGTCTTGGCGTGTCCCGTGGAGAGGCTTGAAGATGGGGTCGCATTCTGGGATGCTTCGGAGGCCGCGGGTGCGGCGTCTGTGTGGTTTGCTGTGTCGTTCCTCGATGGTGCTGTTGTGACGGATGAGGGTGGTGGCGCCGACGAGGTGTGGTGGGACGATTGGCCGGTCGGGGTGAATCCCCCGGGTTTCTTGGAGGCTTTCTATCTTGAGAGGATGGAGTCTCATGGCCAGTAATAATTCTGTTAGGTAATGCGACCGAGTTGCGTGAGCGTGCGGTGCGGATGGTCCTGGAAGGCGTCCGTGAGGGGGTGTATTCCTCTGAATGGGCGGCTATCTGCGCGGTGGCGAAGATGCTGGGACCTACTCCCGAAACGGTGCGCCTGTGGGTCCGTAAGGCCCAGGCGCAAGTGTCAGCAACAGCGGTGGACCACCGGCGTCGGATCGTTGAGTTGGAACGGGAGAACCGGGAGCTGCGGCGAGCGAACGAGATCTTGAAAGCGGCTTCGGCTTTTTTCGCGCGGGAGCCCTGATCCGCGACCGCCAAAGTAGTGGCTTTCATAGACCAGTATCGGGAAAGGTTCGGGGTCGAGCCGATCTGTAGGGTGCCTGGGCGAGCGCAATGTCGGAATGCGCCCCTTCCACCTTCTACGCCTATCGGTCCCGCCCGCCGTCAGCAAGAGCCCAGCGCGACGGGTGGCTTGTCGAACAGATCCGCCGTGTGCATGAGGAGAACTATGGGGTGTACGGCGCGGTGAAGGTATGGGCACAGCTCAACCGTGAAGGCACCCGGGTGGCGCGGTGCACAGTGGAACGGCTGATGCGAAACACAGGTTTACGTGGTGTTTCCCGCGGGCGGCGCAAGATCCGCACCACTCAGTCGGACAGCAGGACCGATTATCCGGTTGACCTGGTGGAACGGGACTTCAGTAGCCGCGCCTGCAGACGTCCGTTGCCGAGGGCCGGAAAGCATAGGTCATGTCAACGCAGCAGGCCGTGCAACCGGTGTGAATCTGGTGTTGGGTATTGGGACCCAGGTAGGGGAGGGGACAGGGCACAAGAGGCCAGGAACCAGATCCGAACGAAATGGACCCCAAGGTGTGCCAAGGGTCGCCACCGTCAAGGGGGGATCGGCTCATAAACATGGCCTCTCATGAAGCGTTCTTAGTTGTGGGATATCTCGACCACACGTTTGCACTAAGCAGTGCCCACAGCATTTTCGGGTGGGCAACCAGCGGCATCTGGGGGCGGCGCATTCTGGTTTGAGGTCGGTTCGGGTGTTTTCCCCCAAAGAGTTCGTTTGTTTGCTTACCCGGCTCCGCACGGGAGAGGCTCCCGGCGAACAGGTATGGGAACGGTTGCCGTTTCGGGTTGGTTGTTTCCTCAGGTCAGACCCTAAACGAACGGTTGCGAACGTTTTGGACTAGGCGATGTTGGAGGGTTGAACGACAGTCAGTTTTTCTCTCACTGTTTACCGGGGCGGCCGGTCCCTGTCGACGGTGAGGTATCCCCGGTTCGGGCCGCTGGGTGGTTGCGCATGCCCGCGGTGGTGGCTGCTGGTATGTCCTGTATGGCTTTGTGGCGTCTCCGTCAGGCCGGTGAGTTCCCTGCTCCTGTCCGCCCGGGCGGTGATGGCTCGCGGGCCGATGGCTTAGAAAGGCAGCAGGGCAGCAGGGCAGCAGCTACAAGAGGTCCGGGTATTGTTGTGGCTAGGTGTTGGCGCAAGACGGGTAACAACCAGTGAGTGGCATTGATATCGGAACACTTGAGGGCGTGGCTGTGCACAAGGTGTGGCCTAGGGAAGCTGGGGATTTCACTCCGTGGCTAGCAGCCAACGTACAACTTGTCAGCGACGCGATGGGAATGGATCTGGAACTGGACGACCAGGAGGTTTCGGTGGGAAACTACAGGGCTGATCTGGTTCTCAAGGAGGTTTCTTCAGGTGCCTTGGTGGTGGTTGAGAATATGTATGGCCAGACCGACCATGATCACATCGGAAAGCTTATTACCTACGCTGCTGGCCTAAACGCCAGTTACGCGGTGTTGTTAGCCGAGAGTTTTCGTCCAGAGCACCGTTCGGCGCTGAACTGGTTGAACTCGATCTCCAAGGAGGATTGCGGCTTTTTCGGGCTCGGTCTTGAGACGTGGCGGATCGGTGATTCGAAACCGGCTCCACGGCTGCGAGTGGATGTGCAGCCGGACGACTGGTCTAGGAGCGTCCGAGCCGGGAAGGACCGAAAGGAGAGCGAGCGTTCTTTGCTGCTAAGGCGCTTCTGGGCGGAGATGCAGTCGAGCTTTAGGACGGACAGTCGAGACTGGGCCGGAAGGGGAAAGCCGCCTAGGGAGGCGTGGATGACTTTCAAGTCGCGCATGGGTGTTCAGTTCAATGTCACATTCTGCAGACCCGGGAACGTTCGACGGCTGCGCTGTGAGGCGTATATCGACACGGGGGACAAAGAGAGCACGGCAGAACTCTACGAGGCGATTGAGTCGCGATGTCACGAAATCGAGAAAGCATTTGGCGATGAGCTTGAGTGGTCGAGGCTTGAGGGTCGGAGAGCGTCCCGCATTAGTTCCTATTTTCCCGAGCCGATCGGGTTTGAGGAGGAGGATCGGTGGCCGGAGGCCCGGGAGTGGGCAGTGGCAGCGCTCGGTCGCTTACGTTCTGCTGTCGAATCCGTGCTGTGGGGAGGTTCCGATGACAGTCGATTTCGTGGGAGGGGGGCAGGCTGATGGTCGCTGGCGGTAGGGATTCTGTGTTGGCGCATGTTGCTTGGAAGTTCCCTGGCCAGACCGAGACCCTGGCTACCGAAGCGCTCGGTTACATACTGGCTCGGTCTGTTTCTAGCCGGGCGGCTCTCTGTGAGACACTCCGTACGGGAGGCGCGGGGGTGCCGCTCCTTGAGAGGGTGGCGACGGAGGTGATAGGCAAGCAAGGAGAACGTTTGGATTTGGTGGGCTTTGACGAGTCCAACACCGAGCGGGTGCTGATAGAGGTGAAGTTCTGGGCTGGTCTTACCGATAATCAACCCAATACGTATCTATGCCGTCTCCCCAAGGATGGAGAACCTGCTGTTCTGTTGTTTGTCGCTCCGGAGCAGCGTTTGGAGGCCCTGTGGGTGGAGATCCTTCGGAGGGCAGCGACCTGCTTTGATTTGGGACCCGACACGACCGTGGGGGGTCTTCGGAGCGTTGCTGTCGATGGAAGCCTGCGCCGATTGATGCTTACTAGCTGGCGGATCTTGCTAGGTGCCATGGCGTCCCGAGCCAGTATCGACCGTGATGTGTCTGCCCAAGGGGACATTCTGCAATTGGACGCACTGTGCGAACGGGAGGACTCGGAGGCTTTCCTGCCGATACGTGAAGAAGAGTTCGCGCCGGCAGTCCCGAGACGGATGCTCGGTTTGAAAAGGCTCATCGATGATGCGACAGATCGTGGCCGCACACTTGAAGTCGCAAACAGAGAAGAACCCAAAGTCGTGAGCACGGAAGGACTCCAGGTCAGGCCGCGGTCCTACGGATACGGCAGGTACATACGGATCGGCGGCATGTACTACGCGTGGTTCGGTGTCAACCACGAACTATGGGCCCGACAGAAAGAAACCCCTCTGTGGCTTCGGTTCTATGAGGATGCCGCGGAGGCGGCGCAGAGGACACTCGGCGGTCAGAGCTACGGATTCACGCTACCGACCGGCGTGGAATACGATGCCGTGCTCGACTCGGTAGTAGGGGAATTGCAGAACATCGCCAAAAAGGTCAACAGCTGAAAACGCTCAAACGAGGATCGGGGCTACCGATATCCGAGCAGCCCTGGGTCTGACGACGGCTAAGAGAAGTTCGTTCACGACTTTCTGGCAGCATGGGACAAAGTAATGAACCTCCAACGATTCGACCAATAGTGGACAGGGCGCTTCCAGGGCACTTTGGGGAATCTTCTCCGTCGGGAGGGACCTTCTTGTTCTAATTGCCGAGCAGAAGGGCATCGACTTATTCAATGTTGATGCCGTGATGAAGGCAGCCGGAGCGCGCTCCAAGCGTTCGCAAACCGTTCGTTTAAACGTTCGCAGCGTTCGTTTAGTGTCTGACCTGGGGAAACACCAACTCGAAAAAGCAACCGCTCGCAGCCGTTCGCCCGATAGCCTCCCCCGTGAAGAGTCGGATCAGTAGGCCATCGAACGCTTTGAAAGGAACCTCGAACTCACCCTCAACGTGCCTACGCCCGCCGCGAGTTGCGGGTGCTGCCCACGCGAAATCGGCTGTGGGCACTGCTTAGTGCAAACGTGTGGTCGAGACATCCCACAATCAAGAACGCTTCACGACAGGCCATGTTCCAGAGCCACCGCGTCCTCACAGTGGCAACGTTAGGGACGTACGGTTCCGGCCTTGGTGGTATCTCCCCCCGGCCCCCTTGGGCCATGTGATGACGATCATCGAAAATCCCCAGGGTCGATCATCGAAATTCCCCACCCTGGGGTTGGTGGTTTTAGGTTAGCGGGTCTCCTTTCGGTCGGTCTGACTCTCGTTACTTGGTTCGAATGGAGGGTCCTTTGGTGATAGGCCCTTGTTGGTTAGGCCCTGGGGCGGCCAACTGGCTTGTGGCTTTGAGGAGAGAGGGAATGGGAGGGGCTACTTGGCGCTCTTCCTAGGGTGCGAGCGGCTAGGTCAACTGGTTGCAGGGCGGTCTTGGCCCAGCGAACGCGGGCGTGGATGGATCCGCTACTGGGCTGTGGCGGCCTGTTTGTATGCCTCGGTTAGAGCCTCTAGCAACTCCTCGCCGTATTCGCGGATCGTGTTGCCCTGACCGACCCGGGTTTTGGCCAGCTGCCCGATTCGTTCTATGGTGTCGGGCGCCTTCCTCTCGAATACACTGCGCCAGAACTGGATCGATGCGCCCCCGTCATTCCAGATGGTTACCAGACCACGCCTTTCGACGATCAGCCGGGGCAGGAGCGTGAACCGTTTCGCTCCCTTGCCTTCGTATGTCTCGAGAGTGACGTAGCCTCGCTTCTCTAGGTCGTGGGCCCACTCCAGAAGACGGTGAAGCGCCTCATGGCTTTGTGGAGGTGCCTGTTGGATGGAGGTCTCGAATCTGTCGCTGCCGCGATAGAGAGTGCCCGAGTCCTTACTGCGTGTCTTCTCAACGGTTACCTCATGCCGCTCCGGCGTCACCCGCTGTGGCAGCACCGCGAACGTGCCGCCTACATTGAAGGAGTTGACTGCGACCAAGTCGATCACAAGCTTGTCAGTCACGTGCTCCAGGTAGGCGACCAGTGTCATCAACTCTGCCGGCACGTCGTCGAGGACAAACACCAACCGGAACCGGCCCTCTCGCAGGTGCTCGTCCACGGCTGCTGTGAACTCGTCGACATCGAATGCGTCCTCTTGAGTTGACCTGACCGCGTCTACAAGCGTGGCATGGTCGCGCTGGCGAAGTTGGTTGCGGACGCGGTCCTCAAGTTGCTGTCGACTCATGCCGTGGAGACTGGCGGCATAGGCCAGGATCTGTGCAACGACGGCGCGGCGCGCCTCGTTGTTGTAGGCAAGCTTGACCTCGACGATGACCGGTCGCCCCGATGTCTCGACACCCAGCAAGTCGGCATAGCCCGACCCGAGCAGCACTTCCCGACCGAGGATCACCAGCGCCGGTGTTCCAGACAGCGGCAGCATCTCCGGTGTCTTCTCGATCAGGTCATGGAGCGTCGCCTCGTCAGCAAAACCCTCCGGCGAACTCAGACTCCAGCCGTCGTCGCTCTGCGTCCAGATCCCCGACATCGTCATGTCCCGATTCGCTTCCTCTGAGGGGCCCAAACGGTTCGAAACCCACTTCGCCTCACAATGGGGCGGCATCGGGCGGCCCGCCGGAAACTGATCTCCGCTAGCAGTTCCTCCAGGGGCTGGTCGGGGTTGCGCAGGCCCTCGACGATCCTATTAGCCTTCCGGTTGGAGGACGCCAGGGTGCCCGTCCCGGCGTCGATCAGCGTCTCCAGGTTGGCCTTGGCCCGCTGCTCCTCCCGGTGCCTACAAGCGTTGCCGATGGCCATGGCCGCGCGGGAACCGAACATCACCAGCATGTCCTCGTCCTCATAGGTGACTCCAAGGTTACCCTCCTTGTCGGACAGGTAGAGGTTGTCGACGTGGCGTCCCCGATGAAGGATTGGCGCGCCCAGGAAGCTCTTGACCGGTACCAGGGGCGGCCCGACCTGGGGAAGGCCCGCCGACGCAATGTGGGAGGAGAAGTCCGCCACCCTGAGAGGATCTCGCTGACCGACGTGTACGAGGACCGCGCCCCGACCTTGGTGGATCATCGGAAATTACGGGGGAGTGATGGCGGCGAGGAGGTTCCAGTTGGGTTTTCCGGCGTATAGGAGTGCTCGTATTCGGTAGTTGGCGAAGTTCCGGAACCCGAACGCCGTTCGCTTGATCCGCTTGATCAGATTGTTCAATCCCTCCGTCGGCCCGTTCGTCACCGCCGAGTGATGCCAGTTAGCGATCTGAGTAGCCCAACGAGAAATAGTGCGCCCGAGACTGTTCACCTCCGGCGGCAGTGACCGGTCTTGGAGATCCCTCGACAGCTGGTGGGTGAACTCCGCAGCCAGGTTCGAGTCTCCAATCTGGTAGATGTCCCGGATGCTCTCTTTGGCGTACCAGGCATCACGTACCTCTTCATAGGGGTCACCAGCTCGCAACAGCCCTTGGATGCGTTTCTCACCGCGATCATCGAGACGTTCGCAAGCCATGATCAACAAGCGCCTGATCCGATAAAGCGGATCACTCCTTCGTCCTCGGTGTCCCAATGTCTCGTTCTGGACCCTCCGGCGCACCAGATCAACACAGCGGTTCGCCAACCGGACCACATGGAACGGGTCGGCCATCTGATAGGCGTGGGGCAGCACCCGGTCATAGGCGACCCGGTAAGGGCCTGACATGTCCAGCACCGCCCACCGAATCGCCTCACACCACCCAGGGGGTTGGGAACGGAACCAACTGGCGGCGCTTTCAGCTGTTCTACCAGGCACTATGTCCAAGAGCTGACGGCCGCCAACGTCCACCACAGAGGTGCACCACTGCTTCTTTTTCCACCGGCCCTTCCTCCA
>Ga0209544_1000992_pt1 | contig 34096 bp, 28 predicted proteins | sample MesohylPK_FD_187297 | JGI IMG/M metagenome (GOLD analysis project Ga0209544, IMG submission 187297) | Host-associated microbial community of the marine sponge Aplysina aerophoba from Gulf of Piran - sponge mesohyl, lysed by proteinase K... | ecosystem: Host-associated > Porifera > Sponge >... | reverse complement strand
GGCCGCCCGGCCGACCGGTGCGCGACACCGCGCCCGACCGCGGCGGGTAGTGCCGTCTGAAACCTGATCCACGCCGGCACCGACGATGTCATCGCCCCGGGAATTGGCAATGTTGTCGGTGCAGGCACCCGGGAGATCGCCTGCCGGCAGCATGGAGTCATGCGGACGCATGCGTCCGTACCGCAACGCGCGGTTTCGGATCCGGATCGCTCTCTGGATGCTTACGGTGCTGGAATCGGCTCAGCGGAGACGTTCAAAAAAGTTATATATTTTAGCTAGTTAGCAAGTTCCAAAGCGCTTCCTACGACGTGCGTATCGATAACGATCATGGCCGCCGGCTCATCCGAATTCGGGCGGCGGGCGCATCGGGCCGCGTTCGGGAAGTTCGAGATCGACGCCGCCGAGGGCGGCGAAGCGGGCGTGGATGGCCCGGCCGAGATCCTTCGGCGGCGGGGCTTGGCCGACGGTGCGCCGCAGGATGTCGCGCGCTTCCTCCTCCATAGAGCGGCCGTTCTCGGCAGCGCGCACGCGCAGGCGGCGCTTCAGCCCGTCGTCGAGGTTCCTGATCGTGATGCTCGCCATGTGTCGCGTCTCCTGTCGCGCTTTTTATGCATATTTAATCGTCGATTGCAGTGCAGGCAATCGCTCCGCCCCTGACCGAACGCCGCCGACCGGCCGGACCCGGAACCCTTCACGCCGCGCCCTTGCCCGCGGCGGGACGCGGCCATATCGTCCGTAGCGGGGCGCCGGCCGCGCCCGGCGGCGGCCGAACCGGGGGAGCCACGCATGATCAGGGTTTCGGATATCGCCTTTGCGCGGCTGCAATCGCCGGATCTGGACCGGGCGGAGGAATTCCTGACCGATTTCGGCATGGTCCGGGCGGAGCGCACCGCGGACCGGCTCTACATGCGCGGCACGGACCCGGCACCCTTCATCCATGTCACCCATCTGGGCGAGGAGCCGCGCTTCCTCGGGCTTGGCTTCGCGGCGCGGCGCGAGGCCGACCTGCACCGCCTCGCGGCGCGGGACGGCGCCTCGGCCGTCGAGGAGATGGACGATCCGGGCGGCGGGCGGCGCGTTCGCCTGACCGATCCGCACGGCTGCGCGGTCGAGGTCGTCTGGGGCCGGCAGCCGGTCCCGGAAATCGCGGTCAAGCGCTTCGAGATCAACACCGCGCGCGCCGGTCTGGCGCGGGTCGGCGAGCTGACCCGCATCGAGGCCGGCCCGTCCCACGTCAAGCGCCTCGGCCACGCCGTGGTCATGACCACCGACCTGTGGGGCGGTACGAACTGGTACCGCGAGACCCTAGGCCTCGTGCCGTCGGACGAAGTCTATGTCGAGGGCGACGAGGACAAGGTCATCGCGACCTTCAACCGGGTCGACGGCGGCGCGGACTATGTCGACCACCACACCTTCCTGTGCATCGACGGGCCGAAGACCGGGCTCAACCACCTGGCGTTCGAGGTCCACGACATCGACGACGTGATGATGGGCAACGCGCATCTGCACGCGGGCGGAAAATACGACCACATGTGGGGCCTGGGGCGGCATGTGCTCGGCAGCCAGGTCTTCGACTACTGGTGCGACCCGTGGGGCCGGGTGCACGAGCACTGGACCGACAGCGACCGCCTCAACGACAGCCATCCGGCCAGCCGCGTGCCGGCGGAGATTGGCTTCCAGTCCCAGTGGGGCGAGCCCGTCCCCGAACGATTCATTACCCACGCGACGCCCTGACCGCGGCACAGGCCGCGCCAGGCCCGGCACCGGGCCGAGGAACGGCCGGGAGTTTGCCCCACTCCCTCTGCTTTCGGGTGAGCAGTCCACATGTTCGAGGTAGCCGCGCATGGGCGCTGCCCGCTTCAAGCGCTGGCAATTGCGCGACCGGTCGGCTAGGCTTCGCGGCGCAATCCCGGAATTCCTTTGGGAGGAGACGGGAATGGCGGGAAATATGAGGAGTCTGAAATGCGTAAATTGAGTCTTTTGATCGGCGCCGCGGCCATTGCCGCCGCCCCGTCCCTTGCGATGGCCGAAACCGGCATGCGCGCCATCGCCTTCATTCCGCACAAGCATCCGGTGATGAAATCGTCCCACGACTGGGTCAACAAGGTGAACGCCGCCCTCAAGGGCACCCTGAAGATCAACTATATCGGCGGGCCGGAGGTCATCGGCCGGCGCGAGCAGTGGGATGCGGCCAAGAACGGCGTCATCGACATCATCTTCGCCGTGTTCGCCGACATCCAGGACCGCGCGCCCTCAACCGCGTCGAGCTGGCTGTCCAAATGCACGATCCCGGCCGAGCGCAACAACGGCCATTTCGCCCATCTCGACGCCCAGATGGCGAAGCTGAACCTGAAGCTGCTGGCGCGGGTCCAGTACGGCAACTTCTATCTGTGGATGAACAAGAACGCGAAGTCGCTGGCCGATCTCAAGGGCCTGAAAATGCGCACGGGTTCGCTCTACGACAAGATGATGAAGAAGCTCGGCATGGTGCCGGTGACGATGAACTCGCCGGCCGTCTACCAGGCCCTGGAGCGCGGCGTGGTCGACGGATTCGGCTGGCCGACAGCCGGCGTGCTCAAGCGCGGCTGGGTCAAGAAGGCGAAGTATGTGATCGACCTGCCCTTCTTCGGCAACTCGAACATGGGCGCGATCATGAATCTCGACCAGTGGAAGAAGCTGCCGGCCGACGCGCAGAAGAAGATCACGGAAATCTCGGTCGCCTACGAGCCGGGCATGGTGAAATACTACCAGGGCCTGGAAGCGAAGGACTGGGAGTCCCTCAAGGGCAACGTCACCAAGATCAAGTTCTCGGACGCCGAGAACAAGGCTTATGTCGACGCCGCCTACGAGACCGAGTGGGCGCGCCTGACCGAGAAGGTCGGCGCCAAGCGCGTGGCGGAGCTGAAAAAGCTCGCCTGCAACTAGGCGCGTCGCCGCTGAACGTGTAATTTCGGGGGCGGCCGCTCGCCGCCCCCGGATTTTATGGATCGCCCCATGCAACGCCTGCTTCGCATCCTCGACCGGATCGAAGACGCGATGTCGTTCGGCGCCGTCCTGCTGTTGGTCGCTATCACGCTGGCGGTCTGCCTCGAAGTCTTCATGCGCTACGTTCTCAACGACCCGCTGGTCTGGGTCGTCGAGCTGTCCGAATACGCGCTGCTCTACATCTGTTTCCTGGGCGCGGCCTGGGCCTTGCGCGAGGGCAATCACGTCCGCGTCGATATTTTCCTCTACGCCTTCTCCCAGCGCTGGCGGCAGCGCTTCGGTGTCGTCTCGTCCCTGCTCGGGCTCGGGATCACGCTCATCCTGCTGATCTGGGGGGTCGGGGCGACCTGGGAGAAATACGTCACCGGCGCCTACAACCCGACGGTCGTGGAATTCCCGTCCTGGATCGTCCTGCTGTGCATCCCGGCCGGCTGCCTGATCCTGGCCCTGCGCTTCCTGCGCCACACGATCGAATTCGCCACCGGCGCGCGCAGCGACCGGACAGGCTACGAAACGGAAATCGGATAGATGGGCCCCGAGTGGTGGGTCGTCCTGCTGGTCATCTTCGGCGCGCTGATCGTGCTGCTGGCGATCGGCGTGCCGGTCGCCTTCGCCTTCCTCACCATCAACGTCGTCGGCGTCTACATTTTCTGGAACGGCTTCGCCGGCTTCAACCAGCTCGTGCTGTCGGTCAGCGCATCCGTCACTCATTTCGCGATTCTGCCCGTCCCCCTGTTCATACTGATGGGCGAAGTGATGTTCAGATCGGGCATCGCCTCGAAACAGATGGAGGTGCTGGATTCCTGGTTCGGCCGGGTGCCCGGCCGGCTCAGCCTGATGGCGGTGGGCGGCGGCACCATGTTCGCCACGCTGACCGGCTCGGGCATGGCGGGCACGGCGATGCTCGGCAAGCTCCTGGTGCCGGACATGGAAGAGCGCGGCTACGGCAAGCCGATGACGCTGGGGCCGATCCTCGGCTCCGGCGGTCTGGCGATCATGATCCCGCCGTCGGCGCTCGGCGTCCTGCTCGCCGCCATCGGCGATTTCTCGGTCGGCGATTTCCTGATCGCGATCATCCTGCCGGGCCTGCTCATGGGCCTGTTCTATGCTTCCTACATCGTGATCCGCTGCACCCTGCAGCCTCATCTGGCGCCGCCCTACGACGTGCCGCCCCAGCCCCTGCTGCCCAAGATCGGCAACACGCTGATCTACGTCTTTCCGCTCGCCGCCATCGTGTTTCTCGTGATCGGCCTGATCTTCCTCGGCGTGGCGACGCCGACGGAATCGGCTGCCCTGGGCGCCGCCGGCACCTTCGTCCTGGCGGCGCTGTACCGGGGCTTGCGCTGGGAGGTCGTCACGAAGTCGCTCCGCTCGACCCTGGGGACGACGGTCATGATGTTCATGATCCTCACCGGCACCACGGCGTTCGGCCAGATCCTCGCCTTTACCGGCGCCTCGCGCGGCATGGTCGAGCTGGCGACGGCGGTCCAGGTCGCGCCCTTCGTCATCATCGTCCTGATGATGCTGGTGCTGCTGGTCATGGGCACCTTCATGGAGCCGCTCTCGATCATGTTCCTGACCGTGCCGATCTACCTGCCGATCGTCGAGGCGCTGGCGCCGGGCCTCGGCATGACGCCGGAGCAGGCCGTGATCTGGTTCGGCGCGATCATGCTGCTCAACATGCAGATGGCGAGCACCTCGCCGCCCTTCGGACTCCAGTTGTTCGTCATGAAGGGCGTCGCGCCGGCCGGCACGAAGATGATGGACATCTACAAATCCGCCCTGCCCTTCCTGGGCTGCGATTCCATGGTCATGCTGCTGATGATCTTCTTCCCGCCGATCGTCCTATGGCTGCCGGGAATCTAGCCGGCAGCATGCCGACCGGCGCTGCCGGCGAAGCGCGACCCAGATACCGCCTTGCCGTGGATGTCGGCGGCACGTTTACCGATGTCGTGATTGCCGACGAACGCGGGCGCGGGTTGAGCGCCGCCAAGGTGCCGACGACGCCGCACGACCGCGCGCTCGGCGTGATGGACGGCATCCGGGCCGCCGCGGCGGCCGAGGGGATCGGCCTGGACGGGATCGCGGAGGTGGTCCACGGCTCGACCACCGGCACCAATGCCCTGATCGAGCGCAGCGGCGCGAAGGTCGGCTTCCTCACGACCGCGGGCTTCCGGGACATGCTGGAGATCGGCCGGGTCCAGCGGCCGATGGAGGGGCTGTACGATTTCACCGTCGACCGGCCGCCGCCGCTGGTGCCGCGCCACCGCTGCCTGGAAGCCGTCGAGCGCATTGACGCCGAAGGCCGGATCGTGACGCCGCTGGACGAAGCGAGCGTCGCCGTGGCGGCGGAGGTCTTTGCCGGCCAGCAGGTCGAGGCCGTCGCCGTCTGTTTCCTGTTCGCCCATCTGAACCCGGCGCACGAGGACCGCGCCGCCGAAATCCTGGGCGAGCGCCTGCCCGGCGTGCCGATCAGCGTTTCCAACCGGATGAGCCCGGAATACCGGGAATACGAGCGCGCCTCGACGGCGGTGATGAACGCCTACCTGACCCCGGTGATGGACGAATATCTGGGCAATCTCGAAGCCCGGATCGCCGAAGCGGCGGGCCGCGCGCGGCTCTCCGTCATCCAGGCCAACGGCGGCTCCACCTCCGTCGCACAGGCCCGGCGCAAGGCGGTGACGACCGTCAACTCCGGCCCCTGCGGCGGCGTCGTGGCAGCGGCGCTGTACGGCCGGCGGCACGCGCGCGAACGCATGGTCTCGGTCGATATGGGCGGGACGTCCTTCGATATCGGGCTGATCGAGGAAGGCCGTTCGAGGGTGACGACCGAGGGCGATTTTCAGGGCCTGCCGGTGAAGATTCCGATCATCGACCTGCACATCATCGGCGCCGGCGGCGGCTCCATCGCCTGGATCGACCCGGGCGGTGCGCTCAATGTCGGGCCGCAGTCGGCCGGCGCCGTGCCCGGCCCGGCCTGCTACGGCCGGGGCGGCAGCGAGGCGACGGTGACCGACGCCAACCTGGCGCTCGGCCGGCTCAACCCGGACAATTTCAACGCCGGCCGGATGGCCCTCGACAGGGACGCGGCGAAACGCGCCGTCAGTGCCCTGGCGGAAAAAATGGGCGCGAGCCTGGAAGAGGCGGCGCTCGGCGTGGTCAGGGTCGTCAACGCCAACATGACCCGCGGCATCGCCACGGTCACGATCCAGCGGGGCATCGATGTGCGCGATTTCTCGCTGGTGTCGTTCGGCGGCGCCGGCGGCGCCCATGCGGTGGCGCTGGCCGAGGAACTGTCGATGGCCGAAGCCATCGTGCCGCCGATGCCGGGCACCTTCTCGGCGGTCGGCCTGCTGGCGACCGAGATGCGCCACGACTATGTGACGGCGACCGGCGGCATCGTCGCCGCCCAGGCGGATACCGCGTCGCTGGAAGCGGCCTTCCGGGCGATGGAGAAACAGGGCCGCGACCTGTTGGCCGAACAGGGCTTCGCGGACGAGCGTATCCGGCTGACCCGCCTCGCCGACCTCAAGGTCGTGGGCCAGACCTATGAACTGCTGCTGCCCCTGCCCGAGCGCGGGACGGTGACGGAGGCCGGCATCGCCGCCCTGGTCGCGGATTTTGGCGCGCTCTACCGCGAACGCTATGCCTTCTTCTTCGAGGACGAGCCGATCGAGATCGTCAACCTGCGCCTCAGCGCCGAAGGCCTCAATCCGCCCGTCGATTTCCCGGAAAGCGCCGGAAGCGGCGAATCGCCGGAAGCGGCGCAGAGCGGCAGCCGCCCGGTCTATTTCGACGGACCGGGCTGGACCGAGACGCCGATTTTCGAGCGCTCGAGGCTCGCCCATGGCATGATGGTGCCCGGACCCGCGGTGATCGAGGAGGAGACTTCGGCCACCCTGGTGCCGCCGGGCCGGCGCGCGGAAGTCGCGGCCGATCTCGGCCTGATCGTCGGTCTGCGCGGGCCTTGAGGGAAAGGGCGATGAACGATCTGGTGACCATGCAGGTGATCCGCTACGCCTCGGAGCAGATCGCCGACGAGATGGGCTACACGCTGGTGCGCACCGGCCGCTCGACCATCATCACCGAGATCAAGGACATTTCCTGCGTCGTGACCGACGCCAGGGGGCAGACGGTCGCCCAGGCCCACCATACGCCCAGCCTGCTCGCCGGTTTCGAGATCACCATGCGCGAACTGGTGAAGGAATTCCGGGCCGAGGACCTGGCTCCCGGGGACGTTATCGTTACCAACGATCCCTACAAGGGCGGCCAGCACATCATGGACCTGTACGCCATCGCGCCCGCCTTCTACCGCGGCGAGTTGATCGGCTTCGTCGGCAACATCACCCACCATTCCGACCTCGGCGGCGTGGCGGCCGGCGGCGTCGCGGGCGGCATCCGCGAGATCTACCTGGAAGGGCTGCGCCTGCCGATGGTGAAGCTCGTGAAGGCGGGCGTGGAGGACCGCGAGATCGTCGGCATCATCCGCAACCAGATTCGCGTGCCGGACAAGACGATGGGCGATATCCGGGCGCAGATCAGTTCGCTGATGGTCGGGACGGACCGGCTGATCCGCCTGTTCGACCGCTACGGCAAGACGGTCGTACAGACCGCCTGGGACGACCTGCTCGACTATTCCGAACGGCGCATGCGCCAGGGGCTGATGGCCCTGCCCGACGGCACATACGAGGCCGAGGATTTCATCGACGACGACGGCATCAACGACGCGCCGATCCGCATCGCGCTCAGAGTCACGATCGACGGCGACCGGGCCATCGTCGACCTCACGGACTGCGACCCGCAGGCCGAGGGCAACACCAATTCGACCATGGCGAACACCCACGCCGCGATCTACTACGTCATGATTGCGGTGGTCGATCCGCACGCGCCGCCCAATTCCGGCTGCTACCGGCCGGTCGAGGTGGTGACGAAGAAGGGCACGATCGCCGATCCGCTGCCGCCGGGCGCTGTCGCGGCGCGCACGAACGCCTCGCAGAAGATCGCCGAGGGCACTTTCTTCGCCCTGTCGCAGGCGGCGCCGGAGCGAGTGACTGCCGGCAGCCACGGCCAGATCACGACCTGCGGCTTCGGCGGCACCGATCCGAAAACCGGCGAGACTTTCATCATGATCGACATCCAGGGCGGCGGCAACGGCGGCCGGCCGCGCCAGGACGGCGCCGACGGCCAGGACAGCCACCTGCCGCGCTTCATGAACACGCCGGTCGAAGCGGTGGAGAGCCGCTTCCCGTTCCGCATCGACCGCTACGAATTCCTGCCGGACACCGGCGGCGCCGGGAAGTTCCGCGGCAGCCTTGCGCTGCGCCGCGACATCCGCCTGCTCACCGGGCCGGTCAGCTTTGCGCGCTACGCCGACCGGCAGAAATTCCGGCCCCAGGGGCTGTTTGGCGGCAGGCCCGGCGCGCCCGGCGCAATTGTGCGCAATCCCGGTACGCCAAATGAAGAGCGCATGCGCTCCAAAGCGCTGGATACGCTGGCCGAGGGCGATGTCGTCAGCCTGCGCCAACCGGGCGCCGGCGGCTACGGCGATCCGCACGAACGCGACTTCGCCGCCATCGACCGCGACCTGCTGGACGGCAAGGTGACGGCGGACGCCGCGGCGCGCGACTACGACGCGGTCGTCGACCGGGCAGCCTTGCGGATCGACCGCGAGGCGACCGCTGCACTGCGCGCGGGAGCGGCCCGCACTGCCGTCGCGGCGGAGTAACGGCAGGTAGCGGAGAGTCCGCATGATCGAGCTGCCGGAAGAGATTGCCGCCATCCGCGAGACCTTCGCGCGTTTCTGCGACGAGCAAATCCTGCCCCAGGCCGAGGCGATCGACGAAGCCCACGCGTTTCCGCGCGACCTGTTCCGCCAGATCGGCGAACTCGGCTTTTTCCGCATGCGCTATCCGGAAGAGGTCGGCGGGCTGGAACTGGGCCTGCTGCCCTTCTGCCTGGCGGTCGAGGAACTGTCCCGCGGTTCGATGGCGCTCGCCGCCGCCTGCTCGATGCAGGCGCTGATGGGCACCCATTTCCTCAACGAACTGGGCAACAAGGACATCGTCGAGCGGCTGCTGATCCCGGCGCTCGACGGCGACAAGGTCGGCGGCATCTGCATGACCGAGCCCAACGCCGGCTCCGACCTGCACGGCATGAACACGCGCGCGGCGAAAGCGGACGGCGGCTGGCGGCTCAACGGCCAGAAGATGTGGGTAACCTCGGCGCCCATCGCCGATTTCTTCACCGTCTTCGCCAAGGCCGGCGAGGAAGACCGCATCACAATCTTCCTGGTCGAGCGGGACTTCGAAGGTCTGCAGGTCGGACGGGCGATCGAGAAGCTGGGCGTGCGGGCGCTGCCGACCTCCGAACTGTCGTTCAGCGACTGTTTCGTGCCGGATAGCCACCGGCTCTGCGAAGTCGGCGAGGGCGAGCAGCATCTGCGCAAGATCCTCGCGCGCATCCGCATCATGACCGGCGCCATGGGCATCGGGATCGCGCGGGCGGCGCTGGACGACGCCGTGCAATATGCCGGCGAGCGCAAACAGTTCGGCAAGCCGATCAACCGCTTCCAGGCCATCCAGATGCGCCTGGCCGACATGGGGACGGACCTCGAAGCCGCCCGCCACCTCGTTATCCACGCCGCGCAACTGTGCGACGCCGGCCTGCCGCACCACAAGGAAGCGGCGATGGCCAAGCTGTTCGCGTCCGAGGCCGCGGCGCGCATCTGCGAACACGCCTCGCGCATCTTCGCCTCCTACGGCTTTGCCATGGAATATCCCGCCCAGCGCTATCTGCGCGACGTGCGCTTCCTGCTGATCGGCGGCGGCACCAGTGAGATCCTGAAGCTGATCATCGCCAAGGAGGTCTCCGCCGGATGACGCGCAGACCGATCAGGGTGCTGGTCTCCAAACCGGGGCTGGACGGCCACGACGTCGGCGCCAAGGTCGTCGCCCGGGCGCTCAAGGACGCCGGCATGGACGTGATCTATACCGGCCTGCGCAAGACCCCGGAAGAAATCGCCCGCCGGGCGAAGGACGAGGATGTCGACGTGATCGGCATGTCGATCCTGTCCGGCTCGCACCTGCCGCTGGCCCGGCGGCTCAAGGACCTTTGGGACGAGTACGATCTCGGCACGCGGATGTGGCTGGTCGGCGGCAACGTGCCGGAAAAGGACCATGAGGCGCTCGCCGATATCGGCGTCGACGCCGTCTTCAATTCGCGCAGCCGGCTCGACGACATCGTCCGGTATATCGAGGAGAATGTAGCGAGATGGCCGAGAAACTAGCCACGGAACCCGAAAGCGGATTGGATTTGCCCAACAGCGATTTGCCAAGGGGCGTGCAGCCGGTCTTCGCCGATTCCGGCATCGAGGTGAAGCCGGTCTACACGGCGGCCGACCTGAACGGCGGCAACGGAAGCGGCGGCGGCAACGGGGCGGGCGAGGAACGGCCCGGCGAATATCCCTTCACCCGCGGCATCCACGCCGACATGTACCGCCGCCGGCCCTGGACGATGCGCCAGTATACAGGATTCGGCAACGCGCAGGCGACCAACGAGCGCTTCCACTATCTGATCGAGACCGGCAACACCGGCCTTAACGTCGCCTTCGACCTGCCCTCCCAGTGCGGGCTGGACAGCGACGATCCGGTTGCCGAAGGCGAGGTCGGCCGCGTCGGCATGGCGATCGACAGCCTGCGCGACTTCGAGGTCGCCTTCGACGGCGTCGATCTCGACAAGATCACCGTATCGCTCACGATCAACGGCGCGGCGGCGATCATGATCGCCATGTATCTCGCCATGGCCGAGAAGCGCGGCTACGACATCGCCACCCTGCGCGGCACGGCCCAGAACGACATCCTCAAGGAAATGGTCGGCCGCGGCACCTGGGTCTTCCCGGTCGAGCCGTCGGTCAAGCTGGTCGGCGACACCATCGAATATTGCGCACGCCATGCGCCGAACTACAGCCCGGTCAGCGTGTGCGGCTACCATATCCGCGAGTCCGGCTGCGACCCGGCCGAGGAAATGGGCTACGCCTTCGAGATCGCCAAAGCCTATATCGACGAGACGCTGAAGCGCGGCCTCGCCATCGACGATTTCGCCGGACGGCTTTCCTTCAACTTCAACGTCTTCGGCAAGCTGTTCGAGGAAGTCGCCAAGTTCCGCGCCGGCCGCCGGATGTGGGCGAAAATTCTGAAAGAACAGTATGGAGCGGAAAATCCGAAAACCATGTGGATGCGCATGATCGCCGGCGGCGGCGGATTCGGGCTGACCATCGACCAGCCTGAGAACAACATCATGCGGGGCGCCTACTATGCGCTCTCCGCCGTGCTGTCCGGCGCCCAGACGATCGCGCTGTGCTGCTACGACGAGGCCTATACGATCCCGTCGCCCAAGGCGCAGCAGATCTCGATCCGCACGATGCAGCTGCTGATCGAGGAGCTCGGCCTGTGCGACACGGTCGATCCGCTCGGCGGCTCCTATTTCGTCGAAGCGCTGACCGACGGGATGGAAGAGAAGATCGAGGCTGTGATGCAGCGCGTGCAGGACGAGGGCGGTATCGTCGCCGGCGTCGCCAGCGGCCGGATCCAGGACCGGGTCTCGCAGCAGGCCTACGAGCACCATCGCCGGGTCGAGAATGGCGAGGCCCGCAAGGTCGGCGTCAATTGCTACCGGGTGCCGGAGGAAAAGCCGGACGTCGAGTTCCATCCGGAACGGCGGGAAGACCTCGACATGCAGCTCGCCAGCCTGAAGCAGGTGCGCGCCGAACGCAGCCGGGACGCCGTCGACCGCGCACTGAAACGGCTGCACGCCGATGCTGTTGCCGGCGCCAACACGATGCCGGCGATCATGGAAGCGGTGAAAGCCTATGCGACGGTCGGCGAGATGACGAATATCCTGGCCGACGTCTACGGCCGGTTCGAGGAACCCATCACCATCTGAGGCCGGCCGGGCCGTTCGGAATAGACACCCGCGGAGGGAAACAGTGAAAAGACGCACCCTGATCGCCATGGAGCAGGCGCTGGCGATGCCTTACGCGACGATGCGCTTCGTGCATCTCGGCTGGCGGGTCATCCGGGTCGAATCGACTGGCGGCGGCGACCAGCCCGGCGACCCGAACCGCTATATCGGCGGGCCGGTGCCCGGCATCGAACCCTTTTCCTATTTCCTGGCGCAGAATGTCGGCAAGGAATGCGTCGCGCTGAACCTCAAGACGGCGGAGGGCCAGGCCGCCCTGCACCGGATGATCCGCGAGCTGGATGCCGACGTGTTCACCTGCAACACGATTCCCAGCCGCTACGAACAGCTCGGCATCGACTACGAAACCCTGAGCGCGGTCAAGCCCGGGCTGATCTGGGCCGGCATTTCCGCGATGGGGCCGGACTATCCGAAGGTCGCCGGCTACGATCCCGTCATCCAGGCCATGTCCGGCTATATGGAGGTGACCGGATTCGAGGACGGGCCGCCGACCCTGATGGGCGTGCCGGTGGTCGATCTCAAGGCCGGCGACGAGATTTATGCCAACGTCCTGCTGGCGCTGGCCGAAGGCGCAGACCGGGCCGGCGGCCGGCGGATCGACGTTTCGATGCTCCAGGCCGCGGCGTCCTGGCTGATCACCCTGCTGCCCCTGATCGACCTCGATTGCGACCCGGAAGAGATCGGCCGCTGGGGCAACGCCCACCGCAAGTTCATCCCGACCAGCGTCTATCCGACCAGCGACGGCTATATCTACATCGCCGTCGGCAGCAACGCCCAGTGGCGCCGGCTGACCGGGATCGACCGCTTCGTCCCCGTCGCCAAAGACGGTGCGCGCGATACGCCGGAAGCGCGCTACCGGGACCGCGAGGCGATCTACCGGGAAATCGGCGCGGCCACGGGGCAGGCGCCGCTGGAGACCGTCTCGGCGGAATTGTCGGCGGCGCAGATCCCCAATACGCCGATCAACCCGATCCCGCAGGTCCACGAGATGCCGGCCGTCCGCTCGAAAATGACCCGGACCGTCCTGCCGACAGGCCAGGCGCTGCGCCTCCAGCCGCGCGCCGTCGACCTGGCGGACAAGCCGGAAGATTTCTTCCCGCCCCGCGGCTATGGCGAGGATACGCGGGCCGTGCTGGCGGAGACCGGCTATTCCGGGAGCGAGATCGACCGGATGATCGTGAACGGGATCGCCGCCGGCCGGTAAGCTGCCCCTGCGGGGCGGCCTCTGGCCGGCGGCGAAGTCCTCGGCTTCGGCCGGGAGGAAGCCGTCGCCGAGAAGTCGGAAGGCTGCGCTACCGCCGCGGATCAGTGCTTGTGCGGGAGCGTGCCGCGGCCGATCACGGTGCAGTTGCGCTGCCCGGCCTTCCGGCATTTCGCGAGCGCCGCGGCCTGCGCCTTGCCGGCGTCGCCGGCCAGGGCGGTGAAGACATTGACCGGCATCGGCTGCATGACGGGCTTCGCGTCGGCCGCGGCCATCGCGTAGTGAACCTGGTGGGCCTGCGCCGCGGATGCGGCACAAATCGCAGAAACTGTTAAAATTCCGGCAAACTTCTTCAGCATTGTCGCCTCCTTGTTCATTGAATGTCATTTGGGTAAGTGAAATTCCCGTTCAAGGGATTATCCCCGATAATTTCAAAATCTTTGAAGAGAATTTCTGTGAAGTTCCGGACGGCGGCCGCAGATTTTGCGAGCCTCGCCAAGATGGTTTCCTGTTTGAAAAACACCGGTTTAGACAGGTATCTTGTAGGTGTTGACGGAAAATACGATATTTTCCAGATAGTTATCATCTATACGTCATTTTGGAATTGTATCGGGTTGATTTTGATACGGCCGATCTCTGTGGTCCTGATCGTACCGAATCATCCGACCGTCCTGGATGTATTATACTCGCGCAAGAAATTACCTACCGGAGAGCGGTTTTCCGGGATAACGATAAGATAAATTTATAAGATCTATAACAATTAGTCGAAGAAATTCCAAAATTAAGTCTGTCATATAATTCCGGAAGAGAAGATTTTATTGGAAGGGATTCCGCACCGCGATGCCGCTTCAGTCCGCAGCCGGGCGGGCGTCGGCGGTGCAATCGCCCTGTCCGAGCGAAGATGAAACAGGGATCGCCGGCGGCGGTGCCGGGCGGAGGCCCGCGATCCGCCGCCCCCGGCTTCAGCTCTCGTAGATCCGGATGGCCAGCGGGGCGGAGCGGAAGTTGTTGGTCGGCGAGGTATCGGCCGGACAGGCGGACACCGCGGCCAGGACGTCCATCTCGGCGCGCAGCTCGATATAGTCGTCGGGTCCGGCCTCCGTCGGCAGGATCTTGAAACTCCCGTCGGTGTAGAGGTCGACATTCATGAAGACGTTGAACACGTCGAAAATGTCGTCGCCGGTCAGGCCGAACGGCTCGACCGCTTCGCGCAGGTTTTCCTGGCACGAGCGATGGCTGCCCGGCGGAAGGTTGTCGCGGATTTCGTAGAGCCGGGTCGAGCAGCGCCCGCCCATGTTGCCCCAGTGGTTGGGATAGGTGTCGTCCAGCACCGTCAGCATGACGTTCTCGCGCGGCGGCTTGGAATAGAAATACTTGAAGGCCTTGCTGGTGCCGGTGCCGGCGGTCACGTTGATCGCCCAGCTCTGGCCGCAGTGGAATGTCTCCTTCGGATCGTCGGCGTTGTAGAAGGCGCAGTCGCCGACCTGGCCGCCCTCGACCTGCGCGATGCGGAAGACCTGGCCTTTCTTGACGACGAAGCCGCGTCCGTGGCGGGCCGGAATGACGAATTCCTCAAGCAGTTTTCCCGGCATCGATCCGATCTCCTCCATCGTCGGCGTAAACCATGCGCCGTTCGCCCGCCAGCCGGAAACCCGGCAGGCCGAGGCTGTCCTGAAACATCTGCAGATAGGCCGGCGCAGTTCCGCCGCCGTTGCCGCGCGCATCGCGCAGCACCGCCCGCGCTTGTGCCGTGGCCTGCAGATCGGCCGCGCCGGCCCCGTCGAGCACGACGCCGTAGACCGCCGCGGCATAGTCCGCGGTTATCCGTTCCTCCGCGACATCGGCGGCGACCAGCGCCGGATCGCGCTCCAGCGGGTCGCCCTGCCCCGCGCCGCCGGCGCCGATATGACAGAAGACCTCTCCCTCTGCCAGATGGATCGCCTCCATCGGCATGACCGGCACGGTTTGCTGGTCGGGGCCCGGATTGACGATGTTCCAGGACGGCGTGCCCGGACAGCCGCCGTCGAGCCCGTAGGGCAGGAACTGCCGCCGGTCGGAGCGCATGACCATCCTCACGCCGCCGGGCGCCCGCACCCGGTACTGGCGCCGGTAGGCCGGCGCGCCGCGAAAGCGGCCCGGCCCGCCGGAATTCTCGACCATGCCGTAGCGTTCGACCTCGAGCGGATGCAGCGCCTCGATCATTTCGACCGGCTGGTTGGTCAGGTTGCCGCCGGGGTTGGGGATGCCGAAGGCGCCGTCGCGGTCGGGCATTGCGCCCCAGCTTCCCGCCAGGGTCTCCGACAGGACGAACTGCCGGCCCCGGTGCATGCCGCTGATCGCCGGGAACGTGACGCCGCCTTCGCCCGCCGCCGGGATCTTGTCCGGCACGATCTGCGCGAAGACGCCGAGCAGCACGTCGAGCGCGCGCCAGCCGACGATCGCCCGCGCCGCGCAGGCCGCCGGTGGCCGCGGGTTCACGATGGTGCCCTTTGGCAGGCGGATGTCGATCGCCCGGGCGAAACCCTCGAAATTCGGGATTTCCTCCCCCGCGATGCATTTCACGATGAGCTGGACGGCGGACTTGACGAAGGGCGACGGGCAGTTGATCGCGCCCGGCACCTCCGGCGAGGTGCCCGCCCAGTCCACGACCATCCGGTCGCCTTCGATCGTCACCGTCACTTTCAGCGGGATCGGCGCGGGATCGTCGCCCAGCCCGTCCAGATAGTCGGTAAAGGACCATTGCCCGTCGGGCAGCGCGGAAATCTCCTGCCGCGTCACGGCTTCGGCATAGTCGTGCAGGTCGGCCAGGATGGCGCGGAAGGCCTCGCTGCCGTGTTTTTCCACCAGCCGGCCGTAGGCGCGCTCGGCCGTGTTGCAGGCGGCGACCTGGGCGCGCATGTCGCCGGCCAGCTTGTCGGGCACACGGCTGTTCTGGTGCATCAGCCGGAAGAATGTCTCGTTCGGCCGGCCCTCCTCGTACATTTTCAGGACCGGGATGCGTAGCCCTTCCTGGAAGATTTCCGTGGCGTAGACCGCCGTGCTGCCCGGCGCGATGCCGCCCATGTCGATCTGGTGGACCAGGGTTGCGGCGTAGCCCTCCAGTTCGCCGCCGTAGAACAGCGGCTTGACGATGTAGACGTCCGGCAGGTGCATGCCGCCGGCGCTGTAGGGATCGTTGAAGACGAAGATGTCGCCGGGCTTCGTGTCGTCGCCATACTCGGCCACCAGCGCCGCCATGGCGTCCGGGAAGGAGCCCAGATGCAGCGCCATGGTCAGGCCGTGGGCGACCCCCGCGCCGTGCCGGTCGCACAGGCCGGTCGAATAGTCCATCGAATCGCGCACGATGGAGGAATAGGCCGTGCGCAGCACAACCAGCGCCATCTCGTCGGCGATCGACGACAGGGCGTTGCGCACCACCTCCAGGGCGATCGGATCGGCGTTGCGGCCGGGCCGGGTCATGCGACGCTTCCCTTCTCCAGCACGATATTCTGCGCTGCATCGAGGCGCGCCGTCCAGCCGGGCGGCACGACGCAGGTGGCATCGTATTCCTCGACGATCAGCGGGCCGTTGCGCGGCCCGGCGCCCAGGCCCTCGCGCGCCACGACGGGGACGGTCCGCCGCCCGGCCGGGGCGCCGAAAAAGGCCGGCCGCGTTGAGGCGGAAACCGTTGCGCCGGGCTTCGGCTGCGGCGCCGGCTTTTCCACCGCCACGGTGGCGACGGCGCGCAGGGTGACGCTCTCGACCGCTTCGGCGTCGGCCCGGTGGCCGTAGGTCCGCTCGTGCTCGTCGCCGAAGGCGGCGGCCATCGCGGCGGTATCCGGCAATCCGTCCGGCCCGTTCGCCACCGGCACCGCGAGTTCGTGCGCCTGGCCCTCGTAGCGCAGTTCGGCGAGACGGCGCACGGCATAGCCGCCGGCGCCGTATCCCTCGGCCGCCATGTCCGCGGCCAGCCCGGCTTCGAGTTCCCGGAACAGGGCGTCCAGCGCCGCCGGCCCGGTATCGGCGAGCAGCGCGAGATGGCTGCGCGCGGCCTCCTGCTCAATGTCGGAGAGCAGAAGGCCGTAGGCGCTGAACACGCCGGGGTTGGGCGGCACGACGACCGTCGTCATCTCCAGCAGGTCGGCGATCGCCGCGGCCACGACCGGGCCGTTGCCGCCGAAGGCGAACAGGGCGAAGTCGCGCGGGTCGCGGCCGCGGTAGGTCGAGACCGCCTTGACCGCGCGCATCATGGTGCCGCAGGCGACCTCCAGGATGCCGTGGGCGGCGTCCAGCACGTCCCGGCCCAGCACGGCGGCGATCCGTTCGCCGACCGCCTGTGCCGCAGCCTCGGCGTCGATGGCGAGGCCGCCGCCGACCAGGTAGTCCGGATTGAGCCAGCCGAGGGTGAGCACCGCGTCGCAGAAGGTCGGCTCCGTGCCGCCCTGGCGGTAGGCGACCGGGCCCGGCACAGCGCCCGCGCTCTCCGGCCCGACGCGGACCAGCCCGCCGGCGTCGACCCGCACCAGGCTGCCGCCGCCGGCGCCGATCTCCGAAATGTCGATGACCGGCAGCTTGAGCGCGTGGCCGCCGCCCATGACCAGCTTGCTCGACAGGTTGATGCCGGCGCCGACCTCGTAGTCGCCGGTCCGGGCGACCGCGCCGGCCTCGACGATGGAGGCCTTGGCGGTGGTGCCGCCCATGTCCAGGCTGATGCAGTCGGCCATGCCGTCGCGCGCGCCGGTATGGGCCGCGCCGATAACGCCGGCGGCCGGGCCGGATTCGACGATGTAGGCCGGCTTCTCGGCCGCCGCCGCCGCGCTCATGATGCCGCCGTCGGATTTCATCACCAGGATCGGCGCGGTCACGCCGATACCGTGCAGATGCTCCCGGAGCCGGCCGAGATAGCCGCGGATCATCGGGCCGAGATAGGCGTTGATGACCGTCGTGCTGGTGCGTTCGTATTCGCGGATCACCGGCAGAAGATCGCTCGAGCAGGTCAGGAACACATCGCTGCCCAGCCGCTCGCGCAGGATGGCGGCGACCTGGCGCTCATGGTCCGCGTTGGCGTAGGCGTGGAGCAGGCAGACGGCGACCGCCTCGACCCCGGCTGCCGCCAGCCGCCCGGCCGCGGCCTCGACGCTCGCCGGGTCGAGCGGTTGCCAGACCTGGCCTTCGGGCCCCATCCGTTCGTCGGCCTCCAGGCGCAGCCGGCGCGGCACCAGCGGGTCCGTACGCCGGTAGTTCAGCGTGTACATTTCCGGGATGCGCAGGCGGCGCATTTCCAGCACGTCGCGGAAGCCCTTTGTGGTGACAAGGCCGGTCAGCGCCCCTTTGCCTTCCAGCACGGCATTGGTTGCCACGGTCGTGCCGTGCACCACCCGCCCGACCGCCGCCGGTTCGAGCCCGAGTTCACCGAGCAGCGCAGCGGCGCCGTCGCGGATGCCCTCGCCGTAGTCGTCCGGCGTCGACAGCAGCTTGTGGGTGTGCAGCGCGCCGTCCGGCGCGGCGAGCACGAGGTCGGTAAAGGTGCCGCCGATATCGACGCCGAGGCGGTAGGCTCTATCGGTCATGGCGAAAATCGCTGCGTCGCCAGCACCAGCCGGCCGCGGCTGTTCTCGCCGGCTTCGAGAACGCGGTGCGCCTCGGCCGCCCGGTCCAGCGGCAGGACCCGGCTGACCAGCGGCCGGAGATGGCCGGCGCCCGCCAGACCGACAACGGCGTTCAGGATTTCCTGATTGTCGACGATCATCGCCTGGCGGACCTCGATATCCAGACCGGCCGAGCGGTCTTCGAACTTGTCTGCGATCAGCCAGACCAGCAGGCCGCCGGGCCGCAATACGCCATAGGAGCGGTTGTGAACCTCGCCGCCGACCAGATCGATCGCGACATCCTGGCCGGACACCGCCGTCTCGAAGGCAACCTTGTCGTAGGGGATAATCCGGTCGCAGCCCAGCGCGGCGACATGCTCGCGGTTCCGTTCGCTGCAGGTGCCGCTGACCTCGGCGCCCAGATGCTTGCACAGTTGCACGGCCATGCCGCCGATGGCGCCGGCGGCGCCATGGACCAGCACCTTGTCGCCTGCCTTGACGCCGGCGGTTTCGACCGCGGCGATCCAGGCGCAGACGCCGGCGTGCATGATGGCGGCGCATTCGACGAAGCCGAGCCCGTCCGGCGCGGCGACGACATCGGCCGCGGGACGCGCGGCGAGCTGGGCATAGGAGCCCTGGTCGACATGCTGGCAGGTGAAGCAGACCCGGTCGCCGACGGCAAAGCCGGAAACATCGGCGCCCGTCGCGCGCACGATGCCGGCGCCGTCGCGGCCCGGCACCTTCGGCGGGCGGACCGGGAACATCCCGGTCAGCAGGCCCTTGCGCAGCTTCCAGTCGCCCGGCACCACGCTGACGGCATGGACCTCGATCAGCAGTTCGTCCGGCCCCGGCTCCGGATCGGGCAGGTCGACCAGCTTCAGTTCCTCCGGTCCGCCGAAGCGGTCGAATCGGATGGCTTTCACGCGCGCCTCCAGCATGCGCGCCCGGGGCCTTTCCCAAAGGCCGCCGCGCGGCGCGAGAACCTTGCGAGAAGGCGGGGGCAAGGTCAATATTGCGCCTCCTGCATTTCCGTTCCGGGGCCGCGCATGACAGGCGCTCTTCGCGATAGTCCGGCGGCGGCGCGCGCCGGGTCCGGCGCCGACGCGGCCGACCGGCGGCAAATTGCTGACGAACCGGCGCGCCTCGCAGCGATCCTGAAGGAGATCGGGCCGGCCGATCCGGCGCTGGAACCCGGCGCGGACCTGCGGCGCCGGCTTGTCCGCGCCGCCCGGACGTGAATCGGGATCGTGACGGGGAACCCTGCCGATCTGACGCTGTCGGCCGCGGCGGCGCTGCTCCGGGCCGGCAGGGTTTCGGCCGGCGAACTGGTCGAGGCCTGTCTCGACCGGATCGAACGCCAGCAACCCCTCCTGAACACCTTCCTCACCGTCGACCGGGACGGCGCCCGCGCCGCCGCGGCGGCGTCGGACAGGCGCCGGGCGCGTGGCGAAACCCGCGGCCCTTTGGACGGCATTCCGGTGGCCCACAAGGACCTGTTCGACCGGGCCGGCCGCGTCACGACCGCCGGCAGCATCCTGCTCAAGAACCGCATACCCGGCCGGACGGCGACCGTTCTTAAGCGGCTGGACGCCGCCGGGGCCATCGAAATCGGCACGCTCGGCGCGTCGGAGTTCGCCGCCGGGGCGACCGGCCACAACCGGCACTATGGCGATTGCCGCAATCCCTGGGACCGGGCGCGGATTCCGGGTGGGTCGTCCGGCGCCTCGGCCGCCGCCGTCGCCGCCCGGCAGGTCTTCGCCTCGCTCGGCACGGACACCGGCGGATCGGTCCGCATGCCAGCGCATTTCTGCGGCACGGTCGGCCTGCGCCCGACCCAGGGTCGGGTCAGCCGCCACGGCATCTTCCCGCGCAGCTGGTCGATGGATTCGGCCGGGCCGCTCGCCCGGACCGCCGAAGACGCCGCCCTGGTGCTCCGGGCGATCGCCGGACCCGACTCCGGCGACCCGACGGCCGAGGACGTTCCGGTTCCCGACTACAGCGCGGCGCTTGGCGAGCCGGTCGCCGGGCTGCGGATCGGCGTGCCGGCGCGCTATTTCTTCGACGAGGTCGACAGCGGCATCCGCGCCCTGCTGGAGGCCGCGCAGGAGGTCTTCGCCGGTCTCGGCGTCGCCGTCGCGCCGGTCGAGGCGCCGGATCCGTCCCTGCTCTTCCGGCTGGCCCTGATCGTCCTCAAGGCGGAGGCGGCCGCGGTCCACGAAGACTGGATCCGCAACCGGCCGGGCGATTACGACCATGGCATCCGGGAAGGCATGGAAGACGGCCTGTCCGTATCCGCGGTCGACTATCTGCGCGCCCTGCGCGAGCGCGGCCCGGCCCTGGAGCGCTGGCTCGCCGGTCCCCTGTCGCAGGCCGACGCCCTGCTTACGCCCGTGCTGGACGATCCGACCCCGACGCTGGCCGAAAGCGCCGTCACCGGCTCCGACGGCGCCGCAAGGGTCATGGCCCGGTTCGGCCGCTGCACCCGGCCGTTCAGCTTCCTCGGCCTGCCCGCCATGTCCATCCCCTGCGGTTTCCAGCCCGACGGCATGCCGGCCGGCTTCCAGCTGATCGGGCGGCCGTTCGCGGAACGCACGCTGTTGCGCCTGGGCCACGCCTATCGGAAGGTTACGGACTGGCACGAACACGCGCCCGCCATCGCTCCGGGCGATCCGGAACCCAACGGCCGAACGAGATTTCGATGACTGCCGACCCGACCGCCGAACCGCCTGCAAAACCGACCGGCAAGATAAGACTGCGCGACGACGGCATGGTCCGGTGGCTGATCTTCGACCAGCCGGCCAAGCACAATGCCCTGTCGATGGGAATGATCGTGGATGCGCTCGATGCCGTGCGCACCTTCTCCGACAGCGGAGATCAGCGCGTGCTGGTGCTGGCCGGCGGCGGCGACCGGGCTTTCGTTTCCGGCGCCGACCTTGCGGAGTTCGAAAAAGGACGGGATGCGGACGAGGCGGAGCGCCGGTATCTGGCTCTGGGCGGCGAACTGTTCGAAGCCGTGGCCGCCTGCGCGAAGCCGACGATTGCGGCGATCCACGGCTATTGCTTCGGCGGCGGCGTGGCCCTGGCCGCGGCGTGCGACCTCCGCTACGCCGCCGACGACGCACAGTTCTCCATCCCGGCGGCCCGGCTCGGTCTGGCCTATTCACCGACCCTGGCAAAGTGGGTCGTCGACCTGACAGGCCCGGCCGCCGCGCGGGAAATGTTGTACACGGGGCGGCGCTACGACAGCGCAGACGCGGAGAAGATCGGTCTGGTCAACCGCATCTATCCGAAAGCGGAACTTGAAACGGAAGTCGCGCGGATCGCCGGGACGATCGCCGGCAATGCACCCTTGTCAGTACGCGCGAGCAAGCGGACAATCCGCTATCTCCTGGGGGATTCCGGAGACGGTGGCCGTACGGCCTGCGAAGAAGCGATCGCAGCCTGTTCGGACAGCCGGGATTTCGCCGAAGGCCGGGCAGCCTTCGCGGAGAAACGCAAGCCTGTCTTCGAGGGCCGGTGACAAGAGGCCGGTCCTCGGAAACGCAGCGCCGGCAAACACGGGCAGGATGTCGGGATGAGTCTGGATAGCAGCTTAATCGAATTGACGGCGCGGGACATTGCGCAAGGCGTGAACGACGGGCGCTGGACGGCTGAAGCCGTTACCCGCTCGTTCCTGGACCGGTGCGACGCCATCGACGGCCGGGTGCAGGCCTGGGAGGCCCTGTACCCCGACCTGGCGATCGAGCAGGCGCGGGCCGTGGACCGGGACGGCCGGGACAAGCCGCTCGCCGGGGTGCCGGTCGGCGTCAAGGACATCTTCGCGACCGCGGATTATCCGACCGAATACGGCAGCCCGATCTACAAGGGTTACCGGCCGCGCGCCGACGCCGCCTGCGTCGCGCTGGCCCGCGCTGCGGGCGCCGTCATCCTGGGCAAGACGAGATCGACCGAGTTCGCCGCAAACCAACCGACGGTGACGCGCAACCCCTGCGACCTGGACCGGACACCCGGAGGCTCGTCGAGCGGCTCCGCGGCAGCCGTCGCAGCGTCGATGGCGCCGGTAGCGATGGGTACGCAGACCGCCGGCTCGGTGATCCGGCCGGCGTCCTACTGCGGCGCCGTCGGATACAAGCCGACGTTCGGATTTCCCCAGATCGCCGGGCTCAAACCCTCGGCAAGCTCGCTGGACACTGTGGGGTATTTCGCGCGCAATGTGGGCGACGTGGCGGAGTTTTCATCGCTTTCGGACGGCCGGCAGCCGTTTCCGAAACCCGAGGATCCGGACGCCGCGCCGCGTTTTGCAATCTGCAGGACCGCGGAGTGGTCCGCCGCGGAAAGCGGCACGATCGAGATGCTCGAAGCGTTTGCCGACGAGTTGCGCGAGGCCGGCGCGAATGTTGCCGATATCACCTTCCCCGTCGGTTTCAACGGCCTGGCCGACGCCCACTGGACGATCATGGCCTACGAAACCACCCGGTCGTTGAGTTGGGAACGGCTCAACCATCCGGACCTCTGCTCGCCGCAGCTGCACGCGATCTTCGAGCTGGGGTTGAGCCTGTCGGACAGGGACTACGGCGCGGCTCGCATCCTCGCCAACCACAGCCGCACCACGCTGCACGAAATGCTGCGCAGGGCGGGCGTCCATGCGCTGCTCTCTCCGGCCGCGCCCGGCGAAGCGCTGGAAGGACTGGACAGCACGGGCGACCCGATCCTGAACCGGGTCTGGACGCTTCTGCATATGCCCTGCATGACGCTGCCGCTGCTCACCGGACCGGCCGGCCTGCCGATGGGCCTGCAGCTGATCGGCCGGATCGGGCGGGACTGGCGGATCGTACACGCCGCAAAATGGATCGAGGCCCGATTCCCCTATCGCAGAACGCTCGACGAACGGATCGCCTGACTGCTGCCGCGCGCCTGCCCGCGCCGTTCGATCAGGCGGGTCTTGCCGGCCTCGCGCGGCAGGGCGCCGGGCCGAAGCCAGTCGATCTCCGGCGTCACGCGCAGCCGTGTCCGGCACGCCGCGACGATTTCATCCGCGAGCGCCGGCAGATCGTCGGTCCGCGCGTCCTCGCCATGCTCGACCCTGAGGATGAGCGGCGGCGCGACCTGTGGCGAAAGCGGCGGCCCCGGCCCGTCGACCGCGATCCGGAAATGGCCGGTCACCCGCGGCCGGAACCCGGCCAGCACATCCTGGATCGCCGCCGGATAGACGTTGACGCCCTTGACGATCAGCATGTCGTCGGTCCGCCCGAGGATGCGGAACAGCCGGCCGGGCGTCGGGCAGTCGCGCGGCGCGTCCCACACCCGGATCAGGTCGCCCAGGGCGTAGCGCATGAAGGGCGTGCCCTCCCAATCGAGGAAGGTGAAGACCATCTCGCCGACCGCGCCGTCCGCCTGTTCGACAGGCGCGCGGGTTTCCGGATCGACCAGCTCGAGCAGGCAATGATCCTCGGATACGAGTTGCATCCCGGAGGCGCGCTCGGGCGGTTCGTCGGGCGAAATGCCGTGGAAGGCATGGCCGCCGCCGGTATGGTCGAACACCTTGGCGCCGAAGCCCTCGGCCAGCAGCGTGCGGACTTCCGGCAGTCCGCCGCCCGGTTCGCCGACGCAGAAGAAATACCGGATGCCGAGGTCCCGCGCCGGCCGCCCGGCGCGCTCCGGCGCCTGCTCGATCAGGTAGCGGCCGAAGGACGGCGTCGCCAGCAGGGCGGCCGGCCGTGTCAGATCGAGATATTGCAGCACCCGGTCGGTGCCGCCCTCGATGCCGACCGGGACGACGCAGGCGCCGAGATGCTGGATGCCGTCGGAGAGCGGCAGGCCGCCGGTGAACATGCTGAGCGAGACGGCCTGGAGCATGACATCGCCGGGCCGGATACCGGCGCGCCAGTATTTCCGTGCGTGCATCTCGTTGATGACGGCGATGTCGTGCGCCGTGTGGGTGTAGAGGGTCGGCGTGCCGCTGGTGCCGGAGGTCGAGACGATGCGCACGATCTTCTCGCGCGGCGCACAGGCCAGCAGTTCGAACGGGTTGCCGAAGCGGTCGAGCGATTCCTGTTGCGCGGCGCGCTGGTCCGCCTTGTCCATCAGCGGCAGGCGGGCGAAATCCTCGAACGAGCGGATATCGCGCGGCTCGGCGCCGGCCCTGGCGAACTGCGCGCGGTAGAAGACCGAACCGTCGTGGTTATAGCGCAGCTGCCGGGTCAGCCGGTCCCACTGCAAGGCCCGCAGCGCGTCGCGCGACAGGGTCTCGACCGCCGGATTCCACAGAAGCTGCTGCGGATCATCCGGCGGCATCGGCTTCGGTGTCGGTGGCCGCGAAGGGCTGGCAGATCTCGAACAGCAGGCCGGTCACGTCGTCCGGCTCGAAGAAGGCGACCCGGCCGTGGACGCCGTCGGCCGGAAAACCGTCTTGTACGGTAAAACCGCGCTCCCTCAGGGCGGCGATGCTCACCTCGGCGTCGGCGACTTCCGCCGAGACATGGTTGAGGCCGAGCCGGCTGCCCATGACCCCCCGGGCGAACGCCGCCTCGCCGGTATACTGGAGCAGCTCGATCGCCAGATTGGCCGTATGGAAGATCGCGGTGCGCAATTCGTACTGCGGCAGATCCTTGTACGACACGTCGTCACCGAACACCGGCCGCAGCCGCTCGACGGCGGCGTCGAGGTCGGCCACCACCAGGCCGATATGGTCGATCCGCGGTCGGTTCATCTCTCCGCTCCCCTCAGCGCCGCCGTGGCCGGGCGGTCGATCTCTCCGTCGGCCGAAACGGCGACGCCATAGTCGCGCGCCGCCGCTTCCGGCGAGATCAGCCCGTTATGCACCTCTTCGGCGACCAGTTCCGCAGGCCGTTCGAACGGGTCGCCGTAACCGCCGCCGCCGCCCGCCGTCTGCACGAGCATCGTGCCCCTGGCGATATCGCGCAGAATTTCCTTGGATTTTGCAACCCGTTCCGTGCCGTCCGGCGCGCGCAGCACAGCCCGGTTGAGCACGCCGGGGCCGCCGCCGAACAGGCCGAAGGCCTCGGCCCCCGGCGCGATCCCGTCGCCGAAGGCCACGGCGGTGACGTTCTCGCCGTCGATGCGGAACGCCGTATCGGTTCCCAGACCGCCGCGCCAGCGGCCGGGGCCGGCCGAATCGGGCTGGTATTCGTGTTTGGTCAGGACGTGCGGGTTCTGGATTTCGAACATCTCGTAATCCTGGGCCAGAATGCCGCCGGCGCAGTTGATCAGGCCGATATGGTCGTAGCCGTCCGCCCCGAAGGTCGCGCCCGAGCCGCCCTTGAGCGCCAGGAACAGGATGTCCGTATAGGGCCGGCCCTTGCGCGGGTCGTCGCCGGTGACCGCGAAACCGAGGAACCGGTTCCAGCCGGCGGTCACGGTTTCCGGAATGGCCTGGGCGAAGGCCCGCATGATCGCGTCGGAGGTCGGGCCGGTGATCGAGTTGCCGAAGGTCGTCGCCGCCGGGAAGGACGCGTTCAGGAAGGAACCTTCCGGGTTGACGATATGGACCCGGCGCTGGATGCCGGCATTGTGCGGGATGTCCGGGTCGATCAGCATCAGGAAGGTCAGCATGACCGCCGAGGCCGTCGCCGCGTAGGGCGCGTTGACGAAGCCCGGCGTCTGGGGCGACGAGCCGGTGAAATCGAAGGTGACGTGGCCGCCGTCGACCGTCACCGCAAGGCGGATCTCCATGGTCGAGCCGTCGGTGACGCCGTCGTAGAAGACGGTGCTGGTTGCCTCGTAGCAACCGTCGGGAATCGCCTCGATCCCGCGCGCGACGGTGGCTTCCGTGCTGTCGAACAGATGGTCCTTGTGGGCGAGGAACCGCTCCAGCCCGTAGCGGCCGATCAGTTCCTGCAAGCCGCGCTCGCCGACCCGCGTGCCGCCGATCTGGGCCTTGATATCCTCTTCGACGATCCGGTAGCGGATGTTGGCGAAGACCATGCCCCAGACATCCTTGCGCAGCACGCCGCGGTCGTAGACCTTGAGCGGCGGAATGCGCAGGGCCTCCTGCCAGACTTCGCGCGCGTCCGGATTGTAGCCGCCGGCCTGGGCGCCGCCGATATCGGCCTGGTGGCCCTTGCAGGCGGCCCAGGCGACCAGCGTCCCTTCGTGGAAAACCGGCCGGAAGGCGGCGACGTCGTTGTTCTGGTTACCGCCGCTGAACACGTCGTTGTGCAGGATGACGTCGCCGGGATGGATGTCGTCGCCGAAGAACTCGACGATCCGCTTGCAGACCGGCTGCAGGGCGAAGGCGAGCACCGGGATGTATTCCGTCTGCTCCAGCATGTCGCCGTCGGCGTCGTAGAGGCCAGTCACGAAATCCCGCGCTTCGTTGAGGATCGGCGAGCGCGTCGTGCGCAGGAGCGCCAGGCCCATCTCCTCCGTAATGGATTTGAGCCGCCGGGCGATCACCGACGCCAGGATCGGATCGATGGCCTGAGGCGAGTCGGTCATGCCGGCCCCGCCGCCCGGTCGGTCAGCACCGCCGTCCCGACCGGGTCGATTGCGAGGTTGAAGCCGTCCGGCACGAATATTGTCGTGACTGCCGTTTCGACGATCGCGGGTCCGCCCAGCGCGTTGCCCGGCAGCAGTCGTTCGCCGTCGTAAACCGGTGCGTCGGCGAACGCCGCAGCTTCCGGTTCGTAAACCGGCCGCGGGCTCTTCCGCGCGGCCGACGGGTCCGGGCCGGCATCCGGCTGTGCGGCAAGCTCGGGCTTCGGGGTCCGGCCCAGCGCCGTCATGCGCACGTTCACCAGTTCGACCGGCGTTTCTTCTTCCGCGAGGTCGTAGCCGAACATGCGGTCGTGGCTGCGGTGGAACATGGCCGTGACAGTGTCCAGATCGAGGGATTTGAGCGCGGTTTCCGGGATCTCGTCGACCCGGACCTCGTGATATTGCCCGATGTATCGGAGGTCCAGCGCATAGACGAACGCCTGCTCGCCGTCGGCCACACCCTCGGCGCGCAGCAAGGCCCGCGCTTCGGCCTCCATGTCCCGCAGCAGGCCGAGCAGGGTGCCGCTGTCCAGATCCCCCGCCGTGAACGGCGTCGCACAGGAGCGCACGAGGTCGTGGCGCAGGTCGGTGCGCAGCATGCCGGCGGCGCACAGGATCGAAGCTTCGCGCGGCACGAGCACCGTGCCGATGCCCAGCTCCCGCGCGATCATCGCGGCGTGGATCGCCCCGGCCCCGCCGGCGCAGACCAGGGGAAAGTCCCGCGGATCGTAGCCCCGTTCGATCGACACTTCCCGGATCGCCGAGGCCATGTTGACGTTCATCACCCGGTACATGCCGGCTGCGGCGCCCACCGGATCGAGGCCGAGCGGGTCCGCGATCTCTCCGGCTATCGCGCGATGTGCTGCATCCGTGTCCAGGCGCATCCGGCCGCCGGCGAAGTAATCCGCCGACAGGTAGCCGAGCAGGAGGTTGGCGTCGCTGCAGGTCGGCCGGTCGCCGCCGAGCCCGTAGCAGGCGGGCCCCGGCTTGGCGCCGGCGCTCTGCGGCCCCATGCGCAGCAGGCCGCCGCCGTCGATCCAGGCGATCGAGCCGCCGCCGGCGCCGATGGTCTTGATGTCGAGCGACGGCAGGGCCATGGCGAAGCGGTTTATCGTGGCGCCGGTCGTCACTGCCGGCGCGCGGTCCAGGGTCAGCGACGCCTCGAAGCTCGTGCCGCCCATGTCGATGGCGATGTTGCGCGGCGAGCCGAACCGGCGGGCGTAAATTCCGGCGGCGACCGGGCCCGCGGCGGGCCCGGACAGCAGGGTCGACGCCGCCCTGTCGATGGCGGCCTGCGGCGCGCAGACCCCGCCGTTGGACTGCATGATGAGAAGGGCGCCGCCGAATCCCGCCGCGTCGAGCCGCCCGGTCAATCGCTCGAGGTAGCGCTTCAGGATCGGCCCGACCGCGGCGTTGAGCACGGTCGTGCTGGTGCGCTCGTAGTAGCGCACCTGGGGCAGGACATCGGCGGACGCGCCGATATAGGCCTCCGGCATCAGGGCCCGGAGCTGCGCCGCCGCCGCCCGTTCATGAGCCGGATTGGCATAGGCGTGCATAAAGCAGATGGCGACGGCCTGCACGCCGGCGGCGCGGAAGGATTCGGCGGCGGCCGCGACGTCATCGGGTTCCAGCGGCGCCGCCTCCTCGCCCGTCGCCAGAATCCGGCCGCGCACCGGCAGGCGCAGGCGGCGCGGCACCAGCGGCACGGGCGCAACGAATTTGTTGTTGTACAGCTCCTCGCGGATGCCGCGGCGCATCTGCAGGGCGTCGCGGAAGCCATGGGTCGTCAGCAGCCCGGTCCTGGCCGTCGCGCCGGTCAGCACGGCGTTGGTGGTCACGGTCGTGCCGTGGACGATGCGCTGCACCCCGGCGAGGAAGGCGTCGGGGGTTTTGCCCTCTGCCGCCGCCATCTCCGCCAGGCCGGCCATGACCGCCTCCGACGGATCGTCCGGGGTCGACAGGACCTTGAAGATGCGCCCCGCCCCGCTGCCGTCGCTCAGCAGGAAATCGGTAAACGTCCCGCCGACATCGATGCCGACATGGTAGCGGGCGGGCGAATCAGACATTTCTCAAATTCTGCACAACGCGATTCCGTGGCGGCCGGCCCCGGTTCCGGCGAGCGGAACAAACGATCCTTCGGCGCCGGCCGGGGCAAAGTTCCTTGCCGAGGCGAAACGATGAGCCGATTGTATACGCTCGAACCATGCCAAAGGGTCAATGGAGACATACGATGAGGCACAAGCTGAAGATTGCGGCAACCCTGGCCGCCGCCGCCGTGCTCGCGGCGGGAATTTCATCCCAGGCGTCGGCCGCGGACATCAAGGCCGGGCTCATGCTCAAGAAGGGCTTTCCGGGCGCTGAGCCGGTCAACGGCATGTTCGAGGTCTTCAAGTCGGAAGTGGAGAAGGGTTCGGGCGGCGCGATCAAGATGGACATCGTCTATGGCGGCGCCCTCGGAAAGCCGAACGAGCGGCTGAACCAGGTCCGCCACGGCATCATCCAGATGTCCGACGCATCCGACGGCAACTATGCGTCGATCTACAAGGACATCCAGATCCTTTCGATGCCCTACCTGTTTCCCGACGAACGGACCGCCTGGAAGCTGCTCGACGGGCCGGTCGGCACGAAGATGGCCGAGGGCATCCGCAAGAAGACCGGCATCCGCGTGCTCGGCTGGTGGGAATCCGGCGGCTTCAAGCACTACAGCGCGAACAAGGCGATCCGCAAACCCGACGACATGAAGGGCCTAAAGATGCGCGTGATGGCGCCGATCTTCGGCATTCCGGTGCTGACGCTCGGCGGCTCGGCGACGCCCATCGCCTTCCCGGAGCTTTACACCTCGCTCAAGACCGGCGTGGTCGACGGCCAGGACAACGCCGTCTGGGTGTTCAACCTGATCAAGCTGCACGAGGTCCAGAAATTCCTGATGCTGGACGGCCACATCTATGCGTTTGGCCCGCTCGGCATCAACGACCGCTGGTTCGCCAAGCTGTCGGACAAGAACAAGGCCGTCGTGCTGGCAGCGGGCAAAAAGGCCATCGCCTACAACCGCAAGGCGTCGCGGGACGCCGAGGCCAAGAATATCGCGATGGCCAAGGAACGCGGCGTCACCGTCATCCCCTTCACCCGGGAGATGAAGAAGGCCTTCGCGGACCGTGTGCGGCCGGCGGCAATCAAGTGGCTGAAAAAGAATGTCGATACGCCGGCGCTGGTCGACGAGATCATCGCCGAGGTCGCCCGGCTCTCAAAATAACGCCTCCAACGACAGCGGGCTGCAGGCCGGGCGCCCGGCCTTGACCGCGGGGCCATGACCGGCTGGCTGGAACGCCTGTTGCGGATAATCGGCGCGGCGGCGCTGCTGCTGCTGTTCGCGCTGATCGTCGCGCAGGTCGCGATGCGCTACGGCTTCGGCGTCACGCCCTTCTTCACCGAGGAAATGGCGCGCTACGCCCTGGTCTGGTCGGTGCTGGCCGGCGCGGCGGTCTCGATCCGGATCGACGGCCATATCCGGGTGACGTTCCTGCCGGACCTGCTGCGGCCGGGCGGGCGCTGGTACTGGATGCGGGCGCTCGACCTGCTGACCGTCGCCCTACTGTCGATCCTCACCGTCGCCGCGGTGCGGACGGTCGAGTTCGGCGGCGGACAGACCAGCGACGGGTTGCAGGTCTCGCTTCAATATCCCTACGCCGCCCTGCCCGTCGCCTTCGGACTGGGCCTCGTCTTTCTGATCGTCCGGCTGCGGCAATCCTGGTCGGGCCGGCCGTGGAAGGATGCCGGGTGAGCCTTTCGCTCGGCCTGTTCCTGGCGTCGTTCCTGTTCCTCCTGTTCGCCGGCCTGCCGGTCGCCTGGACGATGGTCGCCGCGTCGCTGCTCTGGCTCGCGGCGAGCGGCCAGACGGCCTTCCTGCCGGTTCTGCCGGAGCGGATCTTTCAGGGCATCGACGTCTTCGTGCTGATGGCGATCCCGCTGTTCATCCTGGCGGGGGAACTGATCAACGAGAGCCGGATCACCGACCGGCTGATCGCCTTCGCCAACGTGCTGTTCGGCTGGATGCGCGGCGGGCTGGCCCAGGTCAATATCGGCGCGTCGATCCTGTTCTCGGGCATCACCGGCGTCGCGCTCGGCGATATCGCGGCGCTCGGCAAGGTCTTCATCCCGTCGATGAGCCGGAGCGGCTACTCCGCCGCCTACGCCGCCGCGGTCACCGCCTCCTCCTCGATCATCGGCCCGATGGTGCCGCCGTCGCTGATCGTGGTGATCTACGGCTCAATGACCGGCATCTCCATCGGGGCGCTGTTCGCCGCCTGCATCGTGCCGGGCCTGACCATCGGCTTCTGCCAGATGACGCTGGTCGGGTTCCAGGCGCGCCGGCGGGGCCATGCCGCCGTCGCGATGGACCGCAGCCTGCCGGCGGTCGCGCGGTCGGCGGGCCGCGCCCTCCCGCCCCTGATGATCCCGGCGATCATCCTGGCCGGCATCCTCGGCGGCATCATGACGCCGACCGAGGCGGGCGGGCTCGCGGCCTTCTACGCCCTGCTGATCGCGGTGTTCCTCTATCGCTCCCTGGGGCTCAGGCAGTTCCTGTCGGTGCTCGACCGCTCGGCCGTGTTTTCCGCGCAGCTCCTCATCATCGTCGGCTGCGGGGCGATCTTCACCTGGGTGATGGGGATGGAGAATGTGCCGGCGCTGCTGGAGAACACGGTGCGCGAACTCGCCCTGCCGCCCGTGTTGCTGCTGATCGCGCTCAACCTCATCATGCTCGTCCTCGGCATGTTCATCGACCCGGTCGCCGCGATCATCCTGTTCGTGCCGATCCTGGCCACCGCGGCGGCGGCGGCGGGCGTCGATCCAGTCCATTTCGGCGCCATCGCCATCCTGAACCTGAATATCGGCCTGCTGACTCCGCCGCTCGGCGTCTGCCTGTTCGCGGCGGAGCGGATCGCCGGCTGCGGCCTGCCGGCGCTGCTGCGCGAGACCTGGCCATTCCTGCTCGTCAGCCTGGCCGCCCTCGTGCTGGTCACCTATGTGCCGGGCTTGAGCCTGTGGCTGCCCCGGCTGCTCGGATTCTGACGGAGGCGCGCGATGGAAGACCGTTGGGCCCATATCTGCTCGGCCGCCGTCGACCGCCCGGCCGCGGACGCCATGGCCTTCCTGCTGGCGCCGGAAAATCTCGCCGCCTGGGCCGTCGGGCTGGGCGACGCCACGGTCCACCCGGACGGCACGGTCGAAGGCGCCTTCCCGGAGACCGGAGAACCGATCCTGGCCCGCATCGACGGAGATGCTGAGCGCGGGACGATCCTGTTCCACCTCGGCCCGGACCCCGGCGCGCTCGTCGCCCGGATCATGGTCCGCGTGGTGCCCGGCGCAGTTCTGGAAGGCGATCCCGCGACCTGCGTCGTCTCCCTGATCGCGTGGCGCCAGGCCGGCATGGACCACGCCCGCTGGGACGGCCTCAAATCCGGCCACGAAAGCGAAATCCTGGTACTCAAGCGGCTGATCGAGGCCGCGGCGGGCTGAGGCCCCGGCCGTTTCCGCTCTTGCCAATCGCGCGGCAATCGGAATGCTGGCGGCAATAGGGCGTGTGTCCATCTTGGATGTAACCGCGGTGGCCCGGCGTCCCTCGATACGGCGCTGACGCGCCTACTCGGGATGAGGGGTTTGGAATTGTGGCGACGCCCCACAACACCCTCATCCTGAGTAGCCGCCGCAGAGCCTGCCCTGAGCGAGCCGAAGGGCGGCGTATCGAAGGGCGTGTCTCGGCCACTTCATCGGTCCTGACTGAAAAGGGACACGCATTGACGCAAGCGTGGCATCACCTGCTCGGGGAGGCGGCCCATGGCGCTGGAAACCAATCTTGCCGGACGGACGGCGGTCGTGACCGGCGCGTCCGAGGGCATCGGCCGGGCGATCGCCGGGCGGCTGGCGGACGAAGGCGTCCACCTGCACGTTTCGGCGCGCACCGCAGCGCGGCTGGACGGGCTGAAGGAGGAGATCGAAGCGGCGCATCCGGTCTCGGTCGCCTGCCACCCGCTGGACCTTTCTACGAGCGACGGCCAGGCCGCACTCGCGGAAGCCTGCCCGGACGCCGATATCCTGGTCAACTCGGCCGGCGCGATCCCCAAGGGCCGGATCGACGAGATCCTTGAGCCGCAATGGCGCGCGGTGTGGGACCTCAAGGTCTTCAGCACGATCAACCTGTGCCGCCACTACTACGCCGCGATGAAGGCGCGCGGCGGCGGCGTCATCGTCAACATCATCGGCAACGGCGGCGAGAAGCCGGTCGCCGACTATATCTGCGGCAGCACGGCCAACGCGGCGCTGATGGCGTTCACCCGGGCGCTCGGCGGCGGCGGCCCGAAGGACGGCGTGCGCGTCGTCGGCCTCAACCCCGGCCCGGTCGCGACGGAAAAGCTGGTCGGCATGATGCGCAAGGCGGCGCACGACGCCTGGGGCGACGAGGAACGCTATACCGAGTATTTCGCGCCTTTCGCCTACGGGCGCGCCGCGACGGTCGAGGAGATCGCCGACATGGCCGTCTTCCTGGCGAGCGACCTGTCGCGCTACACTACCGGCACGATCGTGACCGTCGACGGCGGCATGGTGAACAAGGGCCCGCTGTTCTGAGGCGGGCGGGCAGCGCCGGTAGTGCCCCGGTTCGAAATTGCTCTCGAAGCGGAATGCGTGTCCCGGACTCCGATCCGTGCGGAGAGGCCGTAGGGGAGGGTTTGAACGGGCGTTATCCCGATTACTTGACGCGCGGCGGGGGGACACCGGCGACAACTCCAAACGCCGCCCGTTCGCCGACGCCCGAAAACACCCGACAATGCCGCCCCGGACCCCGATCCGGGGCCCAGAGCCACAAGGCGATGCC
>Ga0209544_1000990_pt1 | contig 34116 bp, 34 predicted proteins | sample MesohylPK_FD_187297 | JGI IMG/M metagenome (GOLD analysis project Ga0209544, IMG submission 187297) | Host-associated microbial community of the marine sponge Aplysina aerophoba from Gulf of Piran - sponge mesohyl, lysed by proteinase K... | ecosystem: Host-associated > Porifera > Sponge >... | reverse complement strand
AGCTTCTCCTCGCTGCTGAGCTTGTCGCTGGTGCGCTTGGCCAGGTCGCCTACGGTCGTGACCCTCGTCGTCTGCCATTCGATGTCGCGCTGGCCAGGCTGCTTGGTGGGTGTGATGGCCAGGGTGAAGGTCTCGGCGATCAGGCTGTCGACCTGCTTGGAGGTCTCGGCCAGCTTGCTGTCGGCTTGGCGCTGCTGATGGGCGGTGAGGTTCATGGACCCGTCGCCCACTATGGACTTCCAGGCCAGGTACATGCGGGCTGCGGCTCGCAGCTCGGCTAGGCGGTTGGCCGCCGCGGCCAAGAACACCACCAGGTTGGGGTTGACCCGCGGGCCGGCGTCGCGCTGGGCCAGGATCCGCGCCGCGAGCTCCACCGCCGGGGAGTTGTCGTCGTTGGGCGAGTGAGTGGCGCCGGGCTCCAGGATCACCAGACGCACGCCGTCATCGTTGTCCGGCACGTCGCCCGGGCCCTCGGCGAACACCTGAACCGCTGCGAAGGCTCCCCGGTCGCGCTGGTTGCCGATGCGGCGACGGACCTCGTCGTCGGCGTCGCGGTCGTCGTAGTTGGAGCCGGCCCGGTCCGCAGCGATGCGGGTGACGTTGGGGATCAGCGAGTACCAGTACTGCGCGCCGTCGACATAGAGGTGGGTGGCCTCGCCCGACAGGCGCCGCAGCGCGTCGGCGAACTGGCCGGGGGACTCGCCGGGCTGCGCACAGCCCAGCACCACCGACTTGCGGTCCACTCCCCTCCTGCCGTCGGGTCGGGGCGCCGAGCCCATGTACACCGCCCGGGCGGCGCGGCGGGTCGCGGACAGCCTCCCGAAGTGGCTGTTGTTCTGGTCGATGCGCAACGGCAGCGAGTTGGCGCCGTCCACATCGGCCTTGATGACAGGGTCCCAGCCGTCCTCCAGGTACTTCTTCATCTCGCTGACGAGCAGTCCGAAGTCCATGGGCAGGTTGCCGGGCATGATCAGCAGCGACCGGTCGTCGCGCTGCCAGAGTTGCGAGATGGCCAGCGCCATGAGCCGCAGCACCCCTCGGGTTCGCTGGAACTTGTCGAGCGCCGACCAGTCGTCGAAGAGCCGGTCGAACAGCTCGGGATGGATCGGATAGCAAAGCTCCATGCGGCGGCGGTACTCGCCCTCCCCCACCCCCGCAGGGAACTTGTCGCCCTGATCGCGGTACATGTCACAGAACGCCCGGATCACCCCGTCGCGCACCCTGGCCTTGTCGGCGGGGATCGGGTCGAACAGCCGACGGCGCACGATCTCGAAGGACTCGTCCGGCGACGCCGGCTGCCACTGGGCCGCCTTGCGGGCCACGACGTTCTTGAGCTTCTCCAGCGCGGTGCGCCCCTTGGGGCCGCCCACCTCCACATCAGAGGCCGGGATCGAGATCAATACCACCACATCGGGCACCGCGGCCGCGGCCTCGGTGAGAGCCTGCGCGAAGGTGAACTGGGTGTCGAAGTCACCCCCGGCGAGGCGCTCGCCTCCGGGCCCGTCGTCGTCGCTGCCGTCACGCAGCTGGCGGGCGTAGGCGACCCATTCGTCGATGAGCACCACCGCGGGGCCGAAGCGCTCGAACAATGTCGTGAGGGCGGCGCCGGGGCTGGTGCCGGCCAGGTCGTCGGCCCGCACGATGTCGTAGCCGTCCTTGCCGCCGAGCTGGTAGGCGAGGTGGCCCCACAGAGTGTGCAGACGGATGCCGCCTCCGACCGACTTGGGTGCCGCCGGGGAGATCGCCTGGCCGACCATCACGGCCCGGTTCACCTTGGAGGGCAAGGTGAGTTCTTCCTCGGCCAGGACTTCAGCCAGCCCCGGCAACTTCGCCGCCTCAGGGCCGGAGGCCAAGTGATACAGCGCGATCAGCGAATGGGTCTTGCCCCCACCGAAGTTGGTCTGCAACTCGATCACCGGATCGCCGCCCGCACCCGACAGGCGCCGGGCCGCCCCGGCCAGCAGGTCGCGCAGGCCCTGGGTGATGTAGGTGCGGGAATAGAACGCCTGAGGATCCCCGTATTCGGGCTCGGCGCGGCCTTCGACGACCTGCTCCAAGTCGGCTGCGTACTCGGCCTGCTCGAACCGCCCCGCGGCCACGTCGGCATGAGGCGCGATGATGTCCCGCCACGGCGTCAGCCCTGCCTGCGGCGTTCCCTCGGTCGGCTTGGCCGCGGTGCGGCGGCGCTCGCTGCGGGACTCCTCGTCGAACATCTGGCGCATCAAGTCCCGGCGCAGGACCCGGATCTGGTCGCGCTGGTCGCTGTTGCCGAAGGCCTCCAGCACCCGCTCCATCGAGTCGAGGGCCCGCACCGTGTCGTCGCTGGTCAACGACTGCTGGTGGGCCCAACGGTTGCGCACGTCGGACACCTCGAACACCAGCGACCGCACCGACGGACCGAACCCGTGGCTGAACACCTCGTTCCAAGTGGCCTTGATGCCCTTGAACAAGAACGCCGAATCGCCGACCGAAGGCTCACGATCAGGCTGATGGAGCTTCGAGTTGACCTGCTGGAGCCAACCGTCTCCGTAGAACCCCCGCCAAGTCGCCTCACACGCCGGACCCAGCCCGTCACGCAACAGATCCAGCGCCTTGGCAACCCGCTCAGTGTTGGCCATCACCATCGAACTCAGCTCCCGTGACCGGCGACAGAAGCAGAGACGGCTTCAGCCATGCCCAAACGACGCCACGACGCAGCGGCCATCACGATGCGCTACCGATCATGACGGTGCTCCTCGTCTCAGCCACTCCGAGACATCAGCGCCCGTGCGAGAGGCCGCGGAAGCGAGGCCATGCACGGCCTGCGCCGCCACCTCAGGCCGGAGTCGCGTTATCGCACGGTACTCAGCCCCGTCTTCGCTGGTGAAACGCCAGTTCGAAGAATCGCCGTGTGCGAGCACTGCACGCTGGTGCGTCGGAGCGAACTGTGGCATCGCCAGACGGTGTGGGCTCGAATCGAAACCGATGCGGATGGCGTCACCCTCAGGAGAGCGGATCATGGCCGCGGGCTTCTTGGCGTCGAGGCTGATGCGCAGCAAGGGGAACGCCCGACTCTCGTCGAGACGGACGCTGTCGCATAGGGGTTGTATGCAGAGCCAGTAATCTCCATGCTGACCTCGAAGGACGACGCCCAATTCAAGCCTCGGCCGTGTCGCGCCAATACTGCTTGAACTCATCAGGATGGCTAGCGACTCATTCGCAGGCCCTCCACCGACAGCGGCAACAAGATCACCGACCGCCCTCGATACGGCGCTGTCCCCCATTCCGATTCCCGACAGGCCTCTCGCGATCGCCTCTCGGGCCAGGTCCGGGGCGTCGAGAGCTGTGAACTCATCGGCCACCCCCGGATGGCTCTTCAGCTTCGCCGTTAGCTGGCGAAGCGAGCCCCCCGGTGGGGCGACCTCAAGATGCTCCCGCACGGACTCGTGATCCCAGACCTCCCCGACTCGCTCATCGTGCAGCGCCTGCTCGAAATCGCTCGCGAGCAGCTTCACGAACTGCGGCCCGGCGTCAGTGGGCTCTGGTAGCAGCGCTCTGTGCACCAGCGCCGCCCCGTCCAAGTCGGAGTTGAACGTCGCGAGGATCCGCGGAGTCGACTCGCGCAGTGTGTTGATGCCTCGGAAGGCGAACTCGGGCATCAGTCCCTTGAACACCATCTCAAGGTCGGCTCGGATCATTCCTGGTAGTTCGCTGTATGTGGCAATTCTATCCTTTTCGTGGCCCGCTCGGGCTACCTCTGGTTTACCAAAAAGGAGAACAACAGTATCATTCAGTTTAAGCACAAACTCATTAGACATATCTTCATATACTTGTTCAAAGTTCGCCTCTTCAATGAGACGATCTGAGATACTGATCAGCCTTTGAACACCACTGAAGATCACGATGACTGTAAGACGGTCCTGACGGCTCTCAGATATTGCATGGATCGCCTCAATTGTCGTCGCTGAGTCATCATCAAATATCCGCCAGTCAATAATCAGCAAGTCAGCGATCGACGCACCGCGACGGGCAAGCTTCATAAACTCATTCGTGTCATCAGGTGGCTTCAGGATGCTGCACACGATATTCTCTGCAAGGAATGCGCGGACGAGATCAACTGCAAAAATAGGAGTCTGACCATCCGTATCGGGCAGAACTAGACTAGGAACAGGTTCCCCCAAACCACTGTCAATATCTTCGCCACTGTCAACATCTTCAATCTGTGGATCTTCTCCAGAGTCCTGCCGATCGTTCTCGATACAGTCGTCAATCAGGAGGGCCGTTCGGAAGAAGTCGCTGATCGCTGTCATTGTCTCTAGTCCCTTGGACTGAGTAGAAACTCAGCGCCGTTGTGGCAGTCGCCGAGGCTTATGTCCCAGCCAGCCCTGTCGAGGACCTGACTGGCAATGGCTAGGCCCAAGCCGCTACCTCCTGGCTTCATCGTGAATCCGAAGTCGAACACCCGATCCGCTATATTATCAGAGATTCCAGGGCCACTGTCTCGATAGACAAGGGCCTTCTCCTGAGTACGTAACTCGATGACGTTAGTGGTATCAGTTCCAGCCTGTTGTATCCAATAGAGGCTGTTGTCAATCAAGTTGATGAAGACCGGATAGAAGGTCGACACATGCCCGAGAATCTTGACATCTTGAAACCATCTGGTGGGCACAATCTGGACATTCGTAGACCGGAGACGCTCCCGGAAGAGTTCGTTGAGAAACCCTGAAATGTCGCTTCCCTTGATGATAGTCTTCGTTCGCCTAAGCCTTCGCTGCATTGGCGTCAGTAGTGTGAGATAGCTGTCAAGGTGGTCGAAGTCGCGCCGCAGATCCTCGTAGAGCCCGACCAGTTGCGGGTTCTTCTTTGCCCAGGATCCGACCCTTCGCACATCGCTTCGGATGCTCGCGACCGTCGCTCGGAACTCGTGGTCGACCACCGCCAGCGCCATACCCAGCTGCACGTACTCGAGCTGGTCATCGGCCTGGGCGCGCAACTCGACGATCTCAGCGTCGGCAGCGGCCGCTAGCTCCGCCGGTGCCGGAGCGCCGCTGCTGAACACCACATCGCTCGCCCGAATGAGGTTCGCTACTCGTAAGAGCGCCCTTCGAGAGTCAGCAGCCAGCGACTCCAACTCATGTTCGAACTCTGCCTGCTCGTGGATCCAGCCAGTGCTCGCCGAGCCGCTCGGACGGGCTATGCCTGCGAGGCGCTTGTCGAAGTCCGCTCGCAGTGTCCGAAGCGTGGAGGTTGCGTTTGCGTTCAAATCCGATAGCGCTCGGTCGGCTTCGGCTTGGGCGGTTGTCATCTGTTCCGTTGCCGCGGCGATCCTTCTCTTGACGAACCGGTCTCGTTCCTGCTCGTCCGCGTCGCGCGCAGCCAGGCGTGCCTCCGTGGCCCCGGCCAGGTCATCGACGAGTTCGAGCGCCGGCCGTAAGTACGACTCTTCTACGTCCGCTGCGCCTCGCTCGACGAGCATCATGTCTTGGCGCATCGGCCCCGACGGCGCGAAGCCGTCCGGCTCATCGAACCCGAGCGGTGCCGTCAGCTGACTTAGGGCCCGTCTGGCCTGTGCGATCTGTCTCGTGGCCGGTTGGAGCCGGTCGGCGGCAGCAAGCTCCGTGCTGAGGTCCTCGACTATCTCCGATGCCCGTTCCTGGAAGTCGGTCTCAGTCAGGTACTCGACGGCTGATGAGAGCTGTGATCGCAGTTGCTTGCGTCCCACCGCGGCTTGTCTCTCGCGTTCTCTACGGATCTTGTCCTCTCTGACCAGGCGCTCACGGCCCAGTTCGTAGGCGCGGACCTGGGGAGCATCGGGTCGGAAGTACTCGGCGGCCAGTTGTTTAAGCAGATTGATGAGGAGTTCTCGAAAGTCCGAGTAGGCACGACCGCGCGTGAACCCCTCTCGGCCCGCCTTCTCGTGCAAGCCAGGGTTCTGTTGACTCGTGAGGCTGACGGCGCCAAACATCCTCCGGTAGGAGAAGAAGTAGTACCCGGCGCCCAAGGTCCGTCTCTCCTCGATCTCGAGGTAGTCGAAGTCGGGACGGCCGTACGGCTGCACCCTGATCCCATCCATGTAGACGTACAGGCCGCCGAGACGCTTCAGCTTGGCGTTCATAGACCCGAACGCCTCGGGGTCGAGCCGCGACTCGCTGGCCATTCCCTGCACCACTCCGAGCTCGAACGAGAACTGCCCGCAACGCGGCCGCAACGAGTCCGGGCACCTGACACTGATGTCCGTCGCGTCCTCGTCGAAGATCCTGATCGTGCCGACGAAATCGCCTGATTCGTCGAATTCGCCGTGGATGTGGTGATCCGCCTGCTCGAAGTCCGCCACTCCGAAGAAGTCGCCGGGCTGCAGCAGGCTCTCCGAGTCGCCGCCGCCCCGATGATCGACAAAGTCGACGGCAAAGTTGGGAGTGGATGCCTCGCCGAGCCAGGAGTCGGTGAAGCCGTGAAGCGTCCTCTCGAACAGCGATGCTTCTTTGGATCCAGGCGTGCCGATCTCCGCGGCGAGATCCTCCGACACCGAGGAGATCATGAACATCGTGCCGGTCGGGCCGAGCAGCCCCAGATCGGGCACAGCCCGGAAGGGGTCGTCCGGCAGCGCGTCCAACGCGGCCTCGATGCCGTCAAGTGACGGCGACCACCGCTTCGCGCTGTCCCGCTGTCGGAGGCGGTTCAAGGCCTCTGCCAGCGGCTCCTTGAGGCGGACCACATCGGCAGCCGTCAGCTCGTCGTCGTCGAGTTCGACCAAGCCGACGGGCACCTCGTCCAGGTCGATGCCGGGAAGTTCGAACATCTTCCAGTTGACCAGCGCCGCGATCGCAGGGCAGCGATCCCGCTTGGACAAGACCAGGACTTGGCTACCGAGGGCGCCGATGGCGAATCGGCCGATGCCCTTCTCACCGAGCTGCACTCTCGGACTCATCCCTGCGGGCCTCGGCGTCGAGTCCGGCTCCAGCTTCGACTCGGTGGCGATCGTGAGCCATGACCGCTCGAACGTTTCGCGGTCCATCCCTACGCCGTCGTCACTCACCACTAGGACGTTGTGCACTCTGTAGTAGTCGGCTATCGCCATGGTGGCGTACGCGTCGTGGGCGTTCTTGAACAGTTCGCTGAGTGCAGTCGGGAGGTTGGCGATCTGCTGTCGCCCCAGCATGTCGACCGCTCGGGCCCGAGCCCTGAACGCTGTCATGCCGCGCTCCTCGCAATCTCGGGAGTGTCATCGCCGCCAGGTGCACGCGAGCGCTGGGCGCTGCCGATCCGATTGCTCGCGAACTTCGCTGCGTGCTCAATCAGGTGGTGCCCGAAGCGTCGGGCGAGCGCTACCGGTACCGCGTTGCCGATCTGCCTCGCCTGCGACGCCAGGCTTCCAGTGAACCGGAACTCGATGGGGAACGTCTGTAACCGGGCCGCCTCGCGGGCGCTGAGCGCTCGATCCTGGTCCGGGTGTCCGAAGCGCCCGTTGCTGTAGCTGACGCACTTCGTCGTAAGGGCCGGCGCCGTCTTGTCCCACCTCAACCGGCCATACACGTCGGTGTGGCCGTGGAAGCCGCTCCGGTGGCAGTCGGGCCAGAGACGCATGGGCCAGTCCCTGCGGTCGCCGCCCTCCGGCGTTGCGCGAATCCGGGCGAGGTTCAGCCTCGACAGTCGCATGGCCCGGTGGCTGCTCACTTCAGGGTGTTCGTCGCCGGCGGCGATCGGGGGCAGATCTTCGATCCAGTCGCGAACCGTCGTATGCCGCTGCCGGGCGCCGGGACCGTGGGTGGGCGCCGGCATCTCGATCGGCCCGAGGCGGCTCGCCAAGAAGAGAAGCCGTCGCCGAGTCTGGGGTACGCCGTAGTCGGCGCTGGAGATCGTGTCGTAGGCGACGTGATGTGTCTTGGAGACTTCGTCGACGAACTCGGCGAAGGGACCCTGCGAAGCACTCAGACGCCGCATGCCCGGCACGTTCTCGACGAATATCAGTTCAGGGTTCAGGGACTCGACGAATCTGAGGAACTCCAGCAGCAGGAACGAACGGCCGTCACGGTACGTCGGCGCGTGGCGGTGCCCGGCGAAGGGCTGGCAGGGCGCGCACCCCGCGAACAGCCTGACCTGGTCCCCTGCAGGCGGTAGCGCAGCTCGAATCTGATCGACTTCGAGGTCGTGAATGTCACGTTCGATGACAGCGGTTGTCGGGAAGTTCAGCCGGAAGGTCGCAGCCGCGTCCATATCCCAGTCGACGGCCACCGCTGGAGCGATGCCGGCATCGGCGAAGCCCAGCGAGGTGCCGCCGCAGCCCGCAAAAAAGTCCGCGAGCACGACCTCGTCGTATGTGCGCTTTCCCATAGTGCTGCTTCTCTCTCACACTCGGTCAAGGTTCAACGCGCGCTCTGCTGCTGCGCGCGATCGCGTCGGCTATCGGCCCCAGGCGCGCCGGACCTGAGAAAGCACCGTAATCGAGCAGCATCCTAATGTCTTCGATCTCCATGGCCGCGATTGCCCGGAACACTCGCGGAATTGCAGAGGCTCGGGACTTGGATGAAGGTTCGTTGATGTCGTAGGCACGGCAGAAATCGGTAATGTCGGCAAATGTCGGCATGAAGGACTTCTCGTCGAACCTCTTGGCGAGTTCCATGACAATGTCAACGGTCTCCTCTGGCAGATCCAACTTCCTGACGCGCTCCAGCGCGGTGATCGCCCCCTTTCGTCGGTCGCCCCCGACCGCTGCTGTCCGAGTTGCGCGGTTGGGGCGGGGAGCCATGTTCCGTACCGGACCGTCGTGTGCGCTGATCTCTTGGAGTGACCGGCTGACCTGCTCCAGTCCGTGCTCTCGCACGAGGTCGCGCAGCGATGCAGTGAGTCGGTCTCCCGTCACGACAAGTGTCCCTTCTCTGACAAGGCACGGCGTACTTCTTCAGCAAAGAGGAAGAACAGTTCGGCATTCCCTGAATACCTGTGGTCGCCTCGCATGATCTTCGGAAAACCACGTGAGAACAGGATTTCGTTGCCGAAGATCCTCCATTCGTGCTTGGCTGCCTCGCGGCTAATGTCGGCCATCGCTCGCTGCTTCTCAGGTCCGCCATCATTGCCGCCGTCATAGAAGCCGTTGTTGATGGCGACACCGAGTACATCGATCTCATGTGTTGGATTGCTCCGCCGAAAATCCTCAAGCGATCGCTGAAGCAGCGGAAATCCGATGGTGGCGAAGTACTCCGGCCGAACAGGAACGAGAACATATCGTGACGCGTGGTAGGCAGCACGAGTGAGCACCGATTCCGTTGGGGCGCAGTCGATGAAGACGATGTCGATGTCGTCAAAACCATCCGCAATGAACCGTGCTAGAGCTTGTTCATCAGCGTTCGATGCAGCGCGCAGGCTGTCAGAGAAATCGAATCGAGAAGGTATGATCCGCAACTTGTCCTTACGGCGATGCCTGATTGGTCGCGCCACGTCGGATGCCCTCAGCCGTGTAGGCGAGGGAGCCGTGCCTGGAGGTTGAAATCCTTTGAACACGTCGACTATAGACGGAGATCTGTCGTCCAAGAACCGCTTGTATCCTTGTTCACCGGCAAGCTCTACCGGTGGTTGCGACTGAGGGCAGCATAGACGCTGTGGGCTGAGTGCCAGTGGTGGAGTTTGCGGGGCATGGTGTTGAGGTGGTCCTCGATGATCGCGAGCTGGACTGTGCCGACGTCGAGGTCGGTGCCTTTGGGCAGCCAGCGTCTCAGCAGGCCGTTGGTCTGCTCGTTGGTGGGCCGCTGCCAGGGGCTGTGGGGGTCACAGAAGTAGACGTCGATGCCCAGCGCTGTCTCGATGTCTGACCAGCGGGCCATCTCGCGGCCCTGGTCCCAGGTGAGGGTCTTGACCAGGTGCCGCGGTTGGCGGGCCAGCGCGGCGGTGACCGCGGCGGCGGTGTTGGGGGCGTCGTAGCCGCCGGGCAGCGCGACGGTGAGGGTCTGGCGGCTGGTGCGCTCCACGAGCGTCGCGACCGCGCTGCGGTTGGCTTTGCCGATGATCAGGTCGCCCTCCCAGTGGCCGGCCTCGCGGCGGTCCTCGACACTGGCCGGGCGCTCAGCGATCGCCTTGAAATCGCCCAGCGGGCTGGGCTTTCGCGTGTGGCGGCCCCTGGGCCTGCGCCGCCGGCAGCGCCGCGGCAGCAGCCTCCAGGAGCCCTCGGGCAGGCCCCGGGCGCCGCTGTGGTCATAGCAGGCGGCGTAGACCGTCTCCGCGCAGATGCTGTGGCCCTCTGCGCGCAGCTGCGCCGAGATCGCGTGCGGCGACATCCGCTCAGCGAGCAGCCCGCCGACAGCCGCGGCCAACACCGCATCGCCCGCCAGCTTGGCCGTCTTGGGCCGACGAGCCCGCCGATCCGCAGCCGCCTGAGCCGCCTCGGCGCCATAGCCGCCGCGCCCGCCGCCGCGCTCGAGCTCGCGATAAACCGTCGAGCGGTGCCTGCCCAAGCGCCGGGCCATCTCATCGACACCGACGCCCGCTGTCGCCATCTCATCGACGCGCACGCGTTCCTCTGAACTGAGACGCTGTGCCATACTGTGAACCTCCACCGGTTGGATGCTGACTTGTACAACCGGCCATCATGGCCGATCTGTCGCATCCACCGGTGGAGTTCGCCACCCATTAGCGCTTGAGACATGTTCGCTTGTGGGTCCAAGTCGATCGCCAAGACGTTGAGGGATAGCGCGAACCTCTTGCAGAGCAGGGTCGCGATGGTCGTCTTGCCGACGCCGCCCTTCATGTTGATCACAGAAATGGCGACTGCCACGCCTGCCTCCCAGCATGTGTCTACACCCGTGCGCTAACGCTGCCACCATAGCGGCACGGCCCAGCCAAGTCGTGCGAGGGAGGCGACACGCGCCCAACCCGGCAGGCTGCCCAGCTTGGCAGCCTGTACTCGCGCTCGATGCGCTGCCTGCACTCTGCCGCAAGCTCAACAAAACTCATAGGTGCCCGGATGCTCCGTCAACGTGTTGGCGAACAGCAGCAAGTCGCCGCGCTCGGGTCGAATCAGCCCGTCATCTGCTGCCCACGAACGCCAGCGCTAGGGCTGTGTACACGGCGCACAATGCCGCGGACTTGCGACATCGCCTCATTCAAGACCGACATGACGGGGCTGGGCCGAGGCCGTCATCGTCTGGACCGGACGAGCGGGTTGTTGTCTTCATGATGCTCTGGTATATCCAACACCATGCTATCTCACGTGAGGCCGGAGGAGGATGGCCGGGTCGCGGGTGGCACCCGCCCCGATGCCGACGGCGAACTCCCCGACGACTACGCGGAGTGGGACGCCTACGTTCCTGACGGCGTCCACGTCTCCGAGGCTGAGAAGCAGAGGCTCCGGGGGGAGCACGAGAAGTACGTCGCTGAGTTGATTGAGGAAGTCGGCGAGCCGACACCCGAAGAGATGGCGCAGGCGGAGGCCTGGTGGCGTCCGATCAAAGAGCACCTGCGCAAGAGTTCCGGCACATGAGCGTCCTGGTCCTCGACTCGGGTGCAGTCACCAGCCTGGCACGCCGAGACCGTCGACGCGCCGCGAACGCTCGCCATTCTGGTGCGGGCACTCCGCAGCCCACAGTGGTTCCCGCAGTCGTTCTGGTCGAATGCCTGACGGGGCGTCAGCGCACCGACGCGGTGGTCAACCGCTTCTTGAAGAGGTGCAAGGTCGTCGACGCTCCCGATGAGAAACTGGCCCGCCGGGCCGGCTCTCTGCGGGCGCGGGCGGTCAGGGCTCGGCCGTCGACGCCGTGGTGGTAGCGATGGCAGAGCCCGGCGGAGCGGTCCTGACCCACGACATCGAGGACCTTCAAGCGCTGGCCGCCCACGCCCGCAACGTCAGCGTCTTCGCGGCGTAACCGCGTCGTGGTGCAGGCGATCAGACTGCGTGGCCAGCAGGCGGGCTCGCCGGCGCCGGTGCGCGTCACGGCGCTGGACCCGCTGGCTAGATTGAACTTCGATACGCTCGACGCTAGGAGCCAGATGACCGACAGTTGGTGGCAGTATCCTCCCGGCGAGCCTGATGGGCATCTCGTTCTTCTGCCCGTCAAGGACCAAGCCGACCTCTGGGCTCTGGGTCCAGTCGACATCGGGGACTCCGAGTACGCGCTGGCCGTGCTGGCTGGTCCTTCTTGGCGGGCTGCGCAACTTCTGCCGTGGGCGAAGCCGGGCCAGGAGTGGTGGGTCGCAGGGCTAATCGTCGATGACCGGGTGGCACCAAAGGGTCACTCCTCATTCAGCATCGTGACCGATGTGTGCAAAGTCGTCGCAAACGGCAGGCATTTGCGATTGGACGGCGCCGAGGGTGTAGCCCTCAATGACGTGGGAAGCTACGAGTCGCTGTCGGAGGGCCGGGTTGCTGCTCAGAGATGGGTGCAGGCATCGGTTCCGGCCCGCATGCGGAAGTACGTCGCTGCGCTGTACGCCCCGCCGGAAGCGACACGGCAGCCGCTCGTGCCGGCTTCCGAGGCGTGACCGCCATTCTGAGCCAGTACGCCGCAACGGTCCGCGACATCGCCATCCTTGCAGCCGCTGCTCTAGCCCTGCTGAGCTTCGGGCTGAGCCTGCGGACCAGCGTGGATTCCGAACGGGGACGCGTCGTCGTGTGGCGACTGCCTCTGCTTCGCCATGTCAAGATTGAGGGCCAGGAGATTCGGAGGCCCTCGGCGCGCGAACTGGCCCAAGAGTCCGAAGACCAAGACAGCCGCACGCTAGTTGAGGGCGACCAGAACGCCGCAGCCAGCGCGGGACAGGCGACCCCAGGCGACACCGTCGAGCATGATGTAGAAGAGCCGCCGACAGCGGTGTCAGGGTGGGTCCATGTCCCCGCGGCCATGGACCGCTCTCGTGACCCGGTCAATCTCCCCATGATTCGCCTCGATCGCACACGACGTCTAGGGAAAACGAGGCTCTACCTTCGGGCCACGGTCGGCGATCAAGACCTGTTGGGCACCTTCCCGAACATTCGAGTCAATCGGCCGGGCGATCCCGCTGGCGAAGTCCACGTCCCGCTGACGGACTCGGATGCTGGGCGCCTACGCGACGCAATTGTTGGGAGTTGGGTCACAAGCCTGTGGTCGTGACGCCCCTGGCTGTGGCGTCCGAATTCACCAAGGCCGACGGTGCGCTGGAACAAACCGGGCGGCGTGCACGCATCACAATCCGATGGCGGCAAGGAAGGCCTCAGCTTCCTCGTCGGAGATTGTGTCGTCCTGAAGCATCTCAACGGATTCGACAATCCCCACGCCCTGCGCCGCGGCCAACTCATCCAACGACCGCATGGTCCAGAAGTCCTCAATGTCCAGCATCACCAACTGCGCCTCGAAGCCGGGGTTGCAGATGGCACCGACCCTGCACCGCTCCTCAAGGTCTCGGCCATCAGCACTTCGAGGGTCGGTGCTCTCGGTCGTCATACCGGCAGGTTCCCCTGGGAGGGTGCGGAAGCCGCGGCTGCGACGGTGGCCGCACCGGTGCGCAGGTTGGGCCAGGCGGCGATGAGGCCGTTGTAGGCACCGGCCTCGGTGGCCCAGCCCTTGTCGTTGGCCTTCTGATACAGCAGGTAGGCAAGCTGGCGGGCCCGATCGCTGTTTCCGCCAAGGACGTGTAGCAGTTCCGCTGCCTCAGACTCTGAGCGCTCCAGTGCGGCAGCCAAGTGTTGGGTGGCTTCCCACACCGTGAGCCGGTCGTCGTGCACGGGCGACCAATCGGGATCGAACTCGCCGCGCACGAACAGGCGGAACTTGCCCGCTCTGGCCTCACCGATGCCGGAGGCCTCGATGCCGTCTAGAGAGGTGTTCTTGGCCCGGGCAAGTCCGTCGGCTTCGCCTGCGGGAGCCGGGCTATAGCCGTGCTCGGCGAACCAAGTCAGCGCGAAGCGGGTGTCCGCATCGAGTTCAGCCTCTTCGCCATCGAGCACCTCGCCCAGTACATCGTTAATGATGGCCAGCGCGGCCGACACTGGCATCGACGATCCGTCGGCCTCCACCACCTTGGCGTAGCGGGAGAACACCTTGATACCCGGCCCGATGGCCGACTGGGCCATATCCACCGGCGCGATGTTGCCCGACTGCAACACCCACACCGCCCCGGGAAGCTCTTGGCGTAGCGCTGCCATGAACTCACCACGGGTAGCGAGAACCGCGGACTCGGGCCGTGGCCGACAGGCAAGCAGGACGGATGAGGCCAAGGCGTTCGTGCCAACCGACAACATCCTTCCGGATCTCTCGGTGCGCATCGGCCAAGTGGCACTGACCTGCAGGCCAGCATCGACAACTGCCTGTAGGAACGTATCCCAACCCGTTGTTCGGATCTCCCCTTCCTCGCTCTCGGTCGCCTTGTACGCGTAGTAGACCGTTGCGGGGCCGCTGGCTGGCTGATTCTGTGCAACATGCGCCATGAACTCTGCCATTCCAGACTGAAAGTGGTTCTCCGCCGCCTTCTTGGATCCATGCTGGAATCGGTTTGCGACGAGCTCTTGAGTCTTGGGTGTCAACAGGGTCGAACACTCGTCAGGCCACACGTCTGACAGGTTCCTGCGCAACCACACGTAGAAGAAGTCCGAGACTTCAGAGTATGTGACATTGTCGTAGTACGGCGGATCGGTCGATATCACGGCCGCTTCAGACTCCAAGACACGCGCTCGTGCATTCCTCTGAGTGGCCTCACCGATGGCGGTGGATGCAGGCATGTGCTCGACTGCCTTCTTCAGCCAAGTGACCATCGCCATCCAGCTGCCTGTGGAAGATGAGAATGGGTTGACTTCCGCAAAGTCCCAGGTCATTGGAATGGCCTGGCGACTGAATGTTCCACGGACGAACTCGCCGGAGCTACTCCATGTGCAAAGCGTCGACCAGTAGTCGGCGCACTTGTCGACAGCAAAGGCCAAGTAGGTCACGACCGCGTCGGCGTATGCGTCCGCCCCGCGGCCACCGTCACGAAGCCTTAATCCATCTATAGGCAGGCCTGCCTTCACCGCGTGCGATCGCACCCGCTTTGCGACCCTCCCGAGAAGCGCAGAGAACGTCGTGAGAGCTGTCAACTGCCGTGGCAAGAAGAGCTTCCACCACTCATCGAGGCCATAGACCTGAACGCTGATGCTCCGTGCCATGGATGGCAAGGGAAAGACCGGTTTCCACTCAGGCTCCTCGCACTGAGCGGCCTCGCAGTGCTGTCGGGTTGGCGGGCAATAAACTCGGCCTCGCTCGCCCTGCGCTGCCACAGCCATTAGCTGCTGGGCCATCCGTAACGTTCGAGCCTCGGTCCGGATGTAGTCAAGAGAGACCGCCGCGCCCGTAGCGACACAGGCTCCGCCAGCCCGATTCACGTTTCGCTCATGGGAGGGTTCGCCGCCTTCGCGTACTACGTAGTTGATGGTCATGGTGTCGCGGTCCATGATCGGTTCGATCCAGACCTTGGGCTTGCCCGGCCTCTTGGCGAGTGTCCACGACGCCACCAGCGGCACATGCCCGGACCAACTCGGGTCGGGCGATTCCACGGTGCGAGCCCAGATCCAGGCGATTGGTGTGAGCTTCTCGCCCTTCGGACTGGTGGCGTCGGGGTACAGATGCCCGATGCGCTTGTTGGCCTCCTTGCGCATCCACCTTCCGTAGGCCTCCACATCGGCAGCCAGCCCCTGAGCCCGCGCCCAAGTAGTGAGGGTCTTGTCGACATCGGGGTGTACCGGCGGCATCCCTGCGAAACGAGAGGGGATCTCGATCGTGGCCTTGTTGATAAGCACCGCCACGGGGTTCAGGTCACCTGCGAGCGCTGTGAGACCGAGCCGCTGAGCTTCCAGCGGTATGGCTCCTCCCCCGGCGAAGGGATCCAAGATCGGCGGCGGTCCGTCGGGAAAGCAACGGTCGATCTCAGCCCGGGCCTCGGCCAGCACGTCGGGGTTGTTGGAGTTCTCCCACTTGACGAGCCGCTCCAAGATTCCGAACAGTCGCTGCCGCTCAGCATCGATCCTGTTCGTGCGCTCCTCCTTCTGCTCGTCGGTCTCGCCGTCGGGGGCAGCGAACTCGTCATAACCGGAGGGATCGTCCACCAGCGACGCCCAGATCACCGCCCGAGCCGCCGCCAGCGGCCGCCGAGCCCACCAAAGATGCAGCGTCGACGGATGCCCATGCCGAATCGACTTCTCCCGCGCCGCCTCCCGGTTGATCGCCGCCAACGGCAGCGCCACCTCAATCAACTTCGGCCGATATCCCGCATCAGTCACAACCGCCCACAGTACCCGACCCCCGAGACGCCCCCGCGGCGACCAGCGGGTCGATGCTGCGCCCCGCCGTGCGGGGTTCACGGCGCGCGGCTCAGCGGCGCTGGCCCCGTAGAGGACATGGCCGCGGCGCTACTCGCCACAGCCCGTCCGCGCCACCGAGTTGATCGGGTACGCGGCGCGGGGCTGCGCAGCCTGACACGCCCGGCGCAGTCGTTGGCGTCGCGTCGCGAGATTGGAGAGTGACCTCTATCGAGCACGAGAGCGCGGATGGACGGAACTTGCTGGCGTGAGCCGGGCAACAGTGATCCCGAGCAGCACCTCAAGTTGCTGCCGGTGAAGAGGGTCGAGGATCTCTGGGCACTGGGCCCGGTCGACGTGGGAGGGCCGCTCCCGGTCATCGCCGTGCTGGCGGGCCCGCGATGGCGAGCCGACCAGCTGCTGCCCTGGGCAAGGCCAGGCGAGGAGTGGTGGGTAGCCGGGCTGAAGGTCGATGACAGGACAGCACCCCGAGGCCACAACTCGCGGAGCCTGGTCGCTGACGTGTGCCAGGTCGTCAAGCTGGGCACGCATCGGCACCTAGCCCGAGCCGAGGGCGTGACAGTACGAGGTCACCTCAGATCCCGCAGGCTGCCGGCCGTTCTCGCCGCCTGCTCTGGCAGCACCACATCGATGTCGCAATCCTTGAGGAACACGTTCGTGCGTGCGTCGATGCTCTGGCGCCCCGACACGCATTCGGCGAGCACGACGGAAGGCACGACCGGGGGCCAGAGGTTCCTGTCCCTCAGAGATCTGAGCCGCGCGGCGCGTCGCCTGTCGCGTCTGGCGAGCTCGGTGACAGCCACCGAGTCGAGGATCAGCGTGCTCACTGGACCGATCGGGCCTTCTCGAGGGCTTGCTCTATGCGGTCCGCCCAGGCCTCGGCCTCGGCCACCTCCTGCGGGGACGGCTCTCCGACCTCTCTGATGAGCTCGGCCAGATAGCGGTCCGCCCTATCTCGTGCCGCCTGCCGACGCGCCTGAACTGCGGCCTCCCCGTCGCCCGTGCCGTCACGGCCGTGGGTGCTGCGCTTGTCTCCCGGTTCGTTGTCCGCTGCATGGACCGCCGTGTCGGGCGCCCCATCGGCGTCCGGGCTGCTCAACTCGGAGGTTCGGGAGGCGACAGCACTCGCAGAAGCCCGGACGTCGGGCCGCACACCTGTCGACTTGCCAATCATCGTCATATATCGAAGTATACTATGCTTACGTCATGAAGCAACGTCCGTCATGGCGCGGGAAGCCGGCAGCCGGAGCGTGATCGCCGCATGTCCGAGACTCTTCGAGAACTCATCGACGGCGCAGAAGCCAGCGGGGGCTGGACCGAACTCGCCAAGGTGGTTGCGCCGTAAGCTCCGCCGTCGCCACGGATGTGTAGCGTGACCGTCGGTCTTCTGAAGTAGTTCAGCTATCGTGGGGGCATGGCAGCAGTCGAGTGCATGTTCTCAGAGTTCTTGCGGCACCCGCGGAGTGTGGTGGCCGAGTTGGGCGAGGGCGATGTGGTGCTGCGGCGGCGCAACGCGCCTGCGCTGCGTCTGATCCGAGCGGACCGCCACGAGGACCGCTCAGCGGCATTGGAGGCCTCCGCGCGGTTGCTGCGCAACGTGGCCGTGCACAACCCGGCCGCGCTGAGCGGCGCGCTGGCGGAGGCGTTCCCTTGGGTCGAGTTCCTGCCAGATCCCGAACGCGAGGTGTTCGCTGAGGAGCTGACCCGGACGATGATCGCTACGTCCTCGGTGGACAACTGTGCGCCGTTCGCTCAGCTGGTGCGCGAATGGAGGGCCGCGGCCGAGATTAGCGCCGACCCGGAACTCGCTCGGCGGCTCGCTGAGCCGATCGACAATCCTTCAGGCGGTCCCGTCCTGGTTCCGCCGGGCTGAGAACTGTGCCGAAGCGACGCGAGCGCGTCGCTCCGCCGCCTTCGGCTCAAGGCTGGGACTTCCGCTACGCCACCAACGACGCGGCCCGGGGATGGACTGAGACCTGCGCGACGGCGCCGGGCAACGCCAGAACCGCATGGGAGGCGATCACCGGCGACCCGCGCCGGCGAAGCAGTCGCCAGCACCTGCTCAAGGGCCCGGCCAGTCGACGCTCGCTGGCCGGCGTCGAGATGGAGCAGTGGCAGTACGAAGTCACCTCGGGCGGCCGGATCTGGTACTGCATAGACGACAGCACCCGCACCCTGTGGATGACCGAGGTTCACACAGGTCACCCCAAGGCAACCGAGTAGCTGCGGTGGTTGAGCGTCGCCTCGCGGCCTCCATCACGACACGCCATGGTCCGGATTCCAAATGGCGCAGAACTGCTGTAGAGGCCGTGTGAGATATTCTACGACCGAACCAGAGAACCCGTCCCGCGCGAGTGCCCGCCATTCCGAAGATCATGTGCTACGCGTAGGCGACGACTCCCCGGGATCACGAGAGGTCGAGGCCAGATGACCCGCCCGAACGACCACAAGCACGGCGACATCCACCACGGCTATGCTTCATGCCGTGACCAGTGCCCAACGTCGAGCCGCTCTCGAAGAGTTCGACCGCGCCCTCGGCAGCTATCCGGGCGCGGCGGAGTACCTGGACCAGCAGCGCGCTATCGAGCGCCGCAACGACGCCTTGGCGTACGAGAGCCTCGCACCCAGCGCACCAGCCCCAGCGAGCGCCGAGGCCAGCTGAGTCCAGGGGCCCGCGACTACGCCACCGTCGTGCTCGACGCGTGGCCGGTGCTGCGCGCCTACGGCGGGCAAGAACCCGCCCGCAGCGCGCTGCGCGGCCTGCTCCACGACGACTCACGCACCGCGGTCATGAGCACCGTCAACCTCAGCGAGGCGATTGGCGCCCTCCTGCAGCAGTTCGGGCCCGAAGCCGCCGACAGCCAGGAGCGCATCCTGCGCGAGCTCGTCGAGATCGAGCCCTCCGGCGCCGACACCGCGGTGTGCGCCGGGCGCGTCCATCTCGGCTGGTACGTCTCGCAGGCCGACTCGATGGCCGTGGCCACAGCCCTGCAGCACGAAGCGCCACTGTGGACTGGCGACTCCGAATTGTTGACCGACGACCGCTGCTGGCTCGCTGTAGACCTGCGCGACCCGGCACGCAGAGCCCTCCAGGAGCAGAACCGCAGCCCCCGCGCCCTCATCGGCCGCAAGCGCCGGCCCACCGACAGGCTCGCGACGCTCAGCGACGACGAACTCGCCGCCTACGTCGTCGAGCCCCTACACCACGACCTCGAACGCCGCCCACCCGCGCCCGACCTTCTGTGAGGGAGACGAGTCACCTCGGGCGGCCGGATCTGGTACTGCATAGACGACAGCACCCGCACCCTGTGGATGACCGAGGTTCACACAGGTCACCCCAAGGCAACCGAGTAGCTGCGGTGGTTGAGCGTCGCCTCGCGGCCCCGTCACGACGCGGCGAGGCTGTGGCCCTGTTGAATCAGCAGTGGTCGAGCTTCGGGGTGGGAGCCATGTTGAGGCTCCCGCCGTGGAAGGTGCCTCGGGCCAGGGCCGCGAACGTGTCGATGATCGACTCGACTTCAAAGACGCGGTTGCGCCTGCCTGCGCTGCGCTGCACGAGGATCCCCTCGTCCACAAGCAGATCGATGCTGCGCCGCGCCGTGCGGGGGTCCACGGCCAGCAGTTCTGCGGCACTCGCGGCGTTGAGGACAGGGTTCGAGGGCAGGGCGTCGATGAGCCGCATCACAGAGTTGGAGCGGCCCACGCCGCCGGCGATCAGCCGGTCCCTCCAGTGCTGTTGAAGCGCTGAGACGTGAGAGACGATGCGCTGGGTGTAGTCGCACGCCTGTGAGCACGAATCGGCGCACAGCTCGATCCACGCAGTGAGCGCGGCGGAGCGCCGAGGGTCGTCGGGGTCGCACACAGGCCGGTTCGAGCGGAGTGCGTCGCTGTAGGCGTCACGGTTCAGGGCCAGCGCGGAGCTGATCGGCGGGCTGCACGCTGTGGCGAGCCCGCTTCGACGCAGCATGAGCTGCACGAGCGCCCGACCGGTGCGCCCGTTGCCGTCGGCGAAGGGGTGGATCGTCTCGAACTGGGCATGCACAACCGCCGCGTGCACCAGCGGGCTGCGTGCAGCCTCGTTGACAGCGGCGACGAGGTCGTCCATGAGCGCAGGCACATGCTCGGGCGGCGGCGGGACGAACGAGGCGTTGAGCGGCGCCGACGACAGACCCGCGCCGATCCAGTTCTGCCGCGTCCGCAGCTGCCCGGCCTCGGGATCGTCGCCCATGAGGGCCGCATGGACCGAGCAGACGTCGTCGATGGTCACAGCCCGGTGCGCTGCGCCGATCTCCAGGGCGAGCCGCGTGGCCGAAACGTTGCCGAGCGCTTCAAGGTCCTGATACGGGGGCCGCCGCCCGCCGAGAGCGAACTGAGCTTCGGCCCGCGCCAGCCGTCTGGCCGACGGTCGGACTCCCTCGATGGTGCTCGACGCAGCGCTCTCAGCCCGCGTCAGCAGCCACTCCGCCGGCGAGGCGGCGCCCGCGGGCAGCGCCGAGACCGCCCGTTCGGCCACCTGCACCCGGTGCCACGCATCGACCGACAGCAACGGCTCGAACCCCGCGATCGGATGCGGCACATAGGCCTGAAAGATCCCAGACGCAGAATCCGTCTCAACCACCGGCCGCGAGACCAGCGCACGCTCATCCCAGAACCTCTCCACCAACCGCCCCATCGCCCGCCTCCGATAGACCTGTCCTGCGCCTTTCACGCCTCAACCACCATGATAGCCATACATAAGGACAATATTCAGATATGTCTCATTGGATTGTCCTTATGGATACTCCTTGCGGACAATCTGGCGACTCTGGCCCCGCAACCGGCTCCGCATGAGTCCGCGACGCCACATGAGCCGTGACGTTGCTGGTGCCGATTGCAGACAGAACGGCTAGACAATCGGGTCGGGACGCACTACAGAGGCAAAGACCAGCAGCCATTCGTGGTTGGCCAGTTCTTTGCGGACAGCATCGAGGTTCTTGAGGATGTTCCGCTTGGCCTCGAAGGGACTGTCTGTTGCGGCCGCCACGAGGGCAACACCGACCTCCCCGGCTACGTCACGAAGTTCTGGCTGCTCCAGCGCGTCCCGACCGAGCAGGACGACCGCGCGGAATCCCTTCTCGGCGGCAGCCCTCGCAAGTTCCGTGTCGGACACGTCGGCACCGTCCCAGCGTACGAACTCGACACCCGCCGGCGCCTCATGGGAGAGGCTCTGGGGCAAGACCGCGTCGTAGAGCAGTCGCACGGTCAACCAGCCCTCAGCAAGAGCAGCCCGACATCGAGCGTGTCCTCGAACGCAGCGTTCGCAAGCTCCGGGTAAGCCGCCACGATCGCCTCGCGTCTGTGCTCGGCGTCAACGCTCGCCAACGCCTTGGCACTGATCCGGTAGCCGGTCAGATGCGGAGTCCCGTTCAGAACAGTGGGATAGAGGCGCGTGTTGGTGCTGGCTTGCAGGAGCCCGATCGCGGTACCGCCGCCGTACTGGAAGGGACGAAACACCGCGTCGATGTCTGTGATGTCCACTCCGAGCGCGCTCTGTCCCGTTTCCACATTCACCCAGCCGTCGCCGCGGTTGACCAGCACGCCACCCTCCGACGTCGCGCCCAGTTGAACCGCCTCAGGGTCCCCGGCGAACCGCGCCAAGGCCGTCACCACCTTACTGGAGACGCGGCGAGGGGTCTGGGAGTTCAGATACCGCCATGTGCGCACAGCCACGACATCTCGGAAGCTCCAGCAGCGGCCCCCGCGGAGTTCCCGAGGCACCAGCAATCGCTGCTTGTGAAGGTGGTTGAGCGACGAAGTGGAGGCTCCGGCCAGCAGTGCGGCCTCCCTCGTGGGATAGACCCCCGAGATGAACACCTCAGGATCCCATACAGCGGGTTCGACATCGCGGCTCAGTGCGCCGAGTCGAAGCTTCAGGGGACTGTCGAGCGACGCGTTGATCCAGCGAAGCAGGCCTTCGATGCGCAGGTCGTCATGCGGCAGCTCATCTGTGAGAATCTGCCGTTCGGGGAACCGAGGGAACTCGCTCAGCACCCTGCTCCTCGTCACCGGACGACATACCAAGACGGACTCGGGCCCGAACCACAGAGGGACATCGACATCGGGCACAAGCCGTCGCACAGAGGCTCCAGAAGCATCGAGACGAACTGACAACCGCAGCGCTGCCAGCGCATCGAGCGCACCGTCTAGGACAACCGCCGGTGCCAGCGCGAACTCATGATCCCTGCTGCGGGCACCCGGCCAGCACTGCAGGTACAGGCGTTCCTCTTCGACGGTTGTCGGGATAGCGCTGGGGTCAATCCTGATCCGGCCCGCAGCATCGCCGCCGATCGCTTCAGCGATCCGGGCTCGGACAGCGGCTTCGACGGCCGGATTCCCGCACAGCGTCGCTGCTTCCAGCAACAGGTCGCGGTCCCCCAAGTCGATCGCCAGGTCGCCCATGGCCCTCGTCGCCTCGAAGTAGTCCAGCCGGGCCGCGATCTCGGCCGCGAACAACAGCCGCTCACGGTCCTGCCGTAGCAGCGGCAAGACCCCCGCGAAGGCCTCGGGCAGACGCTCGGCCTCCGCGGTTGTCAGGTGATCGGTCAGGGCCGCCATGACGGAGGCGAGCGGTTGTGCCCATGGGTCGGCGTTGCGCATCGCCCGCAGGACAGCGGAGAACAGTTCGGGGGACGGCCGTTCTACGGCCGCCATTGGAGGCTTCCAAGTGCGGCGAGAGGGATGTCCTCGTCGATGCGTTCACCGGGCACATCGCCCGGAACCCAACCGGTAAACCTGCCCGGCACCGCATCAATGCCGCTCGGCTCGCGCACCATCACACCTGCGGCCAGCGTCTGCTCCACGGGGAAGATCATTACAAGGTACGGCGGCCGTTGCTCGACTTGCAGGAGCGATCTGGTCTGGACGCCGTTCAAGCCGGCAATCCGATCCGCTGGCACCAGCCAGGAGTGCGGCGCAGGAACCAGCACGCCACCGGGAAGGTGACCGACCAGCGGTCACATGACAAAAAGGCACCCGCACCGAGTTGGCGCGGGGTTGGCGTCGAGTGCTTGCGCAGATGGCAAAGGGAGGAGCGGCCCGAAGGCGGCTCCTCCCTGTCTAGACGGTGACCGACGCTCCCCGCGTCAAGGTCTAGCGTGATTCTACATCCTCGCTGCCAGGCGTCGTCATCACGGGCCCGGCTACCTGCGGTCATGTAGGCGGCCCGGCGTGAACTAGGAGTTCGGAGACGTTCAGGGGGACGCTGGTCTGGGCCGGGTGCAGGGACACGTTCTTGAACGGGTCGGTCAGGTAGCGGACCTCGGGCTCGGCGGTGGGATCCTCGGGGACCGACACGACGGCTAGGCGCCAGCGGTCGCTGTTGTTGTGGGCCTTGCCCACCTGGCGGCGGCTGACGCTGATCTGCTCGGTTTGGGGCAGATGGCCCTTCACCTCGATGAAGTAGTAGACGCCGGTTGCCGGATCCTCTGAGAGCACGTCGAAGCCGGGGTTGCTGTGGTGCTGCTCCTCGGGGATCCGGCCGAGCTTGCGTTCGGCCTTCATGACGGCGGCCACAGCCCGGCGGTCGGTCTCGGCCTTGATGGCCGGATCGGTGGAGACAGCGGGCCGACCGGCGAGCTTGTCCAGTAGTCCTTGGGGCACGACCACGGCGGCTGCGACGATCGTGGGCGGACTGTTGTGCAGGTCGTCCTCTTGGGCCAACTCCAAGCGGCGGCGAGCGAGGCGGGTCTGCAGCTCGTCGGCTCGGGCCCGGGCCCGGCCCGAATTGAGGCGAGGCTTCTTGCCCTTGATCTCCTGAGCCTTGATCTCCTCGGTGCGTTGATCCCAGTAGCGGATCTCCGACTCCAGACGCAACCGGACGGCATCCCAGACCTTCGCGACCCGGGCGCGGGTCATGGCGGCGACCTCATCGAAGTGCGGTCCGGCCAGATGCTCGATGGCCCAGGATCGGGCCGTCTCCTCAGCGGTCCGGCCGGCCCAGTCGAAGTCGAGGCTCCCGTCCAGCAAGGCCTGCTGGTCCTCTGCAAGGGGGGCGTAGTTCAAGTAGGGCTCATCGCCCGGGTCTCGAGTGTTGCCTTGCCGGTCGATCTCCACATAGTGGAACCGTCGCGACACCACCTGGCGGGTTCCGTGGATCTGACGCCCGTCGGTGATGGTGTGGTCCAGATAGACCAGCAGCCGCGGATCGGTCGACGGGTCATCCTCGTCGACCAGCACCGCGCCCTGCTGCAGAGTCCCGCCGAAGTCGGCCAGCACCTTGTTCACCACTGCGGCCAGCAGCGGCGTGCCCGGTGAGATCAGATCGGCCCGCGCCGAGGCTCCCGATGGGCCGTCGCCGGTAGCGCCGGGTTGGATGCGGGCCTTGTCGAAGGTCACCCGCTCGTAGCGGTCATGCACCGGTCCCAAGTCGGCTGCGGCACAGGCCCGGACCGCGGCCGGCACCCGGGTGATCTCGAAACGGCCCTGCTCGCGGCCGGTGATCCGCCCGCCGTACATTCGCAAGGCTTCGGTGAAGAACGACTCCACGAACCACGGCTGCAGCCGGCGGGCCCGGGCGATCTCCATGTCGCGGCGGATCTTGTCGTTGGCGGCCGGATCGGCCAGCCCGGCCACCAGCGCCCGCTCGTCGAGCACCTCCTGCATCTGGCGCCCGATGTCGGTGTCGATCACCTCGTCCATCCAGGCCACACGGGCGGGATCCTCGTCGGAGGCGATGGCCTGCATCAGCAGCTCCCGCAGCGACTTGTTGATCTGAGCGTCGCCCAGCACGTCGTACACCTGGTCGCCGTACACGCCGCGCTGCTCCTCGATCTTGTCGAAGAGCCTCTCGAACACCTTGCCCTCACGGGTCTCGAAGGCGACCAGGTTCCACAGATGGCAGGGCCGCTGCTGGCCGATGCGATGGACCCGCCCGAAGCGCTGCTCGATGCGGTTGGGGTTCCAGGGCAGGTCGTAGTTGACCACCATGTTGGCCGCCTGCAGGTTGACGCCCTCACCGGCCGCGTCGGTGGCCACCAGCACCCTCGCCGTCGGATCCACCCGGAACCGGTCCTGGATGTCCCGCCGATCATGCCGCCTGATGCCGCCGTGGATCCTCACCACCGCCTCCGGGCGCCCCAGCTCGGCCTCGATCCTCCCGGCCACATATTCGAGGGTGTCCTTGTGCTCGGAGAACACGATCAGCTTGCGGACCGGCTCCGACCCACCGTTCGAGCCCGTTGCGGCTTCGAGCGAGTCCGACGGCGCAGGCGCCGCGAAGCGGTCCGAGCGCAGCAGGTCGCGCAACTCCAGCCACTTTGTGTCGACGCCGCTGCGGCGCAAATCGTCGGCCAGCTCCACCAGCTCCTCGAGCTCCGCGACCTCGGCCTCCAACTCCTCGGCGGTGCCGGCCGCGGTAGCCGCGTCGATCACGACGTCCTCAAGCTCCTCGCGCTCGGCATCGTCGTAGTCGTCGAAGTCGAAGTCCTCCAGGTCGGCGATCTTCACGCCCTTCGGCAGGTCGATCACCGACACCGGCTGGCCGGACGCAGCCAAGCGGCGCAGCTCCGCGGCCTGCTCGGCCAGGCGGTCGCGGCGACGGCGCAGCGAGTGGTAGATGGCCGCCGGCGACGAGGCCAGACGACGCTGGAGACCGGCCAGCGCGAAGCCGACGATGATCCCGCGGCTCTTGTCGCCCTCCTCGCTCATTCGAGCGGCCCGGTTCATGCCCTCGCTCACGTACTTGGTGACGGCCTTGTACAGCGCGGCCTCGGAGTCGGACAGCTCGAAGTTCAGGCTGTGGGCGTGGCGCTGAGGGAACAGGCGCCTGCCTTCGAAGGTGCGCAGATTCTCCTTCACCAGGCGGCGCATCACATCGCTGACATCGGGCATGGACGGCTTGTCGCCGCCAGCATCGGCGCCGCCGTCACCCCGCAGCCGGCCAGCGAAGCGCTCGGGGTCGATCAGGGTCATGAACGCCAGGAAGTCCTCGTTCTTGCCGTTGTGTGGCGTGGCTGTGAGCAGCAGCAGATGCCGGGTGCACTCCCGCAGCACCTCCCCCAACAGGAACCGCTTGGTGCGGCGCAGTTCGTCGCCGTAGCGGTGAGCCGCCATCTTGTGGGCCTCGTCCACGATCACCAGATCCCAGTCGGAGGCCCGGACCTTGGCCATCAACTCCTCGGAGCGCGACAGCTGGTCCACCCGGGCGATGAGCAGGTTCTTCTCGGTGAACGGGTTGCCGGTGCGCGACGCCTCCACCGCCGCTCTCGACATCAGCTCGAACGACAACCCGAACTTCTCCCACAGCTCGTCCTGCCACTGCTCCACCAGGCTGCCCGGAGCCACGATCAGGCAGCGGGCCACGTCGCCGCGCAGCACCAGCTCTCGGATCAGCAGCCCCGACATGATCGTCTTGCCCGCGCCGGGATCGTCGGCCAGCAGGAACCGCAGCGGCTTCATGGTGAGCAGCCGGTTGTACACAGCGTCGATCTGGTGCGGGTAAGGGTCGATGTTGGACGTGTCCACCGCCGCGAACGGATCAGCCAGATGGGCCTGCCGCATCCGCCGGGCCTCAGACGCCAGACGGAACATCGCCCCGTCGGCATCGAAGCTCCACCGCCGCTCCGACACCTCGGCCAACCCAGCCAGATCATCGACCTGGATGATCCGTTCGCCGAGACCCCCATCGCCGGTCCGGTAGGTCAGCGTGGCCGAGCCGACGCCGTGCATCTCCACGGCCACCACCGTCACCTCGGCATCGGCCACCACCCCCGCGAGCCGCATCCCCGCGGCCAGATCATTGAAGTCCAGCGTCACGACACCGACCCCTCGATCCGAGTCCGATCATGCATAGCTGTTCCGCTCCCGGCCACCGAAGCAGCGATTCGACCAGACAGCAGGGTACGCGCCCCCTGCGACACCACCGTCCGTCCTCAAACCGGATCGAGTCACGCCGTGGCGGCTACAGCGCCGCTACACAATCCCTTCAGTGGTGCAGAACCTCGCAACACATCACGCAGCAGGGCCCCTATTCGTCGTCAAGCGTCACTAGACGTCCATGGCGCCGTCAGCGGTCGCAGCACTTGTTGCGACCGACGGCTGAACTGGCCGAGTCCGCGGCACGAGCCTGTGGCGCACCCTCGTAGCATCGTGTGTGACGGCATCGAGACGAGACCGGCACCGGGACTCAGCCGTCTGGTCGGACTGGACAGAGCGGGGGCTCAATGGCTGGCAACGAAGACCACTGCGCGGACATCGAGGTCGATGTGTTGGATGACGCTGGTGTCCGCGCCATCATCGACAACGCCCTCACCCGAGCAGGGTGCACCTGGGAGGAGCTTCATGAGCAGGCCAAGGCTGGGAGCTTCGCCAGCGACATCGCCCAGCGGGCTTGGTTCGTCGTGTCCTCTTTCGAGCCCTCGTCAGTCTGGCTTCGAGAGGCTGACGCCGAGAGAGCGAACGCCAACTGCAGGGGGCCGCTACTCTCGCCCCTTCAACCTCCCAGAATCGAGGGCCGGCATGAGGGATGACGACAGGCTCTACACGACGGTTGCAGCGGCGTGGCGTTCGTTCGAGGCAGCCGCGTCGCTTCAGTCGCGCGTGGGCCCCGCCATCCCGATTCTGTTCTTCGGCGACCGCGATGCATACGGTGAGTCGCGACACCGCGTGCTGACCGTCGGCTTGAACCCTTCCCGGACCGAGTTCCCCACAGGGAATCCGTTCCAGCGCTTCCCGCTCGCCGAGAGCATCCGCCCCGAGGATCAGGAACCGTACCTCGACGCTCTCTCGGCCTACTTCCGCACGAGTCCGTACAGAAAGTGGTTTCGAAGCTTCGAGCCCATGCTCAATGGAATGAGCGCCAGCTACTACGACCACTCGACCTCAACCGCGCTGCACACTGACATCTGCTCCCCGGTGGCCACAGATCCGACCTGGAGCCGACTCCGGGAAGCCGACCGGCGCCTACTCGCTCACGACGGAAGGCGGCTCTGGCACGAACTGCTGATAGCGCTGCGGCCGAACGTGGTCGTGCTGTCAGTCGCCAAGAGCCACCTTGAGCACATCGCATTCGAGCCGCTGGGCCCGTGGCAGCTAATCCACAGCTTCGACCGCAAGCGTGACGGCACCCTCCGCTCGTATGCCTACGAAGTCTTGGGGTGCTGGCACCTGGTCGGCACCGAGCCCGCGCTGTTCGTGTTCTGCCCCGCCAGCCAGACCCCGCTTGGTTCGATCAGCAACGACCAGAAGCGCGAGTTGGGCGCCATCGTCGCTGACGCACACCAAGACGCCGCCTGACAAGAGGAAGCCCCGCCAGTGCGCAACCGACAGGCGGAGGCGGACGGCGGGGAGGATTGACGGCAACGATAGCGCGAAGTCACGGATATCGCCGTCAGCGCTTCAGATCCGAACATGTGCCTACCTCGCTCTGACCACCTCAGCCTCTGTGAAGTGGCGACGCTCGAACCAGCGACTGTGTCCGAACCGATGTAGTCGCTCGCCGATCGCTTCCGCATGAGCGGTGGCCGGTATGACGAAGTACGTACGGGCCGTCCCTCTGCGGTACCACAGGACGTACGGCTCAGCGTCCAACCGAAGTTCGTATGTGAGCCGCTCGGCCCATCCGCGCATCTGAATCGGGTGGGTGGCAGTGCGCCCGAGATGGTGATACACGACCACCGTGTGCCCACTTCGCGCGAACGCCTCCACTTCGTGCAAGTAGGCGTGCTCGGTCGAACTAGTCCCTGCTGACGGCGGGGCGAGTCCTTTGTCGGGATCGAGAAAGACGATGTCCCGACCCCGCACGGCCCTTACGGCCTCCTGAAGCCACCTCTCACGTGACCACGGGTCTTGAGGGACCGGTCCGTCGAAGAAGACCGCGCTGTCGCCCAATATCCCGCTGGCCTCGACCGCGCCCAGACTGCGGTCTCCCCCATCGAGCAGTTGCCCTAGAGCGTCGTACAGCGCCGGGTCGCAGCTCTTGAACCGGTCCGGCTGGCTCAGATAACTCAGCTTCTGTCCGTCTGCTGCATATCCGACGGCGCCTGAAGGCAGGTACCACACCACTCCAAGGGTGAGGCGCGGTCCTGACGCCGGCCATTCGCCGGTCAAGGCACGCAGCAGGCCGTACTTCCCGAAGTCGCCGACATCGCCCACGAAATGGTGCTGCACAGACTCACCTTCCACTCAGGTCAGCAGGACACAGTAGGCGTCACGCATCAAGGACGCGAGCCGTCCCGACGCCGGGGGCCCACCTGCCGACCGGCTGATTGATCAAGGACTGTTGCGGCGGCAAGGCCCCTCGAATCGGGACGAAGACCCGAATCGACTGCCTACGAGCCCACTACGGACGGTATGGCTGCAGGCATGCACCCCGTCTGTCACACCCAGTCCCTACTATGCATGTCATGGATGTGGCTTACGACTCCCACAAGTTCGCCGAGATGATTCTTCATGTCTCGGAACGGCTCCAGGATGATCGCGCGGGCGGCGCCACGAAGCTGAACAAGGTGCTGTTCTTCGCCGAGTTCACCCACTTGCGGCGCCACCATCGGGTCATCTCAGGGTGTGAGTTCCAGAAGCTGCCCCACGGCCCGGCGCCCCGTCAGCTGCTGCCGGTCCGCAAGAAACTGATCGCTTCCGGAGCGGCCCAACTAGTGGAGGAGGACTTCCTCGGCCGGCCCCAGCAACGGCTGATCCCTTCGCGCCCCGCGAACCTCGATGTGCTCGACCCTGACGAGCTGCAGACCATCGAGGACGTGCTCGACCAGTTGGCCGACATGACCGGTGCGCAGGTCAGCGAGCTGTCCCACCAGGAGCCCGGCTGGCGGCTCACCGAGGTAGGCGAGACCATCCCGTTCTCGACAGCGTTCCTCGACTTCCCGCAAGTTCAGACTCCGACCAGCAAGCGGCTGTCCGAGTCGGCTGCGGAGCGGTACGACCTCGCGACCGCGTAGTGGCGTACCACATCCGGGTCAGCGAATTCGCTGCCAGGAAGATTGCGGACAACTACGGCCCTGAGCGCAGCCCGACGGACACCCGTCGGAGCGGGACTCAGTCGGGGCCACTCGGGCAGAGCAGTGTGTGATGTTATGATATGGCATCATGCGCATACAGATTGATTTTGAGTCTGAACAGCATGTGCTCGTCAAGCGCAAGGCCGCTGATTTGGGCATCAGCGTGGCCGAGTACATCTGTCGCCTCGTCGAGCGCGACCTCGCTCAAACGGGCCCCGGCGCCGACATCTCTGCCATCTTCGGCATCGGAGACTCCGGCGGCGGCGATATCGCCGTCGATCGCATGGGGGTCACGGCCGAGGCGATAGCCGCTCGAGCCACGCGGCGGTGAGCGTCTTCGTCGACACGTCTGCGTGGTACGCGGCAGCCGACCTCGGCGACGCCCATCACCGTCGAGCCGTCCAGCAGCGCTCGTGGAGCATGTCGGCCATTGAGGTGATCTCGGTTGCCATGGTCAGGCGTTGGCGCCATGGGGCGGGGATGGACTCGACTCCGTAGTGGGCGCAGGCGATCTGGCCGAAGATCGCGCCGGTGGTGTCGGCGTCGTCACCGAGATTGACCACCTTGAGGGCGCCCTCCCTGAAGTCCTCGGTGTGGAAGAAGGCCCACAGCACCGCCTCCAGGGTGTCCACCACGTAGCCGGCCCCTCGGATCTCGGGGGGCTGCTTGTGCTTGAACGACCCCTCCGCGATCGTGGCGATCTTCGGAGCGAGCGGGGCCTCGTCCCACAGTCCCGCGACCGGGCTGTAATGCTCGGACAGCAGCGTCTCCTTGTCGACGCCTCGCAGCGCGCCCACCAGGAGGCCCGCGAAGTAGCGGCAGGCGTCGACCGCTTCGACGGCTCCGTGGGTGGTGCGGGAGCTGTCGGCGCTGCGATCGATCGCTGACCGGGCGTCGTCGGCGAAGAACATCGGCACCGGCGCCAGGCGCATCAGCGAGCCGTTGCCCGCCGACCTCGGGTCCGTCGGCCCGCAGTACGGCTCGCGGGTCCGCTCGAAGCGCCCCAGGGCCCGGCTCGTGGTGCCGCCGATGTCGAAGCACTCCCCCGTCGACGACAGGTACCCCTGCCTGAACCACCGCACATAGCGCCTCATCTGGTCCCCAGGGTCGAACCCGCCCGACTCCAGCAGGCTGGTGGCCAGACACAGCGCCATCGACGTGTCGTCGGTCCACTGGCCCGCCCGCAACCCGAACGGCCCCCCGCCGACCATGTCGTCGATCGGGTCGAACGAACCCGGCGCGCTGAACTCCAGCGTCGTACCCAGCGCGTCGCCCGCCGCCAACCCCACCAGACAGCCCCGGAAGCGGTCCCTGGTGCTCACCTCGCCCACCGGCGTCCCTGCGGTCCTGCGACGCCGGCTAGTCCCGGCGGGGCTCGGCCCACCCCCGCACGAAACGCCCGCTGGGTGCGGGTCTGGAGAGACCTCACGGCATCACCCTCATGTGCGGCGCGCCCGCGGTGGCCCGCACGAACGCCCGCTGAGTGGGCGTCTGGGGCGACTCGGTGTGGCGCCGGCCCTTCTCCACGTGCTGCCACCACTCGGCGATCTGATCGAGGGCCCCCGGCCGGTGAGCCCGTGGCGGACCAGCCAGCCATCTCATCGTCACGGACGGGGGGCTTCGGCGGAGCGGCGGATGTCGGTGAGGAACGCCTCGACTTCGGCCAGGTCGATGGTGCGGCGCAGCGGCGGGAGGCCTCGGAGGAGGTCCTGGCGGTACCGAGCAGTCGCCAGCCGCGAGTCGAGCACTGCCACGACGCCCCGGTCCTGAGCGGAGCGGATGAGCCTCCCCGCGCCCTGGGCCAGCAGCGTCGCCGCGCGAGGAACGTCGATCTCGCGGAACGCCTGCGGCCCGAGCCGCTTGCGCCGGGCGACCATCAGCGGCTCGTCGGGCCGCGGGAAGGGGATGCGGTCCACGACCACCAGCGACAGCGACCGGCCAGGCACGTCGACACCCTGCCACATGGTCATCGTGGCGAACAGGCAGCTCTCCTCCTCCGCGGCGAACCGGCCGATCAACTCGCGATTGGGCAGGTCCCCCTGGCAGTAGATCCGCAGCCCCGTCGTCTCCCGCGCAGCCTCGGCGGCGCCCCTCATGGCCCCATAGCTGGTGAACAGCGCCAGAGTGCGCCCTCCGGCTGCGACAGCCAACCGGGCGATCTCCTGCTGCACGGCCTGCGCCCATCCAGGATCCCTGGGGCCGGGCAGATGCTTCGCGCAATAGAGCAGGCCGTGGCTGCGGTAGTCGAAGGGACTGCCCACATCGAGGCTGTCGTGGCCGTCGTCGGGCAGCCCGAGCCTGCCGGCCAAGTTGATGGGGACGGTCGCGCTGGTAAGGACCGCAGGAGTGCGCGCCCACAGCCGCTCCTCCAGCATCGGGCCGACATCGACGGGGGCGGTCCGCCAGGCCGGATTCCTCCCGGAGCCCTCCACCCAGACAGCGTCCTCGTTGTCCGGGTCAGACGCTCGGGCGAGATCCTCGGCGAGGGTGTCGAGGAGCCGTCGGGCCATTCTCCGCCGTGTCTCGTCGCCTTGCGCCTCGCGGACCTCGGCACCGGCCGCGTCGAGCCGTCCCCGGCACAGGGCAGCCGTCTCGATCAAGTCGTCGGGAAGCGACGTCAGGAGCCTGTCGCGGTGGGGGTCGAGCGCGTCCCGCAGAATGTCGCCGGCCTCCGCCACGCGGTCGGCCGCCGCCGAGCCCGCCACCACGGCCCTCACCGCCCGGGCCGCGTACCTGAACCGGCCTCCGGTGATCGACACCCCAGCGGCTGCGGCTGAGATGTCCTCGAGGGTGTGGGCCTCGTCGAGCACCACAGCATCGTGGGCCGGCAGAATCTCCGCCTCGGTGAACACATCCAAGCAGTAGAGGTGGTGGTTCACCACCAGCACATCCGCCTCAGCAGCCCTGTCGCGGGCATGCTCGGCGAAGCACTCCGGCCCCGACGGGCAGTTCGCCGCGCCCGGGCACTCCCGCCCCGACACGCTCACCGCCTCCCAGGCCCGCACCGACGGCTCGAAGTCGAGTCCGGCCCGGTCGCCGTCGTCGGTCACCTCGGCCCAGGCAGCCAACAGCCTGATCTCCTCGCGGACGCGCCCGGCCTCGGCGGCGGAGTCCGCCGCGATCAACTGTTGCTGCTCGCGGCCGGCAACCGCGGCCAGGTCGGCGAGCTTCTTGCGGCAGATGTAGTTCGACCTGCCCTTCAGCACGCCGAACTCGAGCGGCATGCCCAGCGCCTGGGCAAGGAGGGGAAGATCCTTGTCCACGAGCTGGTCCTGGAGGGCCTTGGTGGCGGTGGCCACGACAGCCTTCTTCCCGCTGGCTGCCAGCGGCGCGAGGTAGGCCATCGACTTGCCGGTGCCGGTGCCGGCCGCCACCACCAGATGCCGGTCCTGGTCCAGGGCGGACGCGACCGCCTCGCACATCTCCAATTGGCCGGGCCGGCTCTCGCCGCCACCCGGCATCGCCGAGACGACCCCATGAAGCGCTTCGACGGCTTCCAGCGGTGCGCCCACGGCCACCGACGGTACCCGCACACAGACCCAGGTCGGCCCGAGCGACCCCAGACACCATTGTGGGCCCGTCGCCGCAGGCCCAGCCCACGGCATCTGCAACCCACACCACCTGCGGGCCCCGTCGCCGCAGGCCCAGCCCACGGCTTCTGCCACCGACACCATTTGTGGGCCCGCCGCCGCAGGCCCAGCCCACGGCTTCTGCCACCCACACCAACGGCTCATGCGCAACGGCACAGCCCTTGGCAAGAAGGGCCCCGGCGGCTAGTGCTCTGTCAACTAACGTTCGTCGGGGTCGCGTCCACCACTTGAGGGTTTGTGGGTGGTGGGATTGGGGTATGTCCAAACCATTGCGGGTTCGTCGTTTGACGGATCGGGAGGGCCGTGAGCT
>Ga0209544_1000983_pt1 | contig 34322 bp, 29 predicted proteins | sample MesohylPK_FD_187297 | JGI IMG/M metagenome (GOLD analysis project Ga0209544, IMG submission 187297) | Host-associated microbial community of the marine sponge Aplysina aerophoba from Gulf of Piran - sponge mesohyl, lysed by proteinase K... | ecosystem: Host-associated > Porifera > Sponge >... | reverse complement strand
GAACGCCTCGCTGAGGTGGGCGATCTTCATGACGCCGGTGATGCCCAGGTCGTACTCGGGGTCGGCATGGATCATGTCGCAGCCGCCGGCCATCAGGAACGCCGCCTTCTGCTCCAGGGTGCGGACGTGCTCGGTGATCAGCAGCGGTGTTGACAGCCGCTCACGCAGGCGGCGGTGCGCCTCGGCGGAGATGCCAGCGTCCCGATACGGGTCCTCGTACCAGAAGCAGCCGATCTCGTCACAGGTGCGGCCGACTGCCAGGGCGTCGTTCCAGGTGCGGAGTTGGCAGGCTGGGTCCAGCATGATACGAAAGCCGTCGCCCACCCGCGCGCGGACCGCGCGCAGGTTTTCGATCTCGCGCATCACGTTGCCATCGTTCCAGCCGTGGATCTTGAAACCCGCGAAGCCGGCAGCCTGGCATTCGGCGGCGAAGTCCGCGAACGCCTGCGGGGTGTTCAGTCCGCCGGGCCCCAGTTGGCCGTGGTAGGTGCTGGCGTAGGTCGGCAGCCGCTCGCGGAAGCCGCCCAGGAGCCGCGACACCGAGGTGCCCAGCCGCTTGCCAGCCAGATCCCAGAGGGCGATGTCCAGCGCGCCGTGCCCCATGTGGTCGTAGGCGCGCAGCTCCCGCTTTAGGTCGTCGTAGATCTGCTCACGCCGGTCCGGGTCGCGTCCGAGCAGAAGTGGCGCCAGCATCACCGCCTGCGCCAGGGACGCCGGCGTGCCCACCCAGTGGGTGACATACTCGCCGCAGGCGCTGTCGTCGCTGCAGATGCGCACCGCGAAGCGTCGCGCGGTCAGGGTGGCGCCCTTGACGTAGGCCATGTTGCCGATGCCAGCGGCGGCCTGCTCCAGCCCGATGTCGGGAACGTCGAAGGAGAACTCGCGAATCTGAACGCGGTCGATCCGGCTCATCGGCACCTCCGGGGAACCTGAGGATCGGTCCTGATCATACCGAGTCGAGCCGTCAGAGGCCACGCGAATCGTCGAGGGGCTTGCCGAAGACCTAGCTGTTGCGCGGCGGGCAAACTCCCGTTGATCGTGTGTAATGGCTGCTGTGAGTGGTCAAGGGTGCGGCCAGCACCGGGAGAGGAAACCATGCACGCAGGCTGCTGACGCCATCGTCTGCAACCCCTGCTCAGCACCTAAGTGGGCAGGGTCTCTGCAAGACGCCCCCGATCGGGACGGTCCGTTCCTCGGATCGGGTGTCCTCGAATATGTCCCGCACGATCTCGCTAAAGCGATTGCCAGATGGCGGCCAGATCACGGGCGGGCCTCAAGGTTCGAGCGTCACCTTAACCGAGGTGAGGCCCGAGGCGACCAAGTCGATCCCCTGCTCAAAGTCCTCGAGCGGCAGTCGGTGGGTGACGATCTCGTCCATCGGCAACAGCCCTTGCTCGAGCATGCGGATGGCGGTCGGATAGCAGTAGGGCCCCAAGTGGGAGCCGTGGATAGTCAGTTCTTTGGTGTCGCCGATGATGGTCCAGTCTACGGTGACCGGTTCGCGCATCACGCTGAACTCGACGAAGGTGCCGAGCTTGCGGATCATGCGCAGTCCCTGCTCTACTGCGGCCGGGTGGCCGGTCGCCTCGATATAGGTGTCACAGCCGTAGCCATCGGTGAGATTCAAGATCTGCTCGACCGCGTCGACCCTGTCGGGGTTGATACCCAGGTCAGCCCCGCAGCGCTGGGCCACCTCGAGGCGGTCGTCGCTCAGATCGAGCGCGATGAGCCGCTCTGGACTCTTCATCCGCGCAGCTGCTACCATGCCTAGGCCGAGCGGGCCGCAGCCAGCGATCACCACGGTATCACCAAAACGGATCTCGCCTCGCTCGACGGCGTGGATCGAACAGGACAGCGGTTCGATGAACACCGCGTGGTGCAGCGGAAGGCCTTTGGGAACCTTGTAGTTTAGTGCGTTGGCGGGGAACACCATATACTCTGCCCAGGAGCCGAAGCTCGCCTGGCGAAAGCCGTATATGTCGTGCACCTGGCACATCCAGTACTGCCCGCGGCGGCAGTAGCGGCAGTCCCAGCAGGGGGTGATCTGCTCGCTAACAGCATGGTCGCCGAGCTCTAGGCCGTACCTCTCATCGGCGCCGTCGCCGAGGGCGACCACCTCACCGACAAACTCGTGACCGGGGATGACGGGCGGCTGGCAGTATCCCTTCCGGTGCTCATCTCCCCAGAAGAGTGGGGCGCCACTATAGCACTTTATGTCGCTGGCGCAGATCCCGGTGCTGCCGATGCGGACGACTACCTCACCAGGCCCTGGTCGCGGTACCGGACGCTCCTCGAGTCGGTAGTCCTCAGGGCCGTGGCAGATTACCGCCTTCATGCTCGCGGGGAGTTCGGCACTAGCGTCCATATTCATCCCTTCCGTACCCGGTTACAGTGCGGCCTCGAGGATGCCCACCAAGGTGTCGTGGGAGAGTTCCACCGGGTTTCCTCTCATGCTGCTTGAGCGGGCGCTCTGTTTGGCGAGCTCCGGGAGGTTGTCCGGCCGAATGCCGTGGGCCGACAAGGGGGGGATGCCCAGATCTCGAGCTAGGTCGGCCAGCCAGGTCACCCCGTCTGCCGCGACCGCTACCGGACTTCCGGTTAAGAGTTGTGCCGCCTCGTTGTAGCGCTCCAGCGCAGGGTGGTGCGGGTCGAGGGTGTGGAGCGCGGCCACGTTCGCCGCAGTTGTGGGTGGCACCAGCGCCGCGCAGATCGCCCCATGCGGAGCGCCGGAGCGCCCGCCGATCGGCCCGGCGAAGCCGTGTACGGCGCCCAGCTTCGCATTGGCCAGTGCCAGCCCGCCGAGCAGGCTCGCCAGTGCCATCGCCTCACGGGCCTCGAGATCGTTCCCATCGGCGTATACCCGTCGCAGCGCCCACGAGACACCCCTTAGTCCCGCTCGGCAGAAGGCGTCTGTCAAGGGGTTGGCCTGATGCGAGACGAACGGCTCGAGTAGCTGCGTGAGGGTGTCCATGCCGGTAGCGGCGGTGATGTCTGGCGGCACCGAAACGGTCAGTTCGGGGTCCACCACGGCGGCCTGGGGTAGCATCGCGTCGCTGCGTAAACTCACCTTGACCCGGTGGGTCGCAGAGGCGAGCACCGCGTTTTTTGTCACCTCCGCACCGGTCCCAGCGGTCGTCGGAAGTGCGAGGAAGGGCAGGGGAGGGGCGGTCAGGGCACGTCCCTCTCCGATCACCTCGAGGTAGCTCAAGGCCGCCCCCTCATTAGACGCCAAGGCCGCAATAGCTTTGCCCGTATCGATTGCGCTGCCACCGCCGATGGCGATGACCACCTCGCTGCTGGCGGCGCGCAGTTGCGCCACCCCAGCCTCGACCCGTTCGATGGACGGCTCGCCCACGGCCCGGAAACTCTCGACCTTGAGGCCCTCGCGAGCCAGATCGTCAGGCAGGAATTGCACCCGCGCGGCCGCCGAGCCCGTCACCACGAAAGCCCGGCGGCCGTGGCCTGCTGCCAGCTTGGCGACCTTGCGGGCACTACCCGGCCCGAAGACAACCCTGGTAGCGGTAGCAAAGCTGAAGGTCATAGGCCCCTCCCCGATGTGCCTTTAGGAACTATCATGCCATTCTATGGTGGCCTGAATTGCGGCACCCCAACCGCTCTATATCGGCCCTGTGAGGAGGATCCATGCCACAATCCGAAGCGTTTGAGGGGGTTATCGGTCGCACCTTTCGCGAGTCCACTCCCTGGTGGCCCGCTCCCCGTAGTGACGCGGCAGGCAGACCTGACGTGGTGCTCATCGTGCTCGACGATGTCGGCTTCGGCAGTCTCGGCTGCTACGGCTCTGACATCGATACGGCCCACATGGACGCTATCGCCGGACGGGGCCTCCGCTACAACAACTTCAATGTGACCCCCCTGTGCTCCGCGACGCGGGCGGCGCTGCTGACCGGGCGCAACCATCACAGTGTCGGCATGGCCTACCTGTCGAACGTCGACACGGGCTACCCTGGCTACCGCGGCCGGATCACAGACAGGGCGGCCACCGCCGCAGAGGTCCTCCGCGAACGGGGCTTCGCCACGATGTGCGTTGGCAAGTGGCACCTCGCTCCGCTCGAGCAGACCACCGCCGCCGGCCCCTACGACCAGTGGCCGCTCGGCCGCGGTTTCGACCGCTATTACGGCTTCCTCGACGCCCTCGTCGATCAGTACTACCCCGACCTCGTCTACGACAACCACCGGGTCGACCCGCCCGGTAGGCCTGAGGAGGGTTATCACCTCTCCGAGGACTTGGTCGACCACGCCATCGGATTTGTCCGCGACCACGTCTCGGTTGCGCCGGAGCGGCCCTACTTCCTCTACCTCGCCTTCGGAGCTGCCCACACCCCCCACCAGGCCCCCGAGACCTACCTGGAGAAGTACCGTGGCCGCTACGACTGCGGTTGGGATGTGGCCCGGGAGGAGCGATTCTCCCGCCAGAAGAGGCTCGGCGTCATCCCAGAGGATGCGCAGTTGGCACCCCGGAACCCCGGCGTGGAGCCGTGGGAGAGCTTGAACCCGGACCAGCGGCGGCTCTACGCCCGTATGCAGGAGGCCTACGCTGCCTTCCTGGATCACACTGATGACCAGATTGGATGGCTCATGGGGTTCTTGGAGGGGCTAGGCCGGCTCGACGATACCGTTGTAGTGCTCCTTTCAGACAACGGTGCCAGCCAGGAGGGTGGGCCACACGGCGGCTGCGACATCGTCACCTACGAGGAGAGCGGGTTCTGTACGGTCGAGTTCAACCTCGAGCGCTTCGACACCATCGGCGGCCCCGACTCCCAAGTGAATTTTCCCTGGGGCTGGGCCCAAGTCGAGAACACCCCACTCAAGCGCTGGAAGCAGAACACCCACGCGGGCGGGGTGCGGACCCCCCTGGTCGTCTCCTGGCCCAGTGGGATTGGGGAGGCGGGTGCCGTGCGGTCGCAGTTCCACCACGCTGTGGACGTGGTCCCAACCCTCTTCGACCTCCTGGATGTCACCCCCCCAGACGAGATCCGGGGGATCCCACAGATGCCTTACCATGGGGTCAGTATGCGCTACAGCTTCAGCGCGCCTGACGCCCCCTCGACCCGCTCCACCCAGTACTTCGAGATGATCGGCCACCGGGCGATCTACCATGACGGCTGGAAGGCCCTCACGCTCCACACCAAGGGCGGCCCCTTCGACGACGACCCCTGGGAGCTCTACCACGTCGTGGAGGACTTCTCGGAGTGTAGAGATCTTGCCGTCGAGGTCCCCGAGAAGCTCGTCGAGTTGGCCGAACTGTGGGAACGGGAGGCCCGCCGCTACGGTGTATTCCCTCTCGATGACCGCTACCTGTCGGTCCGCTCCTCGACCTACCAGCTGCCAGGGTCACCACGGCGCAGAACGCGCTTCCGCTACCTGCCCGGTATGGAGCGGATCCCGGCCGGCGCCACCCCGCTCATCTTCGACCGCTCCTACCGGATCGAGGCTCGAGTTGCCCCCCTCGAGGGCACAGAGCAGGGTGTCCTCGTCGCCGTTGGTGACGTGAGTGGCGGCTACGTCCTCTACCTGCGGGACGGCCACCTAGTCCACGAGTACAACTACCTAGGTCGCCGCCAGCGTCTCACCTCGAGCGCCTCGGTCGCATCAGGCACTCGCCTCTTGGCTTTCGAGTTTGATCGTACCGATAAGTACTGCGGGACCGGCCGACTGCGAGTCGATGGGGAGGTCATGGCGGAGGCCACTATGGTGGATATGGCGCGGAACATGATCTCCTGGGGCGGTCTCTCCATTGGTGTCGATGCCCTCTCGCCTGTGAGCTCCCTCTACCCGAAGGGGTTCCCCTTCAGCGGTGGGATTGAGAGCGTCGTCTTCACTCTGGGTGAGGAACAGGAGATCCGGTCGCACGATGTGCTCGACTGAGAATTGCCCCAGACGTCCCGGGGATGTGAAAGTAGAGTGGTTGAAATCGGTGCTACTGTTTTGAACCTCCTGCTCAATCACCGGTGGGATAGTCCGTATTTCACCGGCTTAAGTGCACAGCAGCATCGAACATGATCGGACCCTCCCATCTATGGATCTCTCCCACGGGAGTGTTGGCGCGGGATGCGTCGACGCCGGTCGTCGCGACCTGCAGCGGCAGGCCTTGAGCGCCGGATACGTCGAGGCCGACGACCAAGAAGGTAGCGAGAAGCAGGGGTTTGACAACTTACGTCGTTTGCTACCTTGATTCGAGGGTAAGGGAAGGGGGAAGGTGGGTTTACTATGACACACCATCCCCGTTACCAGCATACGCTAGAAGACCTGTTCCAGACGGACTCTTCGGGTCGGATAGCGCTCGGCCAGCTCCCGGACCTTCATGATCTTGTCACCAACGATGATCTTGGCGTTGGTGCGGTAACGCATCAGCAAAGGGACCCCCAAGAGCTTCAGGCTTGGTAACGACAGCTTGGTGGCGAACTGCGCAGCGGCTAGCAGACCCGAGAATTCGTACCCTGCCATGATTGAGTCCCCAACGAGGTTAGAGAGCGCCTCGCTGGGGATGAGCTTCGGGTACTCTCGGGTGGCCATTCGGCTGTCTGGGAACGGATCGCAACGGATCCAGCGAATCCGTCCTCGGAGATAAGGATCCTGACCAGGACTCACGAGGGCGCTGCTGGTGAAGGTGTGGCCCCAGCAGACGCCTCGGGTTGATGACGAGTAGTGGCGACCGGTCCCTTCAATTCTCTCCCCTTCATGTTTGATGGTGATCAGGTCAGCTGCAAGAAAACCTCTGCTCGGGGCGGACCCGAAGAGTCCGATCTGGGGTAGGCATCTTCCCCTGGATATACGAGGGCGCTTGAAAGGTAGGTGTGGTCCCAGATGACTCCGTTCTCGCTACTGCTGTAGATTCGACCAACACCTTCGATGTGGCTGCCTTGATGCTGGATCGGGTGCGGGTCCACGGCGAGGACTCCGCCTGGCAGGGCTCTCTGGAGACGTTGCCGCAGGGAAGTCTGGTATGGCGTGGTGTCGCGTGCCAGGAGGGCACCGCTGTGGCGAATGCTGAAAGGTAGCAGCTTTTGCTGTTTCATTTCAGACCCGTAGAGTCGGACCTTCAGGGTCTTGTGCTGGAGGTCGAGAAGGCCAGTGAGGTAGGCGCTCTCGAGGTGGCATATGCTGGACTCTGCAGGTCTATACACACCCTGTTAGGATGCGTACTGACCGGGTTGTTTGTCATCCTGGTTGGTGCGCGTCCTTTGCTGGACGCTGTTCCTCGAAATAGGTCAAGCTCTTGAGGAGTCATAGCGCCCAGGGTAGCCGCGCGGTGCCTACGACCACCGTCAAGGCATTTGCCGCAACGCCTCTGTACCCGCTGTCGGGTATAGAGTTGAGGGGATTGTTCCTGGAGAGCCCCGGCATACGGAGTCGCGACGTCACGAGATACGAGAAATGTGCTATAATTTACCAGAGCAAAAAAAGGGGGGGTTGTCGTTTTTAACGTGATTACCCTTATCAAGCTGTATCTCTATTAATGAAGTTGTCCCCATCTGGAAAGCGGTCTCTCGATCATTACTTCACTTCCCCTGGTATTGAGATACAACATTGGTGAAGCCTATGCGAGAACCGCCCCTTCACTATTCATCATGTCATCATGACCCCCCTACCGGCACCGATTCCAAAACCAGGGGTTTCTGCATAATCTCACGCGAAAGGGGGGATAGCGGGTCGTTCGCCAGTCTCTGAAGTGCGAGTGTGTTCTGTGCAGGGAGGTTTCCGTGAGTAAGTTTGTGGTGCAGTCTTTCATCGCGGCTGCGTTGTTGTTCTTGACGACGGCGGCAGCGCAAGAGGTAACGTTGCGCTTCGTTTTTATGGCCGGTGTCTATGGGGATGCTTTCGAAGTGCTGATCGAGGATTTCGAAGCGGCCAATCCCGACATCGGAATCGAGCTACAGGGCATTCCCTACAACCAGTTCATGCAGACCATGACGACCCGGATCCTCGGGGGCGATGCTCCGGATGTCGCTTACGTGCTGGACCGCTGGGCCAACGCGTTCGCTGGCCAGGGCGTCCTGGTGCCTTTGGACGACCGCGTCCCGGACGACTACGTCTCCCAATTGCTCGACTTTCATTGGGGGGAGTTCGAGTACCAAGGTGCTCACATCGGCGTCCCTCTCACCTTTAACATTCAGTCCCTGGTCGTCAACAAGACGGCCTTGGATGCAGCCGGCATCGATATTCCTCAGACGTTTGAAGACGCCTGGACCTGGGATGAGCTCATCGAGGTCGGGCGTCAACTTAAAGAAGCAGGTGTGGTTCGCTTCCCCTTTAGCCACTGGCCCAACTCCACGCCCTCGCGCCTCTCCCAATACCTTGTCGCCGAGGGTGGCAGCATCCTGACCCCGGACCTGTCGGCACCCAACCTCGACAACGATGTCACCCGCGAGATGCTGGCCGAGATCCAGACGACCTTCGATGACGAGTTGGTGCCGCCCGACAACTGGGCCACTCCAGGAGAGATCTGGCCGCTGTTCCTGTCGGGCCAGGTCGGCATCCAGGTGGCTGGAGGAAACTTCTCCAAAGCCAGCATCGACCAAGCCATGGTCGATTTTGAATGGACCTATTCGATCATGCCAACCACGCTGGGGACGGCCAATCCCCTGATCATGTTCGAGCAGAGCGAGCATCCCGAAGAGGCTTGGCGCTTCATCGAATTCCTGATGCAGCCCGAAAGCGTCCTCAAGTTGGCCGAAATCAGCTCGAACCTACCAGCCCGACAAGACCTCGGTGTCGACGCGCTCGCCGCGGCCTTTGGCGACGACGCCGCGAAGATGCAGCTGCTGATGACCGAACAGACCAGGGGCATTACCCCCACCATCCTCAACGAGATGTCGAGCCCAGCCTGGTCGGAGATCGACCTGTTCCTGCGGGGCAAGCTCGAGGAACTCTCGCTGGGGGTCATCACGCCCGACCAGTTCATCGAGGAGTCCGGCCCCGAGATCGAGCGGATTCTGGCGACCTACAACTAGCTGACCGACAGTGCGCAGGGGCGCCGCCTAGCGGGGCGCCCCTGCAAAGCAACCTTCAGAGATGGACAGGAACAGACCGGGGTCGTTGGTGGCGAGCCTGCAGCGTATGGCGACGCCGCTTCTGTTTGTTGCTCCGATCCTGATCCTGGCAACCACCTTCTATTTCGTCCCGGTTTTCAAGGCCTTTATGCTCAGTCTCCAGAAGTGGCTGATTATCACCGGACAGGAACCCGAGTTCGTGGGGCTGGCGAACTACCGTGAACTCTTCGGCGAGCGCCGCTTCAAGACCGCCTTTTGGAACACAGTCTACTACGCCGTGGGTACGGTGCCGGTCGGGGTGGCCATCTCGCTAGGCCTGGCCTTGCTGCTCGACGCCCCGATTCGGTTCAAGGCCGGATTCCGCGCCATTTTCTTCATCCCCGTGATCATTCCCCGGGTGGTGGTGGCGATGATCTGGGGATTCATGTTCGGGGCTTACGGCGGGGCCGTCAATCAGATCCTGCAAGCCTTTGGCGCGGAACCGGTTCGCTGGTTGGCCAATCCCGATACCGCCATGAACGCCATCATTGTGACCAGTCTGTGGGGCGGGGTGGGCTTCAACATGGTCATCTTCCTGGCGGGACTGCAAAGCATCCCCAATGAGTACCACGAAGCTGCTCGAGTCGAGGGGGCCAACGTGTGGCAGCAATTCGTTCACATCACCTTCCCGCTGCTACGTCCCACCCTGCTCTTTGCCGTCGTGATCGCAACCATCGCCTCGTTTCAAGTGTTTACCCAGGTCTTCGTGATGACCGAAGGCGGTCCAGCTTTCAGCACCACGACGCTCGTGTATTACATTTACGTAAGCGCCTTCGAGCACTTCCGCATGGGCTACGCCGCGGCGGTAGCCGTGGTCCTGTTCCTCGGGCTGTTGCTGCTCTCGCTGATTCAGCTGCGGCTGTTGCGCAGCGACTATTATTGAGGTTGGACCTGATGGCACGGAGTGAACCGATCAGGCTGGGGAGCAACCTCGTGATGACCCTGGTCTACACCTTCCTCATCGTGTCGAGTCTGGTCATGGCCTTTCCCATCGTGTGGATGGTCGTCACCGCTCTGAAGACGCCTGGCGAGATCATCTTGGTGCCGCCGGTGCTGCTCCCGGCCGAACCCCAATGGCACAATTTCCCCGACGCCTGGGGCTCGGGCCCGTTCAACCGCTTCTTCCTGAACAGCTTTCTCGTTTCCGCCGTCACCACCCTGATCGTGCTCGCGGTGTCGACGCTGGCGGGTTACGCCTTCGCCAAGCTGCGCTTCTTCGGTGCCGCCATCCTGTTCGTCGTCGTCATTTCGACCATGATGATCCCCGAACAGATCACCCTGATCCCCGTGTTCCTGTTTCTCCGTGATATCGACTTGATCAATACCCGGCTCGGAGTGATCTTGCCGCTGACCGCGTCAGGGTTCGGCACCTTCCTGATGCGACAGTACATCACCTCGATCCCCTCGAGCCTGCTGGACGCAGCCCGGATCGATGGATGTAGCGAGTTCGGCATCTACTGGCGCATCGTCCTACCGCTGACCAGACCCGCCCTCGCTGCCCTCACCATCTTCAGCTTCATGGGATCCTGGGACGCCTTCCTGTGGCCGCTCGTCATCCTGAGTTCGGAGGGGAAGTTCACGCTGCCGCTCGGCCTCGCCCGCTTCAACGAGGAATACTATTCCGAGCCGCACTTCACCATGGCGGTGGCGTTTATCAGCATCCTGCCCGTGCTGCTCGTCTTCTTGATAAGCCAGCGAGCCTTTATCAAGGGCATTGCGCTCACCGGCATGAAGGAGTAGGCGACCCTCAAGCCGGGCTGGGGAGAAAGTCCTTGGCGCGGCTTACACTGCGCTCGAGCGCTCCCAACTTGTCGGGCTCTTCGAGTTCCAGACAGATCGCTCGATCGTATCCCGACGCCGCCACGATCTGGAAGAAGGGCGCAAAATCGATGATGCCGGTGCCGACTTCGCAGTGGTCACGCCAGTCGCTGGCGCGCACGTCGTGCAGGTGGATGTGAACGATCTTGTCTGCCAGCCGGACCGTCAGGTCTTGCAAGATGTCGTTGTAACGTGCCACGCCCTCAGCGGTGCCGATAAGCTCTCGAGGTGCGAAGTGGATGACATGACCGGTGTCGACGGTCGCGCCCACGTTGGGATGGTCGATCTCGCGGATCAGGCGCACGTAATCGTCGGCGTTGTCGGGCAGGTTGAGGTTCTCCACGCCGACCCATACCCCACGGTCCTGCGCATCGTCGCCCAACTGCCGATAGGTGTCGAGCATTTCGTCCCAATACTCCTCCACTGCGAAGCCGCGCTTGATGCTGGTATGGACGGTGACCGTCTGCGCCCCGAGGTAGGCGGCTGCGCGCACACTCTCCTGCATCTGCTTGATCGCCAGCGCCTTCACCTCGGGATTGACGGTAAACAGCGGCACATCGAGAAAGGGCGCGTGAATCGAGCGGTGCCGAAAATCGGCAACGCTGGCTCTGAGCTGCGCCCTCTCGCGATCGCTGAGGCGATCGAACCAGAAGCCTGCCAAGGTCCCCTGGGAGTGCCGTTGCCCGTCGAAACCGAGCAGTTCTAGGCTCCCCACCCCGATGCGACGCCCTGTCTCCACAGCTTCCTGAATCGACATGCCTGCGAGCGAGGCGGTGTTGAAGCCGAGCTGTTGTGTGGTCATTCCCATGGTTCCCTCTCTTCCTCTCTTCAGGCGGTGGTAATCGGACTCGGCACCGCGATGTTCACCCGGCTTGGTTGGTCAGCAGCACCTTCCCCGTCTCGCTGGCGCCGTCTGGATTTCAGTCTACCCTGGGAGTGGAGCACCGTCTCAATCCGGTTTGTAGCAGGCAGGTGGGAGAGAATTACCTGAAGCGCCCTTCGTTTAGTCGCCAGTAGACAGCTGTACCTCTGAGTTCTTCTCGGTCCTTGGCGTAGTCCCAGGGTATCTTTCCATCGGTATCTCGGGCAGCCACATCTGCTCCAGCGTCCAGCAGGGTTGCGATGATGGCGGGGTTGTTGTTGTCCCGAGCCGCATAGTGCAGGGGGGTAGCACCATCCTCGTCCGTACTCCAAACATTCGGTTGCTCCCCCGACTCCGCCCGGGCATTCACCTCCGCCCCAGCGCTCACCAGGGCAGCAATGATGGCAGGGTTGTCGTTGAGCCCGGCTGCAGCGTGCAGGGGGGTGTAGCCATCCTCGCCCCGGGCGGCCACATCTGCTCCAGCGTCCAGCAGGGCTGTAATGATGGCGGGACTGTCGTTGAGCCCGGCCGCAAAGTACAGGGGGGTGCGTCCGTCCTCATCCCGGGCGTTCACCTCTGCTCCAGCGCTCACCAGGGCAGCAATGATGGCAGGGTTGTCGTTGGGCCAAGCGGCGCGGTGTAGGGGGGTGTCACCGTTCTCGTCCCGAGTGTTCACCCTTGCCCCGGCACTCACCAAGGCTGTAATGATGGCGGGGTTGTCGTTGAGCCAAGCGGCACGGTGTAAGGGGGTGTCGCCGTCCTTATCCCAGACATTCACCTCTGCCCCCGCCTCTATCAGGGCCTCGATGATGGCTGGATTGTCGTTGGGCCAGGCCGCAAAATGCAGGGGAGTGAGGCCGTACTCGTTCCGGACATCTACCTCTGCCCCCGCCTCTATCAGGGCCTTAATGACGGCGGGATCACCGTTGGCCGCAGCACCGTGCAGAGGTGTAGAGCCGGCCTCGTCCCGAGTATTCACCTACGCTCCAACAGTAAGGCAGTCAACCACCGGCTCCAGCGTGGCTGATCTAAAGAGATCTAACGTGCTCCACTCTGCAGCAAATGCCTGCGCCGCTAGCGAGAGTACGCCCCAAACCGGTAGGTATCTCATCTTTTGCCTCCGCCTTGCGCTCAAGGTAAGACTCTCCGGGTCCAGTCAAAGGGTAGCACAAGGACGCTATCTACCTGTGACATGGTTGGTGACTACGCGATCACACGAGCAGTAGTCAGGGCGGATCTGGCTGGCGACACTGATAGCGGTGCTAGCCCCCGGCGGGTTGAGTTGCAGGTCTTCACCCACAGACCACCCCGTCTCCGTCGGCATCACCCATGAACCGGTAGACTGGATGATCTCTGGGCATCGGCGCGATGCCGCGCTCCCTCGCCTCTGCTTGCGCCTGTTAGGTGGAGTTTCTTGAATGGTCCCACTCCACCTCGAAATCCCAAACGTCTCGGGGTAGCCTTGGGCTGCTTGAGAGCGAGTTGGGACGAGCCTGGTAGCCGCTCTAAAGGGGTCTGCTGTGCCGGGCGTCGGTGCCGCTGGGGCTGGCTTGACCCCCGGTTACGTTTGGGGTTTACTGCGTGGGCGGTGATGCATGTCTGAGAGCGGAAGGGCTGCGAACGGCGCTATGGTGCTCTTCTGCCGCCTCTACCGGCTGGCCGCAGCGCCCCTACGGCGGGTTGAGTTGGGATTTCGGGTGGTCCTCCACGCGGCCCCCGCCCCTCTGCTGGTGCTCCTGGCGATCGTGTTCATCCACCTGGGGGTGGCGCTCGCCACCACGCTATTTTTCTCCCTTGGGGTGGTGGGATCCGCGTTCGTCCGGATCGCCTTCACGGCGCTGGTGCTGCTCGCCCTGTCACAGCCACGCCCTAGCCGCCTGAGCGGCGGCAGCTTGCTCTGGGTAGTGCTAACGGGGTTCGCTATCGCAGGCCTGAATCTCTTCTTCTATCAGGCGGTAGCGCGGCTGCCGCTCGGGGTGGTGGTCATGATTGAGTTCCTGGGGCCACTAGGTGTTGCGGTGGTCGCATCTCGCCGTGCCCGGGAGTACCTGTGGGTCGTTCTGGCCGTGGGCGGTATCCTGTTGCTGGCCCCGCTGGGGGAGATCCGGCTCGACGGGGTCGGTTTCGCCTTTGCACTGGCAGCAGGGGTCTGCTGGGCCGCCTACATCGTCTTTGGGGGGCGGCTCGGTCGTCAGGTCCCCGGCGGTGAGGGCCTTGCCTTGGCCATGACGGTCGCAGCGCTAGTGCTGCTCCCCTCCGGTCTCGCGAGCGGCGGCCTTGCGCTCCTGCTGCCTAAGTGGCTCGTCATCGGTTTTGCAGTCGCGCTCGTTTCGACCGTGATTCCGTTCTCGCTCGAGTTTGAGGCCATGCGCCGCATGAGCCCTCGTGCCTTCGGGGTGCTGCTGAGCAGCGAGCCGGCGGTCGCGGCGCTGGTCGGTGTGGCGTTCCTGGGGGATCGGCTTAGCCTGCAGCAGTTAGCGGCACTGTTGCTCATCAGTGTTGCAGCGGTGGGATCGACCCTCGCAGAGAGGGGGGAGGAGCGCTCGGCGATCTCGGGGTAGCGCTCAAAGAAGCTCGACTCTCAGAGGGATAGGAGGTAAAAGCAGTGCACACAAGGTTGTTCGTTCTCTTTGCCATCCTCGTTTTCGCTCCGAGCTTCGCTCTCGCTCAGCAATCGTCTTTCGGCCTCGAGCTAGCTCCAGAGAGCCGCTGCAGCGACTACGATCGAGCTCTCTACCCCTATCGGCAGCCGCTCGAGCTCACCGTCGCCTTCGACCACCGTAGCGGCATCTACGACATCTATACCGGTACGGTCTTTACACAGGGCGTAGATCTCACCATCGAGCACATCGTCTCGCTCGCTGAGGCTCACGACAGCGGGCTTTGCGCCGCCAGCCCGGAGACGAGGCAACACTTCGCCTCCGACCCCCTGAACCTCACCCTTACGCCTCGGCGAATCAACAGCGGGAAGTCAGGCCGGGACCTGGCTGAATGGCTACCCAAGTACAACCGCTGCTGGTACGTCGATCGCTCTCTCGAGATCCGCCGCAAGTACGGCCTCACCATCGATGAGCTCGAGCTGCAGCCGCAGATGAGGTTCTCTCGAATTGCTCGAGTCTCGAGCTAACTCTGCCCTTCGATCTGTCCATCTGGGATAGCGATGGGAACGGTCGAATCACCTGCCCTGAGGCTAAGGAGCAGGGTGTTCCGGTAGTGACGTTCGAGGACCCGGCCTACCCGTACATGGATGACAGAGATGGGGATGGAAAGGTATGTGAGTAAGGGATTACGGCATCACCAAGGGTGAGGAGGCGCGAATGCCATCGCGCGGTTCGACTCCGGCTTCCCCTACCAGGAGGTGTAGCCGCCGTCGACCACTAGGTTGGTACCGGTGGCGAACCGGGAAGCATCAGAGGCGAGATACCAGACGGCATGAGCGATGTCCCACGGCTCTCCAACCCGGCCTAAGGGGGTCATCTCAAGCCAAGTCTGTCGCCACTCCTCGTTGCTCATTCCAGAGCGGGTCATCTCAGTTCCGATATAGCCGGGCGATACCGCGTTCACTCGAACGCCCCGACTCGCCCACTCCGCCGCTAGCGACTTTGTGAGCATGATCACCCCGGCCTTGGAAACGTTGTAGTGGGCCTGCGGCTGGGGTTTGTTGACGATCATCCCAGACATACTGGCAATGTTGACGATGGCACCCCGCCTGCGAACCAGCATTCGCCGACCGACCTCGCGACAGCACCAGAAGACGCCGTTCAGGTTGACATCCAGGACGCTCCTCCACTCCTCGTCCGAAGTTTCTGTGGCAGGGGTGTTGATCGCGACCCCGGCGTTGTTGACCAGGATATCTAGTTCCCCGGCCCGCTCGAAGGCGGCGTCGACCATGGAGCGCACGCTGCCAGGGTCGCGCACGTCGAATGGCAGGGCGAAGGCGGTGGAGCCGGCCTCCCGCAGTTCGCGTGCAGCCTCCTCACCGGTCTGGGTATCGATCTCCGCAACGATGATGTTGGCCCCAGCACCTGCCAGGGTCCGGGCTATTTCGCGCCCGATGCCGCGGCCTGCTCCGGTCACGAGGGCGGTGCGGCTGGATAGGTCGAAGGCGTGGGTCATCTCTCCTCTTCACGGGCGGCTCGGTTGCCACCCTACCCCAGGGGAATCTTCTGGTCACCTTTTCCGGATTGGTAGCGCTCTGAAACGACCCCATATGCGCTGCGGAGCCTCTCCACCCGCGCGGCCCAAGCCTCCCGTTGAGTCGCGGTCCCCTCGGCCATAAGGTCGCCGAGGTAGTAGCTCCTCCAGTAGGCATTGTCGGCCGCGTAGTCACCATCCTCGCAGCGGAACACCTCCCGCAGGATCTCTAGGTCGTGGGGGATGCCGAAGACATCCCTCGTATCCTCATAGCGGAACAGGTAGTAGAAGTTGTCGAACCCGCTCCAAGTGATGGCTGAGAGGCACAGTGAGCAAGGCTCGTGGCTCGACACAAACAGGCATTCGGTCGGCGCGGGATGGGACTCCTGAGGCAGGGCCCAGAACCGATTCAGGCAGGAGATCTCACCGTGCCAGAGCGGATTTCTGGTCTCCTCGTTGGTGCCCGCGACCACCAGCCCCAAGTCGGGCTTGCGCAGGACCGCCGCCCCGAACACCTTGTTTCCCTGGCCGACTCCCTCCCTGGTTAGAGGCAGAATGTCGTGCTCGAGCACGGCCAACATTCGGTCGATCAGGCGTGCTGTCATGAGCTGTGTCCCCTTGGGGTTTGGGAGGGGACGCGGCCGGCGTAGGCCGGGGATCGCTCCGAGGTAGAGGGGGTCTTTGGCTGCGGTTCGAACGTCAGGGTTGTTTCTCCTCCTCACCTTCGGGAGCGGGACTGATGAGTATCCGTTCCACGCGCAGGCGGTCCATGTTGATCACCTTAAAACGGTGGCCACCGAACTCGAGGGAGTCCCCGATCTGTGGCAGGCGCCCTAGGCGGGTGGCGATGAACCCCCCGAGCGTCCGATAGCCCTCCGCTGTGAGGCCGGACGAGTCCGGCAGGTCGAGCGACTCGGTGAGGGCCTCAATATCGTAGCGTCCGTCGACGAGCAGACAGCCGTCCTCATAGTGGACCACCTCAGGTTCGTCGGTTGGCTCCTGGTTAGCGACCTCCCCGACGAGTTCCTCGACGATATCGCTCATGGTCACGATACCCTCGACACCTCCGTACTCGTCGAGCACGACTGCGAAGTGGCTGCTGGCCTCTCGGAAGCGCTCGAGAAGGTCAAAAATGGGCAGGGTCTCAGGCACGAACAGCGCCTCCTGGGTGGCGGCTGGTAGGGTAGGGGTGTTGCCGGAGAGCACCTGCGCCAGTAGCTCCCGGCAGTGTACTACTCCAACGACTTCATCTATCCTCCCGTCCGTGACTAGGTAGCGACTGAAGGGACGTTCGGCTATCGTTCGTGCCAGTGCCTCCGGCCTGTCGGCGAGGTCGAGTTGTGCGATCTCGGTCCGCGGGGTCATAACGGCATTGACGCGCCGCTCGCCGAGCCAGAAGGTCTTCTCGATGATCTCCTGCTCCACTGCTTCGATGAGGCCTGCCCGGCGCCCCTGCTCCACCAGCGTAGCGATCTCCTCTTCGCTCACTTGCGGGGTGGTCCGGGGCTGCGCGCGGAGGAGCCAGAGGATCGCCTCGGTCGAGGCCGAGAGAGACGCCACGACGGGGGCGGTCGCAACGGAGAGCCCGTGCATAAGGCCTGCCACCGCTGTGGCAACCACCTCGGGGTTGCCGAGTCCGATGCGTTTGGGTGCCAGCTCACCCACGACCAGTGACAGATAGGTTATGACGGCCACCACGAGGATCAGGGCGAGACCCTCGCTGTAGGGTGCGAGCCGAGGTAACCGTGCAAGCCACTCGCTGACCGGTACAGCGAGGGTGGTGCCACCAAAGGCACCGGCGAACACGCCGATCAGCGTAATTCCCACTTGGACGGTTGAGAGGAAACGGTTAGGGTTCTCGGCCAGTTCGAGCGCTCGCCTGGCACCTGCGCTTCCCGCCTCAGCCGCCTGCCCTAGGCGTACCCGGTTGGCCGATACCACAGCGATCTCAGACATGGCGAGGATGCCGTTGGCGATGATCAGGGCGAGGACAAGTAGGAGGGCCGCCATGCCTGGAAGCGTACCCCGTGAGTGCTGGAGGATCCATACCCCATGTCCTCTCTGGGGATCTGGGTGGCTGCGTGAGCGGCCCCAGGACATGAATCGGTCGAGCAGGTTGGAGCCACCATAGGCCAGAACGCTGTGGGCTGGGGTCCAGGCATAGTTGGGACGGACCGGTGTGGTCGACCACCAGGATGGCCTCAGCCGTCTCCGGGGTCGCCGGTGCCTAGGGCGACCGCCCATAGTGGAGTCCAGAGGCGAGGTAGGAGTGACGATCCATTCTTCCCTGCCCCTCTGCCCCGCCGAGTCCGAGTGCGTCGGCGTACATGGGTAGGGGTGCTGTTACAGCTTAGGAGGACTTGAAGGCGGGTCGAGAGCTGGCGGAAGGCGAACGCTTCACCCCGCTCGACCCGACCCATGAACCATATCTGCCATGGTGAACACCGCTGCGGGGTGCAGTTTCGCCTCGATGTGCTGGCGAGGATCGTTCTCGGGAAAGGGGATGGTGAGTTCGGGACAGACCTCGAGTTCAGCCCTCTCCTCAACCTGTAGGGAGAGGTACTGATGAGAGGTCCAGCCCCCGGGCACCTAGTGGAGCTTGGTCGCAGTCGGGTTCACGATCACCACCTTGGTGTCGGTCTCGACGACGACTCCGATCCTGTACCGATCTCTGCCTAGGATCCCAGGGCCGATGTTCGGGAGTCCCAATAGAACCCCACTGTTCTTGAGCGGGAACGGCCGCACGATCTTCAGTCGATGAGTCGCGTCAAGGGAGGGGTTCGGCCTCTGGTCCCCTGCACGGGGAAGGTACTTCAAAGGCACCTAAGGGCTGATGGGAATCCCTCGAGTGTCCAAGTGGGTCAGGCCTGGAGCGGCCCCCGCGTCGACGAGGCAGGGGGTACCTGCCGCTCCCCAGCCTGTGCGGCGGCGAAGCCCGTCTGCAGCCCCATGAGGTAGCCGAGTTTGAGCATGAACATCACCGTCTCAATGTCACCCTCGTGGAGCCGCTCCTCTACGTACTCACGAGTCCCCTCTGGCAGGTTCACCGCCCCAACCTCACGCTTGTGGAGCCTGCGCATCTCGTTGAGAAAAGCCTCAATGACGTCCTTGCTCACTGTATCGAGATCCACCTTAACATGGTGGCAAGAGAGTAATGATGTGTGTCTACGATTTTTGATCGGTGTCTGTGAGGACTGTGGTGCTCGGGACTAGAGGAGTTTAGGAAGTTGCCCGATACTGTACTGCTCGTACTCATGAGCTTCCCGAGCCGGACTCTTTGCGGATCCCTAGGGTTCCAACACTCTGACCTGGGCTACATGCGCCACTAGCCGACGGCACGATGACCCTAGAGGTGGTGTCGATGAGATAGCTAGAGCTTCCAAAAGCACACCAGTCTTAGGCAAGTTGCTCATCTTGATGAGCCATCGCCGTTTACAGGCGTTTACAAACTGGTACGGGGGTTGGCGGGCACTTCCGGGCCTGCTCAACTCCGGCACCCGCTCGTAAACTCTTTAACCAATCGCGCTAACCGCTCCTAGTCGCCTCAGCCCCATCCATGCAAACGACTGCTCCCCCATCAAATCTTCTGGGGGCAGCACAGGTCCTGCTTTGCCTCCCTGTGCTTCGCTCCATGTAAGCTTTGGGATGTGGACCTTCCCTCCACCGACGCCTCCAAAGAGACCTGGCGCCGCTGGGCTAGGCGCGCTCGGGGCGAGGCGACGAGCCCAGCGGCCGTTGCGGGCATCGTGGCTGGCCTTCAAACCTGGGGACCCTACTGCGAGGCGCGGCATGTCCTCACCTACCTAGCGTTCGACTCAGAGCCGGATCCTGCCCCTCTCGAAGCGGACTCTGGCAAGGCCTTCTTCGTCACTCGCACATGGCCAGGGCCGGGGCGCCACCTCAGCATCCACCGTCACGAGAGGAGTTGCCTTGAGCACCACCCCTTCGGCTTCCTGCAACCGCTTGAAAGCGAGCCAAAAGTCGATGCCGGAGTCATCGAACTGGCCCTGGTTCCCGGCCTTGCCTTCGACGGTCTGGGAGGACGGCTCGGATACGGGTTCGGCTACTACGACAGGCTTCTCCCACTCTTGAACCCGGCGGTACCGCGGGTCGGCCTTGTGGTCCGAGCACTGGTGGTGCCGAGGCTTCCCACCGCCGTGCGGGACATCGCCGTGACTCACCTTGCCACTGAGACCGGAGTTGTGCCCGTGAAGAGGGAATAACGGGGGGATCCCTATGCCCTCTGCTGGAGCGGTGCAAGACGGTGTCTCGGTAAACTTTGTGGAAGCGCTCCCCCTCACTCATTCGGCCTCAGGCCCGAGGAGCTGGGCAGCGTTGCCGCCGAAGATGGCACCGATGTCCTCCTCAGGGGGGTTGAGTTGGTAGCAGATGCGGAGTTGATCCTGGAGGTGGCCTAGTACGAAGCCTCGCGGGAAGTAGCTCGACTCCGATCCGAACCGATGGTCTCGTAAACGCCTTGGTGAATCAAGTCCTTGAGCATAGGGCTGTTAAGGCATCCACTGCACCGTACGTCCCTCTTCGACAAGGAAAGAAAGTGGGTCCCGCCGAATGCTAGGATTCGTTCCGGGACCCTGCGACGAAAGTCGCTTGGCTCGTACGAGCAGAACTGAAGCCAATAGCTTAGTCTATGGGAGTTCACTCCGGTACAAAGCGTAAAATTTCTCATTGCCTCGAGCGGGTAATAATACTTGGTGGCTGGACATGCCACCCTAAGCACATTCCGGGCCCTCTTCAACACTTTAGTCTTTGAAGTCAAAACCGCCACGCCGAGACCAAGTGAACAGATTGCCGTGTACGGTACCGATTCCGCCTGCGTGGCCAGCCGTTCCGCTTTGAGGCTGTTGGTGGAGAGCGGGTACTACAGGGTACGCCGCTATTCCGGCTGCTAGTTGGAAGGGGGTTGGTGGCGGTGATAGGTCCTCAACCCCAATCCGGGTTCCCTCACGGCCCTGCCTCATTTGGGATGGCCAAGGTCGGCTATCGTGAGAACGAGGGTGGATTTCAGACAGGTCATATCCCGAATCCGCCTGGGACCCGGCGGCGATTAGGGCAGCCTGTGATGAAGGGGGAGGGAGCGAATGACCCAAGACGGAGCCTCTGAGATGCCAGCGCCGGGGGTCGGCCACTGGGAGGGCGAGCGGTTAGAGGTCGGTCGGCGCTACATGTATCGGCCCGAGTTTATTCCCCTCCTCACTGAATACCTGGGCGCCCGCCCTGGGACTCGCATCCTCGACGTAGGGTGCGGCTCCGGGTTCCTGACCCGGCTCCTGGCCCGCACACTAGAAAGAGTCCAGATTGTCGGGCTGGACGCGGATGAGGAGTTGATTGCCCAGGCTCGTAGGGAACTCCAGAGGGAAAATCTCGATGATCGTGTCGAGGTGGTGTGCGGGGACGCCTACCAGCTTCCGTTCGCAGACGAGTCGTTCGACATGGTGACCAGCCACACGGTGCTATGTATCATGAGTGATCCTGCGGCGGGGTTGCGCGAGCAGATCCGGGTCGTCCGGAAGGGGGGCGTGGTCTCGGCTGTGGTCTGCTTTTGTCATACCGATGGATTGCCTCACTACCATGGTCGTTACCCGCTGCCCGGTGACCACCGCATCGACGAGTTGAACCATCGGCTGTGGCGGGTGTGGCGGCGGACCGTTCGTCCGCAGCTACTGCAGGTAGATCACAGTATCGTCAATCAGGATCTGGTGTGGGGCTTCCGTGATGAGGGCTTAGGGGATATCCAGGTCAACGGTCACCTGATGCTCGCAGCGCCCGGTGATGATCGTATTCCGGTCGAGGCGGGCGCGGACTACGCCCTCTCAATGCACCGACAGAACCTTGAGCGCCTCCTGTTGTGGCGGAGGGAGCATGGGGAGGAACTCGCCGCTGCTGGCTTTGGTGACGCGGAGTTCGAGGAGCTTTTGGACCTCAAGCGTGCTCGTATGGCCCACCTTCAGGAGGAGCCCTCCCGGGTCAAAGAGGTCATGGAGGTGTTCACCGACCCGCTCATCGTCATCCGGGGGACCCGCAGGAGCTGATCCCGGAGGGAGGTGAGGTTAGCATCATGGCGCTGGCCCGCACGGGGAGATCCTCCCGGAGTTCCCCTGCCTCGACCCGCGTCTGTAGATAGGCCGTGAGCTTCCCGATCTGCATTTCGGTGATTTCGCTGAATGCCTGTTGCAGTTCGGGATGGGTCAGTGATTCCGCTAAGAGCTATAGAGACGAGATGATCTTCCTGCCGCATGAGGCGAAGCCAGCCTTCGGCGGTCCTTCGGAGCAGTTCGCGAATGGGGGTGTCCTGGGCCTCCTCAAGGATCACATTCATCTCGCCAGCCAGGGTATGTCTCTGGGTGGCGAGAGCCTTTAGTAGATCCACCTTAGTTGGTGAAGTAGTGGAAGATGAGGCCTTCGGCGGTTCCCGCTCTCTCGGCGATCTGCCGGGTCGAGGTGGCGGCGAACCCCTGGCAGGCGAAGAGTTCAAGCGCGACCCTCTGGATCTGCTCAACCCGGGCCTGCGCCCGCTGCTGGCGCTGAGTGAGGATCTCGTCTTCGTTGTGGCTAGGTCCCCTGATGTGACACTCCAGCTTCGAGGTGGGATCCGATGGATTTCACTGAGTGTATACTCAATAGGTTTTGCAAGATGCGGGGTTTGAACCTAGGTTGTCAATACCATTCGGCAACTCGTGGCAGAATACGCCGATCAGCGTCGAGCCCGCTCCCAACATCTGTGAGCGGTTCGGTCGGGACATAGAGCCTATCCTAATAACCCAGCGGTTCTGAGGGCGCAGGCAAAAAGCAGAAAGGCGATGTAGTTTTCGGGGGATTTATCCCAGCGCACCGGGATGCGCCGGAAACGGTTCAGCCAACTGTGCGTGCGTTCCACCACCCAGCGCCTGACTTTGAACCCAGCCTCTCTTTTGATGGCCTTCGCCTCCTTGCCCCGACTGCGGATGTGGGTGGTGAAGCCGAACTCGTCCACGATGCGGCGCACCTCCTCAAAGTCGTAAGCCCTTGTCCAGGCACAGCCCTTGGTCTTGGTCCGAACTGGGTGCCGGTCGCGGCACGGGCAGGCTGTCCACCGTGGCCCGCACCAGTTTCATGTCGTGGCGGTTGGCCCCGTCCACCACCAGACCCACCGGAACGCCCTGGGCTTCGGTCAACAGGCTGCGCTTGACCCCGCCTTTGCCTCGGTCCGTGGGGCTGGCGCCGGTTTTTCCCTCCGCCCAGGGGCGATTTGGTCATGGCGCCGCCCATGCTCAGCCAACTCCAGTCCAGACCCTTCAGTTCGTCATAGCGCTCCAGTCCCACTCGCCACAGTTCCAGGAACACCCCAGCGGCACCCCATTCCTGAACGGAATCAGTAGTTAGGGGCTAGGGAGATAGATATGGTCCTGTTCAGCCAGCCAACAACCTCTTTGTCACCCTGCTCGATCATTCGCTCACGTGGTCGCCTGTCTGCCGGATACAGATCGGCCCCCGGTGGTCGGCCTGCCCCGCGCCCGACTCCGGGTCGGGGAGACGTTCGAGCAGGCGATGGTCCGGGCAGCTGAGATCGACGGATATGCCAATGCCGTGACTCTCTACCTCGGCCTCACCGCCTCGGGGTGGGGGTTGCAGCTTAGCAATCGAACCTCAGAACTTGGGGATCGGGGAAAAGTCGCGCGACTTTTCCCCGATCTGGGACTTCGCCGTGGAGGATCCTGTTCGGCGCTTCGAGGCTAAAGACCTTGGGGAAAGTGCTCGAGAAGCTCCCGACTGAGCAGCCACCGGGCCACGTCCTCCAGAGATTAGCTCAGCAGCTTTTCTAGCCCCTAACTACTGATTCCGTTCCTGAAAGCGCAGGTGGGCGGTGGACCCGGAACAAATTCCCGTGGCGTCCAACGCTTTCCACTGGCAGCCGGTGCGCAGCACCTAGAAGATGCCAGTGGCGCAGGTGCGGTCGGGAACCCGGGGTCGGCCGCCGCCGAACCGATGGGTGTTCACATGCTTGGGGATCAACGGCTCCAGCACTTCCCAGAGCTCTTCGGAGACCTGGAACGCGCCGGTGGTGGGATCGGTCTTGGTGGCAGGGCCAGCCCGCTTCGGACGGCCCGGCTTGGGGTCTTTCTGCTCATTGCCACAGTCTAGACGCTATCCCAGCTTCCCGTCCCGCAACGCCCTGCAACATCCCACTGGTTTTTAGGATAGGCTCATAATGCGGATGCAATGGTAAGATTCCTGATCCTAATCCTGGTTGGCACCTTCATCTGGTGGCTGTCGTGGCGGGTCATTAGAGGGTTTCGCAGGGGCTCCAGGGCCCTCTCCGCCCCCTATCTGGAGGGGCTTTCAAGCATCTGCTACGGCGTCTCCGAGATCATCAGCGAGGCCGTGGAGGGGTTGTTGAATGCTAGGTTCGATACAGTTTTTGTCCGCTTCGAGGAGGGAGTCGCTAGGCTGGAGGAGATCTTTGCCCGTGTCGGCGCGCACGACCGCTCCTGGCGGGAGCTTAAGGGGACGGTCGAACGGGAGTTGGAGGAGATTCGGGGCAGGCTCTATGGCTACCACAAGATGTTCACCGAACAGCAGGGGGCCCTAGGTCGTGGAGATAGCGCCGCAGCCCGGACGCTGACGTCCCAGCTTCAGAGCGAATTGGAGGCGCTCCGCAGGAGCGCCTCGGTCTGGATGAAGCGGCTCGACGAGGTCACGAATCGGCTTGGCAACTAAACCTGAGGAAGCCCAGTACGAAACGACCGCCCAGCTTGAGCCAAGCGGTCTGGCAACATCGACTATTTTGTTTTGTGGGAGCCGTTCGTCAGTAGCGGGGGCTCTGCGGCGCTGCGCTGGTCACCACCACGTTGGTCGCTTGTAAACCTTTCTGACCGCGTTCGACTTCGAACTCGACCTCATCGCCCTCATTGAGGCTGCGGAACCCTTGGCCCTGGATAGCAGAGAAGTGTACAAATACATCCGGGTTGCCGTCGGCCTGCTCAATGAAGCCGTAGCCTTTTTCGTCGCTAAACCACTTCACTTTTCCTGCAATCATATTTACCTGTTTCCTTACCGCCGGATCCGGGTCCAGCCAACTGCATTACCGGGCAACTGCCCGCGTCACGAAAAAGCCTAGTGAGGTTTTTCGGAACGGTACTAACTATACGCCATCAGCGGTGCAAAAACAAGTCGTGGGACAACATACCTGCCTTGCCGTCGCGAGCCCTACCGGTCTGCCCTCCGCAACCCCCTCCTCAAGGGCGCACTGACCCTGTGAAAATGGCCAAAGATCTCAGCGTAGGAGCCGAGCATGCTCGACTCCTGATACGGGATGCCATGCTTGTGGCAGAACGGCTTGACAATCTCGTGGGCCGCCCGGAGTCGGTTCCGGGACAGGGTTGGGAACAGGTGGTGCTCGATCTGGTAGTTGAGGCCCCCGTACCAGTAGTCGGTCAGCGGGTGGGGGTGGATGTTGCGTGCGGTGAGGACCTGCAGCCGGAGGAAGTCGATCTCCACACCCTTGTCCAACACCGGCATGCCCTTGTGGTTCGGTGCGAACACCGAGGCCATATAGAAGCCGAACAGCGCCTGTTGGACGGCGAGGAAGATAAGCCCCTTCACCACCCCGAGCGTCGTGACCGCCACGCCTGCGACCCAGACGAAGTTCAGCGCCATGAGGCCTATCTCGAGTGCCCGGTAGCGTGACCTGTGGCGGAGCAGGAAGTAGATGCTCCCGATTCGCAGGCTCCAGGCCTCAAGAAACAGGAGCGGGAAGAGGAAGAGGGCTTGATAGCGGACCATGAACCGGTAAAAGCCGCGCTTCGCGAGCGCGTCCTCCTCGGTAAACGCAAAGATCGGCATGCCAATGTCGGGGTCGAGATCGTGCTGATTGGGGTTGGCGTGGTGGCGGTTGTGTTTGCCTACCCACCAGCCGAAACTCATGCCGAGCAACAGATTCGCGTGCAGTACGCCGATCAAGTTGTTCCTGGCTTGGCTTCGGTAGGCCTGCCGATGACCGGTATCGTGGACGATGAAGCCGATCTGGCCGAAGGTGAAGGCCATGAGTGCCGCGTTCGGAAGTTGGAACCAGAGGCTGTCGGAGAGGAACAGGAGAGTCAGACTGGCTGCTAGCAGGCCCAGCGTAACCAGGATCCTGCGATTCAGGAAGCCAGGCTGCTTCTCAAGCAGACCCTGTGCCCGGATCCAGCCTTTAAGTTCTGCGTAGGTGCCCGTCGGACAGGGCTCGAAGGGTTGCTTCTTAATTAACATCTCTGGTGGTGCACCGCTTGCCGCCTCCCTCTGACATCAGGCCATGGTAGCACGGAGTCGGGATCGGTAGGTCCGGCGCCGGAGTTCGCTGCTCCCGAGGCTGAGCAAGGGCAGCACCGCCGCAGCCAGGGTGCCGATCTCCGTCACCGCCACGCAGCCGACGTTCCACACCAGCAACTGGCTCGGATCTCACTCCCCCGCCAATGGGCGTTTCCCGCTAGCAGTCGAAGGGGCCCTGAGCGGTATCGGGATCCGGTCTGAATGGGCTCCCAACCTTGGTCGCAGCGTCGTTACAGTTGCGCGCCTTATGTTCATGGCTCCAGTTCCACGCCACGAGAGACGCCAGCCACTGCACGAAGGGCATCGATACCTGTCGGCCAGAGAGGGGAGATAGCGCAGCATGTGTCCTCTTTGCTAGGGTGGGACCGCCCCCGCCCAGGAAGGGATGATGCAGCGTGTGATAGTGCGGCCCCGGCCTCACTTATGATGGAGCAGGTGAGACCGGCTCAGAGGGTTCGAGGCCCCATGACAGCACGTCTCACTGGGTCTACTTACGCTACCCACTGCCCGAGTGCCTGATATACCACCACAACGGTCGGGGCAGGAGAACCGGCCCCGGCCTCCGGGTGCTGTCACCCGGGCCTAGTTGCGCTGCTCGCGCACCGCCCGGCCGACGAAAAAGGCAACCAGCCTCGGATCGATCAGTTCCAGCCAAGGTAGGAGCCTCAACTTCCAGGGGATGACCAGTTCCTTGCGCCTCTGGGCGACCGCTCTCAAGACAGCCTCGCTGCAGGCCTCGAGCGAGATCGATTCACTGCTGTGTCGCTGCGCCGTCCGGCTTAGGGGTCGACCGTCGGGGCCGGAGGCGTTCGCGCGCAGGCCGGTCCCACGGATCCAGTGTGGGAGTACGGTGAGGATGTCCACCCCGCTGCCCTGCAGCTCTATCCGCAGGGTCTTCACTAGCCCCTGCAGGGCGTGCTTCGAGGCGACGTAGCCGCTATGCAGAGGCACTCCGATCTCACCCTGGATCGAGGAGATTGCCACCAACATGCCTCGACTCCTCTTCAGGTGTGGCAGCGCGGGCAACAGGCAGTGGACCACGCCTAGATAGTTGATCTCCATGAGGTTCCGAAACAGGGTGGGATCCCTAATCTCGTCGAACCGCGCCCACATGCTCATGCCGGCGTTGGCGACGAGATAGTCGAGGGTGCCGTGGCGCTCCACGGTGCGGGCCACTAGCGCCTCGCAGTCGCCGGGCCGGGTGACATCACCGCGCACGACAAGGGTCTCGGCTCCGGCCGCTTCGCAGCTTCGAGCGGTCTCCTCAAGCTGGTCCTTGCGGCGGCCGAAAAGAGCCAATCGGGCCCCGGCGCGGGCGAACTTGAGAGCTAGTGCGGCGCCTAGTCCGGACGATGCGCCCGTGACGATTGCGGTTCTTCCGGCGAGCACGTTTACCCTACTGGTGACACGGTGAATCTGGGCAGCTGACTCAATCGAAGACGCCGTTTCGAGCGCCGAAGATGTTCTTGGGATCGACCGCCTTCTTTAGCTCCTGTAACACCTTGATGCTGCCCTCCGTCTGAATCTGGGGCAGGAACTGCTGGCGGATCTTGCCAACCCCGTGGTGATGTGAGAGCGAACCGCCCTGATCGAGGATAACCTGCCTCAGGCACTGTTCGATCTTATGGTAGACCTCGTCGGCACGGTCGAGGCCGACGCCGCTGAAGCCCATTGTGAAATAGATGCAGACGCCTGTGTGGTAGGTCTGAGTGAGGCGGTATGAGAGGTAGGGTCGACCTGCGACCCCGTGGACCTTCGTTTGCCTCTCCAACTCTTCCGTTACCGACCGGGTCACGTCGTGGATCCGGCTCCAGGGCACCGAGGTCTCGAAGGTCTCGCCCAGGATCTGGTACTGGTTGAAGAAATCGCGGATGTAGGCGATGCTGAAGGTTAGCATGTAACCGCGCTTGCCGCCGCTCGACCCTCCACTGATACCACCGTAACTTCGGGCGAGCGGGAAGATCGTCCTTCGCTGCTGGGCGACCTCTGCGGCTGTCCCCTCCATCACGATGGTACAGGCGGCCAGGCTCTTTGGATCGAAATTCTTCAGTTGGAACAGCACAAACCTCTGCAGCCTCCTCCGCAAAGATCCCCAGAAGGTAGGTTCCCCCTGCAGAGCTTGGCCGAAGCGGAACTCATTGTTGTTGACAAGTCGGATGCTGGCTGGCAGCACCCCGGTTTTGCGGAGCGCATGAAGGAACTCAACCCCCTTTTCGAAGGAGGGGAAGACCAGCGAGCCGTAGCTCTGCACTTCGGGTCGAGGGTGGATCTTGATCACGGCCTTGGTTACGATTCCGAAGTTACCCTCGCTGCCGAATAAAAGTGCGCGCGGCTGGATGCCGGTCGAATTCCGAGGGGTGATGTGAAGGGTCTCGACCACGCCCGCTGGCGTCACCAGGGTGGCCTCGAGGACGATGTCCTCGATGTTGCCGTAGCGATTCTTCTTCATCCCGCTGGCGTTGGTTGCGATCCAGCCACCCAGGGTCGACAGCTCCACACTGTCTGGGTCGTGACCCGAGGTATAGCCCTTCGTTCCCAGCGCCATCTCCAACTCCTTGCCGGAGATCCCCGCCTCCACACAGGCTTGCCGGTTCACCTCATCGATCCACAGGATACGGCTCATGCGCTGCATGTCGACCGAGACCACCGTCCGCCGCTCTTGGGAGGGGATCGCCAGGGCGCCGCTAACGTTGGTGCCCCCGCCGTAAGGGATTAATACGATATCGAAGCGGTCCGCTAGCTCGACCAGGGTCCGTACGTCCTCTTCGCTCTGCGGGTAGACCACCACGTCGACAACGCGCTCGAGCGCGTCACGGTAAAGGATTCGGTAGACCTCGTCTACGCTCAGTTGTCCGTGGCTGTGGATCAGGCGTTCTCGGTCATCCAGCGACACCTGATCAGCATCGAGCGCTCCTTCTAAGGCCTCGAGGAGGTCCCCAGTGGCGCTCGTGTCAGGGACCGCAGGATCAACCCTCTCCTCTTGGCGGTCCTCGGCCCGGAGCGGGATACCGAGCATCGCCTCCACGAATGGGATGAAGGCGGGTAGGGTGTGGCCCGCTAGGGGGTAACGATTGCCCGCTAGGCGGACGGTGGAGGGACTATCGAACTCGAAGTAGGTGTCGGTGAACCCCCATTTGTGCGCGTGGCGCTCGCCTCCGGAGGGATCGTAGTTAACGCCCGTAGCCCGGTCATGGACAGGCTGGGTCACACCCTCACCTCCGGGTTCAGTAGGTTGGTGATGTGGACAGCCTGCACAAGCGAGGCCGTCTCCAGTTGGAATCGGAGGGAGCGCCTCTTGGGCATCAGGGTCGTCTCGCCCAGCATCGGTGGTGATACCACGGCCTCAACGACTCCGGGGTTAAGATTCAGGTTGCCCTTGGGTATCTTCGGCCACAGCGAGTGGATGCCCCGCAACGCGATCGGGATGATAATCACGTCCTGTGGCAGCCCCGCGAATAGCAGATGCTGCAGCGGAAACAGTTGTGTCCCGAAGGCAGCAGTGGTTGCCATCGGATAGATCACTGCGGGCCTCTCGGCGAGCATCGCCACCACCCGCTTGAGCGGCGAGCCAGCCTCGCTGGCAAGATCCCGCGTCACGTAGCCGTCGACCTCCTCGAGTAGCCTGTCAAAGGCCTGTGAGGGAGCGCCAAACATCGTCATCGACCAGGGGCCGAACTTCACACCAGCCCTGGCTAGATTGGTCCGGGCGAGCATCACGCAGGGTTGGACACCCGCCCAACCCATGGCCTCTCTCAGCTCGAGCGAACTGAGCACGCGGTACATTACCGGGTGATCGAGCAGGCTCTGGTGGGTTGGTAAGAACACAACCTTGTGCTTGCCCGAGGCGAGGTCGAGGTCCTGGGCGATCCCAAAGAAGGCCGGGTCGATCCGCGTCTTCACCTCAATCCTGAAGTGTCGCAGCGTGGTGTCGGCCCAGTCGAGCCACTGTCGCCACGCCAATTCGAGCCGGGCACTCCGCCCGATCTTGGCGCGGGCTAGACTCTTCTTGAGCCCGCCTATCTTCCATGAGGACAGCAGCCAGCGGGCCATACTTACCCTTCGTTGCCAGCCGCTGAGAGTTCCCTGTCGACCCGAGTCCGGGTACTCCAGAAAACACCCCTCGGTCTGGCCGGTCAGGAGTGGTGGGAGCTTGGGGCTCGACAGCCTGGATCTGGCCACCTTGCCAGCCAGTTGCTCGCAACGGTCGACCACCCTCACTACAGTGTCGATCAGATCGCGCGTCAGGTAGCTGTAGGGCTGACCGTACCAGAAGGCTACCGGCCTGATCTGAGCTGGCTCCTCTAGGTGCGCCCGGAAGAACTTAAGCAACATCTCCTCGCCGAGCCGAATGTCCGTGGCGAGGGCTGCCAGGATCGCTTCCGCTACATCGTTGGAGCCAGCGAGGCGCCGTCGGAGCAGATCCGCCTCGACGATTACCTTCCACACCGAACCCCCGAACCAAGCAAAGTTGCTGTAGACGTTGTAGTGCGTCGCCAGCAGATCGCCGGCCGCGAGTTGATCGAGGGTGCGTTGCACCACCTCGGAGAGGCCCTCGAGGAGCGACACCTCGGTCTCGATCCCCCCAGACACAATGGTGAAGCACTCCGACCAGCGGGGGTCGTCGAGGGCGGTAGTTGGCAGCGCTTGGGCCGCCCGGTGCGCGTGCTCCAAGGGTGGCCGAGCCAACCCGAGGTCGTGAAGAACGCCCTCACCGGGGGCCGGGGCGCTCGGCTTTACCTTCGCTAGTGTGTCGACTAGGAGCGACTGATAGAGGTGCAGGAACCCCTCCTCGTCCCCGAGCCCAAGGTCGACAAACCTCTTCTTGAGCCGGAGGTAGATCCGCGTCCCCTCGTGATAGGCAGCCTCTGCTTGACTGAAATGCCCATAGGCCTCTTTCAGGCGCCGATTGCGGAGCGCTGGCATGCCCCGGTCGATGGCGGAGACTAGTTCGAGGCGCCTCTCAAGCCCCGCAAGATCGACCTCACCTCCCGTCGTGCCGGCTACCGGCCAGACGAGTTCTGTGGGGTCCCAACCCTGAAAACAGCGGGCCCGGCTCAGCGCCTCGATGATCGCCTGCGCGGCCTCGTCGTAGCTTCCCAGGGGCCTCACAACCTGTGGCGGCGGCCCCTGGACGGGGATTTCCTCGACTGCCATTAGCCTCTTCCTGTCGACACATTCTTGCTCGGGGTGGCATCCTCCGGCATCGGCCGTGATCCCCGGTCAGCGGTGGGGCTACCGCTTCCAGTGAATAGCACATGACGTTTGAGGCCCGGAATGTGCACCTCCTGGATGTACTCACGCCACTGGATCCTCTGGACGTTGAAATTGAACGCCTCTCGATCCTCGGGGGAGAGCGACCCGAATAGCTCTGTAGTGTTGTCGGTCAGGAATTCGAAGTTGAAACGGGTATAGGTGCTGTAGATCCGCGAATAGTAGACCGCCCTGTCATAGATCGCTCGCAGGAGTGCCACCCTGCGCTTCAGGCGGTGGATGGCGCCGAAAAGCCTAGGGGAGCATTCCAAAAGCCACTGGAGCCGACCGAGAGGGAACTGGTAACGGAGCCAGACCCAACGCCGGAATAGCCACGGCGACGGGTAGGTCCAGCGCCCGGTGCGCAGGGGTTCGCCCTGCCTCCCCCGCATCGGGAAGCGCTTGAAGTAGTTGTGGCACAGGTCGACCAAGGTCTTGAGCCGGAGTGGGTTCTGCACCCCGCTGGCGACGTGGTAGACCCGGAGCCCGCCCTCGCGTGCAGCCCGCGGTAGCGCTGCCAACGTGGCGTTGATGACGAAGTCGACCGGGATCAGGTCGATGATGGTCCTGGGGTTGCCCGGGAAGTCTGGCAGCCGCCCCTTACTAAACGGTGCAATCATGCCGTCAGCCACCTTGAGACCGTCGAGCCAACCGGGCTCCGGTTCAGAGAGGCTACTCTCGATGATCGAGGGGCGGATGATGACCGTGGCTAGGTCACCACAGTTCCTGGCTATCAGCTGTTCCCCTAGGGCTTTGGTCAGCGTGTAGCTGTCGTGCCAGCCCATGAGTCGGGCGCGGCGCATCCCCTCGCGCACTAGCCGATTCCTGATCCAGCGGAGCCGCAGATTCTCGATCTGCCTATCTTTTGCCCCCCTAGACTGCTCGTTGCCTTTCCTCCTAGCGAGCATTCGACGGAACGCCTTGAGGCGTTGCGGTTGACGGGACGCCTCGTAGAGTTCATGGCAAACCTTCAGCATCTCCCGGATGGCCCTCTCCGGATCGAAGGGCTCATTGTCCCCCCGGCCCATCAGCTGTTTAATCGTCCGGTCGACAGGGAGGGGTTTCTCCGCGAACGCCTTACGGAGTTGGCCACTCACGTAGGCAGTTGACACATGCAAGAATAGGGGCCTTTGCCGACAAGCCCACGCCATTTCCAGGAGGCGCCGAGGGCCCAGACTGTTGAGTTCGATGGCGTTGTCGAGTTGCTCGTCAAAGATCACTGTGGCCGCGCTGTTGATGATTACCTGGACCTCGCTGGTTAATCGTAGGTAGTCCTTCGGGCCGAGGCCGAGGTGATCTTGGGTGAGGTCGCCCTCCAGCGCTACGACTCGCCTCTTCGCAAATCCGAGGAACTCTGGGCCGTGCAGTTCACGCAGCCGGCTGAAGACGCTCGAGCCAAGAACCTCTCGCTCCAGCCGGTACTCCGGAGCCTGTGCGACCCCATTCACCTGGCCCTTGGAACGGATGAGTAGATAGATCCGCCCAATGTCTGGAACCTCGCGCAGGATCTTCTCCACCATCCCCTTGGCGAGGAAACCAGTGGCACCGGTGATCAGGAGGGTCTTACCCCTTAAGAACTCGGCAATCTCGCTCATATTGGCAGCCCGGGTAGCAGACCTCCTCTGATTGCATGAGAGGGGCAGTGCACGCCGAAGCGGGAACCTGCCCTTGGCAAGGGTAACCCGAAACCGCCCCCGTGACCGTCCGGCAGACTCCTACCGGAGCGGGGGAGCTTTAGGGGACCCTTAGAGCGAACCGTGAACTTCAGTCGTAAGCTGAAGTGTGAGCGAGATCCATTCCGATACGAGCGCTGTGAACAGGGTGGAATCGACGATGTGTCGTTAGCAGGCGTTCTTGGAATCTGTTCCATAATATCGAGTGGCCGCCCAAGGCGTGGTATTCCAAGTAGTTCGACAGACCAGACTTGGAGGGCCACATGCCTTGGAATCAGACCGCTCGCGAGCAGTATAAGCGTGAAGCGGTGCGCTATGAAAGTGACCTTACCGATGCAGAGTGGGCGACCATAGCATCGCTGTTTCCGTCGCCCAACCGAAGGGGACGTCCCCGCAAGACTGACCAAGGACGGACTCTACGGGTCTACAGGCCCAACGAAGCCGCCCTTGTCGGTCTTTGTGGACCTTTGCCTGGCTGGGTTGGTGTCGTCGTCCCCGGCGTTTCAAATCTAGAGCCACCTTACCACGAAACCTACTTCCCACCCTCTTTTAGATAACGCCACTCTTTCTTCGGCTTCCCATTAAAGAGCGAGCGTGCGACCGCCTCAGGTGAGGCGTCGATTTTGATCGGTTCGTCGTGCTTGGAGGGGCGGGGGCGTTTGGTGCTCACCGTTGTCTTGTTCATTTTCCCTCCCGACTAAGCCGATTATAGAACATTTGTGGCTATAATGGAACTTGCAAGTACTCCAGGTTTCCCGCGAGTCGGGCTACCTGCGAATACAAAAACCCATCCAAGGTGAGGGATTGATCCCCCGAGCCAGGGTGAATAAGCAGGGCTTCTGACCCTTCCCCCGAAAACCGGGCCATTGCGAACTGGAGTTTTCCACCTTTAGATTGGGAATTACGTCGTTTGCCACTTGATCTGCAGGCAAAGAAAGGGGAATGGTTGTTTCTATGAATCCCCATCCCCGACACCAGTATAAGCTAGAAGATCTGTTCCAGACGGACAAGACCCGTAGCTCCAACGAAGCCGTCCTTGTCCGCCTTTGTGGCTCCGTTGGGCCCGTAGACCCGTAGAGTCTGTTTTTGGAGGTTCTTGCTTCGGGTCCCCAAGCTGCCCCACTACAGCCGCTATCACCGGATCTTGCGGAATGCCGAGAGGCTAGTGGCCAAGCTCGCTCTATCGGTGCTGGGGGATGACCGGATCCATCTGATCGACAGCAAACC
>Ga0209544_1000982_pt1 | contig 34438 bp, 49 predicted proteins | sample MesohylPK_FD_187297 | JGI IMG/M metagenome (GOLD analysis project Ga0209544, IMG submission 187297) | Host-associated microbial community of the marine sponge Aplysina aerophoba from Gulf of Piran - sponge mesohyl, lysed by proteinase K... | ecosystem: Host-associated > Porifera > Sponge >... | reverse complement strand
AGGATCCCGAGCTGCTGGCGCTCAGCCACGCCATGCTGGTGAAACAGTGCCAGCTGGGCCTGGGCTATCCGGTGGCCATCTCCGAGGCCCACGAGCAGGCCGTCATCACCGGCCACGACCGGGAGGTTGGGATTATGTCATCCCATACCGGAACGTTCCACCCATGCGGGTGTCCACCTTGCGGACCCGCCGGAAGATCGGATTGCCCGTACCGGCAGGCCCCGCCGCCAAACCCGGCACCCGGACCAACCCAAGCCGGACCCGGTGGCCTTTCGGTCGCCGGCTCAAAGTCCCGCGCGGCCGCCTCATCGTGCCGGCATCACGAACGCATCCCCGCCCGCCCAGCACCGAACGCCGTCGTCCAATCGTATCCCGCAGGTAAACTCCCCTCCCGAGCTGATTGCGCGAAACTGCTCGGCCGGCGCTTGGAAGTCGAATACATTACCCACATAGCCCCAGCAGAGCAAGTTGCCGTCGGCCTGTTCGGCGCAACCGTGATGATCAGCGACGGTGATCGACAGGTATTCTCCCGGCGGCGGCTCAGATTGCCCCGCGAATTCCCCGTTATGGGTTTCATTGCTCCCCCAACAGGCCACGGCGCCGTCCGCTCGTAATCCACAAGTATGCTGCATCCCGGCATCGACCGAACGGAACGTTCCTTCCGGCGGGGTGGCCTGCCCCACGAAATTGCCGTAGTAGTCCAGGTTCCTGCCCCAGCAAACCACGGCGCCGTCGAGCCCTATTCCGCAGGTGTGATTTTCTCCGGCGGTCACCGACCGGAATTTCCCCGCCGGCGGCGTCGCCTGCCCAGCCCGGACGCCGGTATACGAACAGCTTCTCCGGGTCGAGTGCGGCCTTGCCCGTAAAATGTTCTTCTGCCCGTAAAATCGAAAATCTGCCCGTAAAATCCGCGAAGTAGCCGACGAGAGCGTGGCGTCGTTAGCGCTACGCTCTCATTTTCAGGGATCTGCCGCGTTTTAGATTACCGTCACCATACCATCCGGGTCGGCAGTTCGGAACTGACAGGGCGCGGCGATGCTGTCGGTGTGTACGGCAGGTCGAGGCGCTGGGACTGAGCGCCTCGGCCCGTTGCCGGTTTCAGCTGATGCCTGGCCAGCGGCTCCCGACTGCCCGGGGAGGATGGTAGGCGGTGGAAGCGGTGCTGATTGTAGAGACCCTGGCGCCGGGCTTGCCAGACATGGCGCGTCGGGTTTTGGGAAATGGTCGCGAGCCCGGCGATTGTTGCATTTAGGCCCCGCCGCGCCACACACGGAGGGGCCATCAAAGCCCCCTGCTATAGGGAAGGCCATATGATCCGCGCTGCGAATGGATCCTTGGCGCTCCAGAAGTGGAAGGGTAAGTAATCCAACGAAGTGAGTCGCCGGAGCGCCGGCGGGGATTTGGAAGGTCGCTGGTACGCCGACGCATCGAGCCGTGGAGTGAAAAGCCCGAAGATCCGCAACCATGCGAATTTGGGACTACCCGTGCCCGTGACCCTGCGCCGCGGGCAAACACCGGGCAAAATGTTGGTAGGCATCCGGGTAGTCAGGCAGGACAGAACACCAGCGGATTGGATGACCCTGTTCGTCCGAGAGGGACTGAAAGCCATGCTCTACCTGATGCCGATGGGCATCATCTTCGATTTCTTCATCACGATGAGCGATCCCGACCGACAATGTTCACTGCCCGACCGCTTCACCGGCACCATGGTGGTGCGCAGCCAGGCACACAATCCCTAGCTTGGACTTCGTACAAAAGCTAGCAAATATACCAAAACAGGGTAAGCTGGCTTGATCTCCTTCTCACAGTAGGTCAGGCTGGAATTGACCACCGCCAGCTACAACCTGGTCAGGCTGTCCAAACTGACGCCGGTGTGAACCGTGGGTTCAGCCTGTACCAACCACCCCCAATCAACCACCGGTGCCAATCAATCGACCCTCAACCAGCGTCGATCAGCCCGCCGCCCTGACGAACTACACGCCCACACTGACCCGTACGACCCTTCATTACCTACGCCACCTACGCCCCACCCAACAACACCCCATTTCAACACCCTGCTATTGGCCTTGACGCCATGAAACCACACGGGTAGTGTAACCTCCTTCAAATGACACGGAAATCCCATCAGCGACCGCAGTCTGGACCTCAAACGAGTCAAACTTTTGACTTCTCTCAATCTGCGATCACTTCAGTATAGGCCCGTGTCATCGGCGTACTGCCGAGAAGCCCGGAGAGGCTAAAGATGACTACATTCAAAACACTCGAAGTCGCCGATTGGCGCCAGTTCGGCTCGGTGCAGATTGAACTGCATCCCCGAGCGACGGTCATTACTGGCGCGAATGGAGCTGGCAAAACAACACTCCTCAGTATTTTGAGCCAGCACTTCGGGTGGGTGCCTGCCTTCATAGGTACTCTCCGAATCGACCGCAGGGGAGCTCAAAGATACTTCTCCGGAGTCACTAGGGACATCGACGACAGTAGTAACGGCTACGTCAATGTGGGTTCGCTCACATACGGCAACGGTACTATCGCGTTACTCCAAGCACCCACAGAGGGTGCCTCCTTCAATGTCGAGATCAATGGCTTGCAGATAGTACCGGGCGTGTACATCACATCACATCGCCCAGTTTACAGCTATCAAATGGTGACAGAAATTCCCACCCGCGTCCAAGCAAGTAGCCAGCTGTTCAGCCAGTATTTGGACAACCTAAGGCAGTTCTACCAACCCGGTGCTCGGATTCAGTCTCCTAGCCACAGGCTAAAAGCAGCACTGATCTCTCTGGCGATGTTTGGATACGGAAACCAAGTCGTTGCACCAAATGACGACGCGCGCATGACATTCGAGGGATTCTCGGAAGTGCTGAGTCGAGTGCTACCTGCCGATCTCGACTTCCGCCGGATCGCAATCCGAATGCCCGAAGTGATCTTGGAGACAGGAACCGGCGATTTCTCGCTGGACGCATCTTCCGGTGGAATCGCCGCACTCGTGGATGTCGCTTGGCAGATCTATATGCAGTCTCGATCAGATGCAGCCTTCACCGTCCTTATGGACGAACCCGAAAACCACCTGCATCCCAGTCTCCAGCGATCCGTGCTTCCCGGTCTTCTTACGGCGTTCCCCCAAGCGCAATTCATAGTGGCCACACACAATCCGTTTGTGGTGACATCAGTCAAGGATTCCAACGTCATAGTCCTTGAATTCATTGACGGCCGTGTGGCGTCCACGAAGCTCGAGGACATTGACAGGTCAGCCACCGCAAATAAGATCCTTACAGACGTTCTCGGGGTGCCGTTCCCCGTACCCCTCTGGGTCGAAGATGAGGTCGAGAAAATTGTGAATTCCGTCCGGGACGAAGATCTCAATGGAGAACTACTGACCAGACTCAAGACGCAGCTCAACTCAATCGGACTTGGAGACCTGTTTCCAGAGGTCATCGACCGTCTCCTACCAGCCGACGGTGCTGACTAAGGAGGCCAACGTGATCCGCCTGAACCAAGCAGCGCAGCCTCAGATCCTCGCCGACAACGGTGAGACATGGACTGCTGAGTATGTGCGTTGGTACGTGAACCCCATAGGTGCGGCACCGCGACGCTACGCACACCCACAGATACGCTCAGCACTCGAGGCAGAAACAGCTTCGAAGTGTGCGTACTGCGAGGGACGAATTAGTGATGTTGCATACACGCACATCGAGCACAAGCGACCGAAGTCGAAATACCCGAAGCTGGTTTGTGCTTGGGAGAACCTGACCATCGCCTGCCCCAAGTGCAACACGAACAAGGGCGACTACGACGTACCCGAATACTCACTCCTCGACCCGTACTTAGACGACGTAGAAGAAGAGGTGGCGTTCGGCGGCCCGCTCGCATTGCCACGAGGTGGAGCCCGAGCGCGTGCCACAATCACGCTATTAGATCTAAACCGGAAAGACTTACTCTTCGCGCGCGGCGAAGTTCTCACGGGTCTTCATAGGCTGCTCGATCTCGTGGAGCGGGCAGGCGGCGAACCAGACCTACAGAAATCTCTCTGGCTTGACATCGAAGCTGCGACGGCCGCGAAGGGAGAATTTGCTTCCGCGTGCCGCCAGTTCCTCGCGTCGCAAACGGCGGCGCGAGGCCTTACAAAGCCCTGAAGCGAACCATCACTAACCGAATAAACTGGAGGCGAGCCGTCGCAGACGCACGGGAAAGGTCACACAGAAGTAGGCGATATTGAGTCTAGAAGGGTCGGACAACCTTCCCGATTGCGCACACGTCTAGACAGCGGGTAAAGTTGGCCTACATTCCCTTTGATATTCGGCTACGACGACACGAGCCAATTCCATCAAGAAGCGAGTGCATGGTGGGTAGAACTGGTCAACGGCACAGAAACCATCGGGATGCCATGGCAGGTGGCCAAGGCGGCGGATAGATTACCACTTGGGTGGCGTATTCTGGAATTGCAGAGATAGCGCGAAACAAGTGCCGGAGCGCCAGCGCAAGGCGACACTTGATACTTCTGGCACAGGCTGGCACCTTTTCGGAATGCCACTCAACTGGACCAGCCGAAGCAAGGCACCGGACCAAACACAGGGAATCGACAATTCCCGAAAATCATGTCCTTACATGCCTACTACCGGCTTTATAACGAGTCACGCTGCCTGGCACTAACCCGTCCATGTACAGACGTCGGTCCAAGACGTCAAGCAAGTCGCCGATACCGTCTTCAGCGAACTCCAGTTTCCCGTTTACCAGCGAGTAGCGGACTTCATTTTGGTCGCAAGCGTCGCGCAACGAATCCAATGTAATGCCGCTGAGCTGCTGCTGCTTGACCGCAGCAATCTGCCGCGCCGTGGTGATGTTGAACGACTGTGGATCCACCGCACTGATGTCAACGAATGGCAACTCGCTACCCAGAGATTGCACATTGTCAGTCGCTGCCTCTTTTTGTGGCATCCTGCAATCCGCCAATGAGCTCGAAACCAGCCACCCGTAATATGAGGCGATTTCGCTACTTTAAAATCCTTTTGGCCGCGACGAATATCGTAAGAAATCTGACGCTTGTCGTTTTCTGGCATCTAGGGATCGTGTGCCTCACGCCGCAGAACCATGGTTCCGGTGAAACGGTCGGCCAACGAGTACGGCTGGTTGGCGTTGCTCATCGTTACGAAGAAATCAAACACGATGCCGAAGGGCATCAGGTAGAGCATGGTTTTCAGTCCCTCACGGATGAACAGGGTCATCCAGTCCGCTGGTGTTCCGTTCTGCCTGACTACCCAGATGCCCACCAACATTTTGCCCGGCGTTTGCCCGCGGCGCAGGGTGATGGACCACCACATGATGTAGGCGATGGCGCCCAAGACCAATCCCATCAATAGGAACAGCAGCAGCGTGAGGGCATAAAGGAACAGGTTGCCCAGGTGTCTGAGCCACGCCGTAGCGTTCAGCACTATGCCGGCGGCGCTGCTGGCGACGTCCTCAGCACTGGCGTAGGGGTCCAGGGCGGCGCGGATGTTCTTCTCCAGGCATTCCAGGTCGCAGACGGGCGCAACCGGTGGCGCGGCCACCGGCAGAAGCGCCCACACGATGAATGCAGCCAGCGGGCCGACGGCCCAAAGCAGAATGCAGTCGATGAGCCACCCGACGTACCTGCGGATGGGAGTGGCGAATTGCAGGGGGGCTGTCGCCGGTCCGTTACCTGACGTCAATGAACACACTCGGCGGGTCGATCCGCACGCTCTCGTTGAAATCGGACAACAGCAGTTGCCTCGTGGTGCCGGGGTCATCGTGTTCCCCGATTGCTCCGATCAAGTGCACCTGGCGAGGCAGGTGGTCTTGGCGGTCGATCCAGAGGATGATGTCCGCCTGGGCGTTCTCGCTGAGGTCGATGGACAGCCAATCCACAGCGGCCGCTGGAATGTGTCCAGACACCTCGTAGGTTTCACGGCCGTCGATATCTTCGACGCCTTCCAGGTTGGGCGCTTCAATTTGGGACACGAGATCAGCCGTCGTCTCGTTCAGCTCCCCAACCGGGATTATTGCCAGCTCCGGCGATTGCAGCACCCATTGGCCGGACAGCGGGTCGGTGATGTAGAGGCCTTCGGACACGAGCACCATTTGCAGGGGGAAGTAGGTGCCCGAGGTAGGTTCAACATCGCGGCCTCGTACCAGATACGCGTCGATGACGAGAGAAAGACCGGCTTCGGCGTCCCATTCGCCGGTGATCTCAGTGGCTTTGATATGTGCTCCGGCGTCGCGGTAGTAGATGCTGCCCCGCTGGTGGGTAAGGCTGAACTTCAGAGAACTTATGCTCTGTAAAGCTGCGGCACTCTCGCGCAGCAGGTCCTGCGGATTCGGCGGGGGCGTGTACGCCTCTTCCTGCGGAGTGTATACGCAAGCGCTGATGACCAGCGTAAACGTGAGCCCCGCCATTAGTCGCCACATTAGCTTTGCTTTTCCCCAAGATCGCATAGCTCCTTTCCTCCATTATTGCGCCCTACGCCCACTTGACACGGCCCGGGCGTAGACGGCTGGTCGATTCAAGATATGGTCCTGTGCGCCATGAGAGGTGAGATCGTGGAAGGGAACCTATTGGTCATTACCATGGCTGTCATCAGCCGGCTACACTGCGCATTAGCGCACAGTGTCCTTATAGGCCGCATATGAAAAGATCAGCGGCGACTACAAGGCCCAAGAGCCCTCCCCGCACAAACGCCCAGCGCCTCCTGAAGGACAGCAGACCTGAGGTAGCCAATAGCCCGGAGACAACGACGCCAAAAAAAGCCTATAACTGTGCAGGCTATCGAAAGCGCCGATAGTTGTCCTGACGCGTCATTCAATCTATACACTCCGTCTGCCGTATCAGGGTTGTTTGACGGGCTCGCATGCCAGCAATTCCTGGGAGGTCCCGCCTGACCACAGGCACAATGTCAGACCGGGATGCGAGGCCGCGACCGGATCGATTTGCAGGCGAACCGTCAACAAGTTGCCCACGTATCGATAGGTTTCGGCGACTCGGTCTCCAGGGAAAGCTCCGCACGCGATATCCATACCGTGCGGGACGATGGCTCCATAGAAGTCGCCGCTATTGTCAGTCAGTGTCAGATTTTCAAACCCACAACTGCCGCTAGCGGGGACGAAGTTTGCGCGCTCGTTTATCCTGGCCCTGAAAGCCATTACTCCCGCCTGTGATACCTTGGGTTCTCGTACCCACTCGACATTGCCATCGGCTGGCGGCTCCGGAATGGCACAGGCAGGGCATTCCACCGTAGGCAGGCGGTCCAACGTCAGTGAGGGAGGCAACGTGTTTGCTGCGGTTAGATTGGAAGATTGCGGTTCATGTTGGGGCGGCGTTGCGATTGGAGTTACAGGAGGAGTGGGCAAAGCCGCAGCCACCGCTGCCATGATGGTGGCTCCCAGGTCGGGGGTTGCCTGAATAACTGGTTCCGGCGCGGAAGTGGTTGGCAGTAACAGATAGACCACACCGAAGATAATGGCGGCAAATGCCCCAAGCGCAGCGACTGAGGAAGCAATAACTACGCCCGCAAACCATGCCTTTTGCGCCGCTTGTGGTTGTGCAGAAGCCGGTGAACTCTGCACAACCACAAGCGCTGTCGTGAAAATCTCATCACTTTCTTCCCGCCCGTATCCTTCATGTGGTTCAGGCGATTCTGGCTGGCTTGCTGATTCCCGCAAGCGCTCTTCGGCCTGGCGCCGATAGCGGTCCTCCGCTGCCCGGCGTACTCTTTCCTCTCGTTGTCTGCGTTCCTCCGCTCGTCGTTGCTGTTGCTCGGCTTCCTCGCGTCGCAAGCGTTCAGCTTCGGCTCGCCTGCGGCGCTCCTCCGCTGCCTGGCGAGCCCTCTCCTCGCTTTGCCTCCGTTCCTCTGCTTCACGCTGCTGCCGTTCAGCTTCCTGTTCCTGTCGTTCGATGCATCGGTCGTAATCAATCCGCGCACTCTCGTCATTGAGAACCTGATAAGCCTCGTTGATTTCTTTGAACCGCTCCTCTGTGTCAGGGGCATCACTGCGGTCTGGATGAAATTGCAGAGCCAGCCTGCGATACGCTTGGCGGATATCATCGTCGGTGGCTTCTCGGTCCACTCCGAGGATTTCGTAGTAATTGTCCGGCATGGCGGGATCAGGCGACACTTGTCAGTCGATTCATTCAATGGAGCCGCTCAGGGCTCTTGTACCCGTACGCAGTCTAACAGGGAATTCTCACCCTCAGACCTGCCACTCCACAGGCATAGACGCAGTCCCGGATGGGTCGCAGCGGCGGGGTCTATTTGAGCTCGAACTCGGAGCGTGTTGGCAACATAGTCGAACTGCTCTGCAATCCATAGGCCGGGCTGGGGAACCCAGTGCCTACCCGGGATAGAGGGCGCCACGATGGTGCCATAGAGATTGCTGTCGCTGTCGGTCACGGAGAGTTTGCCGCCGTCCACCGTGCCCAGCGCGCCCATATCAAGGTCTTCATCCAGCCGCGCCACCAACTCGATCACCCCATTCTTGGAAACCGTCGGGGCACTTATCCACTCAACGCGCCCCCAGACCGGTTCGTAATCCGAGGTACAGTTCGGCCCGCATTCTACTGTCTGCAACGGGCGCGGCAGTACAGGCGTCGGCGTGGGTAGAACGGTGACACGGGCTTGTGGGGGTTGAACTATTATGACCCGCGTGATGGGAGGGATGGGAGGGATGCGCGTGGAAACGGTTATCGGCGCAGGCGGTATGGTTGGGATGGGCACGGGATCGTAGATTGATCTGGGCGTAGGCGTCGGTCTGGGCGTATAGGTCGGCGCTGGCGTCGTTGCGGTTGCCAATGTGGCGTCTACTGACGCTTTTACCATGGATTGGACGTCCGGAGTCGGGGGCGGGGTCGGTGCGAATGCTGTAGCGACCGCCGCTTCGATCACAGGCCGGAGGTCCAGGGTTGGAGTCGCCATCGGCTCTGGAGCTGCGGGACCGAAGCATCCTGCTGTGTAGGCCACTACGATTACCGCAACCGCCGTTATTCGTGCGTGATTTTGCATCATCCAGTAGTTCCTCTGCCTTGTCTGAGCATCGGCAAATGAGACCAGTTCCCGTCTAGTGACGCACACCTTGGCTCCGATGAAGCGGTCGGCCAAATCGGAGTATTGGAACAACACCGTCTTCGAGTTCTCTTAGTCATCGAAGCATGTCATTGCGTTGGATGTGAGGGCGGTCAGTAGATTGCTGACGTCATAAGTGGAGGACAAATCTGGGTCGTCCCGCAGGGCCAGCCTGAACTCGTCCGCGCTCCTCCCATCGATCTCTTGCACGAAGCGAACCGCGTCAGCCCCTCTGAGCCGGATGCGGTCCGCCCGGTTTGGCCAAGTGCGCCATTCCACTGGTATGCTTACGCCACTTACTGTGGTAACGGCGTCTACAAATCCCTGGTATTCGCCGAACTGGTTGATCACAACCGTGTAGGTGAGATCCCTGTTGAAAGTGAGGTTGACCCTTGGGACCTGCCGGCCGTCCTCGTAGACAACGCAGGAGTACTGCTGTCCTCTCGCGTCATTGACCCCTTGCCCTCCGGCGATTCCGCTGTGCGCTCTCTGCTCAGGGGGGGTGGCGCTCGTCATCATCTTCCACTGATGATGGATGCCCGTATTCTTGACCAAGTCAATTATCTGCGGGATTGCGAAGGTCACGGTCGGTGCGAATCTGGTTCTTTGGGCGGCGAAATCTTGCTCTCTAGTATTCAGTCAACCTGGCATCGTCATATCTAAGAGGGCGTGTGACAAAGGGCCAACCGTGCACCGGTTGTTCTTGGGGTGAGGGTGGGATGGTGTTTACGCTGGTGGTATGAATAGAAAACCATACCCCAGCGATTTGACCGATGCCCAGTGGGAAGAACTGGCTCCTCTGCTGCCGCCCGACACCAGAAGAGGTCATCCCAGGACCACGGACCTGCGGGAGGTGGTCAACGGCATCCTGTACGTGTTGCGGGGCGGCATCCCCTGGCGGCTGATGCCCCACGACCTGCCGCCGTGGGGCACGGTCTGGTGGTACTTCCGCAAGTGGCGGGATGATGGGACCTGGGAACGTGCTGAGGCCGCTTTGCGGGCCCGGGTGCGGGAAGCGGCGGGACGGGAGGCCACACCCAGCGCGGCCATCATTGACAGCCAGTCGGTGAAGACCACGGAAAAAGGGGGCCCAGAGGTTACGACGCTGGCAAACGGGTAACCGGACGCAAGCGGCATATCGTGGTGGACACCATGGGATTGCTGCTGGCCGTGGTGGTGCATGCCGCCAATATTCAGGACCGGGACGGCGCCAAGTTGGTGCTGGCCAAACTGTTGGACCGGTTCGCTCGTCTGAGGGTGATCTGGGCGGATGCTGGCTATGCGGGCCGACTGGTGTCCTGGGCCTGGACCACCGGCGGGTGGCTCTTGACCGTGGTGAGGCGCAAGCCGGACAGCCACTGCTTCGAGGTACTGCCCAGACGATGGGTAGTGGAACGCACCCTGGGGTGGCTGAGCCGATGCCGACGGTTGAGCAAAGACTACGAGGAGCGCACCCACAGCAGCGAAGCGTGGGTACATATCGCCATGGTCAACCTGATGCTCAAACGGCTCCAACCTACTTGAAACCCTTTGTCACACACCCTCTAAGAAGAAACCGGCCATGGTCGCTATCGTGAGTGGCAAACAGCGGTGCGGGAGGTGCGGCATTCATGGCTCAGGAGAAATTTGCGGTACGGTTGTCAGAGGAAGATCGGACCCAACTGGAGCGGTTGATCCGTAGCGGCCAACGCTCGGCGCGGGTCATCAATCGGGCGCGCATCCTGCTCAAGACCGATGCAGGATGGAGCGCGTCCCAGGTGGCGGCGGCGCTGGACACGTCGCAGCGCACGGTGTTTCGCACCAAGCGGCGGTACGCCGAGGAGGGATTGGACGGTGTGCTCCACGACCATCCCCAGGCCAACCGGTATCGCAAGCTGGATGATCGTGGGGAAGCCCACCTGATTGCCCTGGCGTGCAGCGACGCTCCCGAAGGCCGCGACCACTGGACCCTGCGCCTGCTGGCCGACAAGGTGGTGGAGTTGGGCGTGGTGGAGAGCCTGTCATACGAGACGGTCAGGCTCCGGCTCAAAAAAACACCCTCAAGCCCTGGCAGAAACAGCAGTGGTGCATCTCCCAGATGAACGGGGAGTTCGTGGCGGCGATGGAGGACGTGCTGGACCTGTATGCCGAGCCCTACGACCCCAGCCGACCGGTGGTGTGCTTCGACGAGACCTCCACCCAACTGCTGGCCGATGTGCGGGAACCTTTGCCGGCCCAGCCGGGGCGACCCCGACGTCAGGACTACGAGTACCGACGCGGCGGCACCCGCAACCTCTTCCTGTTCTGCGAACCTCTGGCTGGTTGGCGCCACGTAGCGATCACCGAACGCCGCACCATGGTGGACTTCGCCCAGCAGATGCGCTGGCTGGTGGACGTGGCCTATCCCGACGCCACCGTCGTCCGCGTCGTTCTCGACAACTTGAACACTCACCGCATGGCTTCCCTGTACGAGACCTTCCCTGCCGCCGAAGCCAGGCGCATCGTGAAACGTCTGGAGTTTCACCACACCCCCAAGCACGCCAGTTGGCTGAACATGGCGGAGATTGAGTTCAGCGCATTGAGCCGCGCCTGTCTCAAAGGGAGAAACCCTGACGCCGACGCCCTGCAACGCGCCATCACCGCCTACCAGACCCGACGCAACGCCACGCGCATCCCGATCAACTGGCGCTTCGGAACCGACGACGCCAGGATCAAACTCCATCGTTTCTACCCCTGCCCTTCCAACGTTGACTGACTACTAGTCAGGGTTGCGGTGGCACAGCGGACCGCCTCCGCCTGTAAGATCGCCATCTGCTGCGCCTGTTCGGCGATTTCCTCGGCGGTCTGGATGTGCAGTTGCACCTCGGCGTGCCACGTCTCGCAGTCCACCGCAATGCTGCCCTTCGTCATGCGAATCGTGTCGACGCGATAAGCCCAACGTCCGGGCTCCGCGGGACCGGTCCACGTCCGCTCCGTCGTCTCAGCCAACGTCGTCCAGCCCAGCGGTGTGTTGTCCCGGGCCGTCGCGGAACGCTGGACACGATAGACGACCGTGTCGGCCTTGAAGGTGGCTGCATCCCGTCCCCAGCCCCGGAGGTCGTCCTCTACATATTCGTAGAAGTGGTCCAGGCTGTCCTCCCATTTGAGCATGAGTGAGCCGTCATCCGGGCGAACGACCTTCAACCGGACGACTTCGGATCTCTCGCAGAGTAATCCCAGCAATTCCGGCGCTAACTCGGCCTCAGTGGGAAGATCGAGCGTCGTCTCAGCGACAACGCCGTTACATGTCTCGGTGTCCCCGTTCGCACGGAGAGAGACGAGGCCCACGTGATAGACCCATCGTCCGGGGCTGGGCGCGCCTTCCCAATGTGTTCCGTCGTTCACGGTGGCGACGAATTCCCATATTTTGCTGTCCGCCGGCCGGCGCTGGATGTTGTAGACTTCTTCCTCCAAGTAGAAATCATCAGGCCACGGATTGATGTCAAGGGACCACCCCAACTCCATGTAGCCTGGATCCTCGATCCCCGCAGGATGGCCGTCTGCGTAGAAACTGACAATACGGGCATTCTCGCATTGCTCCGCCTCCGCTTCTCTGGGCAGAACAAGGGCGAGAATGACGGCAACCGCCAGCAGAGCGAGGATAGAGGATAGGACAGGAAATCGAGTTCGCATTTGGAACCTCCGGTTGGATTATTGTAGAGATTGTTAAAAAATCTGATCTCGGTTGCGACCACTGAATCGCAGCCGAGATCGAAGGCAGAGGCTACACCAGCAGTCCGGGGCGGCACAATATCAGGCGAGATTCCGACTTTTGAAAGTGGCTCCGATGCGATTGACACACCGTCATCTTATGCCGTTCTGGCTCCGTGTGGTACGATGGCCTAGTACGCCGGGTGGGCCTTGAACCCACGACTTCCCGCTTAGCAGGCGGGTGTTCTTTCCTACTGAACTACCGGCGCACGATCGAGGCGAGCAGTTCGCACCTGCTCGCCTCAAACGTATCACCGATTTCGCGGTCTGGGTAGTTGACGGCGTGTCATCCCCCACGCAAACGCGATACTAACTATTCGATGTGGTTGGTGTCCCGGCGGATGCCAAAAGACTGGATTGCAGCAGCCGTGGCGGGCATGACACCCGGCATCCAGACGGTGATAACCCACAACGCGATAAGCTCCATCGGCGATATCCACGAGTTTCCGCGTGCGATCGCGATGCCAACCCAAATTCCGGCGATGAAGGCGGTCCAGGTCAATACGGCACCACCGAGGATGAACCAACGGCCTATCAGTCTTCGTCTCCACAGAAAGGTGACGCCAGACCAAACGAACGCAAAAGCCAGGAAAGATGCGATCCCCACAACCATCGACAAAGGATATTCGTCGTTGTCGATTACGAACATGCCGCAAAGGCCGCTATTGCAGAGGCCCGTCGTCGCGATGATGCACAGGATGAGGATGGGTTTCACGTTGATTTAGATACCTGAATGTGCCATACCAGAATATACTGTCAACGCCGACGAAATTCTGACCCAGGTTCGCCGATGTGGAGTTGACCCACCTCTTCGATCACTCCCGCGATCGCCGGTTTAAAATTGACCCACCTCCTTGTTTATTGTTCAGCGACTTTGTCAGTCGGCATAGTTGTCGCCGGCCTCCTCCGGCGCTGCGCCCAGTTGTTGGTGCGACGGGAATAGCCCCGCCTGGCGTTTCTCTCTGAGCCGGTAGCTCTCGCCGCGGATGTTCAGCACGTGGCTGTGGTGCAGCAGCCGGTCCAGCACCGCCGAGGCGATCACGCTGTCGCCCAGCAGCTCGCCCCACTCGCCGAAGCCTTTGTTGGAAGTCAGGATGATACTTCCCCGCTCGTAGCGCGCCGACACTAGGGTGAAGAAGGCGGTGGCCGACTCCCGGTCGTAGGGCCAGATGCCGAATTCGTCCACGACGAGGACCTTGGGAGCCAGGTAGACTTTCATCCGCCGGTTCAGGTTGTGCTCGGCCCTGGCCTTGCGCAGGTCTTCCATCAGGTCGTAGGCGCGGACGAAGTAGGCGCCTTGCCCGTTCTCGATGGCTCTGAGGGCCAGAGCGATGGCCAGGTGGGTCTTGCCTACGCCGGGCGGTCCCAGCAGGATGACATTGGTGGCCTCGGCGACGAAGGCCAGGTTGGCCAGTTCCTTGACCAGCCGTTCGTCGATGGAGGGCTGGAAGCCGAAGTCGAATTGCTCCAGGGTGCGCTGGAAGGGCAGGTGAGCCAGCCTGGTTCGGGTGGTGAGGTAGCGTTCCCTACGGGCGGCGACCTCGACGCCCAGCAGTTCGGCGAGCATCTCGGGATAGGGCAGTTGCCTGCTGGCGGCGGCGTCCAGAGTGTTGTCCAGGACCTCCACCGCCTGCTTGAGACCCAGTGTTTCCAAATGTTGACGAGCCTGTTCCAGGGCGATCATGCCACACCCCCCGCCACCAGTTCGTACACGTCCAGCGAGCGGCGTTCCACCTCGCCCACCGGGATCTGCACCGCCACGGCCTCCCTGCGGGGCCGGTTGTCGCCCCTGGGCAATCCCGACCACTGGCCCGGCAGGATGAAACGCTGCTTGGGCTGCTGAGCGCGGGGATGTACGGCAATCCGCTCATCGCCGGCCCAGACTTCCACCGTCCCCTGACGCTCGCCCACCTGCACCGTGGTTTCCACCCACTTCCAATGGACACCGTAGTGGGAGCCCTCCCAGCTGACGAAACCGTCCCGGGACACCTTCCGGTCCTGCCGCAGGTACGGCGCCAGCCTGGCCCGATCCGGCAACCGTCCCAAGCGGGGCCGCTCTTCGGCCAGCGCCTCCCAGGGCACCCGGTTGGTCGTCCCGTGGATCCGGGCGTTGGCCACCGCGTCACACCACTCCAGCGCCTGACCATTCAGGTCCGCGTCATCGGTGAAGCGGATGCTGGGCCACATGTTGTACCGCACGTACTTCACCCCGCTCTCCACCTTGCCCTTGGTCTGCGGTCGGTATTCCCGACACAGCCGGGCCTCAAACCCAACTCGCAAAGCGAAGTCCAGCATCCGCTGGTTCCAGATGGGACGCTTCGCCTCGTCCTTGCCCAGGGTGACCACCTTGGCATTGTCGTACAGGCACCGGCGTGGCACGCCACCCAGGTACTCGAAGGCGTTGACGTGGCACTGGATGAAAGCGGCCGTGTCCGCCCGGCGAACCAGTTCCACATAGCAGGCCCTGGACCACCCCATGGTCATCACAAACACCCAGACGCTACGCCGCTTCCCGTCCTCGCCGATGTACGACAAGCTGCCCCAGTCCACCTGCGCCTGCTCTCCAGGCGCGGTCTCAAACCGCATCGTCGCCTCTGGCTGGCGCTTCCGCCGCCGCGGCGACACGTAACCCTTCAGGATCGAATAGCCACCGTCATATCCGCGCGCCGCCAACTCCCGGTGCAGCACCACGCAATTTTCCAACCCCTCGGCCATCCGCCGGTCGACGTACTCGGTGTACGGATCCAGCTTCGAAGCCCGCTGACGCCGTGGCTTGGGCCGCATTGCCTCCGGCGACTTCAGGTACCTCCGCACCGTGTTGCGCGATATGTCCAACTCCCGGGCGATCTCCCGGATCGAACACCCCGCTCCTTTCAGCTCGTAAATCTCTTTCATAATTCCCACCGTTAGCACGTTGTTTGAGGCACCTCCGCAGCGTGTCCGCGGATGATGCCATTGCCATCGGGTGGGTCAATTCCATTTCGGCGATTTTGCACATTTTAATATCGGCGGTAACAATACTCGTAGGAGGACAGAGGATGCCAACGGGCCGCGTGACTGGACGTTTGAGGGCCACACCATCGCTGAGCGGCGGGACATGTTCAGAGAGTAGCACCCGCACTCACCGAGCGGCGGCTTGTTGACGCCGGGTTTTATCCATCAACTTGACGGGATCAACAAAACAGGAGCAACCAAAATGAGGATCCGTAACATTCTGATTATTACCACGCTGGCGACCATGATAGCGTTTGTCCTGATGGCCTACGCCAGCGTCACAAGTGCCCAATCCGCCACGTGTCAGGTTAGGGATTATACGGCAGCAACAGAAGAGCAAGTATTCGCCCTCACGACCCAGCACCAAATCGGCAACGTTGTGTTCTACGAGTCGAAGTGGACCCGCGATTGGGCCACGAGCCAGTCGATGTTCGACATCGACCATCATGTGAGTAAATCCGAGGCCATTGCGCTTGAACTGTGCGCCAAATCCGCAGCGGTCCAGAAACAGTTCGCCCAAGACCCGCTCAACCTGTACGCGACGAACCCTGGGTTCAACCGTGGTAAGGGGAACCGCACGCCGGCGCAGATCGCAGATATCCGTAAGACAAATAGTCTCGTGAAGACGACGCTCAGGGACCAGGACAAGGCAACCGCGTACTGTGCTATTCGCCACGCCGTTCTGGACAAGTACGACCTCGGGGAACCGGAGACCGAGACTGCTTGCGTCAATTGGCTGGTCTATGGTCAGGCGACAGCTCCGACTCCTGTGCCTACGGCCGCGCCGTAATCACTGCCATAATTGACGCGTTTCCCGCCGCAGGTATTTCCTGGGATTATCCCACATATAGGAGGAATACCAATGACCGCAACGCAAGAGCCCCAGTTCACCGTGCCGGAGATCCGATGCGCGATCGAAGTCACCAGGCTCGGTCGAGCTTACGACGTTCCCGAGCCGCTGCGCAGTCTGGCCGAGGAGCTTACCCAGCGCTGTCAGTACGTCTACCGGATCACCGACGATGATTTGACAACCTACCTCGACGATTGCCCGGACCTGAACGAACGACAACGGACGTTCTTCCTGGAACGCGCCCGGAAGTACATCGACAACTCGGACGCGTTCGGTGAGTCACTGCAAATCTGCCTCGAATTGGCCTACACCGACGCCCTGGGTGAAGCCGAGGAAAAGTAGAACCGCTCGTCTTGGGGGCCTGTCCGAGGAAATGAGCGGGCCCCCTAAAATTGGACACGCGGGCGCGATCTCCTAATGTCTCAATCTCGCCAAGATCGCGCCAGCAATCGCCCAAGCGGCCCAGAACATAGCAAAGACGGCGACCACGAGGTCTAGGAATGGCACCCCTGTGACCCGCCCGATGACGCCGACGATACCCAAGACGACCAGGACGATCAGGAAGACTTTGACACCGGGAAACAGGGTAGGCATACAGCGCCTTTACGGATCGGGTTGATGCCCGTCACTATATCAGAGGGAACCAACACGCCCGAACGAACTGAACGCAGGAGACCATTCACTCCACAATACCCGCCGGTGGCATCCTATCCTACCGCCCCAACCGACTTTGTGCGACTGCCAATTGTTCATCAGTGAACAAACTACGCCAGGGTTCTTCCAACACGAAGGCTTCCACTGACAAGTCCGGTCGGCCTGCTTCCCATAGCTCGACGAACCCGTCCCCTGGCGTTGGGCCATCTAACAGCCGGATTGCGGTGGCCAGACCACCGAAGTTACCAAGCATGCCCCTAAACCGAAGCGGACGACGGATCACCCCGCACTGCCTTTCATAGAGTAAGAACATCGCTGCATCGAATCTCTCTTCCAAATTCTCGCTGTCCATTGCGTGGCCTCCGTGGTGCCGTTCCCCTCGCGGTATGATCCCAACCTAGCCTGCCTCCACCCACTGGAAGCGCTGGTATGGCGGGCACGCATTTGAAAGGACGGGCGTCATCCGGCGCACAACATTATAGGTTTTTGTTGCAGGACTTGCTGGTTGAGTTGGCATCCTACTGTCTTGCGTAGAGTTGATGAAAAGCCTCAAGATTCAGGAGACATTTTGGTTTTTCCATACTAGCTGGAGACCGGTTACGGTATCGTTGGTCCCGTGCTCTATCTCAGGTGGACAGCCATCAGGTACGACCGCCAAGTCGAGTTGCTCTTGGGTCAGTGAAGTGTACGCTGGTGTTACGCCTATAAGTAATATGCCCCCTGAGTTGTCTTCGTCGCGCCGTCTTCCGTGCCCGAATTCGGTACCGGAAACTTGAACGCCGGAAAGTTTCACCCTCGTCAAATCCGCCCCCCTCAATTTGGTCCGTGAAAGATTGGCACCCTGCAACTCTGCGTCATAGCAGATGGCACCGTCGAGATTGGCTCCGGTAAAATTAGCATGATGCGCTTCTATCCCACTGAGCCTCGCTAACCTGCAAATGGATCGGCTGAAGTCAGCACTGGCCATTTTAGCACCAGAAAGATCGGCATATGTGAGATCAGCACCTACCAACGTAGCGCTTTCTAAAACAGACCTCTCCAAGTCTGCCCAAGTTAGGTCTGCCTGGTCCAATGAGCACCAACGAACATCTGCCATGTTCAAGTTCGCTCCGTGTAGATCAATTCTGAACCCATCCTCTTCCTCGAGCGAAATTACCCCACAATCCCGTCGGCCTATCGCGGATAAGGCGGCTTGAGCATCCTCTCGGATGCGCTGCGGCATTGCCTCTCCTTCAATGACGTACGGTTTGTCTAGGATGTCATCTTTGGTTGGGTTCCTCACGAAAGCGCAGAACAGGCGCATGATTTGAATGTGGTACTGATTCGGGTGATCCGACGCTAATTGTTGAAGAGCGTAGATCCCCCCTAGACGTACTGCTAGCACAGGGCTACCCAGCATTTCCGCCCCGCGCTGATAACGTTCGTTCGACAACGCCCGTAGCGCAATATCGGCTTGGTTCTGAGCAGTTTCCACTTGGCGCTTTGCCGCGTCCGTCTGACGTTCAGCCACTAACGCGCGCCACCAAGCGAATACGAACGCAAGAACTCCACCGATTACTAATCCAACGTTCCTGATCGTATCTATGGGTGATACTTCAAACGGCGTATCGGGATGGATCTCATCTTTGTAACTCCAAGCGAGACCGACGCCTATGACCAGCAGGAAGAAAAATCCGGTCGTGAACCAAAAACCGGTGGACTTGAAGATCTCCAATTTCCGAGACTTCGCCATGATTAGGCTGCTATCCCCAGTTCCCGCAATCTGGCCACCAAGTATTCCTGCGGCCGGTCGCCCTTGACGCTGTTGCAGTGTCCGCATAGCAACTGGAGGTTTTCGATGTGGTCGGTGCCGCCGCGGCTCTCCGGAATAATGTGGTCGATGGTGAAATTGCGAAAGGGGAACTCGCTGCGGCATCCGTTGCACCGGCCCTCCTGCTGGCCGAACAGCACGTGCTTGTTCTGGCGGTACGGCACCGGCGCGTCGATGTCAGTGCGCCTGGGGATGTCGGTGCGGGCGGTAACGAGCCGGTTGTGGAACAGATCACCCATGGACTGCTGCAGGCGCATGTTGACCAGCTCGACGGCCTTGGGCGAAATGTCGATGCCGATCCAGCGCCGGCCCAGGTTCTCAGCAGCAACGCAGGCGGTGGCACATCCGCAGAACGGGTCCAGCACAACGTCGCCCTCGTTGGACGACGCCTTGATGATGCGCTCGAGGAGGGCCAATGGCTTCTGCGTTGGGTAGCCGACGCGTTCTTTGGACTGAGCTTCGAGGCGATTGATGTCTGCGAATATATCCTCGACCGCCGTGCCTTTTGTGGATGCGAGATAGCGCTTGAGGCGCGGAACTCCCTTTCCCCGTTCTGGCCAATAGATGAGACCTGCGGCGTTCAGTGCATCAAGACGGCTGTGCACGCCTGGGTAATCGTCTGGCCAACCAGGGATGAGGTCCTGTTCGATTATGTAGTCGTTCATTCCCCCCTGGGTCGGCGTCCGCCAGTGGTTACCGACATTGCTCGGATCGTTACCGCGCCAAGGTTCGCCCGATTAACCGGAGCGGAGGCCGCTGGCTGTCAACTGATCAGGTTGCCAGGGACCCCGTTCGTCTCGATGACGGTACGCACGGTTCACGTATTCCTCGGAGTGGGGCAACCATTGGGTGTTCCAAGTGAAATTGTCAGTTTTGCAATAGAACAGGATCGTATCGTGAACGCGGCCGAATCCTTTGGCATCTGACCTGCCCGCTGTGCGTTTCCAAACTATCTCATTTCGGAAACTGGCCTGCCCGTAGATACTATCCATGAGCAACTTCAGGTAATGGCCGGCTGTAGGATCGCAGTGCAGGTAGACGCTACCGGTGTCCTTGAGCACTCGCCGCATTTCGAGCAGGCGTACCGCCATCATGCACAGGTAGGACTGCATACCTTTCCCGTGGGTGAGCCCCGCCGTTTGCAAGACCTGATACATCGCGGGCTGTTCGTCGGCGATCAGCCCCATCCAGGCCACGTCCAGGTCTGAGAGCGTCCAAGTGTCTTTGAACGCGGCGCCTGCCGCAGCGCTGCCGACCGGAGCGGCGTAGTTGCGGTTGGAGTTGAACGGCGGGTCCAGGTAGATGAGGTCAACGGACGCGGAGTTGAGGCCGCGCAGGATATCAAGGTTGTCCCCGGTCCAGATGGTTCGGTCGGCGAAGTTGGTCATGGCACTGATCCCGTGGGAAGTATCCCACAAGGTCAAGCGCCACAACAACACCGGGAAGCTGAGCCAGGGGGTGCCGTTCCCCCTCACGGGATGACCCTGCGTTACGGCAGAGGGTGGGTGAGCCCGCCTACTCCTCCTCGCGTCCCCTCCGCAATCCCCGCCGGTACGCAATGGCAGTCGCCAAAGGCAACGCTCCCAGCACCAGCAGCCGAATGATGACGCTACATCCCCACAAGAAGTCCCAAGTGCCGCGGAACAGGTCGGGCAACCCGGGCGCACTCGCTCCCGGGACGAAATCCGGGAACACGAACGCATAGGCGGCATGAACGGGCAAAGCTGCCTGACCGAGGCCGCTACTGTTCCCACCAGTCCGGGCCTCGTGGCCGAGGAAAACGAGCAGGACGAGCAACAGCAGGAACAGGAGCGCCAGCAGAATTAGGCCAAGCCTGACGAGCGTGCGACGGTCAGGTCTTGGTCGAGGGCGTCGATCCGGCCCCAAACTCCACGACAAGTAGTAATTTCTGGCCATTGCTGTCGCTCCAACCTCAACCGATTCTTCGCTTACTGCTGCCCCAAGCGATGGCGTATCCGTAACTCTGGCTGGGGAGCGTTCGCTATTCGATGGTTTTTATGGTCTCGCAGGTGGTGATCCAACCATCCAGGGTTTCCTCAGCTTGTATTAACCGCTCGGAACGTTCGGCATCAGTTATTTCAATCGGCGGATCGACAAAATCTTGCATGACATTCACAAGGTAGTCTCTCCCGTCCCACATCCACCTAGGATTTCCGGTTGTGCTTTTCAAACGTTCGTGGAAGCCGGGATTCCCTTCGAGGCAATCCCACAACTGATTGGATTTGCTCGTGATGCGGCCCTCCGAACTGCACGCCAGAAGTACAACGAGCAGAGCCACGCCGAAAAATAAACTCGCCAATTTCATGACTGCCCCCCAGCCCACCCGGTGTAGCAACTCTCCGGGAACCGCTCCTCAAGTTGTGCGCGAACGTCATCGGAGAGGGAGAACGTGTAAGTTTCCGCCATCGTGATCGTGAAACTGTCCACATCCGATTCGATCATGTGCTGGAAAATCTCAAACTCCAGAGGGCGCGTGGCTCTGCGTTGGAGGCCACCCCGATAACCAGGATATGGCTTTGTTTCCCACACACTCTCGGTGCTCCAATCACCGATCTGGACGCGCCAATTAGCATCGAGCGCGCTCGCCCGATCACTTCCCGCGTATATCACCAGCGTTGGGCGTGATAACCCCACCACACAACTGATTTCCATGTAAGGCGCGTCTTTTTGGGATGTACCATGGAACGTAATCCATCCCGGGCCGGTATCCTCAATCAGTGAAGATGCGGTACGTCCCGGGTTGGTATCCTCAATCGGTGAGGATGCGACGCAACCGATAGATGCAGCCAGTAAGACGGCAACCAGGGCGAATGTGGGCGCAAGGGCACGACGGGTGAAGACGGATCTCATGGAGTTCATGGTCTAGCCTCCGTGGTCTGGTGAGCACCCACTCTTTTTTCCAGGGGGCAGTCCGGTGGTGTCATCTGTCAATTAGTAGATCCATTTCTGATTCCAATCGCGTGAATTTCGCGCCGTAACCAGATTTAGTTAGCGGCCTGTGATATGTCGTCTGCAGCGGCGGGTCCTCTGTACAGGCATTTGAAATGCTTGCCCCAAGCGCCTTTGAGCATGGCGTCGATCCGTTCCCTGATTTTGCCCCGGTGGCATTCCTGGGACATGATGATGAAAACGAGACAGTGACCCGCTTTCGTGAAATGCAGAACGTCGATGGCGGCGTCGGGTACGGCTTCGCTTACCATGTCAATGGCGCGACGGACCATGCCGCTCACATTGTTCGTCTGGTGATAAATGACGAGGCTGTGTCCCCGCTGCCAGAACGCCTTGATCTCGTCCATGTGGACGTACATGGGACCGCTCTTGCTAATCCTGGATTTGTCCCCAGTGATCTTGTGGTCGGGGTCCAGGAAAACGATGTCGGCATCCTGGGCGCGTTCGATGGCACCGTCTAACCACTGGTCGGCTTTCGCCAGACGGGCATCGCGTTGGTTTGGCTTATCGTTTGGGGTGCCCCAAATCGGAGTGATTTCGCGGTAATACCTGCATCCGGCGCGGAGGAAGTCCAACTTCTCGACGTTGGCGACCGTGCGACGGTCGTTGTGCACTAGCCCCTTCAAGGCATCCCACAACGCAGGATCGCAACGTTGGTATTGCTTGGATTGATTTCCGAACAAATATTTTATGTTGTCGCCGCCCGTCCTTACCGAGCCAAGTCGGTAATACCACGCCACACCCAGCTTTAGATCCGGGTCGTGTTCGTCGTCGTCGCCTTCCCTGGTGATCCCGCACAGCCGGCGCAGTAGGCCGTACTTGCCGAAATCGTTCACATCGGCCACAAATTGATCGCGCATGATGGTTGCCTCCGTATGTCCGGGGCAACCGGACACGAAAAAACGGTTGCCCTGTGGTTCTTACTGTCCGCATTCGGCAGACAGATCGGCTTTCGGTGCGAGATTCGCACCCATGCCGGTTTGAACCAAGGGGCAACCGCAGATATAATCTCGTGCGGCCTGTTTCGGGCCTATGGGCGTCCCGGCATGGATGCCCAAGCAGACGGCCCCTTCTCGTGCGAGGAGAAGGGGCCGTCAATGTTCAAATATGGATTGCCATTGTCTCCCCAGGGAGACCGTCAACACCAAGCAGCGCGGCGATCGGGCGCATCGTGGAACCCCCCTTGCGGCCATGAGGATGGCGTCATGCTACTGCCGCCGGGTTCCCGATGTGAGGTTCGCAAGGGAGGCATAAAGCCATCCCAAGCGGATACCTCAAAAAACGTCGGGTGGAACGAATGCTCCGAAACCCTCGGCAGTAGCGGGGATTTTGTAACACGCGGATTTACCGGTGTCAAATATTCGGGATCATGATAAAGATTAGGGCCGATCCTCGCGAGGATCGGCCCTATTAGGACGCCGGTGGTTGTGGTTATCGGATTAGTGGTTCCAGCTTGTCCAACAGCCGCTCCACGTCGTCCAGCCCTTCGGCGACGTTCGCCGCGCTGCGCCAATCTTCGTAGAAGTTGGCATGCAGGGCGCTGGCCACGTCAAAAAGGGCGCGGATTTCCCGGTCCCTGGTTTCGGCGCGAAGGTCGTCAACCACGTCGAACAGTTGCGAATGACCGCGATGTCGCCAGCCCCGCTGCTCGGCGATAGCCTTCACCATTTGAGCGGCGGCACCCCACCCTTTTTCTGAGGCTTGGCGCACGTCGCCGGCGGCGAGTTCGGTTCGGGCCTGTGCCAGCAGGTGACGGCTTGCCATTTGGTATGTGGTTACCAATTTAGTGCCTCCGGGTGTGCGGATTTGAGTAGGGAAACCGCACCCCAATGGTACAACAATGCACAACGGGTGCGCTAGCCACCCCACCCACCCCACCCGCACATCACCATCGACCAGACAAAGTTCGGCCCCGCCTGGCCACACACGGCGGGGCCATCAAAAATCCCTTGCTATCGCAGGGGGCGGCATCATATCACAGGATGCTTACATATGGCGCAATCGGGAATCGCTAGATTTCGCCGGTTTTATTGTCCGGTGAAACGATCGCGTCCGCGACCTGCCAAAGCACCGTCTCGGCGCGCTCAGCGTTATCCAATGCCCCCACGATGAAGGTCTGATCGCCCGCAATATGCACGCCGATTTTGTAACCCAGCTGCCTCAATTGAGAGCCCACCCACTCCGTTATGTACACCCCGACCCAGGCATATCGAGCCGTGCTATACTCCGGCACCATTTAGATTTTCAGGGCAAGGCGGACAATATGGCTGGCTCAAAGAGAACGTATGCAGGCATAGCGATTATCGTGGTCGCGTTGCTGACAATCGCCGCGTTCGCCTTGGTCGCAATGGTTGGCCTCGGTGGCTCGCCAGCGCAAGCCCACGAGGACGGTACCCTCCACTACCATCCCACGCCTACACCGCCACTGGTGGGATTGGACGAGCAAGTGGTCTTACATCCCTCCGCGTACTATCACGAGGACGACCACATCCTCAAGATAACTACGGTGATCGAGGGCGCGCCGTTGCCCGAGGAATGGCAATACGCGGAATCGTATGTGGAAGTCTCCATCCAAGACAGCGGGTGGTCAGTCTTGGGGACGTGCGATACCTATAATTCAACCAGTAAATCCCACTATGAGGACGATGTAGCCGTTTGCGATATGACGTTGCCGGATTATTTTGCCCTCGATAATCGAACGGAGCCATTGGTAACGCGGATCCAAGTCAATGTGACTTTTTGGTCGATTGGTCGATCCCAGCATTTAAGCCCGAGTTCAACCTTCTACATCGACCTGTATAACCGGGCCAATTGGAAATGAGGCAACTGTGATGGGGCGGACGCGCTCGCCCGGACAGTAGGGTATGCGGTTGTCCCACTGGAACTCCTCAGCGGGAATTGCCGTGCGCCCGGACCAAGGTTCAGATTGGTCGGAGAGTGAGAGCGGATACGTCCGTTGCCAATTGTTCCATCACCGCCTGAACCGTGAGTTCAGTGGGCCACGTGAACGGTTCAGGTGAAAGTGTGCCAATCACGAAGTCACTGTTGCCGTCAACATGATAGCCCAACTGCCGTGCCCGTTCCCGGGCTTGTGGTGCGAATACGCCTGCGCTGTCTCCCACCAGTAGGAACCCCGCCGGACGACGAACCCGCAGGAACCGGGCAAGCCCCAAAGTGCGTCCTGATCCATCGCCCGGCAACGAGGGCAAAGTGGGCGCGGATGGCGGACATGCGACGCCGCTAGGTATATCCCCATGACGCAGTAGTGGAGGACCGGAAAGTGCCTAAAATAAGTGAAGCCGCGTTACGTGAAGTACGAACTGCGCTTGAACAATATTTGGCCGAATTGCGAGAGTCTCCGCTCACTGCGGGAACGGTTGGAACTCATTCCAGCGGGGCCAATATGTTCGTCAATTGGCTGGCGGACAACTACACGCCGGGTGACGGCCTTCGCAGGCGACGACGCTAACTAGTGGGGTGATCAAATGCTAAATGCTCATCAGATCGCAACAATGAACGACGCCCAGATGGACGAATTTCTCAAAACGCTACTCGTTCGATACTTGAAAAAGAAGCATGGTATGACCAGCCTTGAACTTCTCAATGACCTTCTGAATTTCGCATTGGATGAGGGGATAATCGAGAACCAAGACAATGATCACCAAAATCTTGTCTTGAACTGTGTTTACCCAGCGCTGACGAAAACTTCAACATAACATGGGCGGGTTGTGTTCAATCCCAGGGTATTCGACTAGCGGCAAAGCCAAAGGGATCACACGGATAGCGCGACACTATGATGAGCTAGAGCGAGGCTCCAGCCCGTGTCCTTGCCGATAACGCGAATGATCCAATGCGAACGGTGTGGTTCAACTGAATAGCATGCTCGTAGGCGACAGCGGCTCCAATCTTTCGTGGAATACCTCTAGCGGGAAATGACTTGGCAACTCCGTCGCTACAAGGCTGATAGTTTCTAATCCCCTTAGGTTCTCCCGTCTTGACCCGACTTCATTTATCCCAAGTATTATGTCGCCTATCGCCTCGCCGGGCGAACCGGCTATTACGTAAAACGTCCTTGGTCTACTCCCTGAAGCCGCGTCAACCCGATAAAGCGACAATTTCGGCTTTCCTTCCTCTTCGCTCATGACTTGGATTGCGATGTCGTGTTGGGATGGCTTGAAACCGGTCGCGGTGTCTGCCGGTAAATTGACGCCTCTGATATCGCCCCACGGTGCACTACCGATGACCCGTCCGGTATGCCCGCCGATGTGGATAATTTCGCCAACCTTGGGTTTATTTGCCACGTCGGATCTGGCGATCACGATGTTGCCGCTGCCATTCCGGTGAATGTGGTCTTGAGCCATGCTAATCTCCGTTTATTTGAGTCAGACTAGGCCAGAAGCCTTGAATTCTTGAAACAACCGCATCGACCACTGGCCTTCCAATTGAATGTAAGCCAAGCCCTGGAGGTTGCTAGGTATTTCGACTTGGTCCTCCCGCAGGATCGCCAAACGTCCCGGCCAATTCAGGTTGGCGACCAACGTCTCGGCGATGGCGTTCTGCCGTGCCCGTTGCTTCCCTTCGATGGTTGTCTCGTCGTGCGTCAGGACGGCAACGTAGAAATCCGAGGCAGACATATTGTCTCGGAGTTTATCGGGTAAGGTCCTGCCCTGATTGGATTGCTCCATCATCCTGACAGGGTCGAGACCGAAATTGCGGCATGCGTCCTCGACCTGGTCCACGTAACCGTTAGGGTCTGTGCCATGAATAATGAACGCCTTCGCCGCGGCATTCGGAACAGGTTGTTGCTGGGGTGGGTCGCCCCCAAGCAAATGCCGGTAGGCGTCAAGGTATTCCTCGCCGTCATTGGTAATCTCGTATGCGTAAATGCCCTCGGGTGACCAACGGCTCGCTGGATCGCCACCCATAAACGAACGGCTAGCGATATGGCCGGCATGGAACAAGACGACGATATCTTGATGTTCCTGCCCACCAAACCCAGCAAAGTCGAATCTTGAATGTCCGTCCGCTTCTTCCTGTATGGCTTCGGGGTCCCCGCGCTTTAATCTCGCAAGTCTATCCAACAATCCAAGCAGACGCCGTTGCTGGCTTGGGCTAAGGGTCATTTGTCGGCTCCTCTGCTGCAATTCTTTTTTGCCACGTCAATATTAAGTCAATATGGATCGTTGTGCGATGTTCTATGGTTATCATTGATGTCGTCGCGGCGGCGGGGACGACCCCGCGCGATTTTCGTGTGCTCATTATAGCCGTGCGGTGGCAGACTCGCCATTTCAGCCCGACCCCAGATCAAACAGCCGCGTCTTATCTTTCTGCAAGTTGGAGTGCGAAAGCGTGTAAGCAGCATCGATCCACCATAGCGTCGGGTCATATACGGGTCATAGCGGGACGATTGGATTGGGTCGAGGATCCGCTCCGAGCAATTCTCAATTGGTGGCTGCAAAACGATTCCAGATAGAACGTGCCCACGTCGAGTTTGCCCATCGGCTCCACCGTGTAACCCAGACGGTTCAATTGGCATACCTGCTCGGCGAAGGCTCGGGCCGGAGCGTGAAGCTCCGGCCCTTTGAGGCCGGTCGATGTTGCCGGCTGGTTATCCCAACGACGCGTCCAGCATCGCGCGAATTCTGCCGTCTGAGTCCGGATGTCCAAGCATCCCAACTATTACATGGTCATTACCATAAACTCGATAACCCAAGCCGTGTGTTCTGCCCCGCACCGTGTGTAGGAACTCGTCCGCTTGGGGCAATTCCTGGCGCACCGACGGCAATAGGAACATCTCAGGGCGTCTCACCCGCAAGAACCTGAGGGCAAACGAAAGGGCATCAGTTTCCTGGCCATCCGGTAAGTTGACGCAGAGCACGTCAAATGGCGGGATCAAATCGTGGCTCGCGATATCGGCTCCAATCAGCGATTGGGTGTCCGCTGTTTGATGGCGATACACGACCGACAGCTTAGCGTCCGCCCGGTCGAAGTCGCCCAAATCCGCGTATAGCAGCGCCACGCGCGGAATGCCGTCCGGCGCAGGGCCAGTAGTAGGGCGCACCAGCGCACGGAGCGTGTCTCTGATGGCATCCCAAACGTTCTCATCCATATCCTCTGTCTCCTCTCGGCAGGCCGTCTCGCTCACCTGCCATGCCCCCCAATCGTCAAATTCCCTGAGTTGCGCTGTCAATAATCCCAGCGGCCTCATACGGAGTGATGCGCTTAAAATTTGATGACCTGATGTCGAATTTCGTCTTATGATAGCGAAGGCCCCAACTATTTGCGTTGGGGCCTTCGCCGTGTGATTCCCATCATTCGATGGGGAGTCCGACTCTGGATGAACGTTTTTGGGAATGAGTCGGGTTTGACAGCGGTCTGGAGTCGTCGTTTAGGGTTGGTGGTGTGGGTGGGTTGGTCAGCGGCCGCCGTGAGAAGCCCGTCGCCCGGGTTCGAGCCCCGGCACCTACACCACCAGAGGAGGTGTCACCATGACTTGATGACAAAGAGCGGGGCCAGATGACGTGCTTTGCCGGCGCTAATCCGGCCCCTACCAACAGTGGGGGTATTTGGAAGCAGGGAGTGTTGATGGCACCGTCTGCCCGGGTTCGATTCCCGGTACCTCCACCAAATGCGGGAGTACAGTCCATTTGGGCGCGGGGTACCAATCCCGCCTGCGCTGCCGCACCACCATCGTACCACGGCCTGGGCCGCCGAATAATGGATGGAATCAGTGGTTCCCACTCACAAAAACGGATACTTGACAGCCGACTACGCCATTGCTCTCTTGGAAAAAAAGAGGGGATCCGGCGGGTCGGAAGATGACCAATAAAGGAGAATAGTCATCATGACCAGGGGCAGAGCGTCAATCACACCAGACGGCGAAATTTATTTCGAGGGCGAAGAACGCCCAAACACCCTACCGGATCGCGCGGGCACGCCACCGCCGCGTCGTGGGCAGACCAAGAAAGAAAAGCAGGACATCATTGGCTTTTTCCAATTCGAGAAGCGGATATCCAACGAGGCCGCCGCGATTGCCTTTGTGGAGGAAGCCATTTGGGGCGACGACGGGCCATGGTGTCCTCGTTGCGGTGGCGACAACGTGCGCCGCGTTCCCAGTGGCAAACCATCGAGCCATCATTGCCGCGACTGCAACCGGTTCTTCTCGGTCCGCGTCGGTACGACCATGGAGAGCACCAACCTGCCGCTGCGCAAGTGGTTGCTGGCGATCCATCTGATGCTCACCGCTCGCAAGGGGATGAGCAGCATCCAACTGTCGAAGCACCTGGAGATTATGCAATCTACGGCGTGGTTCCTGGAACAGCGCATCCGCGAGGCGATGGAACAGGGCGATCCCGTGTTTACAGGTATCGTGCAGGTGGACGAAACGTTCGTGGGTGGCAAAGAGAAGAACAAGCATGCCAACAAGAAACTGCATGGTCACTGGACGGACGGCAAGACGGCGGTGTTCGGCATCCGCGAAGATGCTCCAGCCGGATTTGTCATCGCATTCCCAATCAGTGACACCAACCGGCGCACTCTCCTCGATGCCGTGGCCGACCACGTGGAAGAAGGGTCGATGGTTTTCACGGACGGCTATCCGGGTTACAACGGATTAAGCGATATGGGCTACGAACATGGGAAGGTGAACCATAGTATCGGTCAGTACGTAAATGGCTATATCAGCACTAATGGGATTGAAAGCTTTTGGGCACTCGTCAAACGCGGCTACATCGGTATTTTCCACTTCATGTCGCCAAAACATCTGCACCGCTATATGGATGAGTTCACGTATCGGCACAACGTCGGACCCGGCAATGGGTTCCGTACCATAGCCGCGGTTCTGGTACGAATGGTAGGACGGCGGATCACTTACGAGGAGTTGATCGCGACGCCGGAACGCGAGGACGTGCAGCAGTAGAAATTGTTCGGCCCGCTCGTTGATTGCGAGCGGGCCGAAAGTTCAGGCCCCTTCGACATCGCGTGGGGCCATTTACGAGTGTGGAACTGCTATGGGATTAATTCCCACGCACGATCCCACGGGTCTACCATAGTATTTTAATCCGAGGCGGAACAATGCTCTGGAGTCCCAATATGAACCAGACTAGTCCAAAAGAAGTAGCGAACGCCATCATCACAAACATCAGTGACATGGAACAGAGACGCGCCCGCAATGCCGACTTCGCCCACGACGTGGAGCCGCTCATAATTGCTGGGTGGGAGGTCGCCAGTGGGCTTGCCTCCAAGCGAGTGACCCCTGATGTCCCCGTTTATGTGATGAGACACGAACAAGGCGGATATAAGCTTTGGGGAAATTGGACAATGCCACCGTCCAATTCGGTCAAATTGGACACCGTGCCGGAAATACTGGCGTTCATGGCGGAAGTCGAGGCGGAACTGGCATCAGTTGGCGTCTAGCTCAGCTTCGATTTCATTGGCCGTCTCGACCAACAAAGTGGCGACGCCGCCATCTGCTCCTCGGCTCCGCATTTCTCCGCCCAATTGTCGTAGGACATTTGCGACTTTGCGCATCGATGTTTCCAAACGTTCTATACGTTGAACTTGGGCGGCGGCGCTTGCCATGACAAATCTCTCTTGCACATTGATCCAGTTACCGGATCTTATCGGCCATAAGGCAACGTACGGAGAAATCCAACGGTTCAATCCCGTCCACAACCTTCGATAAGATTGGCGCATTGTCCCACGACGCACCTGGTTTGTCGAATTGGCAATCCTCTCGTCACAATCCAACTGAGAAGCAAACGCACCGGCGTGTTTTCACCCAGGCTAAGCGCATTTGTCCGTGGTTCGACGACGCTAATGGCCGCTCCTCTGTTGGAGATTACGGTCCGGGTGGGCGTTCATAACGGCCTGGATAGGCCCCCGCCCAACCGCTCCAGTTGGGTCCGATCTTCCTCTGACAACCGTACCGCAAATTTCTCCTGAGCCATGAATGCCGCACCTCCCGCACCGCTGTTTGCCACTCACGATAGCGACCATGGCCGGTTTCTTCTTAGATATGACGATGCCAGGTTGACTGAATACTAGTGTCGGTATTCCAGTAGCTGTCTCTCGACACGATCGGGCCCGTATTCACTAGGTCGCCGGTCAGCCCGCCAACGCCGCCCCTTCCTGAGGAATTGCCGCGCCTGTTCCGCAAGTTCTCCCGCACGGCGGACGGCGACACGGCTGGCGACACCGGTCTGGGGCTCGCCATCTGCAAGGGCATCGTGGAGGCCCACGGGGGCCGCATCCGGGCCGAGAGCGATGGGCCAGGCTTGGGCGCGCGGTTCACCTTCACCCTGCCGGAGGTGCCGGACGCCGAACCCGCGCGTCGTCCTGCCCGTTCCCGGGGCGACGCGCCGTCTGCGGGAACGGTACTGGTGGTGGACGACGACCCCCTGACGCCGCGGTCGGTGCGGGACGCCCTCTCCGCCGCCGGCTTCCGGCCGGTGGCGACCGCCGACCCGGATGAGGCCCTGCTCCTGATGGCGGAACACCGCCCGTGCCTGGCCCTGCTGGACCTGATGCTGCCGGAGCGCGACGGCGTGGAGCTGATGGGGGACCTGCTGGCCGTATCCCGGATCCCGGTGATCTTCCTGTCGGCGTACGGTCGGGACGAGGTGGTCGCCCGGGTGCTGGAGCAGGGGGCCACCGACTACATCGTCAAGCCCTTCTCGCCCACGGAGCTGGTGGCCCGGGTGCGGGCGGCCCTGCGCCGGTCCGGGGAACCCGAGCGTCCCGAACCGGCGGAGCCCTTCGTGCTGGGCGACCTCACCATCGACTACGAAAGACGCCGGGTGATGCTTTCAGGGAACCCGGTGGAGTTGACGCCCACCGAGTACGACCTCCTGGCGGTACTGGCGACGGAGGCCGGGCGGGTGGTGACCCACGACCGGCTGCTGAGGCGGGTGTGGAGTCCGGGAAAGCCCGGCAACCTGCGGGTGCTGCGCACCCACCTGATGCGGCTGCGCCACAAGCTGGGCGAGGACGGCGAGAACCCCAGGTACGTCTTGGCCGAGCCCCGGGTGGGATACTGGATGCCCGAGGGCGACGCGGGAGAAGGCGGATAGGCGGTCCGGCTCGGCAACGAGGGCTCCTGCTCCACATGACAGCGGGACAATCGAAACTTTCGGATGGCCGGGTCCGGCCGGCGGCGAAAATGACTAGACACGCCAACGGCGCGGCCAGAGGCGGCAAATGGCCCAGGCGCTGGCCGCACTGGGAAAGGGCAGCAGGACGTACCCGAGGAGGTCTGCGAAACTCTCTGGGAGCCGGAACGAAAGGCAAACCCAGGCGATGGCAACCGCTACTCCCAGGATGCGGTCACCCACCCCCGCGGCAAGTCCCTTCTGCCAGGTGATGCCGGCCATTTTCCATCCGCAAAGCCAGGCCGTGAGCAGCGCGGGCACGAGCGTGAGCGCTAGCAGAATGGGCCAGTAGTGGAAGATTACGAAGAAAAGGGAATCCAACATAGGGACCTCTACGTTACCAGCGTACGTTCGCGCCGGGTTTCAAAGGCGCTGTCTGCGACACTTCTGTTGCCCACGCACGACCGCATGATGAACTTCAGTGTCGTAGCCGGCAGGGGTTCGGCGTCAGGGCGCATATCAGCCAGCCCTGCGGCAAGCCCCTTCCGCCAAGTCATGACCGCCATTCTCCAGCCGCAGGCCAGGCCGACGACGATGGCTGGGACGAAGGTGAGCAGCAACCGCAGCCACTACGGGAAGATGAGCAGGGAAAAGTAGGTTCTCATCCGATTGACTGCTTCCGTGACACCGAGTTCGTCGGCCGTGCCGCGGGAGCAAGCGGTATCACATGCGCCAGTCGTTGGCCGGCAGGGTCCGAATGTCCATGCTCGTTTTCTGTACATCGGGGCGGAACTGGTGAGTCAATTGCCCGGCCGCCGTGGAAATGGCCTAATTGCAGGCGGAAACGCCCCCAGGCGCGTTTTCGCGGCCTTGGTGTCATTCACGGGTTTAAACTGAGCCAAAAATCACGGGTTGGAATTGAGCCACCTCGATAGCGAAGGCATCATCGCCAGACCTTTGGCGGAGGTGCCGGGAAGATTGCTAAGAGGTGGAGAAGTGAAACAGATTTACGAGATGAAAGGCGCCGGTCATTCGGCGCGGGAGATTGCCCGTGAGCTGGGTCTGGCGCGGAACACGGTACTGCGGTATCTGAAGTCCCCGGAGGCGATGAATCCCAAAGCGAGATCTCGGCGAGGGTCGAAACTGGATCCTTACGCCGAGCATATCGACCGGCGGATGGGGGAGGGGCTGGAAAACTGCGTAGTGTTGCTCCGGGAGTTGCGGGAGTTGGGGTACGACGGCAGTTACACGATCTTGTCGGAATACGTGAGGCCGCGTCGCCGGCGGCGTCAGCCCGAGGCGACGATGCGGTTTGAGACGGGGCCGGGCGAGCAGGCGCAGGTGGACTGGGGGAGCTTGTCGTACCGCAGCGAGGACGGCAAGCGGCGTAGCGTGTGGGTGTTTGTGATGACCATGGGTTACTCCCGAGCCTGCTACGTGGAGCTGGTGCGCCGAGCGGACACCGCCGCCTTCATCCAGTGCCACGTCAACGCCTTCGAGTACCTGGGCGGCGTGCCCAGGCGGTGTCTTTACGACAATGCCAAGGTGGTCACCCTGGGCAAGGACGAGGCGAAGCGTCCCATCTGGAACCAACGGATGCTGGACTTTGCCCTGCGGGTGGGCTTCGAGGCTCGGCTGTGCCGGGAATACCGACCGCAGACCAAGGGCAAGGTGGAGAGCGGGGTGAAGTACGTGCGGTACAACATGTGGCCCAGCATCCGCTTCACCGACGATGCGGACCTGAACGGCCAGGCGCTGGAGTGGTGCGACGTGGTGGCCAACGCCCGGGTCCACGGGACAACCAACCGGGTGCCCTGGGAGGCGCTGGCCGAGGAGCGGCCCCACTTGGGCCGGTTGCCGGATCGGGCCACGCTGGGGCCATACCTGCGGCAGGACCGCAAGGTGTCACGGGACGGCTTCGTCAGCTGGGAAGGCTCCCTGTACGGCGTCCACTGGAAGTGGGTGGAAACCACGGTGCAGGTGGGCGAGCGTCAGGGGACGGTGGAAGTCTGGGCCGGCGATGAGCGGATCGCGGTGCACCCCAGAGCGCAAAAGCCCAAGCAGCGTTTCATCCTGCCGGGCCAGTGGTCGGGCTTGCCCAGGGGTGACAACCGGCCTCGGAAGGAAGCGGTCGCGGTGCAGATCCCCGCGGGCGAGGTGGAACGGCGCTCGTTGGACGTGTACGAGCTGGTAGCGGGAGGTGTGGCATGATCGCCCTGGAACAGGCCCGCCAACACCTGGAAACCCTGGGCCTCAAGCAGGCGGTGGAAGT
>Ga0209544_1000980_pt1 | contig 34517 bp, 29 predicted proteins | sample MesohylPK_FD_187297 | JGI IMG/M metagenome (GOLD analysis project Ga0209544, IMG submission 187297) | Host-associated microbial community of the marine sponge Aplysina aerophoba from Gulf of Piran - sponge mesohyl, lysed by proteinase K... | ecosystem: Host-associated > Porifera > Sponge >... | reverse complement strand
CATCTCGCGAGATTCTTCCTCGGTGAGCATACGACCTTGAGGGAGGTCTTCGTCGAATGTCTTTGTAGGCTTGGTAAGCATGATGTTTCCTCTTGATTGCTACGGCTACCATTACAAGAATAGCAGACCGTCACGCCCAGGTGCTGAAACTGCAGCTGTGGAGTGCAGGCTTTCCGCAACGCCCTCACTCAGTCGGCGTGCCGTCTCCGGCTGCCCCGCGCTTATTTTGGCGTATGATGAAGAACACAGTCCAGGCCAGTCCTCCAAATATCAAAAGGAGGAACGCCAACTCCCACGGCAGCCCTACGAACATCAGGAGTACCGCTCCCACTATCAGAGCGAACGCGCCGAGAATGTAAACCAGGAACTGCTTCAATACCTTCATCCGTTTTGTACCTTGGGTGGTGCCAGTAGTCAATCTTCCCAATACTCCGGCAGCAGCATCGCCAGGGAGATAACCTTTCCGTGCCGCTCACGGTCATAAGTGAATTCGCCAGCCTTCCAAGCCTTTGCGAATTCCGCAAAGCTCATACCGAAATTCTTCTGAGCGAGGTTTTCCCGCATTCTCACGGACTCCTCTTCAGTAAGAATGTGTGGCTTGGGAAAGGTTCCATCAATTTTCTCAGACACATCTTTTTGAAGCATGTCATATCCTCTCGCTACTCATACGAGGATACCAGCCTTTATTCGCCAATGCGCGAGCTGCGGTAGTTATCGTTCGCGCAACACCTTCTCCGAGCGATTGTTGCATGCCGGGGCGAGGTTGTCAGGTTTAAGGGCGATGCCCAGGTAGAGGAATGTTGGTGGAATGCAACAATTCTCACTGTTTTGTTGCAAGGGGAAAAGTAACCGTCGCACGGGGTTATACCAATTCGCTTAACTTATGACACAAAAGAAGAAGCCCTGCTCTTTACTGCAGGGCTTTTGTGTATCCAGTGTCCGCCTCTGGGGGCATCCACTTAACCTGTCCTCGCTGGATCGTTTGCAGAACCTCCAATATCTGCAGGACAAGCAGGGTGAGCGCGCGCACTCCCTGGTCTTCAGGCACCAAGATAATTATCCCAACATCTTCAGGTGTGGGTCTTTCGTCCCTTTCGATTGTCTTGTCCTTGGTAATCATGACGCTGAAGGTGTCCCGTCCGAGTCTAACCAAATCTCCGTTGTGACGGCCCAACCAGCCCATGAATTGCGTGGAACGGACATCCAATCCCGGAAAATGATGCCGGAACCCAGGCGGCATATTCTCATCGAGCAGTATTCTCATAAGTCGCAACCTCCACCAATTCACTCGCTACTTCCAGAATCCTCAGCGCATCTTCCCTGTCAACCGAGGTGTAGTCACTCAGAAATCCTTCCACGCTGTCGCCAATCTTCAGCGAGTCAAACATGAATTTTATGGGCACACGCGTGCCTCTGAACACAGGCATACCGCCCATCCGTCCATCCTCACTATCCACAGGAAAGTCAGCATCAGCTCTCTTACGGAGCGCCGACAACGCCTGAACAGCACTCACTTCCGGGAAGTCCTTTAGAAAGGCCTTCAGAGCAAACCTCCGATCCCAGTAAGTGAAGAGATATTCCAACGGCACCTCTGTACCATCAAAAGTCGGCGCATCCTCGGAAACATCCGGAAGTCTTACCGGATAGAGCCTATCTCTATTTAATATTAGATGTTGCATCGTTTCTCCTCTCGGTGTGTCGCCGAACCCGATTTCTTGGAGTATCCGAAATTGAGCTTTCCAGCGCAACCCTGCGATCTTCGCCCTAACTCTTTTGTGTCATAAATTAAGCGAATTGGTGGCTTTGTACAGAAACTAGGCTGTGCCTGAAAAGCCTCAGCACCCGCACTCGTAGCGAGCGTAAGCCCCGGCGGTCAGATACCCAACGGGGCTTTTCTATTGAAGCAGATCATCTATAATTAATAGTGAGGTGTAGCTATGACAACCCTAAATACAACGGACGACCTCTTGCGTGCAGCTCGGGAGAATCAAGAGTTTCGCCAGGCGTTCAGAGACGAGATCCTAAAAGATTACACGGACGAAAAATTAGATGCGCTGTCCGGAAATCTGGCAGCCCTGACGGAGCAAGTCACCGCATTTATAAAGGCCACCAACTCCCGATTTAACGATGTGAATAATGACCTGGCTATACTGAAGGGCATAGGGCTTGAAAGCAAGCTCTACAATCGAGGTGTTGCCCTGATGGCCACGCATCTCCGAATGCACGAGGGCAGAATAGTCCGGGTTGCCGAGCAGGATGACAACTCAAGTGAATTCAACAACAACATCCTATCCGCCCTCAGAGCTAGCCGGATAACGCAGGACCAGTACGACCGTATTCTCGATACGGATATGGTTGTCGCGGGAACCGAGACCGAATCAGACAGTCCGATATACGCTGTGATTGAGGCGTCATACTCGTTGTCTGGAGCCGATGTGTCAAAGGTCTGTGCAACTGCGGCACTTGTGGGCAGATTGTTCCCTGGGGTAGTGGTGAAGTCAGTCCTCTACTACCTGACGCCAAATGAGAGAATGGAAGGAGAGGCCAGAGACCAGGGCGTCATACTGATTCGAGCTAGAGACATAAGATAACCTATTAGTACGCAAATTCAGCCCCCGCATGGTAATAGTTCTGCGGGGCTTCTTATTTGTGCAAATATGTCGATTATTGGGCTTTGCACGAATAGTCGCGGTCGTCACAGAAAGCAGTGTGACCCTCACAAAAAGTTTTCCCGCGCCGACCGCCTAGACCCCTCGCATCCTACATCCACAAGGGCCGATTAAGCTGGCAGGTAAAGTCTGAACCTCATATTTTCTCAGGCGTTACCGGGATTTCAGTACAGAGTCGCTAAACTCCGATTCCACTCTTGTCTGCTATACTATCGTGTGTCAAGGATATGGGCACATGAGAACTGAGATTGACTTCAACCTCCATATTCTAGATGGATACGACCTCATTGAGGGAAGTCTGGTTTCATTCTTTTGAGTGGGGATAAGCTATTTAAGTTTCATTCCTATGAGGGCAAGACCTTGTTGGAAGATGGTTTGCTGAAAGGGAATTTGACATGCCTACTCATGCAAATATAGTTGAAGAATCTACCGCCGCCCGGGCGATGCGACTGCATACCGCAGGGATAGAAGTAGTCCGTTCTCTGGGAAGGCAGATGAACGTGTCGGGTAAGAATGACTTCGACATAGCGCGCGGGTTGGACGACCTCATCGACGGGCCCCGCCGGTACTACACGCGGCACATGGTCTGCATAGACGACTTGAAGGGGTATCCTGAAGTGCAATACCTTGAGGACGATGACCTGGAATTGGAAATGCAGGTGGTTGAGAAGTTCATCAAGGACAACTGCGTACAAACGGGAGGCGAACGTCCTTGAACGACGAGAGGCTCCTCGCTAGAAGCGCAACTCATCAAGCCAGAGCAGAAGAATACCTGCATCTTGCGCGTTCCCTACAAAGTGAAGGTGTTGTGCTTGCAAGTGGCGAACTCCTTTACATCTCTGCAAAGCGCGCCGTAAATGCCCATGCGAACCTGAATGGAGAAAATCCTACGAAAACAGGGAGCAGACGAGCGTATATCAAGAAACTGGCCGATACAGCCGAGTACGGCGAGTACGACTTACTTGCGGGTTGGACTGCTGTGAATAAGATTCATGGACTGGCAGACCAAGAAATGCAAAGTGATGAAGAACTCGTTTCGGATGAAGCTTTCACAGAGGCTTGGCGGTCCGCCGAGATGCTTGTCGTAAATCTCCTCGACATCATTCGACGAGCAAAGGCGTCGTAGTGCTTACCAAATGCGAATACCGATCTCGAACAACGGTAATATCCCTCGCGGTCAGAACCAACTGACCCCAATGTCTCAAGCCCGCATACGGCCACCCGCTGATGTCGAGTGCGGATGGAAGAGGCAGAACGCTCGTTGGCGCCTTTATGTGAAAACGCGAAGGAGCATTCTATCGTCTCTATCCGCATCTGGGATTCTGTGAGCCTCGGGCTTTTTGTGCATGCTTAATCTGCCGTCAACTATGTATGATGGGCGGAGGCAGTGCGGTCCGTACAGCGCAAACCTTCTATGACGATAAAGCTGCTTTAAGTGACGACCGGGACTATTCGTACAAAGCCCGATTATTGTGTAAACCCTCATTTTTGTACAAAGCCCGAATTGATATTAGACCACCGACGCGGCACCTGCACCGGCTCGGCGCGATAGTTGTCGACCAGACTCGCCCTTGCTATTATGGCCAAAGCCACCACACAAACGTGGCTTTTTACCCGCCCGGCGTGATGCTGGTAGCGCCCGGGCGGGTTCTGCATTTTCTGCCCCACTCTCCACTTCGGATAACTGTGCCACCAACCCACCGCCGTGCTCTAACCTGTCAGCTGAGCTGACAGGTTATCCTGACAGGCAGGCCCATTTGTGCTACAATGCCCGAACGGCAGCGACGCGACTCCAGGTTAGGTGTTAGCAACTTTTCCTCCCCAGCGTCAGTCGTACCCAGCGAGAAGGCGCACCTTAACGGGTGCGCCTTTACTTTGTCAGGCCCTTCGGTTGACTTAATTTCCAATTTCGTGTAATCTCCCGCATGCTAACACTTGACTATAAACACTGGAGTCAAACTCCCTTATGTTTTTCATGTGGGCACGAAGCCCTCATCGCGGCATGCTACATGCCCTCCAACTGCACACCCCCTCTGAGACTACGCACGTCCAGCCACCTAGCCGCAACTCCGGCGGGAGGTGCTGATCGTGGGCTATGAGCTTCAGCGCTGGGCGCTCACCGAGCAGCATCCCTGCCTGACACAGCGGACCCGGCTGGTTCTCGCGGCGATCTGCAAAGCTTCACTGCGTACAGCAAGCCGGCATTCAAGTTATCTTGCTATCACGACATCTTGCTATCAAGATAGATTGGAATCTTTGAGGAAGTGCTCAAGGTGTGGTGCCCTGAACAACCGGCCCGGCCCTGACCGCATCTGTCGCTGTGGGGTCCGCGGGCTTAGACTCGACCATGACCCCAAAGCCCGTCGTATTGACAATAACGCTTTCGTTATTCATGATGTAGAAGGGATTTTCGACTCTGGCTGTTTGGATCAGGAACATAGCGAGACCGAGAGACTAGGGAGTGTGCTGATGCTTGCATATCCTATAACGCTTGAAGAAGACGGTTACGCTTTGATTGCGACTTCTCCGGACTTCCCTGAGTTGACCATTGTGGGAGTGGAACGTGAGGAGACACTCGCTCGCGTCGTCGAAGCACTCGAGGAGGCGATAGCTGACCGTATCCACAGGCAGGAAGATGTTCCTGAGCCATCCGAGGGCGACATATTAGCGATATTGCCGACACTGACCTCGGTGAAGGTAATGTTGTACCAGGAAATGAGAGAGCAGGGCATCACGAGAGTCGAGCTTAGCCGTCGCCTAGGCTGGCACCTGCCACAAGTCTTTCGGGTCCTGGACCTGAAAACCGGCTCGCACATGGATAAAATGGACGCCGCATTAGGAGCGGTCGGTAAAAAGCTGTACGTGACGGCGGCAGAAGCGCCGGAGTCATTAGTCGAATCTGCCGGACAAGGCAAAGAAGCGGCGGCGTGATTTAGGACTTTATCTGATAAAGTGGACTACTATCTGAGATAAACGACAAAAGAATAGAGGCTGCTCATTGCCAAGATGAACAGCCCCAAAAAGTACACGCCAACCCGACCAAAGGTGTTTTCGTGTCCACTCAATTTACTATCCCATGCCCTCTCTGTCAAGGGCAGACCACCCCATCTGAAGGCGTGAATGACCGCCTTCCTTCATCTTCCGCACGAGAACCGCACCCTCGCGCCCTGGTCGGATTATTGCCGTCTCAGGGCGCTCTTTCGTGGGGGTGGCGCTGATGGGTTATCAACTCTCTGGGTTCGCCGAGATGGCCGAAGGTCTGACAGGGCAGCAACGGGTCGTGTTCGCGGCCATGTGCAAGGTCACAGACGACCGGCACGGCTTCTTCTGGATGGACGCCGACCGTTTCAGAGCCGAACACCTTCCTCACATCAGGTCGAACTCGACACTTCGCAACCACATATCGGGGATCATTGACGCCGGGTACGTTCGTAAGGTCCACCAGGGCGCAGGCCCACGCAACGGTCCCGGACGCCGCCGCCGGGGCAGAGCCGGCTTCACGCAGTATTTCATCGATGCGCCTGGCATAACGCCCGACCTTCCGTACCAGTACCGCATGCCTCTGCTCGTCCTGATGACCCCGGCAGAGGAGCTTCCATCGCTATTTGAAGACTGGGACAGGTCTCGAAGCGAAGACGGACAGGATCCTCAGAATGCGGGTCCTGTCCCAGAACCGGACAAGTCTCGTAGTCAAACCGGACAAGACCCGGAAGATACGAGTTCTGTCCGAAAACCGGACAAGTCTCGTAGTGCAACCGGTCAAGATCTGTCCGAAAACCGGACAAGTCTCGTAAGCGGACAGGATACGAGACCTGTCCGAAAAGCAGACGAGTCTCGTCAAGACCTGTCCGAAAACCGGACAAGTTTCGCATCGCATGTTAAGGAAGGAAACCAAAAGAAGAAAGAACAAAGCAAGCATGCCAGCACGCTGGTGGAGTGGACTGAGATGTTCATTGGTCAGTGCGCCAGACGGAGCGGCCTGACCGGTCTGAGACCTTTGCACTTGCAGGAGAAGCCGCGAAGCCGCAACGGACCAATTCCGTCCGTCTATGACAGCGTTAGCTCGTATATCGAGCGGGCGGGGCGGGCTCCGCCGGATGACACCGCAGGCTGGCTTGCCGACGAGCTTCACTACACCCTGATGTACGACCCGGGTTGGCAGGACGGCGGTCACAACTCGGCTCCTCGTCTGATTTCGTTTATATCGACGGTCGTTGCGCGACAGCTTGAGCGTCAGCAATTGGGCGGACTGTACTTCGACCCGAACAAGGGCGCGCCCGAGACGTCAGGGCACAGATACCAGCCTGTCGAATCCGCGGCGGTGCAGCCCATTCGCAGATCGTTATAGGAGAAATGATGCAGGAACTAAGTCGAGACTTTGATGCGCTCGGAAGGAACGCCCGGCTGGCAAAGCTCGCCCGAGTGGACGGGCAGGGTGTTGATCTTGAGCGCTGCGAGGTCTTCGTTGACGAGACGTGCGAGGACGTCCGGCGTCTGCTGGAACAGGACAGTTCCGTGACATGTCGCTGCCTCCGGGAGATGGCGGCGGCCCAGGCGCTTCTTGAGAACGACGGACTCACGCCCTCGATGCGGAAGATGTCCTTCGATGGCTACCGGCCCAGGACTCAGTCACAGTCCCGGGCGCTTGCTGACTGCCGGGCATACGCCGCCGCGGTCGCCAAGGCTTTTGCGGCGCGGCCATGGGTCATCATGCACGGACCTCCTGGTGTCGGCAAGACGCATCTTGCGGTCTCGATTATGCAGGTAGTCGGTGGTGCCTACCTGGTGTCGTGGCCGTTCATTCTGGACGAACTGCGTGACAACGCCAGTCGCCCCGATGAGCCGTACCCTCAGCACATCTCGGAGCAGCTGTATAGGTCAGGACTGCTCGTGGTGGACGACTTCGACAAGGACATAGACTCCGCGTGGGCACAGCGCCAACTGTACCAGGTCGTGAATCGCCGATACAGCCTGCGTCTGCCAACCGTGTGGACGGCGAACACGCAGCTCGACCAATCCGTGGGTCCGGTGGGTTCTCGCCTGCGAGACCGTGAGGTCTCGACGGTGCTGCAAATCACAGGCCCGGACCATCGCATACAAGGGGGAAGCTGATGTACGTGGATAGACTCCCGCCACACGACGCAAACGCCGAAGAAGCCGTAATAGGGTCCGTTCTGATTGACGGGGACTCACTGCACAAAGTTTCATCGATTATCAGGCCGACTGACTTCTACGGCGAGAAGAACCGCTGGTGCTACGAGGCATTCCTGAGCCTGGCGGAGCGCGGCGAAGCCATCAACCAGATTACGGTCTCACACGAGCTTGCGCTGCAGGAGCGCCTTGAAGACCTCGGTGGAAGCGCGTACCTGAGCCACCTGGTCATGGTCGTTCCGACGTCGGTGCATATCGAATATTACGCCGGCATCGTGCAACGCACATCAGTCATGCGCCAGCTCATAGATGCGGGCGGACGCATTGCGGAAATCGGATACCACGAGAGCGACTCGGACACCGACCTGGCGCTGTCGAAGGCTGAGAATGCTCTGTTTCAGATACGGTCAAGGCGGGGGTCTGGCGCGTTCCTGCACATCCGCAGCGTCCTCGACACCTACATGGAGACGAACGTCGCGTTCACGCCGGGGACGGTGGGGCTATCTCCGGTGCAGACAGGCTTCCAGAGAATCGACGAACTGCTCGGCAACGGCATGCAGCGTTCGGACATGATAGTGGTCGCTGCGCGTCCTAGCCTGGGCAAGAGCACGCTGGCGTTCAATATCGCTCGCGCAGCGGCAGAGAACGGCAATCGGGTGGGCATATTCAGCCTTGAGATGAGCCGGGACCAGATAGCTCTCCGGCTACTCGCCTCGGAAGCCGGAGTCGACAGCTACCGCGTCCGGATAGGGTTACTAACCGCCGAGGAAGAGACTCGGCTGCTGGACGCGATTGGCGCACTGTCGGACCTGCCTCTCTACATCGACGACACGGCGATCCAGACGGTCGCGGATATGCGCGGCAAGGCACGTCACCTGCAGTCAGAGCACGGTCTGGACCTGCTCATCATTGATTATCTCCAGTTGATAGCGGGCAGCGGACGCATCGACAACCGGGTGCAGGAGATGGGCGATATATCGCGTTCGATCAAGGGCATGGCGCGCGACTTCGACATCCCCGTAGTGGCTTGCTCGCAACTCAGCCGCGCCATCGAGCAGAGACCGAACCACCGGCCACTGCTGTCTGACCTACGAGAGAGCGGCAGCATCGAGCAGGATGCGGATGTGGTGGCGTTCATCCATCGTGAAGACGTCTACATGAGCCGCGAGGACTGGCAGAAGCGTAACCCGGGCAAGGACTATCCGGAGAATCTTGCGGAGATAATCTTCGCCAAGCATCGAAACGGTCCCGTACGCACGGTGAAACTGTACTTCCAGAAAGACCTGATGAAATTCTTTGATCTTGAGGCTGATAAGGAGTTCGTTGAGGCGTAGCGCGCTACACCCGGCTTCGTATGTGTTGTCGCGACCATGAGAAACAGGTAACAGAATCTGTCCAGTGTCGTGGCGTTATATCTGGATGACGTATCAAGATAGCTTGCTATCAAGACATTTTAGTATCTTTATTAAGTTCTGATTTGCACAGGTCGCATGGAATCAGCTTTGCGTTCTCGTGGATGCTGCCGCGGTCGGAGGGACCTGCCGGCCACCTGCCAAGAAGAATTCTGCCTTAAAAGCCAGCACGGGATAGTTCCCGAGGTGTCTTGAAAACTTCCTTGTGGTGCCATTCCAAATAGCCTTCACTAGGACGCTCATCTGCGTGGTCCGGTATCCTAAACAAGAGGCGTCCGTGATGGTCTCTCAATGCCTCGTCTACACCACGTCCCTCTGTGGCGCTGCTTATATAAACCTTGAAATCCAACAGCACTGTGAAGGCCCCGTAGTCGAAGAACTTGTGATGCAGAGCGCATAACGCCAATCCGTTTCTCACCTCAGCAGGCCCCTTCGATGTATGCCAACGAATGTGAGCTGCCTCAATAGCCACCAGGGCACCATGAACGCGAATCGCCAAACCACATACTGCACAACAGTGCTCATAAGCCTCAAGCACACTTTCTCGGAACGCCGTTTGTCCTTGCCTCAACTTGACCAAGCCATATCGGTCAGGCTCACTCCCCAAGACCCCCAGTGTATTCGTTATGCCGACCGCCTCCAGAATGTCTTGGTGTAGAGTCTCAGGAAAATGTTCGTCCAAAAGCGACATGACTATCTCAAAGGCAAGCGCGGGATCGGCGCTTAATCGGTCGTAATAATCTTCTCTCAACCCGCCGTGTATATTATTGGCTAACAGAGATGACCGCTGTGGACCGCCATTGGCATGCTCTCTAACGAGGTGAGGTCTATCGAGTTCCCATATCCCGTCTGTTCGTAGCCGCCAGAAAGGGACATGGACATTTCGTTTGCCGCTGTGAGGTCCAAAAAGCTCCATAAGTCGTTCGAGTTCGACTTTCACAAGACGAAACGGGGCGAGTCGAGACTCACTGGACAAACACCTATTTATCGTCCATATCAGAAGTAGCGGTTTGTGCGGCGCTCTACGACCTTTACTACTAAATCCTATCCTTACATTGAGGAACTTACGCAGAACATCTCGGGAAGTCATCGGGGAATGGTTCTCGCTACGAATGATTCACTACCGAACTTACACGGTCAGGGGAGAGACCTTCCGGCCAGCGTCCAGCCGAGTGGACCGGCCAGACCTCGTCCAGCGCGGTCCCTGCGTTTCCTGTTCGCAGAAAAGTTGTTGTTCTCTCCAGGCTTGCAACATGACATGAAGCGCTCCTAGGCGCTGTGGGGCTGCCGGAGTGATAATCTGGGGGCATCTCTTTCAATGATTTCTTCCCTGCACGATAATTGCGCCGTTGGATGCGGTGGCCGCCAGGCGGTCGCGGCGAAGTCTGCGTTTGTACTGGCGGGCGGACTCACGATTGTACTGGCGGCACGGCCCGCACGTCTTGAAGCCGTCAGACGGCGGCTGCCCGCAAGCGCAGAGTCCGGCCTGTCGGTTCGCCTTTCGCCAGGAGTACCAGTGCCATCTCGTGCAGAATGGAAAGTCGGGGGACTCGAAAGCCTTCTCACATCCGTCCAAGAAGCATACAGGCGGCTCGGCGGGGTCTAGTTTAGGCATCTGGAGTGTCATGGGAGTCATCCTGCCTGAAAATAGAAGCTCTGCGGAGACTTGACGAGGACGGTTTTCGGAGTTTTGCTATGGCGCCGCGGCGCAGATATGAGATGTTGGGCGGCACTTATACCAATTTACTTTACTCAGGACAGGAAAGAGAAGGCAGGAATATTCTTTCACAGCTAATGCCCGCCTCCATGTTCAAAAGTTAGAACAGCAATTACGCCTCCCTGAACACTCCGGGAAACGCGCCAACCTGTTCCTGGAATTCTATGTCATACTTGATGCTCACTACCCTGTAACCCATGTCCTCCAGTTCTTCACGAACATCCGCGTCCTTTTGGGTTTGTCCCGCGTCGTCGTGATGTGGTCCGTCAACGAATATGCAGACCTTTCCCTTTTCGTAGTAGAAGTCAGCCTGCGCCAGCACCTCGTCGCACGGGCGATACTGTGCCTTGTCCGGCAGGCTGTATCCGTTGTCGTAGAGATATTTGATGAAATCATCTTCAAGACTGGATTCGAGAGACGCGATTGCGTGTATCCTATTGAACTGCTCAGTGCGAGTTTCCGCTGCGCTCCGTTCAACCTTGGATGCGGCAAGAGCGAACAGGAAATCCTTCACCAAGCGCCTGTCCAGAAGCGAGTGCTCACGCTGGTTGGAGTAGCTCATCAGGCATTCGTAGCAGGCGCTAACGCACTCGCCTGACTCGGCCTCTTCCCGCTCGCTGCCCTTCTCAGGATCATAATGGCAAACCGACAGAGCCTTGCGTGCGATTTGGCTCAGTGAGTCCGGTTCATCCATCAGCCTCTCACCTATGCCTATGCCACCCTCCGCGGACTCGCACAACAGTATTTGGCGTTGCTCGCCACTGCCGACTATTTCGACCTCGATTTCGCTCTCCTCGACCTGGTACTCGAACTGAATTCCTCGTCGTAGCGCATAGGACAGTGTTGTAAGGACCCCGGCATCGGCGTTTCCTTCAGACGGCTTTATGAAGACAGTATTTTTCACCACACGCACGAATGGCTTTACGCCCGATAATGGCGACTGCCCGCCGTCTTGTTCGGCCTTGGTTACCGCATCGTCAGACTGACCTTGGCTCAACCAACGTCCATTTTGAGGATTCAATATGAAACCTGCGGTGTCCTTCGAGCGCCAGCCGTGGTTGATGCGCCACACATCTGCCGAAGGAGCGTAGGTCAGTGTGGCAATCGGAACAGCATCCGTCCCAACCGCCTGCGAGTCCTCAACATCATCAGCCGACTGGAATCTGTAATGAGTGGTAATCTCGTAGCCGCTGCGTAGGCGCTCTTCTTCCTCTGACGATATGCGCTCTCTCGGACGCGCCCTGCTTGTGGGCATATCGAGCAAACGCTGCGGGAACTGCACATTCTGACCGCTCAATGCACCGCCGCACCGCTCGCAAATCTCGGTCGAAGAAGGCTCGCCGTCGTGGATGTAGTCGCAAGCCATGCATATCTTGGCGCTGGTCATGCGCGTTCCGATACCGTCCACGGGCAACACTACTTCGTTGACCTGATGCTTACGCCCTTCGTGATAGAGGGTGTTGAGCGGACCGAACTCTGTCAGTCCGAGAAAACGCGGACGATCGATGGCATCGCTATCGGCAGATGAACGTCGCGCCACCAATGTCCGCACGGGCAGGCGCGGGAAATTGTAGCCCGGCAGGAAGCCTTGCGTAGCCAGATAGCGGTAGGGGTAGAAGTCCGAGTCGCTGTAAGAAGACTCATTCAGCAGCAGATTAAGTTCGCGTCTAGCCCGCAGATACCGCCGTTCCGCGTCCTTGCGGTCGTCTGCGTTGTTGGTTGGCGACAGCGATTGCATGGACGCATTAGATGCTGACGCCATTGTGCTCCCGTACAGCTCGCGCCAGTGCTCGAAGGAATCGTTGAACTCTGCGCCGCTTCTGTTGATGACTTCTTCAAGCCATTCGGCGCTGTACCAGCGGCTACTCTTCACCTCCGGCGTTCTTTCGACTACCTCATAGGCGGCGGAGCGCACGCTGTTCAGGTCGATGTTGTCTATGCGGGCTTGAACGTCTGCTTTGATGGGGTAGTTCTTTTGCCCCTCCAGGTCGAGTATCTCTTTGATGGAAATACCAAGATTCAGACCCGCTTCGGCGAGCCAAAGGGAGTGGATATGCGACTCCATGAGTTCTTTGTTCCGCAAGTCCATGCGCGCCGGAGCGACGGCGCCCGCAATCATCTCATTGCGCCGACGGAAGTAGTGCTGATCGTGCGCGTTGCCGTTGGCGGCGAACACGGCGATCAGCGCCGCCTTGCCGCCGCGCCCGGCACGCCCACTACGCTGCGCGTAGTTCGCCGGAGTAGGCGGAATGTTTCGCATGTGAACCATCTGCAATTCGCTGATGTCCACGCCTAGTTCCATCGTAGGCGAGCAGAATAGCAGAGGCAGCTTGCCAGCGCGGAAGTCCCGCTCGCGCTCCTGCCTGTCTCTGATGGTAACCTGTCCGGTGTGCTCGCGCGCGAGCATGTGGTTTAACTCGCTGCCCTTATCCTGATACAGTCTCGAAAAGTAACTGTTCGGTTCTTGCTTCTTCTGCCGCCGGCGCAAGTGCAGGTCCCTGGTTCTCACAGGGTCAGGTGGTGCCGGCTGTCCGTCCCCCATAGTCCAGCGGATGCTGTCGGCGAGTATTCGCGCGCCGCGAGCGTTGCCGTTTCTATCGAACACCGTCGTAAGTATGTGCCCGGTCAGCGCCCGCACGATGCCGCTCACAAGTTCCTCGCCCTGCGCCGTGTCTAATCTCTCTTCCACTCCCCAAGTGCGCTCTGAGCGCAAATAACGGGCAACTGCGCTGCGACCGCCAAGCGAAAATGCCTTTCCGTCTCGCCTGGCGCCGCTCACTCCGGGCAGAAGGGCGACGGACTGCTCCCTGAGCTGATCGTTCTGCTCTATCGCCCACGGCTCGCGCAGTCGTCCTCCGGCGTAGTCTTGTAGTTGACTCACGCCTTCTCTGCTCAATACATGGGCTTCTATCGCGAGCTGCATTCGCAGGTGGTCAAGGAATATCGTCAAAACTTCGTCACGCATTTCGGGTGATGCGACATTCATGCGAGGAACGTCAGCCCAGGAGTTGTTATCCGACGCAAGTGCACCCAGCCCGCGGTAGCGCACCTTGAGCAATCCGACCTGCTCAAGATTGGGCTGCACTATGCGCCAGCCACGACTCAGATCTTCGAGCGCCCTGTATTGCAGCGCCCGCGCCATCGTCTCCTTGCCTTGCTCCCAGCCGGGACCGCTGTCAACCGGCTGCGCCAGAAAGTCCTCCGCTCGCAGATTCAATGCCTTGAATATCTCATAGCCGACCTCCGCGAAACCCAAATCGCCTCGTTGCTTCAGAGCGGCGATAAGCCCCGCTCGTACCTGGGCCGTCTGCACGAAGTCGTTCAGGTGCCCCGCCTGAAGCGATGCGTCCTGCCTGTTGTCGGTGAACGACAGTGCCTTCGCGTCTTCTCGCAGAACGTCCTGCGCCAGCATGCCGGATACGCCCGCGCTCGTGGTCAATGTAGTAGCCGTGGAGCGTCCCGTCTGGCTAAGCGAAGCCAGCTTGCGAAACTCCTGACCCTGGCGCCGGTCGTACACAACGCGACAGCGCAGGCACATCAGTAGTGGCGCAGGCTGAAACCAACCACTTACGCCGCTTTCTCCGCCGGCAAGCCCGCCGTTCGGACTCACACGCAGTTGTTCAGGGCGGTGTTCAGCGAACTCCCTTTTCAACCTAGGACGTTTGGCCGCGGTGAGCCACGAATCCGGCAGGTCGTCAATAGTGTCGTCCCACAGATTGCCGTCCTCGTCGTCGCTATCTTCTATGGCGAAATACCCTTGCCGCTCATCCTCATCTTCGACCTCGCCGTAGCCGCCCAATGGCAAGCGCGGAACTACACCTTCGTCCGTGCGCGTTACCAAATAGTAGTCCTGGCCGCAGTCGCGGCAGAATGACAAGGGGAATAGCAGCCGTTCTTCATCCATCCTGTACCGCGATTCCATTTGAAGGTCGCGCCTATCCAGATCTTCCAGGGTGGCATAGACGCTGCTACCCGACGAGAGGAACTGGTGCAACCTGAAGGCGAGCGTGGGTTCGCCGTCCTCGCGCGTGCCGACATCGGCTTCGAGCAGCGCTTGCAAGCGTCGCTCGCACTCTTCGACTGGCAGCCCTGAGTCCCGCTCCAGTTGCTCTGCTGCCGCCTTGAACGTCTGAGGTTCATGGCGCACGAGTCGCCCTTCGTCGTCTTCACTCAGCCCGAATGTGAACTCTATCCACGCCGCAAGCGGGTGCCGCTTCAGGTCGTCCAATGTCTTGGGCGCGTCCAGCCTCAGCGCGTCGCGAAGTTCGGCTTGCGTTGCGGGCAGGTCAACCTGTGCCACGCGCACCAGGGTTTCGTCTATCACATTGTCTGGGCGGACTTCCGCTCCGAACAGGTTCTGGGCGACGCCGGCCACCACTTGCTTGCGCTCGTCTCGTGTGCCTTCACTTGCCACCGTCGCCGATGTCCCGATGTATCGCACATCGTGGCTTGCATGGCGCGACAGGCGGCGCATTAGCATCGCCACATCCGCGCCCTGTCGCCCGCGGTAGAAGTGAAGCTCGTCCATGACAATGAATCGCACGTCCCGTGTGGCGGTTGCCAGTAGCGAGCGCTCCGTGGGGCGCAGCAGCAGGTACTCCAGCATCACGTAGTTCGTCAGCAGTATGTGCGGAGGATTGTTGATTATCTCGTTGCGCTGGCTGTTCGGTGTCTGTCCGGTGTATTGTGCGAAGCGAACGGCGTTGCCCGGAAAGTTCTCGGCGTACCGCTTGAGCGCCTCTTCCTGGCTGTTGATAAGCGCGTTCATCGGATAAACCAGCACGGCGCGTACACCGGGCTTCTCCGCCCCAGCTCTAACTATGGCGTCGTATATTGGCACTAGGTAGGTCAAGCTTTTGCCGGAGCCTGTGCCGGTTGTAACGATGTAGTTTGCGCCGCGCTGGGCAGCGTCTAGCGCCTCACGCTGGTGACGGTACAGTCGAATGCCGTGTCCGAAGTAAGATGCCGTCTCCTCGCGGATGATGCCTTTGGCGGCGAGTTCGCCCAACGTCTCCGCGGGGGCATACGCCGGGTTCAACTGCAACGCCGGATCGGGCCAAAGCTCGCCTTCCGCGAGACTCTCGCGCACGAACTCGCTTACCCGCTCGTCGTGAATGTTTACGAAGCTCTCCACGTAATCGCGGTACTCATCGACCACGGACTCGCACAGCCTGAATACATCCATTCGTTCACCTCATTTGTTCGTTCGTGCTCAAGTAGCGGGCGCGGGCGCTACGGACAAATCGGCGGGCGGCGGCGAAAGCTTCGTCTCATAAGGCACGCCGTTCCGCATGGAGTTCGCCATGTCGTCGTAGATTTCCAGTATGACGCGCTTGGTGCGGTACTCGCCATGCGCGTTTTCATCGTCCCGCTTCACACCGGGGAAAGTATCCATTATGTAATCCACTTCGTCGCGCTCCAGTCCGTACATGTGGAAGAAAGCGGCGTCTAGTTCGCAGCGCAGCAGAAAGCGCCGCTCTTCGTCCCAGCAGAAGGGTGCGCCCTCATAGCCCAAGTCCTGTGCGAAACCTTGCAATTCCCAGGATGTGTATGTCAGCTCCAGAGCGCGAGGCACGATGAACTCCACCCAGCGCACGCCCGCAAACGCCTCCTCCAAGTGCGCCTCCGGCGGCAGCACGGGGAGCTGCTTCACGATGAAGAAGTTCATAGCTGCTCCGCCTATGGCTGAACGAGTCGCATAGTCCAGAGGGACACTATTCATGTTGGCAAGTACAAGAGTGGAGGCAACGGCGCGCGCATGCTTATACTCTAATATCGGCGCAATGTTAACAACGCCACCCAGAGGGATGTTGTTCATCAGTAGCGTACGTTTGTCTGTGGCTCTTACAATGCTACGAAACGCTTGCAGCCAATTTCCGTAGTTTATGTTGAGCAAAGGTGCTTGATTGCTCACGGCAACCCCTAGTATGAGTGTAAAGAGACCTGTTCTCTTATTAGTTGAGTTTGTTATATTTCTAAAGGTCAATAACCAATGTTGATTATTGTGCTTGATTCGCTCAGTCCAACAAGCGGTATCAGCGCAAATTGCCCACTTCGCTTCTCTGTGGCTCTCGTAGTCTTCCGAAAAGCGACTTGCGCGCCAGTTCCACGAGCATGCGGAGGTTGTCCTGTCCTGTCCTGTCCTGTCCTGTCCTGTCCTGTCCTGTCCTGTCCTGTCAAGGTGTTATCTATTCCTTCGCCTTTGTCAAGTCTTTCTTGCACATCTTTTTCAGTAACCCAGTAGCGTGGCAAGATCACAGAAGTGGCGTCCTGTTTCTCTCCTGTGCTCACTTCACGGGCATTGCCTTTTATTCTATTTGCAGATGACACACTGGCGAATGTGGCGAAGCGGTGGTCGTATTGGTGGAATAGTTTCGGCTCGTACAGGGGCAGCCAGCGTTCATCGTCCCTCTCGAAGATGTTGCCCGCCAGCGTCCAGCCGTCGTCCTCCAACTGCACCCGCGTGCGGAACAGGCTTGAGTCGTTGGACATGTGGAACATAGATTGGAACTTGACGCCCCAGGGGTTGACTTCTTCGCGCCCCGGTTTCGCCTCTTGCCACAGGACACCCGCGCGTTGGTAGAGCTTGCGGTTTATCTCCATGTCGCGCCGGGAGCGAAATACTGGGCAGTTGCCGGTGTTTGGGTTGAACAGTGCGAAGTCGGCGGGCGCCATCGTGAAACGGCTTTCGTCGTTCCGCAGTTGCGCGGGGCGGTGCAGGAAGAAGGCAAACTCGGCGGCATTGCCGCGTCGCCCTTCCCCACCGACGGTCAGCAGACAGAACTTGTAACTGCGATGTACACCGGAGAATATGCCGTCTCGATTTTCAAAGTCAAACAGGCTGACAAGCGAACGCCTGCTGATGAGGTCTGAAAAGAAGTCTTTAGTGGTGTTGTCGGTGGCGATGCCCGTCGGCACAATCATGCCTGCCCTGCCGTTGGGCGCGAGCAGATTTCGCGCCGTCTCGGTGAATATGGAATAGGTGTTGACATCTCCCTTTCCGGTAAGCGGCAAGCGTCCGCTGCCACGCACGAAAACGCTGGTGGCGTCCGAGTCGTGAACGGCGCCGTCGAACTCCGCCGTAAGCGCGGGGTTGACACGCCGCATCTCGGCGATGAGCCTGTCCCTCGCGGCTTTGTTCGGCGCGTTCGCTATCGCGTCGTCGCGTGTGGCGAAGAACTCTTTCTGCTGCAACTTGATGCGCTCCCACGGCGGGTTGCCGAGCACTACATCGAAGCCGCCATCCTCGAACACTTCGGGAAATTCCAAATGCCAGTGAAAGAACTGCCGATGCTCGGAAATCTCAAACGCCTTGCCGATAAGAGTGGCATGCGCCTCGTTGGTGAGCATGTGCCGCTTGAGATCGCCTGTGGTGGGAACTTCGTGGGCGTCGGGATGCTTGGGCATGAAGAACGGCGCGACCCACAGGTCGCACGCCGCCTTCTGTCGCCACCAGTTGGAGCCAGTTCCTCGCATGTTGTTGAAGCGCGCCTTCTTGCGCTGAATGTCCTCCACGGAGTTCTCCGCGAGACCGCCGAGCGCAATGAAGTCGGCGGCGAGATTGTCGGTGTTGCCCCCTAAACTGAGTTGCACGCCGCCGCCGCGAAGTTCGGCGCGGTTTCGGCTGCGGTATGCGGTTGCCGCGCGCTTGTCGTCGCCCGTAACCGCCTTGTAGGCGTCGTTGGGTATGCCGGCGTGAAGCATTTCCTCTCCCATCACACCGACAAGGCTGTCGCCGCAGCGGATGCGGTGGTCCAGGAAATTAAGCGGCTTGCCCCGGGCGTGCCCTTCTATCCAGAGAGCGACTTTGCATAGGTCTACGGCGAGAGGGTTCTTGTCCACGCCGTAGATGCAGTGGCTGATGGTGCCCCGCATGGCTTCTCGGTAGGCTTCGGGCGTGGGTTCGGCTTCGCCTGTACGCAGGCGGGCGACTTCGGTTGCGATGCGCCGTGCCGCCGCAAGTAGAAAGTGTCCTGAGCCTGCCGCCGGATCGCAGACCTTCAGCGAAAGCAGCGCACTTGCCTTGTCGTCATCAGACCTGGCGGAAGCCATGCGCTCGCGCATCACCGGAACGAGAGCGCTTTCGATAAGCTCGTTCACAAGTTCGGGCGGCGTGTAGTACGAACCCGTCTGTTTACGCTCCGAGCCCGTAACCAGGTCGAAGGCTGGCATGCCGTTGATAGTGAACTTGGGCTGGAATTCGAGCAGGCTCTCATAGACGGAGCCAAACTCTTCCACGTCGATGGCAGCGTAGTTGACGCGTCGGCGGACGCCGGAACGTGTCTGCCGTCTGCCGCGCCGTCCCGTCATCTCGCCCTCGTCCCAGAATGTGGACAGGTCGCGCATGGCGCGCAGTAGGATATGGTTGGCGCATGCGGCACTTTCGAGGTCGACGCATGCACTCTCCGAGAATAGTTCGCCGTCAAGCGCCTGCATGCCGAAGGCGCTAGCGTTCTCATCGGTGCGGAAGATGAGGAAGGTCTGCTTCAGCCCTTCCCAGAGGTCTCGGTGTCCGTCGTCGGCAATCTGCTTGTCGGCGCGGGCGCGGAGCTGCGAGACCGAGTAGTATCGCTGGTATATGCCGTATAGCAGCTGCTCTTTGTCGGTCGCTCCCGCGAGAAGCCCGCGCTCTTCTGAAACCATAAGGAACAGCAGCCGATAGACGAGGCGCAGGAGCTGACGGTAGTATTCATCCGCGCTGAGTGCGGATGAACCTTCCACTGCAATGCGCTGCCGGAGGGAGTCGCTGCTTCTGTGCTGCAAGAAGCCGTTGCCGAGCGTTCGCAGAGCGCGTTCCACGCCGTCCCGCAGCCGCTCGCGCACGCGGCTGTGGCTGTCCAGACCATCCTGATAATAGCGTTCGAGTAGGCAGTCGTCGGGCGGCTGTCCGTCGGCAGGCAGGCGCGTGCGGTGCAGCAGGCGATACATCTGCGTGAAGGCGGCGTACTGGTTGCCCTCGATGATGCTCTTGATGTCGAACTCGATGTATGTCGGGCGTGTGAACAGTGTGGAGTCTCGCAGCAGGCGGAGCTTGTCGCCGTTGGCTACGATGCCCCAGAGCGCGTCTGAGTTATTCAGGTAGTCCTGCACAAGCGCGTGAGGACTACGGCGGTTTCTCTCGCTCCGCCTGTCTAGTTCCTGGTCGCTGCCGACGACATGGAATGGCGGTGCGTCATCCGATTCGCCTGCGGTGGCGTATATCCGATAGCGTCGCTCTCCGGCTTGCAGGGAGGCGCTAGGGCGACGCAGCTCGTCGTACCCCAATTCGTCGGCGAGATTCGCCATCCAGCGCTGCCGCGTGATGCGCGTTCTGGCAGCGGCGTCGGACGAGCGTTCCAGCCCGCGTCTGTACGACTCCCAGTGCTTGCGGACACCGGAGAAGGCGGACTCCATCGTTGCTGTCAGCCGCGCAGAGCCTTCTATCTGAAAGTCTGCCTCCCGCTGCCCCTGCGTGTCTCCGGTGGCAATCTGTTCGAGCAGGTCAGCCGGAAGCAGCCCGCCCTCGACGCTGATTGAATTGTCTGCCATACCTACTCCCCTGGAACCAGCACATAGCAGCCGATGATGTCGGGCGGGTTCGCGCCGATGTCGATAGGCTTGCCGCCAGTTGTGGCTACGCGCACCCTTTCGTGTGCCGCCTGAATCGAGGCCTTGCGTCGCTCGATAATTGTGGCAGCCCAGTCCTGTTGTCTCTTCATTGCTTCGAGCATCTGCTTCACATGGCGGCTCTGCTCTTCGGGGGCCATATTGCCGCTAGGTGTGGCGTCGGTCAGAAGGGAGAGCGCAGTTTCCGTGTGCGCCTCGCCGCTTGTGTCCATTCGGTAGAGTTCCAGCCATTCGGCTTTCCCGGACTTGCGCTCGAACGCCGCCGTCACCACTTCTTCAGCGTAGTTCAGCGCGCCGCCTTCGTCGAGCAAGTATCGCAGGCGCAGGATGACAACGGCGGTTCGGCGCGTGACTGCGTTCGTATAAATCGCGCCGCAGCGAGCGAAAGCGCTTCCCCGCTCTGTGAGCGATTCAGTTATAACCTTATCCGTAAGCGCTTCCACAATGGCGCTGTTGCGCCCGATGTCCAGAACACCAACGCGCGGCGTGTTGTCGAATGAAACACGCATGGGAAACTTTACCTTCGGCAGCTGGTCTCGCAGTTCTCGCTCCAAGTCCCCCGGACGCAGCGTGAACACTCCGTCATGTCGCGTGGTGTCCAGGCTGCCATTGAAGCGTTGGATGGCGGAGCGAACGAAGTTCTGCACATCGGAATGGCTGCCGAGCGCGGGTTCCAGTTCGCGCAGCTCGCGGGCAATTTCGTCCGGCTGAATGGATTCCTGCGCGAAGTAAGCGCGCTGTTTGCTTTCTCGATCCGCTCGCGTGTCTAGTTCGGTATGGTACGAACTTACGCGGGGCATTGCGAGGAGTTCAGGCTGAATTCCGCCGCTGCCGCGCGCTAGAACGTCATCGATGACCGCTTGCAGCACTTCGTCAGATTCCACTGTGGCGGTTACCGAGATACCTAACCGCCTCCGTATTTCGCGCGCCTTGCGTATGAGCACATTCAGTACCGTGAGGTCAATCTCGTTGTTGCTACCCCAAAGCATTACGCACTTGACCTGTGGCGAAGTCTGCCCGTAGCGGTCAACGCGCCCTTCACGCTGCTCCAGCCTGTTGGGGTTCCAAGGAAGGTCGTAGTGCAGTACGGCGTCGAAATGTTCTTGCAAGTTGATACCTTCGCTCAGGCAGTCGGTTGCCACCAGCACCCTGCGAGGAGCCTGCGCCAATTCATCGATTATCTCCCTGCGCTGCTCGTCATTTCCGTCACCGCCGGTGACCGAGCGCACGTCAATGTCCGAATAATCGGATACGAGCGACCCTTGAAGCTGCTCTGCGACATAGCGAGCGGTGGCGATGAAGCGACAATAGATGATGGGACGATAGCCTTGCGCCAACATATCGGCAATGACATCCCGACATTGAGCGAGCTTGGTGTCGAGACTCTGTCCGCGTAGGTGTTGAGCACGGTCCAGAAAGGTGTTCAATCGGCGCAGTTCCTGCCGCCTCAGCCCCACGTCGGGGTCGCCCAACGCGGCGGTGGGGGCGTAATCCGGCGGGTTGTCCTGCTCCGCCGCAGAGTCCATTATCTGGGCAACGAATTCTTCCTCACCAATCTCATCTTCGGCGAGCGCATCCTGTCTGCGCTCCGCCTGTCGCTGCAGCGTGGATTCTGCTGCTGCTGGGCTGGAGAGGACGCAACGCAGAATAGAGACCGCGCTCCAGTATCTTACGCGCCTCTGCCTGCCCGTTGCGCCAGACACTATCTCGCGGCAGAAATCGAGTATGTCGGAGTAGAGCGCCTGATAGTCCGAAGACATGGCGTACTGTATCTCCTGGTCATCTCGTTCGGGGAACGGCGTCTTACTGCCCAGCCAGTCGATGAGGTCGGCGCGCCTCCGCTGCACGAGGTGGTTCTTCAACTGCCGGTTCGGGATGTTCTGCTCGATGGGCTTGTCGAAACTATTGTCCAGCGTGCCGAGAAGCGAGCGAAAACTCTCCTCGATGCCACTATGCGGCGTCGCTGTAACCAGAACGATGTGGCGGTTGGGGTCTTGCGCCAGGCGTTGCAGCAGTCGGTGTCGTCTCTGCTGCTGCCCACCCTCGTCGCCCCTAGGTCTGGCGGCGATATGCGCCTCGTCCACGATAATGAGATCAGGAGCGTTATCCACGAAGGACTGAAAATAGCGGTCGGACTTGATATAGTCAATGGAAGCGACGAGATGCTGGTAGTGCGCGAACACCTGCAAATCGGGGCGCGGCAGGTTCCGTTCCAGCCTTCCCATCTGGGACGATTGCACCGTTGCGGTCTCGATGCCGAACTTGTCACGCAATTCCTGAGACCACTGGTCGCACAGGTGTGGTGGGCACAAGACGCCGATGCGCTGCACTATGCGGCGGTCGAGCAATTCGCGTGCCACGATTCCAGCTTCGATAGTCTTGCCCACACCTACGTCGTCGGCAATGAGCATTCGTACAGAGTTTAAGCGGAGTGCCATCACCAACGGCACATACTGGTACGGGCGTGGCGTGACTGACAGCCGACCTACGGAGCGAAAGGGACCCGCGCCCGCCCTCAGACTCAGCCGCACAGCGTCTCGCAGCAGCAGGGCGCTCTGAAAGTCGCCCGGCTTGTCGGAGTTCGGATCAGGGTACTCGTCATCGGCAATGTCCTCGGAGCCGAACCCGGAGTATAAGCCGATGTGGTCGTCCTCACGTCCGTCCACAGGGCGCAGCAGCGTTACGGCGGCGTCTTGAGATGGCATGACGACCCATAGTCTATCGCGGCAGGATACCAGAGAACCGGGTGGGAAGTTTGATTTGGTGGTTGGCATACAAATGGAACCCCTGAAGACCTGTCGTGATGTTGGGGATTTTGGGGCAAGTACGGGGCTGTTGTCAACCGACGTGACCTAATAATTTTGTGAATGATGTCGAATGTTACCCGTTCAAAAAAATCTGCTGAGTCTCGACGATTATCGCGCTAGCAGTCTGCCCGAGAAATACTGCATGTGAGTTAATGGGTGTAATACCAATTCGCTTAACTTATGACACTAAAGAAGCACCAGTGGATGCGACAAGGCAAAACCGCTGGGACGCGTGCCACTTATGGGTGTTGCGTTATGCGGATTGTCCCTCCACGACTAACGGATATTATCTTTCGCATTTCCAACGCTCGTTGATGGCGTGTAATTACCATAGACATCAAGTAGATGCGTTGTGGAGTGCGAGTGTCAGGAAGTCGAACCAAACCGGCATGGCGGAGGCCGTGGAAAATACTAATTCACCGAAATCGGTGTCAATTGTTACGAGAACGCGATTATCTCTGACTGACAGATCCAGTATTGCTCTGTCTCCTGGGTCGGGTCCAAGTTGGCGAACTTCGATGACATCGTGTCCGTTACGGCGTAGCCAATCCGCGATTCGTTGTCCCGCGGAGTTGTCAATAAGAAATCTCATACGCTTTCAACCGTCACCGCATCAATCGCATCTCCGGATACGACAGCGTGTGCGTAGGCGATGCAAGCACGGATGTCTTCGGGTTCCAAGTCTGGGTAGTCGTCAAGGAGTTCTGCCTGATCGGCACCCTGTGCCATCAGGCTGAGAATCAGTTCTACGGAAATCCGTATATTCCTGATGGTAGGCTTTCCGCCAAGTGTGTTCTGGTTCGCCGTTATCCGGCTAAGAAGTTCAGTGTCACTCATTGTGGTAATTGCTCCTTCTGGTTTTTGGTATTCGTGCCAGTTGAGTTCAAGTCACCGACCGTCACGCGCCATTCAGCCTAGCCCATTTCATGCCCTTGCGCCGGTCCTTGTATTTTGTCCGTTCCTTCTCAGCGTCGAAACCTAACGGTTCCTGCTTGCCGCATTTATTGCACATTAGCGTATCGCGCCTCGCTCCCCTTCCCACAAGTCGCCAGCAGTGTATGTGGCTGGGAGCCAGGCGTGGTCTTACCAGACGCCAAGATGGATTGAAGCAAGCGACGTTTGTCTCCATGTGTAGCTCCTGTCCAGCCGATTTCTTGGAGTATCCATAATTGAGCTTTCCAGCGCAACCCTACGGCGCACCGCTAACTCTTTTGTGTCATAAGTAAAGCGAATTGGTATAAGATCACATGAGCATCTAGTCGACGGAGGCGAGCGGTGAGCAAGACATATCTTCCCTATGATCCCTACCGGCAGTTGCTGCGGCGCGCGCAGGAGGTTGATGATGATGAAGACCGTAGGTACGGAGAGGGAAAGCGTGGGGACGAGTTGCCACAGGAGTTGTCCTTTCGAGAGGGACGGTTGGAGAATATCAGGAAGGCGATGGCTGAGTTGGAGGTTGAAGCTCAGGCGGCAGCGGAGCAGGCGGATGCGGAGGGTAAAGAGAATACGAGGCGTACCATAGTGCCCGAGGACAAGGCGCAGCGCAACTTCACCGATGCCGAGTCGCGGATCATGCCCGCTCCCGGCGACAGAAACTTTGTGCAAGCCTACAATTGCCAGGCGGTGGTGGATCAGGAGTATCAGGTGATCGTGGCGGCCCAAGCCACCAACCGGAGTTCTGACAAACAGCAGGAACTGCCGGAAAAGACCCGCCACGGGAGGTCGGTCCCGCCCGCGCCCCGGGGACGCATACCCAGTCATTTATCTGCCAGAGACCGGATGTGGCGGAAGCTTCAGACCAAGCGTGGTCGGCAAGGTTACGCGCTGCGGATGCAGACGGTGGAGCCGGTCTTCGGCCAGATCAAGCAGGGCCGTGGCTTCCGGCAGTTCCTGCTGCGGGGGCTGGAGAAGGTGGACGGCGAGTGGTCGTTGATCTGCACCGGTCACAACCTGTTCAAGCTCTTCCGCTTCGGTAGGCGAGTTGATGCGATGGTTGGCAACCCTTCACCCAGGCCAACGAACTATTGCAAGGACGCTATGCAGTCAGCGGGACGGCTTGACCGGCCCAACTCACCAGAATGCATCAGGCCCAGACAGCTATCCTCAGACAGGCTGCTAGTGCGGCATATTTGCGGCCCGGCCTTTACTCTACGTTAATCATCTTAGAATAGGCATATAAGTACGACATTCGTATCCACTTTTGGGACTGAATAATCATTGCATCGCCATTGACAACCAGCGCACGTAGCGACCCACAGTCCACTTAATTGTACTGGCGGTCTGGTTCCAATCACGGTAAAAGACAAACCTGCGTTTGGAAGGAAGTCGTTCCCGACATTACATCGCAGAGAGAAAAGAAGGGTGAACGGAATTGTGACTTCGGGCAACTGTTCAAAAAACTGCAGAAACGGGCGAAGAGTCCCGTGTCTTGGATTACAGAAAACCCTCGCTGCTAGCCAGCACCTACCTCTTCGTGATCTTTGGCCCCACATATACAATGTATAATGGCTCTTCTGCCCGGATTGGCCACGAGAAATGAACTCGTAGTTGTGGAGTTTTGACCTTGGCGTGCCAAGTGCAAAATATCCACTCTTCGGCCTCAGCGGGATGAGCGAAAGTGAGGTCCGACTCATACCTTGCCTTTTCAGTGTCGGAGGAGTCTGAGAACCAAGCTTTTTCGCCGGTAAAGTGCTTCTGGTAAAGAGCGTGGCCCTCGGGAGTCCGTTCTCCCCGCTCATCAAAGCAATTCTTCAGGACTTGCAAAATACTGAGCCGTAGAAGGAGGCGTTCGGCCACACCCTTACCGAATGGGTATCCTCTTAGTGGATCGAAACTATTGCTCGCAAATGTCAAATCCGGACACCTGACCCGGGCGACATCTTCTAGATCCTTCCAAGCTCCAAGTTGAATGGGGGCAGATTCAAGGGCGACTTCACCTCCTCCAGATCCCAGTAGTTAAGGACTTCTACGCTCGTAACACGTTCGTTGTCGTGCCATGTGACAACTAGGGGAGAGAATAGCCAAGATGAGGGGTTTAGACTCACGAGACTCCGGCCGATTCCATGGATAAGACAATAGGCGGCCTCCCCGACAGCGGTATTGGTAACCATCTCGCCGTTGTATTCCAGCAGGTCTTCTTCGCTATGCTCCCTGATATCTTCCCAGAAAGGCCCGTGGCGTGTTATCCATTGCATCAGAGCTCTGCGCTCTTCACTTCCCAACGATTGAACCGCTTGGGGCATTGTCAGGTCGCGCGTAACCTGCGCATTGACAACATCTTGGTGGCACTGCAGGTCCCTGCCGAAACGCCGTGCGGTTTCCCTTATGGTCATCACGTGCCCAATAGCGTCGCGAAAGGCTCCAAGGTTTGTGAACTGCCCTTGTATAGAGCAGTCATTGAAGATCAACTCCAACTCAGACCTCAGCCCAACCCGCAAAGTAGTTTGCGTCCTTGTCAAACTGATCGAAGAATCCTTCAGGCCAGTCGTCAATGTTGCCCGAATCATCCAACGTGGGACTCAGAACTTGAGAAGTATCGTTTCCAGGAGACCTGAAGTAATGGATGGCGACCTGTTCCGATTGCAGTCGGCAACCCCTGACCGCACGGCGAACGCCGTTAAGCACATGGTCGCTGTGCGTCTCAACGACCACCTGTATTCCCGCACGGGCCACATCAGCCAGGAACTGGCCCATCAACGACTGCCCAGCAGGGTGAAGATGAACCTCCGGGTTTTCCAGCAGTATGATGTCGCCCCTGCTCGCGGACAGGGCCGCCACCACTATGGGTAGAACCTGGGTAAGACCGAAGCCCGTGTGAACGGGACTATGAAAGTCCGTAGCTTTCGACGTGCGCAGTCCCAGCGTTACTGCATTTGCCCGAGGTGCCTGTTGCAGATCTAGCTCGCAGCCTGGAAATAATGTGCTCATGCGCCTCTGTACCTGGTGAAGCCGAATCGCAGGTACATCCTGAAGTGCGAGATCTTCGATGACCGGTTCGTCCCGGCCCCAGTAAAGAACGCTCACGGCATGTTCGCCGCGGGGACCTACGACACTTACGAGTTGAGGGTCTTCGAGAGGATACGCTTCCTGGGGAGCTATCCGTTCCGCAGTAATGTATGTCAGATTCCGCAGGGGACCGGTAATCTGTGAGGCGGCTTCGGCCTCACCCAGTGGAAGCAGAAATCGCAACTCTTGGGGTATGTCGAATGTTCTGTCGTCTACGGCAACAAGCCGAACCTCCATTGACATATCCTGCCGGGCACCTCCGAATTCCCAGCGGTAGACACCATCGTCGTCCCCCAGGGCGACCTCGAAACCTGTTCTGCCGGCCACGTCAGACGCTGCACCCAAACGGACGCCCGACCCGTTGAGTACAAGCCGGGTCGACCACTCGTGCTCGCGCATGGTTTGATGGAGTAACACTATCGCCTGCAGTACCGAAGACTTGCCCGAGGCGTTGAGCCCCGTGAGCAATGTCAGTGGTGCAATTGGTAGCCGCAGGAGGTCAAAGCACTTGAAGTAGCGTAGTTCAACCCTGGTAAGCACCGAGCACATCCTTGAGCATGGCCTGCGTCATTGCGAAACGATTCCTTACCTGACGCACTGCGCTGGTGCCGTAGGTAATGGAGTCGGCGAAGTTCTCATCCTCTAACAGTTGGTAGAAACCCTCTCTCACGTCTGTGGACCGTTTCTCGACAATTCGACTCGGATATCGTGAAAGTCCAGTGGACATCACGTCCCAGAGCGAGGCGTTGATTACGTTGCGATAGTCTTGGTCCGGCTCATGCTTTCGGAAGGCATGTCTTCCGAACAAGTGAAGGTTATTGTCAAGCGTGGTCTTCAGTTGCTCAGATAGGGGTGGTAGTAACTCGGGTTCAGAGTTCATCTTTTTCAGGCCACTCGCAAGAAAGTCATCCATGTCTCTGTAGCCTTCAAGTCTGAGTATCTGGAAGGCGCAGAACCTGTTGATGAACTCTCTATCCCTCATTGTGGCGGTTCTCAGACTTCTGCCAGTGGCGTCCAAGAAGAGCTTGGTTTTCGATTGTTTCCGCAGGAATCGTGTGGCCTCTCCCATGTACAGGCAGTTGCGCATTTGTTGCCGGGTCAGAGGAACGCCACTGTTGACTCGCTCGAAGATGTCCAGGCGGGTCTGGTCGGGGGCCTTTGCGTCAATGACATAGAGCGTGAGACTGAAGTCTCCAAAACGGTCCTGAAGCTTGGGGTCGAGGTCTTCGTATCGTTTGCGGTGCAGGTCACAACGGTCGGGCAGATTGAGTCGAAGTTCGTTCTCCGCAAACCGCCGGAATGTGGACAGGCGCTGCAAACCGTCTACTACGATGCGTCGTCCTTGGGCGTCTTCAGCGAGATAGAAGACTGGGAGAGGAATCCGCATAAGGACGGATTCGACCAACTTACTCTGTTTGGTCTCGTCCCAGATGAAGTCGCGCTGGAAGTCAGGGTCCATAACATATCGACCCTGCTGTATCCGGCCTAAGACTTGCTCAATAGGTGGGCTCTCGTTCCGGATGAGCAACTCGTCGATAGGGTAGTCACCCCAGGATGTATCCTGATCGTCGTCAAGACCTTCGATTTCTTCCGGTAATGTGTCGGTCTGCGTCGTCATCTGTTCCTCGACAAGTGTTGTATCCACCATTTGACGTGACCATAAAGATACTCTACGCATACTATTCTAGCAAGATGGCATCTGTATAGTACAACTCATTCAAGGCCATGACGCTACGCTGACTATGTTTGGATATGCTGCAAATTGGAGTGTCGCCTGCCGTTCCGAACCTTGCCCGCAGAAGGATTTAGAGTTATTTCAGATCGACCTGAATTATTTGGCGATTACGACTTGCGGTAAAGGATGTTAAAGACCACAGCGAATTTCGTAAGAAAGAAACTGGTCTGAAAAACCTTTAACCGATGGCTTCTGTCCAATATTCAAGTGATTTTTGCCATTGGGTAACATGGGGTGGACCCCACAGTTAGGACAGCGAAGGGGCCAAGTTAAGAGAGACTCCCGCTGTAAGGTCTGACACTGCCTCACGAGATGATAAGGCTAATGCCTGGTCTGGTAAACACCCGAGCGGACTTCCCGACGCGAACACCTGGGCTGGAGTTCGATAGTCCAGGGACTGGTGTGGCCGCTCCCGATTGTAAAAGTCCAGATAAGCGTCAATTCCTCTCCTCGCTTCACTTCCGTTGCGATAAGCTTTCAGATATACCTCCTCGTACTTCACGCTCCGCCACAATCGCTCCACAAAGATATTGTCCAGGTATCTGCCCTTGCCATCCATGCTGACCTTGATCCCGCGCTCCAGCAGCAGCCCGCTGAATGCATCACTGGTGAACTGGCTTCCCTGGTCGGTGTTGAAGATCTCCGGCTGTCCTTTGCTCAAAGCCTCTTTCAGGGCATCGATGCAGAAGTCCGCATCCATAGTATTGGAGAGCTTCCAGGCCAGCACATAGCGGCTGTGCCAGTCCATAATGGCCACCAGGTATAGGAACCCCCGGGACATGGGCAGATAGGTGATGTCCGCCGCCCAGACCTGATTGACCCGATCGACTGCCACTCCCTTCAGCAGGTAAGGGTATATCCTGTGCTCCGGCGCAGGCTTGCTGGTATTGGGCTTGCGGTAGATGGCTTCCAGCCCCATTGCCCGCATCAGCCTCTGTACCCGCTTGCGGTTGACCTGATGTCCCTGAGTCCGGAGCCAGGCCGTCATCCTGCGAGAACCATAATAGGGTGTCTTCAGATACTGCCGGTCCATCCCGGCCATCAGGTTCAGATCCGCAGGCTTAGCCGGCTTCGGCCGGTAGTACACCGCGGAACGGCTGAGCCGCAACAGACGACATTGCTTCACTACAGAGAGCTTCGGGTGTCCTCGATCCACCATAGCCAGACGCCTGCGCCGACTCATAGCCCGGACTTCCCCGACAGAAAATCCCGCTCCACCTTGAGCTGACCAATCTGCTGGTACAGATGCGCAGTCAGCGCTTCCTGATCCCTGTCCGCCTTTGCGCTGCCGCTGCCGAAGACATCGGGCGCTCCCTCGATCAGGGCCTTCTTCCAGGTGTTAATCTGCGAGGGATGAACTTCAAACCGGCTGGCCAACTGGGCAACGGTCTCTTCTCCCCGGAGCGCGGCCAACGCCACCTTGGCCTTGAACCCCGGACTGTGCTTCTTCCTGCTCTGCTTCATTTGCCTGCTCCTCTCTTTTCGTACATTCTAGGAGCCGGACTCTATCTTAGCCACCTGTCCGATTTATTGGGTCCACCTCACGATTCTTACATTCCGGACTCACTGCACATCTTTCCACATACTTCCGTTACACGAATACCAAAAGGCCAGTTCGTAACCTAGGCCGGCGCTCAAAAGGCCAACACACTGTGATTAATCTATGCGGTCATCCCCTTACAATAGCGATCAGTGTAACTACGACCCCGGCAATACAGTTGATGGTACCGAGTAACAGTTGATCCCAGGAGTAGGAGCTAGAGATACTCACCAGCAGGATGAGCAGCCCAGAGGACAGCAATAGCATTCCGAGCGTTGTTACGAGAATTCTATCCACTACTAGTCAACTCCAAGAGAGGTTGCTATTCATTCCGGCTGTAGGCAGCTCCCGTGTCCTTAAGCGGTAAATTATCTGGAATTGTATATTCTCTAAGGAAATCTTTTGGCTGATTAACCGCGATTAACACCCACACCAATTTTGGTACTAGCGATTATTGGTTCTTTAGAACTCGAGGGCATGAGCTCAAATTGCTGTGCAATGGATGACGCGGAATCTTGCTCACCAGATTACACCAACTGCGGCCTGAACGTCGCATTTCATCTGTTCTCTCTGCCTAAAGTCTTTGTTCAAGCTATGCCTAGTATCCCTAGAAGGCATCTTAATAAATGCCGTTGATGCGTGAATTCGTGGTGAGCCTGTCAAATCACCAATGGATACGCATTCAAGATTCGCGCTTCCTGAGCCTGTCGAAAGACAGAATTTGCAGGAAACGAGATTTATGAGAAAGCCTCTAGTGTCGTCTAGATACTCTCTGCCCAAATTCTTCGACGGAGATTCGCCCAGATTGGAATCTCAATCGCATTGGAAAAGTGAAGTACCTAGGGTGTGTTGACAATTCAAGCTTCAGAGCGATGCGGTGGAAGTATATCACCAATAAGGAGCTTTACAGCGTACATTCACCCCGCGCAATCCCTCTGGATTCCCCCCTGCGCGGGAAAGACGGGCTGAAGCTTGAATTGTCAACAGAATCTAGTCTTGTGACCGTACTTTTTCGATCTCATGCTCAAGATAGCCTAGGTGATTCTCATATTGCTTCCAGTTCTGTTCAGCATCCAGCAAATTACCGACGCATTTAAGATCTCTTGTAGCTGATGACGCCGAGGTTAACCTGGTCCGAATATCTTTCCAAATATAATCGCGCCCACTACCGCCCCTAGGACAACACCAAAGAAGGGCCACAGGAATCCGCCTTCGGATAGAGAGGTAGCAAGCATCCACCCTAAGATACCTCCAATTGTTGCAGTGCCCCCTACAATGATAATTGAGAAAGGACTCATTCTTATTCAACCTCCGGCGAGGACAATATCCACTATCAACACAGCCTCACTGGGATTGTCCTCAATTCAGTCTGGATTTACAAGTCTAGCATCTAACTCTAAGAACTCACCGCAAGCGGAACTTACTTCATTAGGAATGGCCGGTATAAGTAAAGTGAAGCAATAGATTGCCCGAAGCTCCATTCGCTAGCACGGCGACATGTATCACCAGATAGCCTAGTGGCTAGTCGTTCTGGGCGGAGGTAGCGACAGCGCGGCGGGATATTGAGGGCGGCCGACGGTCTCCCCGCCGACGTCAAACCGTTGAGGCAGTCGTCCGCGGGGTTAAATGACGGAGTGAACAAGATTATCGTCCTGCAACCCCTCCTCCGACTTGCGTGCCTCGACGTCCTTCAAGGTGGCGGGTTCTGACGTCAGGACATCCGGTGAGTCGTCAAGATCTCCAGCACCGAGCTTGTGTCAATTGTTGTGGAAATTCCTTCCAGGCGACTTAGCTCATCAGGCTGCGACTGCCTCCTCGGCATTCACCGGCAACTCGTTTAAGATCCCGTCCTCGAACCTCGCTCCGTCCACCAGCAAGCCCATCAGGTTCCGTCCTCCGTTCAACGGTCTCCAGCGCTCACTCAGCCTCAGCGCCACCTTGAACACCAGGTACAACGCGCTGTCTCGACGCTTCATCCGCCGAGTTACATCCGTCCTCAGCCTAACTGCGCTGAACACCGACTCCAGAGGGTTCGTAGTCCTCAGATGCACCCAGTGCTCCACAGGGAAGTCATAGAAGCTCACGAACGACTCCCAGTCCCGGACCACCGTCTCGGCGGCATCGACGCGACCCTCGGCGCTCAGATCGACCACGTATTCGTCTCGCAGCCTCTCGCACTCTGACCGCGTCGGCGCAGCGGACATCTCCTTCAGCCTGCGTCTCACCTCCGAATGCAGCGACTTCGGCAACTTGGCCTGCACGTTCAGCGCACGGTGGTTCCAGCAGCGCTGGTGAGCCGTCGTGGGGGACACCCCATCGAGCGCAGCCCACAACCCCAATGCGCCGTCTCCCACCGCAAGTAGCGGCGCATCCATCCCCCTATCCCGCAAGCTCCTCAGCACTCCGGACCAGCTCTCCGTGCTCTCACGATAGCCCAACTCCATCGCCAGCAACTCCTTAACTCCGTCCTCCCTCGCTCCCACCACGCACAGCAACGCCGTCTTCTCCCTGTCCACTCCAGCTCTCAGGTACACACCGTCAGCCCAGATGTAAGCGAATCTGTACTCATTCAGCATCCGGCCGCGCCAGGCCCGATAGTCGGACTCCCAGCGCTGCTTCAGCCTCACGATCGCGTTCGGGCTCAGTGCCGCAGTCTCCCCCACCAACTCCCGGAACACAGGCTCGAAGTCTCCGGTCGACAACCCTTCCACATACAGCTTCCTGAACAGGTCCTGCGTCTGCCTACTCGTCCTCTCGTACCGCTTCACTATCTTCGACTCGAAGCCGTTAGCGGACACCTCCGCCGGCACGTCCGACACCCTCGGCACCTTCACCTCCACCGCTGACACTCCCACCGTCAGCTCACGACTCGGGTGGTAGCCGTTTCTGTATCCGCGAAACTCCTCCCCTCTCTCGTAGCGCCCCCGCCCCAGGAATCCGTTCACTTCCTCTTCAAGTCCGGCCGCCAGCATCCGTCTCGCTCCCTCCCTGACCAGCGCATCCAGCATGTCGCCAACTACGTTCGTATCGTCCTCGTTCTGATATACTTCCTTCACGGCGTGTCCCTCCAGTCTGTCTTATTGACTTCTTTCACTAACTGGAAGGATACGCCCTTTCCTTTACTCACGCATTTTCAATTTCCACAACATCTAACATTAACTCCCAGAAATTCCTGATGCGCGTCTACATTTCTCATCTCTGCAGCGTAAACAGTGCTAGGTGACGACTGTCTTGGAGGTGTCTGAATTGAACGAAGAATACTGGAGCGCTACCTATGTGTAACCAACAATTCTTTGATGAACTCCTGCATAGTGACGATCGCAATAGAAGCGACGCGATGAGACGTCTTGGAATCAGCGACGAATCGGCCATTGCCACTTACATGATCGATCGCCTGGCATCTCCGGACTCAGATGTGCGAGCGGCGGCGGTCAATGCACTGGAAAGACTCGGCGACGAGAACAGGGTCTCACTGCTAGTTGACTCGCTCCGTAAGCGAGACACCGGTGCCAGGTACAGCGTCGTCCGCGCGCTTGGCGAGATCGGCGGAGACGCCGCGTTACGGGCGCTGTACGACACTCTCGGCGACTGGGATGACGATGTACGCTACGCAGTGGTGTCGGCCCTTGGAAAGATCGGTGGCGCGGAGGCCGTGCCATACCTGATGACGGCTATGAACGACTACGACGGAAGTGTTCGAAGGCATGCAGCTAACGTTCTGGGCGATATCGGCGACGCGCGCGCTGTCCCTGCGTTGATAAACGCCCTGAACAATCGGAGAGGTTGGCGGAAGGAACGGGAGGACATCGTGTTTGCCCTGGGCAAGATCGGCGGCCCGGAAGCCGTTCAGGGACTCACTTACGCTCTCAGGGACG
>Ga0209544_1000975_pt1 | contig 34575 bp, 31 predicted proteins | sample MesohylPK_FD_187297 | JGI IMG/M metagenome (GOLD analysis project Ga0209544, IMG submission 187297) | Host-associated microbial community of the marine sponge Aplysina aerophoba from Gulf of Piran - sponge mesohyl, lysed by proteinase K... | ecosystem: Host-associated > Porifera > Sponge >... | reverse complement strand
CCTCGGCAATGGGGACGGAACCCCGGCCCGGTTGCCCAAAGGGCGCTATCTGCAAGAGGAGTACGCCGAGATGGAGCGGCAGCGGCTGTGGCCGGCCACCTGGCAGCTGGCCTGTTTGACCAGCGACGTGGCCGAGCCCGGCGATTGGTTCGAGTACCGCATCGGCGACCAGAGCTATCTGGTGGTGCGGGGCCACGACGGCGAGTTGCGGGCGTTCCACAACGCCTGTCGCCATCGGGGATTCCAATTGTGCGAGGGCAAGGGCAATGCCGAAGAGCTGCGGTGCGGGTTCCACGACTGGTGCTACGGCCTAGACGGCTCGCTGAAGGAGATCGTGTACCGTAAGCACTTCGGCGTGGTGGCCAACGAGAACCTGTCGTTAGCCCCGGTACGGCTGGGCACCTGGCATCAGATGGTATTCATCAACCCGGCTAAAGACGGCCCCGACCTCGACGAGTTTCTTGACCCGGTTCCCGACACGCTGGCCCCGTTCAACCTGGGGGAGCGATCCCTCACGGCCTGTTGGACGATTCCGCTGGCTGGCAATTGGAAGACCACGGTGGACGCCTTCAACGAGGCCTACCACCTAGAGGGTCTGCACCCTGGCCTGCGGGGGTTCATGGACGCGCTCAACACCACCTACGAGCTGTGGGATCGGGGCCACTCCATGATGAAGATACCCCTGGGTATCGGCTCGCCCCGGTTCCCCGACGCCGATCAGAGCGAAGTGGCCCAAGCCTTCGTGGACAACTACAGCACCATGCTGGGCCTCCAGCCCGGCGACTCGGTGGACTTGGCTGGTCGAAGCGCCCGGGACTGGGCAGTGGGACTGGTACGAGACCGAGCAGCCTCCGAGGGCGTGGACTTCAGCCACTACACCGACGAGCAGATCCTCGACGACTACCACTATCTGGTGTTCCCCAACGTGGTGCTGAACGTGCACAGCGACATGTTCACTATTTTCCGAGCCCGCCCCGGCGACCACGCCGGGCACTCGCACTTCGACTTCTGGCTGTTCCACCGCCTCGGCGATCGAGCAGCGCCTGCCGAGATGATCCACTTCCCCGAGGGCACGGTTATCGCCGAAGTGGTGAACCAAGATCTCGACGGAATCGGCCGGGTGCAGGCCGGGATGGCCTCCAACGGCATCGACGAGTTGATGTTGGGCGACTTCGATTGTCGCCTCGTGAACATGCACTCGGAGCTTGACCGGGTTCTGGCCCTGGCAAGTGGGAGTTCCTCCGAATAGAAATCCCACATTGATCTCGCATTGATCTTCCGTATTACAGATATGTCATGTTTGCCTTCACGCTAAGTACATATATGTTTATATATACTGTTACATTCTGTGAGGTCGTTGTTAGCAATTGTGGTTGTGCTGTCGCTGGGGCAGGCGGTGTTGGGCGTGCCCGTGGGAGCTCAGTCCTCGGGCGATTCAACGGCGGGTGACGGGTCTGGGCAGGATGCTGATGATGGTGGTGGAGGCCCGACTGATGAGGGCTCGGATGAAGCGGTACCAGTTGAGGTCGGCCCGCCGCCTGGAGGCCTTCCTGGGCGGGCTGGCGAGCCGGGTCCCGGCAATGACGGAGGCGGGGGCTCGGCGGTTGCAGGGGAGGCAGGTTCGCCACCGCAGGGCTTTGAGTTCCCGAAACCAGGGTGCCCACCGGGGTATGTTTGCGGGGCTTCGTCGCCGCTTCCGGCGCCGACGGGATTGACGTGTGCGTCGGCGACGTCGAACTCGATCACGTTCTCATGGGACAGGGTTACGGGTTCGACGAAGTATTCGGCGAAGATCCAGCTGGCGGTAGGGGGCAGCCGTCAGACGGAGAACACCACCACTGGCGAGAGCACGACGTTCACCGGGCTGTCGCCGGGCAGGAAGTACTTCATCGGGGTGCTGGCGTTGCAGGGCAGCGTGGTCGGCCACTGGAGCGGGGCCAACTGCTGGACGACGCCAGTCGCTCCGATCCTGCGGTGCGGAACGGCTACCTCGTCGAGCATCGAGGTGAAGTGGACTGAGCCCCGGGGAGCGACGAAATACCAGATATGGTCGCTAGACAGGTGGATTACGCCTAACGGGAGCCTCTCGCATGTGTGGTCGGGGTTGGATGCGTCTAAGCCGTACTGGTCGTATGTGAGTGCTGGCAACAAGGGCGGGTGGAGTTGGTGGGGCTCGCGGAGGTGTTACACGAAGGCCGCGCCGCTTCCGGCGCCGACGGGGTTGATGTGTGCGTCGGCGACGACGAACTCGATCACCTTCTCGTGGAATGGCGTTACGGGTGCGACGAAGTATTTGGCGAAGATCCAGTTGGCGGTAGTAGGCAGCCGTCAGACGGAGAACCCCCCCACCACTTCCGAGAGGACGACGTTCACCGGGCTGTCGCCGGGTACGAGGTATTACATCGGGGTGCTGGCGTTGCAGGGCACTGTGGCCGGCCATTCGAACGCGGGATATTGCTGGACGAAGCCGGCTAAGCCGGTGATGGAGTGCGGGACGGCCACCTCATCGAGCATCGAGGTGACATGGACTGCGCCCGACGGGGCGACGAAGTATCAGGTGTGGACGGACTCTGGGTGGATAGATCTCAGCGGGAGCCTCTCGCATGTGTGGTCGGGATTGGATTCATCCCAGACGTATACACGCTATGTGCGGGCTGGCAATACCGCCGGGTGGGGCCCGTACGGCTCGCTGGACTGTGACACGACCGACCCTCCAGTGAGACTCCCCGTACCGGCTAGCCTGGCTCTCTCGTGTTCTGCTGACGGAAAGAAGTTGTCAGTAGGCTGGGACCAGGTAACTCAGCAGGGCGTCACGGTCCATTACCGATTGCAGGACGCGGCCGGCGCCGACCTCTACACCGGCCCGCAGTCGGGGCCCAGCGCCTTCGTCAGCACGAGTCTCCACAATAGGGGGAAGACATTCACCCTGAAGGTGCGCGCCGAGCGCGACGACGGTTCAGAGCCCTCATTGTGGTCGCCGGCTGAGACAGTCTCATGCCAACACCCCCCGCCTGCCGGACTCAAGGGCCATTGCACCGCGACCAGCCTGACAGCGTCGTGGAAGGAATCGCCGTCGGCTAGCCAGCACCATCTACGCGTGTTCACTTGGGACGACACCGACGACGAGTGGGTCGAGTCGAGCGACACCAACCTGAGACTCGACACGCCGGGCATCGCTGGCACACTGCAAGGCGTCCCTACGGAGCTCTTCCAGATCAGGGTGAAGGCGACCAACAGCCTCGGCACCACAGAGCTCAGCGACCCCGTCGAAATCCTCTGCGACGGCTATCTGGTGCTAGACGAGGTATACGACGGCGTCCAAAAGGCCGCAGACACCGCCATCACCGAGGCGCTGGCCCCCGCGAACGCCACCAAACGGACTGAATGGACGAGATGCAGCACTCTGGGCACCAGCACTGCGGCGCGATCGGAGATGAAAAACCGGCTGGCTGCGCTCATGCTCACCATTGCAGCCCTTGAGATAACCGGTGGGAACAAGAAACTGGCCAGCGCCCCCATGGTCCTGTCTCGGGGCGACAACCCTGCCCAGAGATCCAATAGCCTCAAGCTGTTCTCCAACATGACCCTCGACGATTATGAGCGGGCTTTCTGGAACCCCGGGGTCGGCCCTTGGCAGCTCGACTACTTCACAATCGTCCACATGAACCACGCGGAGCGCGCCGACATCGCCCAAGGCGGCCTCGCCGTGGCCGAGTTCCTCCTCCACAACTACTGCGTGAGGGATACGACCCTCACAGCCGAGTTGAAGGACAAGTGGCATGCCTGCAAGAAGAGCGACAATGCATGTCAAAGGGCATTCGACGATTTATACAACAGCGGATTGCTTAAGGTGCAGAGGGTGAAGGAGTTTCCCGGCGCGGGCGGCAGCGTTCAGCGGCGGGATTGCCGCTGGGGAAACACCGGTGAGCGATTCCCCTGCTACCTCTATGACATGGACCCCTACACCTCAGGACCGCTCAAAGACGACCACTTCGGATATGTTGCCGAAGGCCCGCCTCCCGCTATGGCGAATCCCAGCGGAACGGTGAGCTCGACCAATCCCAACGGGTTCACCCCGATTGCCCGCTCGTTCATCTCCTTCACCTATGAGTTCAGGAAATTAACTAAACAGCAGGATGATCAAATGTGGGAGGACTCCACCAAGTATGCGGTGTGGCCCGCCAGATGGCCTGCATCGACGAACCTCATGTCATGGCCGACCGAGACGCTCGCCACCGATGACCCCAGCGACACGAATACCATAATCAAACCCGTGCCGATGAACATTTGGTCTCGTTACAGTCCACCAGGCACCGTTACGGGCATTAGTCACAGGCTTTCCAATCGAAGCACCAGTAAATATGGCCCGGAGGGCTGGTATGAGAACACCATTGCGGTTGCTCCCGGAGACAGCGTTCAACGGGACTTGCAGCTGAAGAGCTGTGCGCTTGATGTCTTCGATCTGGTTACCGGTGAGTGGGTTGAGAGCTGTGTTTGGGTCAGCACCAACATTGCCGAGTCGAGTTCAGCTTGAGAGTTCGGAGAGAGCCCATGGACACCGACAATCAGATCGCAGAGGTACGAAGACAACCGCAAGTGCAGCATCCCGGGCGATCGGCAGGACGCGGTGTGGAGCCCGCCCGCGGCGGGCGGCGCGATCAACTGATGATGCCGCTGCGCAATTGCGCCGGCGCCGCTGTGGTGCCGTCTGGTAGGGCGCTATGGCGGGTTGGGGCGGTGGTGCTGGCGGTGGTGCTGGCGGCAGCCGGTTGCGCGCAAGGCGGCGGTGGGGGAGCCGAGACGCTGGCGGTCGGCACTGTGGTACCTACTGCTGCCAGCCGGGTCGCTGCGCCTGTTCCGGACCGTGCGGCTGCCGTGCCTGATCCGGCCTCTGCGCCTGCGACTGCCGTGCCTGATCCGGCCCCTGCCGGGCCGTCACCGCCCTCCCCCTTGCAATCACAAGGGGGCAATGGGCCGGGGCCTGGTGGCGGTGACGACGCGGGGCCGGTGGGCAGTGTAGATGAGGGGGGTGTGCTGCCCGGCCCGGGGGATGTGCCGGGCGGGCTGTGGGAGGATGATCGCTCGTTGTGGTCGTCGCAGGTGGACAATGCGGTGTACGACTTGTGCGACGACGCCCAGGCCTTCGCGGTGGCCATGGGGAGGTTCTTGGAGCCGGGCGAGGAGATCACCCCCTTTCAGAGGACAGAGATCGCTGAGGAGCGCCAGCTTGTCAGGTGCGGCGTTGCCGGGGGCGACCGGTATGTCTACATCGGTGAAAACTTTAGATCCACCATCAAGCCCACGAAGCAAGAAGCGCTGGATGACCCCTGGGTACAGAGTTACCTGAGGAAATTGAAGAATTTCCCGCCCGGACGCGCGTTGGGCTACGTCGGCATTGGAAGTTCTGTACATGACGGGCGGATAAACTGGGATGAGTCGGATTACGCCGATGAGGTGCGGCTCGTTGCCGAGACGGTGTCGGTGGTAGGTGGGACGGTTCGGGGCCTGGTCAAAAATAGGTCAAAGGCGCTGTTCGCCCGGAACGTGACCGTCACGGTACAAGAGTCCGGGGGTAAAAGCGGCAGCGCCATTGGGGGCTGGCCGCTGACCATTCAGCCCGACGAGGACGCGCCGTTCGAGGTCGCCGGCTGGACAGGCAGCACCGACCCCCAAAAGCTCGACATTAATATCGCCGCCGACATGTCGCCGCTGGTCGACCTGAGCCGCTCCTTCGAGATAGAGCCGTACCTTGTCTGGCAGGGAAAGATCATGTTGTACGAAGACGACTATAGGGGCCTCTTCCCCGCCCAGGTGATCAACACCCAGGACCAAAAGATCCCCGCCGAGAAATTCGATGCGGTCACCGGTGTAGCGCAAATCCAGTGGCCGGATTCACACCCCAGCCTCGAAGAGAAGACCCGCAGCCAGACCTTTGACGACCTGCGCACCTACGTCGCGTTCTTCGACGACGACCGCAGAGTTACCAAGATCCTCCAACTCGTAACCCACAGGTACACCTATGACGGTCCCGACGATCCAGGAACCATCGTCGTCGGAGCTGTCACATCCCACGTCTCGTTCCGTTTCAATTTCATCGCAGAAACCCTCAACTTCGCCATCTATGTCGGAAACGCCAACAAGCCCCAGAAATGACACTCCCTCCATAATCACCCTGGTCCCAGCTTCGACGCGTAGAGCCGCTTGATCCTTGATGGCGCCGCACGAATGAGCTTGGGAGGTGCCCCATGTTCGATGTTGCTCCCGGCGATAGTGTGCGATGGGGTTTGCAGTTGGAGAATTGCGCGCTTGACGTCTTCGATCTGGTTACCGGTGAGTGGGTTGAGAGCTGTGTTTGGGTCAGCACCAACGTTGCCGAGTCGAGTTCAGCTTGAGAGTTCGGAGAGCGCCCATGGACGCCGACAAACGGATCGCAGAGGTACGAAGACAGCCGGAAGTGCAGCGTCCCGGGCGATCGGCTGGACGCGGTGTGGAGCCCGCCCGCGGCACGCGGCGTGATCAACCGATGGGGCCGCTGCGCAACTGCTCGGGCACCGGTGTTGGCGCCGCGGTGGCGCCGTCGGGCAGGGCTCGGCGGCGGGTTGCAGGGGTGGTGCTGGCGGTGGTGCTGGCGGCAGCCGGTTGCGCCCAAGGCGGCGGTGGGGGAGCTGAGACGCCGGCGGTCGGCACTGTGGTACCGACTGCTGCCAGCCGGGTCGCTGCGACTGCTGTGCCTGCTGCGCCTGTTCCGGACCGTGCGACTGCGGTGCCTGATCCGGCCCCTGCGCCTGCGGCTACTCCCGCGCCGACTGAGTTTGGGCCTGCTGTTCCTACCGAGCGGTCAACTGGGGCTTTTGCGGCTCCGGAGGCGGGGGCGGTGCCGTCGTTTGAGGCTGGCCGTTCGGTGCCTGCTGAGGCGGAAGAGGTGGCAACGCTTGAGGATATCGCGCCGGAGGCTACCCCGGTGCCTACGAGGCCTGTGCCGCCGACGGTGTCTGAGAAGGATGTCTGGTGGGGTGATGACGACCATACCCGGCTGCCGGGGGACGATTCCGGCCCGGTAGGCCCGATCGGTCACACCGGCGAGACGCATCTCACCTATGCCGTTCTGCCCAAGCTTGGGGACGAGGACTTCGCCATGTGGTACGACAACAGGGACCGTTCGTGGGTGCGTTATCTGGGTGACCGCGAGTCGTATCACTGGCGGAACCGGGTGGACGACGAGGTTTACGACTTGTGCGATGAAGCCGATGCGATGGCATTGGCCTACGGGGGGCGCGTTATCGCGCCGGGTGAGGAGCTGAGCGACTCGGATCACAAGAAGATCCAACGCATACGCAATGAGTTAGGCGCGTGGTGTATCGACAGCCCTTGGGCACCGAGGTATGTGGCGGTCGCACCGGCCATCGAGTCCCTTTACGCTCCGACTGCGGCACACAGCACTCCTGAAGCCGCGATTGCCGAGGTTATCGAGAGGAACAACATTTGGGGAACCGGGCCGCGCATTGCAGAGGACTACAGGAGACTCCCCGACTCGTGGGGGATATGGGACCGGAAGGGTGCGGGGATCTATGCGACGGGCGGACACTTGGAGAGGGAGTTCCCGTTGGAGGCGACCGATCGAGTCGTCGTCTCTGACATGGCGCTCAATGTGGAGGACGGCGCGCTGAGGGGACTGCTTCACAACCAGTCCAAAACGCTGTTCGCCCGCAACGTCTCGGTGTCGGCAGCCAGCGCCGATACCGGTGGGAACCCGGTCACGGGAACATGGCAATGGCCCCTCACGATGCAACCGGGCGAATTCGCGCCCTTCGAGGTCACCGGCTGGGACGGCAGTTCCGACCCCGCGAACATAAGATTCGCTGTTTCCTATCGCCTGTCTGAGTACCTTGACTTGACCAGAAGCTTCCAGTTGGACGGCCACACACGGACGTGGACACCTCAAGATATCCCGCCCGCACTGCTCGGGGAACTGTACCCAGAGGACCTCGTCGACGGGAAAGTCCCCCTGGATTACTCAAGGGAGGCCTTCTTCCCCTCATGGCACTTCAGAGCGCCGGACTCGCATCCCAGTCTCAGAGACCTGATCATCGAGTTCTACCAGGCGGGCGGCGATCAGCTCATCGACTGGTTCCATGCCGACTCCCAGGTGCCGCCGAACAAAGGCGTCGGCCCGTTCAAGCTCGCCAATGTCGGCCAGTTCAAGCTCAGAGCCTACATCGCTTTCACCGAGCTGAAACCCGGAGCCAGCGGCTATGCCAGCAATGACGACGCCCTTCTTAGGATAGTCGATGTCGTAGACCTCTCAGCCTACCTCTACCCCGTATGGCGCAACTCCCCCCAGAGTTTCGGCATCCCGCTCCTCAGCCCGAACCCCACGGCATTCTCGGAATACGTCATCTGGATCGGAGGGGCCAATCCCGAACCCGCCGCCGGGCAGTCATGACGTAAGCCTCCCCACCCGACGGTCCTCATTTCCGTCGCGGACCTGTCGCGGGCCACAAGAAGCCGCCCGCTGCGTCGATACCCCAGGTTGGCCAAGAGGCTCTGGCGGAAGGGGGTCTGCATGGGCAATAATCGGAGGTTTATTCCTTAAGTCAGCGCCATCGGGCATTTAACCCTCGATGGCGCCACAAAAAAGCTTGGGAGGCGCCCCATGTCGGATGTTGTCAGGGCCGCAATCGTGCAAGCCGCGTGGACGGGTGATCAGGAGTCCATGGTCGAGCAGCACGAGAAATATGTGGCCGAGGCCGCCGCGGCTGGAACCCAGGTGATGTGCTTCCAGGAGCTCTTCAATGGCCCCTATTTCTGCCAAGTGCAAGAGCCCGAGTACTACAGCTACGCCGAGGCCATCCCCGATGGCCCCACCACCAAGCGATTCCAGGAAATCGCCGCCAAGCACGGCATGGTGTTGGTGCTGCCGATGTATGAGGAGGAGCAGCCGGGGTTCCTCTACAACACCGCGGCGGTTATCGACGCCGATGGAACCTATCTGGGCAAGTACCGCAAAACCCACATCCCCCAAGTGAAGGGCTTCTGGGAGAAGTTCTACTTCCGTCCCGGCAACTTGGGCTATCCGGTGTTCGACACCGCCGTGGGCCGGGTGGGGGTCTACATCTGCTACGACCGGCACTTCCCCGAGGGCTGGCGCGCCCTTGGCCTCAATGGCGCCCAGATGGTGTTCAACCCCTCGGCCACCAGCCGGGGTCTGTCGGCGTATCTGTGGAAGCTGGAGCAGACGGCGTCGGCGGCCGCCAATATGTATTTCGTCGGGGCCATCAACCGTGTGGGCGTTGAGCCGCTCGGAGAGAACGACTTCTACGGCACCTCCTATTTCGCCAATCCTCGGGGCCAGTTCGTCGAGGATCCGGCCTCAGACCAGGAAGAAGAACTGGTGATCCGCGACCTCGATTTGGCCATGGTCGATGAGACTCGCTCCCTGTGGGCCTTCTACCGCGATCGCCGTCCCGACATGTACGGGCCGCTCACCGAGGCATAAGCCGACCCTGTCGTGACCACCAACGCCGAGCTCCACCAGCGCTACCAGGCGATACTCCCCTCGTACGTCAAGCCGCTATACGCCGATCCCATCAGCATCGAGCGCGGCCAGGGCAGCTATGTGTGGGATGTCGAGGACAATCGGTACCTCGATTTCTTCGGCGGCGTTCTCACCACCATGGTGGGCCACAACAACCCCGCGGTCACCGCGGCCATCCAGGAGCAGGCGGCCCGGGTGCTGCACACATCCACTCTCTATCTCTGCGAGCCCATGATCGAGTTGGCCGAGGAGATCGCGGCGATAAGCGGCATACCCGACGCCCGGGTGTTCTTCACCACCTCGGGTTCTGAGGCCAACGACACCGCCATCCTGTTGGCCACCAGCTACCGCAAGTCCAACGAAGTGTTGGCCATGCGCAACAGCTATCACGGTCGATCGTTCACGGCTCAGGCCATCACCTCGCATTCGTCGTGGTCGTCAACCGCGCTCTCGGGCCTGTCGGTGAACTTCGTCCACGGGGCCTACCGACTGCGTAGCCCGTTCCGAGACTTGGGCGACGACGAATTCACCGAGGCCTGCACCGAGGACCTCCGCCAAGTGCTCGACATGATGACGGCCGGGGATGTGGCCTGCCTCATAGCCGAGCCCATTCAGGGCGTCGGCGGCTTCGCCACCCCTCCCGACGGGTTCTTCGGGTCGCTGCACAAAGAGCTGGCCAACCGGGGAATCCTGTTCGTGACCGATGAGGTGCAAACGGGCTGGGGGCGCACCGGCGAGCACTTCTGGGGCTACCAGGCCCACGACATCGTTCCCGACATGCTCACCTTCGCCAAGGGCGTGGGGAACGGGAGCACGCTGGCGGGCATCGTGGCCCGAGCCGAGATCATGGACACCATCACCGCCCTGAGCTTCAGCACATTCGGCGGAAACCCGCTGTCGGCCGCCGCCGGGCTGGCCACGCTGAAGTACGTGCAAGAGAACGACCTCCAGGGCAATGCCCTGCGCATGGGCCAGCGGCTGGCCGATGCATTGCAGCCGGTGGCCGATCGCACCCCGTGGATCGTTGAACTGCGGGGCAAGGGACTGATGCAGGCGATCGAGATCGTGGAGCCGGGCACCATTCAGCCCGACGCGCGTCGGGCCGGCGAACTGCTTGAGGGATGCAAGCGGCGGGGGCTGCTGGTGGGCAAGGGGGGGCTGTACGGCAACGCCCTTCGGATCACCCCGATGCTGGATGTGACCGAGGCTGAGATCGACGAAGGAGTCGTCGCCATTCTCGAGACCATTGAGGAAATAGACAGGGAGGTTTAGTGCTGTGACAACGCTCATCAAGAACGGAACGGTGGTGAGCTCGACTGGGGCTGATCCGGCCGAGGTCCTGATCGACGGCGAGGTCATTGTCGCGGTGCTGCAACCGGGATCCGACCTCGCCACCTCAGCGGAGAACGGGGCTGACCGGGTGATCGACGCCCGCGGCAAGCTCGTTGTGCCCGGCGGGGTTGATGTGCACACCCACATGGAGCTGCCCTTCGGGGGCACCATTGCGTCCGACGACTTCGAGACCGGCACCCGCGCCGCGGCTTGGGGAGGCACCACCACCATCGTGGACTTCGCCACCCAGAGTTACGGGCTCGACGTCCGTGAGTGCTTCGACGCCCGTATGGGGCAGGCCGATGGCCGGTGCGCCATCGACTACGGCTTTCACATGATCATCGGCGACGTCACCGACGCCGCCCTGAAGGAGATGGACCTGCTGGTCAACGAGGGGGTCACCAGCTTCAAGCTCTTCATGGCCTACCCCGGCGTGTTCTACAGCGACGACGGCAAGATCTTGCGGGCCATGCAGCAGTGCGCCGGCAACGGCGGGCTCATGATGATGCACGCTGAAAATGGGATCGCCATCGATGTGCTGGCCGAACAGGCATTCGAGCGGGGCGAGACCGACCCGGTGAACCACGGGTACGTGCGGCGGGCTGAGTTTGAGTCGGAAGCCACCCATCGGGCCATCCAGTTGGCCAAGGTGGGTGCCGCCCCCCTCTATATCGTGCATCTCTCCGCCAAGCAGGCGTTGGAGCAGGTGGCCATTGCCCGCAACAACGGCGCCAACGTGTTCGCTGAGACCTGTCCTCAGTACCTGTACCTCAGCCTCGAGGAGCACCTGGATCAGGGTTGGGACGGCGCTGCGTATGTCTGTTCGACGCCGATCCGCGCCCGGCACGATCATCATCAAGACGAGCTGTGGAAGGGGTTGCGCACCAACGATCTGGCGGTGGTGTCCACCGACCACTGCCCGTTCTGCATGAAGGAGCAGAAGGAGTTGGGCGTCGGCGACTTTCGGGCCATTCCCAATGGCCTGGGAACGGTCGAGCACCGGATGGATTTGATCTATCAGGGGGTCGTGACCGGGGAGATCACCCTTCCCCGGTGGGTGGAGCTGTGCTCCACGACCCCCGCCCGCATGATGGGCCTATACCCCCGCAAGGGCACCATTCAGCCCGGCGCCGACGCCGACGTGGTGATCTATGACCCCCGGGCAACCTGGACCATCAGCGTCGACAACCACCATATGAGCATCGACCACTCTGCATACGAGGGGATCGAGGTGGGGGGCCATGTGGACACCGTGCTGTCGAGGGGCCGGATCATCATCGACGACAACCAGTACCTGGGTTCGATGGGCGACGGGCAATACCTGCGCCGCGGTCTCAGCTCCTATCTGATTTAAAACCTGGACTTCCGGAGGGCGAATGCGTGAAATCCATCATTTAATCGACGGCCAGCAATTTGTTGGTACTTCGGGCCGGACATCACCGGTGTTCAACCCGGCCACCGGTGAGCAGACCGGACAACTCTCGCTGGCCTCGGCTGAGGAGGTCGATGCCGCGGTGGCCTCGGCCAAGGCCGCGTTCGAGGAGTGGGGCCATGTTTCCGTCGCCCGGCGCACCGCTTTGATGTTCGCCTTCCGGAACTTGGTGGTGGAGAACGCCGAGGAGATCGCCAATCGCCTCACTGCCGAGCACGGAAAGGTTCATGGCGATGCTCGGGGCGAGGTGGCTCGGGCCATCGACAACATTGAGTTCGCCTGCGGCCTGGCCGAGCAGCTCAAGGGAAGCCACAACGAGATGGCTTCTACCGGCGTCGACGTCTACACCGTGCGCCGCCCCCTCGGGGTGGTGGCCGGAATCACCCCCTTCAACTTCCCGGCCATGGTCCCGATGTGGATGGCGCCCAACGCCATCGCCTGCGGGAACACCTTTGTGCTCAAGCCCTCAGAGCGCGACCCGTCGGCCCCGATGTTCATTGCCGAGCTCTTCCAGCAGGCGGGCTTCCCACCGGGGGTGCTCAACCTGGTGAACGGCGACAAGGTGGCCGTGGACCGGCTGCTGGAGCACCCCGACGTGAAGGGGGCCAGTTTTGTGGGGTCGACGCCGATTGCCCGTTACGTCTACACCACGGGCACTTCGCACGGAAAGCGGGTGCAGGCGCTGGGCGGAGCCAAGAACCACATGGTGGTGCTGCCCGATGCCGACGTGGAGCTGGCGGCCGACTCGGCGGTGTCGGCCGCCTACGGCTCGGCGGGAGAGCGCTGCATGGCGATCTCGGTGGTGGCCGCGGTGGGCGAGGTGGCCGATGCCCTGGTGGAGGCCATCAAGCTCCGCATGGAGAAGCTGGTCATCGGCGAAGGCACCGATCCGGCATCGGACATGGGGCCTCTGATCACCCGCGAGCACCGCGATCGGGTTGCCGGCTACGTCGGCTCCGCCACCGAGCAAGGGGCAACCGTGGTGGTCGACGGCCGTGAAACCCGGTTTGTCGGTGACGGCTTCTTTCTCGGCGTGTCGTTGCTCGACAACGTAACCACCGACATGGACGCCTACAAGGACGAGATCTTCGGTCCCGTCCTCAGCGTGGTGCGGTGCGACACCTATGCCGAGGCGGTACAGCTCATTGCCGACAATCCATGGGGCAACGGTGCTGCCATTTTCACCCGCGACGGCGGCGCAGCCCGCCAGTTCCAATTTGACGCCGACGCGGGCATGGTGGGCATCAACGTCCCAATACCCGTACCGGTCGGCTACCACTCGTTTGGGGGATGGAAGGATTCCCTGTTCGGCGACACCACGATGTACGGCCCCGAGGGAATCCGCTTCTACACCAAGCCCAAGGTGATGACCGCCCGGTGGCCCGATCCCGCGACCAGCTCAGTCGACCTGGGCTTTCCGACCAATGAGTGAGGCCGTCCTGCGTTAGCAGGCGGTCGTTCGGATGAGGGGGTAGAGATGGAATTCGGCGTTGTTCTTCAGACCGATCCTCCGGCATGGAGGGTGGTCGAGTTGGCCAAGCGGGCTGAGTCGCTCGGCTTCGCCTACGGCTGGACCTTCGACAGCCATGTGCTGTGGCAAGAGCCCTTTGTGATCTACAGCCAAATGCTCTCGGCCACCGAACGCATGACTGTCGGGCCCATGGTCACCAACCCCGGGACGAGGGACTGGACGGTCACCGCGTCGATGTTCGCCACCTTGAACGAGATGTTCGGAAACCGCACCGTCTGCGGCATCGGCCGGGGCGACTCCGCCATGAGGGTGATCGGCCACAAGCCCCGCAGCCTGGCCACATTGAGCGAGTCGATGCGGGTGATCAAGGATCTCGCCGAGGGCCGGGAGACCACCTACAACGACACCCAGCAGCACTTTCCGTGGGCGGGTGAGTCCGAGCTAAAGATGCTGATGGCGGCCTACGGTCCCAAGGCGCTGCACTTGTGTGGAAGCGAGACGGACGGGTTCATCCTTCAGCTGGCCGATCCGGCCATCGCCGAATGGACCATTGCTGCTGTCCGACAGGCCGCCGAGGAGGCCGGCCGCGATCCCAACAGCCTGTATATCTGCGTGGCCGCGCCCGCCTATGTGGGAGGCAACATCGAGCACCAGCGAGAGCAGTGCCGTTGGTTCGGCGGGATGGTGGGAAACCATGTGGCCGACCTGGTGTCTCGGTACGGCGACCAGGGTGCGGGCGTGCCCCAGGCGCTAACCGACTACATCGCGGGCCGCCAGGGATACGACTACAGCGGACACGGCAAGGCGGGCCATGACCACACCGATTTCGTCCCCGATGAGATCATCGACCGCTTCTGCCTCCTTGGAGACGAGGACGCCCACCTGGCCCGTCTGCGCGAGCTCGAGTCCCTGGGTGTCGATCAGTTCGCCATCTATCTCATGCACGACCAGAAAGAGGAGACCCTCAGCGCCTACGGACAGCAGATCATTCCGGCGATGAGCGGCTAGAGAGCGCAATGCCGGCGACCGACACCATGGCCGAGACGGAGGATCCTCTCGTTCGCGAGCACCGCCTCAGGCAGCAGGCGGCTCACGAGACGCGCCGCGACACCACTGTGCGCATCATCCGCCAGACGGTGACTTTCGTGGTGTTCATGGGTCTGCTCGCCGCGTTGTACGCCGGCTACAAGGAGGTCGGCCAGGCTATCGACGACCGGCAACACGACTGGCCTGTGGTGGGGTCGGTTCTGCCCCGCACCGACGACCTGACCATGCCTCCGATTGGCAAGATCATTGGCCAGTTCGGCGAGACGCCCGGGGGCGAGGACCAGATCTATGTGCTCATCCTGCTTGACGAGGCGTTGTTCACGTTGCGGGAAGCCTTCGCTGGGTTCATGGTGGGCCTGGTGATCGGTATGGCCATCGCACTGGCCTTGGCCCAGTGGCGGCGGCTTGAACAGGGCCTTCTCCCGTTCGTGATCGCCAGCCAGACCATTCCGCTCATCGCCATCGCCCCCATCATCGTGATCTGGGGGCGCAAGAACTTCGACGTCTTCCCGTGGGAGTGGCAGGACTGGATGTCGGTCTCCATCATCGCCACCTACCTCACCTTCTTCCCGGTCGCGGTCAACGGTCTGCGAGGGCTGCAATCGCCTCGGCCTGAGAATCAAGAACTGATGGAGTCGTATGCCGCCAACTGGGCCCAGACGCTGTGGCGACTGCGCCTCCCGGCATCGCTGCCGTATTTGTTTGCCGCGCTCAAGATCGCGGCGACGGCCAGCATTGTGGGCGCAATCGTGGGGGAAATCTCTTCGGGGGTCGTAGGCGGACTCGGACGGAGGATCCTGCGGGAGGCATTCAATTACACGACGGGTCCTGATCGCCTGTTCGCCAGCGTGCTGGGAGCAGCCGCCTTGGGGATATTCGTGTACCTGGTGGTGACCGGGCTGGAGCGGCTCGTCGTTGGTCGCCAAGACAAGGGAGCGACCGCATGAATGTGATCGAAATCCGGGGAGCAACCAAGGTGTTCAATCCCGGCAAGGGCAACCAGGTGGAGGCCTTGGCCGAGATCGATTTGGCCGTAAGACCTGGAGAATTCGTGACGCTCATCGGCCCGTCAGGGTGCGGAAAGAGCACTTTGCTGCGATTGATTGCCGCTCTCATCGCGCCCAGCACCGGTTCGGTGGAGGTGAACGCCAAGCCAGCGGAGCAGGCCCGCCTCGACCGGGACTACGGGATGGCCTTCCAGACGGCCGGACTCTTCGATTGGCGCACGGTGTCCAAGAACATCGAACTCCCGCTCGAGCTGATGGGTTGGACCAAGGGCGATCGACGGCGGAGAGCCAAAGAGATGCTGGAGCTGGTGAAGCTCGGCGAGTTCGCCACCCATCATCCGTCCGAATTGTCAGGCGGCATGCAGCAACGAGTGGCCATTGCCCGGGCCCTGTCGTTCAGCCCGGCGCTGCTCCTCATGGACGAGCCGTTCGGGGCGCTTGATGAGATGACCCGCGAGCACATGCAAGATGAGCTGCTGCGGATTTGGAAGGAAACCGAGACCACGGTGGTCTTCGTGACCCACTCGATTCCCGAGGCGGTTTATCTGTCCACCCGCGTGGTGGTGATGTCGCCCCGTCCGGGGAATATCGCCTCAGTCATCGAAGTTGACCTCGGCCAACGCCAAGCTTCGGTGCGCGATGACCCTGCATTCCACACCAAGGTCACCGAGGTTCGGGTGGCCCTGCGGAAGGTGGAGGAGTGAACGCGCTGAAGGGGTTTTCTGCTCCCATCGTGACCGGAGTTGTCCTCTTCGGGTTGTGGGAGGGCGTGCTCGCTCTCTTCAACCCCCAGGGGTTTGTGCTGCCCGCGCCGAGCGAGATCGTCGGAGCGCTGATCGACAACTGGAGTGAGGTGTACCAAGGTGCCCGCATCACCGGCTACGTCGTGGTTTCCGGCCTCTTGGCGGGCATCATCTTCGGCGTTCTGGCTGCGCTATTGGTGACTAGATTCCGGACTGCGAACGAGACCATCACGCCATTGGCCGTGGCCATAAACGCCATTCCCATCATCGCCTTGGCCCCGATCTTCAACAACTGGTTCGGACTCACGTCAGCACGCTCCAACCAGGCCATAGTCGTGGCGCTCGTTTTCTTCCCCATTTTCATCAACACCACCAGGGGTCTCACCCAGGTGGACCGAAGCCAGGTCGAGCTTATGGAGTCCTATGCGGCCAGCCGGTCGCGCATCTCCCGCGAAGTTCGGATCCCCAACGCCATGCCGTTCTTCTTCACCGCGCTGAAGCTGTCGACATCGCTGGCCGTCATCGCGGCGATCGTCGCCGAGTATTTCGGCGGACGACAAGACGCCCTGGGCCCGTTGATCACGCAATCGGCGGGCCTCACCCGTTACGACGATGCGTGGGCCGCGGTGCTGGCCGGCACCACCATTGGGGCCGTGTTGTACATAGTCGTCACAGTGCTCGAGCGAGTGGCCATGCCCTGGCACTCATTGATTCGTTCCCATCGGGAAGAAACATGAAAGGAAAAGAAATGAACATACGAAGAATTTGGCGTCTGCTTGCGGTCTTGCTTGTCTTCGGCCTCGTTGCCGCGAGCTGCGGCAACGACGATGATGACGTAAGCGAGCCCGCGCCCGCGCCGGCAACGGAGGCGCCCGCGCCAGAACCCGAGCCAACTGAGGCTCCGGCGCCCGCGGAGCTCCAAGAGGTATCGCTTCAGCTCCAGTGGGTCCCGCAGTCGCAGTTCGCCGGCTACTTTGCCGCCCGCGACCTGGGGTTCTACGAGGACGTCGGCCTAGATGTGACCATCATCGACGGCGCGGTCGACATCGTGCCGGCCACCGTTCTCGATTCCGGGGGGGCGGACTTCGCCATCTCGTGGGTCCCGCGCGGGCTAGTACCCCGCGAAGAAGGCCTGAACATCACCAACATCGCCCAGGTCTTCCAGCGCAGCGGTACCTTGCAGGTGTCGTTCGTGGACGCCGGCATCGCCGGCCCGGCCGACCTCGAAGGCAAGCTGGTGGGCAACTGGGGCTTCGGCAACGAGTTCGAGCTCTTAGCTGGGCTCAACAGCGTGGGCCTCGACCCGCAGTCGGATGTGACCCTGGTCCAACAGGACTTCAACATGACCGCGCTCGTCCTCGGAGACATCGACGCCGCCCAGGCGATGATCTACAACGAGTACGCCCAGGTGCTCGAGACCATCAATCCCGAAACCGGTGAGCTGTTCCAGCCCGAAGACTTCTCGGTCATCGACTGGAACGACGTGGGCACAGCCATGTTGCAGGACGCCATCTGGGCCGATGCCGACAAGCTCGAGACCGATGCGGAGTACCGCGATATTGCGGTGCGCTTCGTGGAGGCGTCGCTGCGTGGTTGGATCCATTGCCGCGACAACTTCGATGAGTGCGTTGACATCGTGGTGGGGGCATCGCCGCCCTTCGGCGGGCCCGCGCACCAGGCGTGGATGATGAACGAGATCAACGCCCTCATCTGGCCATCGCCAGGAGGGGTCGGGGTCATGGATCAGGCGCTGTATGACCAGACCATCGATGTGGCCACGTCTCAGGGCATCCTTCAGGCCGCTCCCGACGCCGGTGCGTTCCGCACCGATATCGCGGCAGAGGCCATCGCCAACCTCGAAGCCGCGGGCCATGACGTGTACGGCAACGACTTCGCCCGTCGCACCGTCGAGGTCAAAGAGGGCGGCAATTGATCAACTGACCGGGCCATCGAGAAGACTGGGGGAGTGAAATTCAGTTTCGGCTTTCCCCTGATGGCCCATCCGCAGAACCCCGAATTCCTAACCGCCTCGGCCGTTTCCGAGTTCGCTCGGGCGGCCGAGGCGGCCGGGTTCGACTCCTGCTCGCTGACCGAGCATCCGCTTCCCAGCGACCCCTGGCTGGCCAGCGGGGGCCATGACGCCCTAGATCCCTTTGTGGCACTTGCGGTGGCTGCGGGGGTCACTACCCGGCTGCGGCTGCTCACCAACCTGACGCCGCTGCCGTATCGCAACCCGGCCATCTTGGCCAAGACGGTGGCCACGCTGGACCGCCTCAGCGGAGGCCGGGTGATCCTCGGGGCTGGTGTGGGATATCTCAACTCGGAGTTCGAGGCGGTGGGGGTGGACTTCGAGCAGCGCAATGCCCTGTTCGACGAGAGCCTGGAGGTGATGCGCCTCATCTGGAGCGGCGAGACGGTGAACTACCAGGGGCTCAACTTCTCTATCGCCGACAGTACCGGTCTTCCCACACCGGTGCAGTCGCCGGTGCCAGTGTGGATCGGGGGCAATTCCAAGCTGTCCCGCCGCCGGGTGGCCGAGAGGGCCCAGGGATGGATGCCCATGCCCAACCCGGCCTCGCTGGCCGCCCGCCGCCGGTCTGCCCACCTGGAAACCCTGGATGAGCTGGCCGAAATGATCGCCTACATGCACGATCACGCCGCGTCGGTGGGGCGTACCGAGCCCATCGACATCAAGTACATGGACCTCGAAGGCGGCGTGGTGGGCACGCCGAGCTGGAACGCTGATCGCCACCGGGAGAACATCGCCGCCCAGGCTTCGATCGGCGTTACCGGGATGTCCGCTCCTATCGCCGGCGATACCCGTTCGCAGATAATCGAAGCCCTCCACCAATACAGCGAAGAGATCATCGCCTATCGTTAGCACCATGCTGAGATTCGTCGAGGAGATCATCCTCTTGTTGTTGCGCGATGACGACGGGAAGTTCGTCAATGTTCCCCAGGCGTCCATGGACCGGGCCGTCGCCGGCGCGGTGCTGATGGAGCTGGCCATGGAGAACCGGATCGACACCGACTTAGAGCATTTGATGCTGGTCGACGCCACCCCGGTGGGCGACAGCCTGCTCGATCCGACCTTGGCCATGATCGCCGAGGGCGAGGAGAGCGACTCCCGCCACTGGGTGGAGCAGATCTCTCGGCAGGCGCCGGAGATCCGGGAGCAGGCGCTGGACCGTCTGGTGGAGCAGGGCATTCTCGAGCGTGAGGACGACCGCTTCTTGTGGGTGTTCCGGTCCCGCCGCTACCCGATGATCGATGGCCACGCCGAGCGGGAGGTGAAGCTGCGGATCATGGGGGTGTTGTTCAGCAACGAGATCCCCAGTCCCCGCGACGTGGTGATCATCTGTCTGGCCCACGCCTGTGGCATCTTCACCGAGCTGCTCTCGAAGCGGGAGTTGGAGCAAGCCTCGACCCGCATCGAGCAGGTGCGCAAGCTGGACCTCATCGGCCAAGCCATGACCCAGTCGATCCAGGATTTCGAGATGTGGCTGGCCAACGCCGCCGTTCAAGGCCGCGGCTTTTTCTAGGGAGACCACCATGGCTGAATGGATGGTGGAGCCGATCGGCGGGGTGTTCGGCACCCGGGTGCGAGACATCGACTTGCGGGGGCCGCTGGGCGACGGCGAGCGGAAGGATCTGTACGAGCTGCTGCTGGAGCATCTGGTGCTGGTGTTTCCCGGGCAGTCCATCGAGGACGACCATCAGATGGATCTGCTGTCGTCGTGGGGCCGGCCCTACATCCACCCCATCGGACGGACGGCCGGCGCCACCGACGCCAAGGTGGAGCGCATCGTGGACGACGAGGATCGCCCGCCCTACCAGGATAAGTGGCACACCGATGTCACCTGGGACCCTGACGCCCCCATTGTGGGGAGTCTGCGGGCCATTGAGATGCCGGTCCGGGGCGGCGACACCATCTTCGCCAGCATGTACGCCGCCTACGACGGGCTGTCGGAGACCCTGCGGGAGCGGCTTGAGGGCCTGACCGCGTGGCACGACATGGGACCGGGCCAGTCGTTCATCTCCAAGGCCGGGGCTGAGTTGGTGGACCGCACTCGGGAGCAGTTCCCCGGAACTGAGCGCCCGGTGATCGCTGCTCACCCCGACACGGGCCGCCGCCATCTCAACGTGAACAAGAACTTCACCAGCCACCTGGTGGGGTTCGACCGGGCCGAGAGCGACGCTTTGCTGGACTATCTCTACGAGCACGCCACCCAGCCCAACTACACCATCCGCTACGAATGGGCCGAGGGCGACGTGATCTTGTGGGACGAGCGCTGCACTCAGCACTTCGCGGTAGCCGACCACTACCCCCAACGCCGCGAGATGGCCCGCCTCACCGTGGCCGCCCCCGCCTGAGCGCTTCTGAGCACGCCCACCGTGGCTGGCTAGGCTGCGCCAGTGAAGTTTGACGACGAGATGTTCGACGATTCGAAGTTCGACGTAGAGGCGGTGGTCGGCGGGGCGTGGGCGCCCAGTCGGTACGGGTCCGACGATGTGCTGGGCACCTATAACGAGGTGACCGAGCAGAAGCGGGCCGACGCCCTGGGGATGCTCGACCTCGCCAGGCCGATCCGCACCTATTCGATGGGTGACGGCATCTGGCCCGGCTATCCCGCCTATGGCACTCGGGAGTTCGCCCAGCGGCTGGTCATTTCGGGGTACGAGCCCGGCGAGGGGTTCGAGGGGGAGATCGTCGGCGGCACCGAGGGGAGGGGGGCGTCCAAGATGAGCTACTCCGAGGAGCGGGTGTCGTACACCTTCAACATGAGCACCAAGATCAACGGATTCACCCACGCCGCCGTTGACGGCACCTTCTACAACGGCCACCGGGGAACCGATCTGGCTCGCACCGAGGGGGTGACCGCCATGGACGTGCCCTCGTGGGGGGCGCCCCTGCTCACCCGGGGCCTGATGATCGACGTAGCCGCCCAGGTGGCCGCCACCACCGGTGATGTGGAGGCGAATCAGGCCGGGCTGCCCCGGCTCATGGACCGCCACCGCATCACCGTCGAGCAGATGGAGGGGGCCTGCGAGCGCCAGGGCCTGCCCGCTCCCGAGCCGGGCGACGCCCTGTGCCTGCGTACCGGGTGGATCAGCCTCACCCGCGAAGACCCCGAGCGGTTCCTCGCCGGGTCGCCCGGTCCGTGGATCGCCGAGAACAAGTGGCTGGCCTCCCACCGCCCGGCGCTGGTGTCCACCGACAGCTGGATGTGGGGGGTTCTCGATGTCGAGGCCACCGAGGGGTGGATGTCGGCCGGCCACCAGCTCATGCTGGTGAAGGAGGGCATCCATTTGGGCGAGTCGCTGAGCTGCGAGGAGGTCGCCGCCGCCGGAGTGGACCGATTCGTGTTCTGCCACTCTCCGTTCCGGGCCCAGGGGTCAACGTCGTGCTCGTCGCCCCCCATGGCCATTGCCAACCCGCCTGAGGAGGCACTATGAGTTTGTTCGAAGGATCACCCCTGGCTGGCAAAGTGGCCTTGGTCACCGGAGCCAGTAGGGGCATCGGCAAGGGCTGTGCCCTGGAGCTGGCCGCCGCGGGGGCCGCGGTCTATGTCACCGGTCGCACCACCGGTGCCGGCCAGCACCCGCTGCCGGGCACGGTGGGGGCCACTGCGGAGGAGATTGCCGCCGCGGGAGGCACCGCGGTGGCCGTGGCCTGCGACCACCGCGACGATGACGCCGTGCGGGCGGTGTTCGACCAGATTGCCGCGGAACACGGCCGCTTGGACGTGTTGGTGAACAATGCCTTCGCCATTCCCGACGAGCTGACCGCCATGCTGCCCTTCTGGGAGGTGCCCATCTCCAACTGGGACGACATGATGGACGTGGGCACCCGCTCGGCCTATGTGGCCTCGGTGCTGGCCGCCCCGGTGATGATCGACCGAGGCGACGGGTTGATCGCCAACGTCAGCTCTTCGGGGGCGGTCGAATACGCCTGGCACGTGGCCTACGGGGTGGGCAAGTGCGCCCTCGACCGCATGACCGCCGACTGTGCCCGCGAGCTCCGGGATACCGGGGTGTCGATGGTTTCGGTGTGGCCGGGGTTCGTGCGCACCGAGCGCATCGACGTGGCCGTCGACTCTGGGGTTGAACTGCCGCCGAGCCTGGACCTGTCGGCGGCCGAGTCGCCCCGGTTCACCGGCCGGGCGGTGACTGCCCTGGCTATCGACGCCGATCGGTCCCGCTACACCGGCCAAGCGGTTTCGGCCCGAGACATGGCCGATGCCTATGGATTCACCGACATCGATGGCCGCTTGCCCGCCGGCCCCCTCCACGACCGCACTGGCTAGCGGGGGGGAGCGATTGATGACCGCCGTGGATCCGTTCGCCATCGAGGTGCCCGATGAGGTGCTCGACGACCTGCACCGCCGCTTGGACGCAACCCGGTGGTTCGATCCTCTGCCCGGCGCCGGATGGGACGAGGGCACCGATCTGGACTACCTCAGGGAGCTGTGCCGCTACTGGCGCCACGACTACGACTGGCGGGCTGTCGAGGCCCAGTTGAACCTATTTCCCCAGTACACCACCACCATCGACAACCAGAGGCTGCACTTCATCCATGCCCGCAGCCGCAATCCCGATGCCTTGGCTCTGGTCATCCACCACGGGTGGCCGGGGTCGATCACCGAGTTCGCCAAGGTAATCGAGCCGCTTCGGGAGCATTTCCACGTGGTGTGCCCGTCGCTGCCCGGCTACGGCTTCTCCGGCCCCACGTCAGAGGTGGGCTGGACGCCCCGGCGCATGGCGGCGGCCTCACTGGAGCTGATGGGCCGCTTGGGCTATGAGCGGTTTGGCGCCCAGGGCGGGGACTGGGGGGCGATGGTGACCGCCCAGATGGCCCTGCAAGCCCCCGAGCGGCTGGTGGGCATTCATCTGAACTTGGCCATCGCTCCCGAGCCCCCTCCAGGAGCGGTACGCGACCTCACCGACGAGGAGAAGGCCGATAGGGCCGAGGGCGGGGCCCGCAACCGGGTAGAGCGGGGCTACCGGGAACAGCAGGCCACCCGCCCGCAGTCGCTGTCGGTGGGGCTGAACGACTCCCCAGCCGGGCTGGCCGCCTGGATCATCGAGAAGTTTCTGGTGTGGAGCGATATCGGCCCCGACAACGACATAGAGGCCAGCTTCACCAAGGACGAGCTGCTCACCAACGTGATGGTGTACTGGGTGACCGGCACCATCGCCTCGGCCAACCGGCTGTACTACGAGACCCGGGTGGGCGGGCGGGGTTCCTCGGCCCCCGACCGCCAGGTGGAGGTGCCCACTGCCTATGCCCGCTTCCCCGGCGACGGCATCCGTCCAGCCCGGCCGTGGGTGGAGTACTGGTACAACATCGTCCGTTGGACCGAGATGCCCCGTGGCGGCCACTTCGCCTCCCTGGAAGCCCCCGACCTGTACATCGATGACGTGGTGGACTATTTCGGCTCACTAGCCTGATCCCCTTTGGCCTGATCCCTTCCCGGTTGAGGCGGTTTGCTTTGGGGGCGGCTGTTGGGGTGTGGTGAACTTGCCGCCGTGCCCCAGTTGCATGACGTTGATTACACCCTTGAGTACCCCTATACCCGCACCACCGGGCCGGTAATCGGTCCGTTTCTGACCGGTTTGCGCGACGGGCGCATCCTCGGACAGCGGTGCGGTGAACAGGTGCTGTGCCCGCCCATGGAGTTCGATCCGGACTCCTTCGCCACCCTGGAGCCCGACCTCGTGGAGGTTGGCCCCGGCGGGGAGGTGGTGAACTGGACGTGGGTGGCCGAGCCGTCGGCCAAGCACCCCTTCGACCGGCCCTTCGGCTTTGCCTTCATCAAGCTGGACGGGGCCGATACCGCCCTCGTGCACGCCGTGGACACCGGGGGCGACGCCGGGGCCATGAGCACCGGCATGAGGGTGCAGGCCCAGTTCCGCGACGAGCGCCACGGTTCCATCGCCGATGTGTACTTCGTGCCCGAGGCCGATGCCGCCGAGCAGGTGATCGGCCAGGGCGACGAGCCGGTGACCATCACCGAGCACCTCATCGGCCTGCGCATCGCCGAGCCGCTCTACCCCCATCGGGCCCGGTTCGCCCAGGGGCTGCTGGACGGCAAGATCATCGGCCAGCGCAGCCCGGTCACCGGCAAGGTGTACGTGCCCGGCCGGGGCTACGACAACATGTCCCGGGTGCTGATGAGCGAAGCCGACGAAGTGGAAGTGTCCGACGTGGGCACCGTGGTGGCGTTCACCGAGCTGAACCCGGTGCAGTACTACGGCCAGACCGAGACCGAGCCCTACGTGCGGTGCTCCATCCTGTTCGACGGGACCGACCAGCCGGTTATCGGCATCGATATCCGCGACATGACGGTGGACGAGATGCGGGTGGGGATGAGGATGCGCTGCATCTGGCGCGATCCCGAAGAACGGTCGGTGGAAGACATCGACAACCGCTACGGCAACATCCCCGAGACGGTGTACGCCCGGTTCGAGCCCACCGGCGAGCCCGACGTACCCGCCGACGAGCTCAAGGAGCACTCATGGTAAGCCTGGCCGAAGACGTAGCCATCGTCGCGTTCGAGCAGACCCCGTCCTACGCCCACTTCAACGACAGCGAGCCGGCCATGATCATGCCGTGCGTGAACTCGGTGATCGAGCAGGTGGGCATGGACCGCCACGACATCGACTTCACCATCGCCGGGAGCTGCGACTACCTGTCGGGGATGCCGTTCGCCTTCGTCATGAACATCGACGCGGTGGGGGCGTGGCCGCCGGTGTATGAGAGCCATGTGGAGATGGACGGCGCCTGGGCCCTATTCGAGGGTTTCGTGCGTCTTCAGTCGGGCGACATCGACACGGTGCTGGTATCGGGGTCGGGCAAGTGCTCGCCGGGCAGCTATCGGGAAGGCTTCTCGCTCCAGAGCGATCCTTACGTGCACGCCCCCATAGGCCTGGACCCCCGGACCCAGGCCGGGTTCCAAGCCCAGGCCCTGATCGCCGCGGGCAAGGCAACCGAGCAGGATTTTGCCGAGGTGGTGGCCCGCAGCCATGCCAACGCCAAGAACAACCCTTACGCCCAGCTCAGTGGCGACCTGTCGGTGGACGGGCTGTTGGCCGAGCCCTACGTGCAGCAGCCGCTGCGCAGTCACGACTGCCCGCCGACCAGCGACGGGGCCGCGGCCATGATCATCGCCCGGGCCGACAAGGCCCGGGAGCTGTGCGACAACCCGGTGTGGATCCGGGGCATCGACCACCGCATCGACTCGCACCACCCCACCCTGCGGGATCTCACCGACTCGCCGTCGGTGCGCATTGCCGCCGAGCGGGTGGGCCTTCACGACGGACCGGTGGACATCGCCGAGCTGACCGTGACCTACAGCCCCGAGGAGATCATCCTGCGGGACGCCCTCGGGTTGAACGGCGGCACCTCGGTGAACCCGTCGGGCGGGCCGCTCACCGGCAGCCCGTTCATGGCGGTGGGCCTCACTCGGGTGATCGAGTTGGCCCGAGGCATCCGCAACGGCGATGGACGCCGAGGGGTGGCCCACGCCTCCAGCGGGCCGGCCCTGCAACAGAACCTGCTTTGCGTCTTGGAAGGAGACAGCTGATGGCCCCTCGACCATGTGCGGTACTGGGAATCGGCCAGACCAAGTACAAGCGACGCCGCGACGACCTGACCCTGGACGGTTTGGTGCGCGAGGCCGTGTTGCGAGCCTTGGAAGACGCTGGCGCCACTTTTGAAGACATCGATGCCATCGTGATCGGCAAGGCCCCCGACGCCCTCGAAGGGGTGATGATGCCGCTGCTGAGCCTGGCCGACGCGCTGGGGGCCATCGGCAAGCCCATCCATCGGGTCCACACCGCCGGGTCAGTGGGGGCCTCCACCGCCATCTCCGCGGTGAATTTGGTGGAGTCGGGCATGTACGACACCGTCTTGACCGTCGCCTATGAGAAGCAGTCGGAGGGCAACGCCACCTGGGCGCTGTCGGGCGGCAAGAGCGGCGGCCAGGGTGCGGGCGGCACGTTCGCCCCGTGGATCCGCAACTACATCGCCCGCTCCAAGGCTCCCGAACACATCGGCTGGATGGTGGCGGTGAAGGACCGGCTCAACGCCCTCAAGAACGAGTACGCCCACCTGCACCTGCCCGACATCTCCATTGAGAAGGTGCGGGAGTCGCCCATGCTGTGGGATCCGCTTCACTTCCTGGAGTCGTGTCCCTCATCTGATGGCGCGGCGGCCATGGTTCTGGGCAACGACGACATCGCCAAGAAGTCAGGCCGGCCACCGGCCTGGGTGATCTCCCACGCCAAGCGCACCGAGTTCGGCCAGTTCCCCGGACGCGACACGGTGCGGCCCCAAGCCGGGGTGGAGTGCTCCGAGGCCCTGTATCGCAAGGCGGGAATCACCAATCCCCGAGAGCAGATTGACTGCGCCGAGCTGTACGTGCCGTTTTCGTGGTACGAGCCAATGTGGTTGGAGGGACACCTCATCGCCGAAGAGGGCGAGGGGTGGAAGATGACCGATGCGGGCGACACCGAGTTGGGCGGGTCGTTCCCGGTGAACATGTCGGGCGGCGTTTTGTCGTCCAACCCCATCGGAGCGTCGGGCATGATCCGCTGTTTGGAGGCGGCCAATCAGGTGCGGGGCACTGCCGGCGAATACCAGGTGCCAGGGGCCAAGATCTCCGTCGGCCATGCCTACGGCGGCGCTGCCCAGTACTACGCCATGTGGATGGTGTCATCTGAGCTCAACCCGGAGCTCTAGCGGTGCCCGGCATCGCTGAGGGTCGGGTAGTGGTGATCACCGGAGCGGCCCGGGGGTTGGGCCGGGCCCACGCCCTGGAGTTTGCCGCCGAGGGGGCCAGAGTGCTGGTGAACGACTTGGGGGTGGATCGAGACGGCTCCGGCGGGGCCTCGGAACCGGCCCAGGAAGTGGTGGCCGAGATCCGGGCCATGGGCGGCGAGGCCGAGGCCAACGCCGCCGATGTGGCCGATTGGGACCAGGCCGAGGCCATGATCGCCCAGGCCGTGCAGATGTGGGGCCGCCTAGACACGCTGGTGTGCAACGCTGGCTTCTTGCGCGACCGGATGCTGGCCAACATGAGCGAACCGGAGTGGGACGCCATCATGCGGGTTCACCTCAAGGGGCATTTCGCCCCGGCCCGCCACGCGGTGGCCCACTGGCGGGACCGGTCCAAAGCCGGCGAGAACGTGCGGGGGCGGCTGATCAACACCAGCTCCGGGGCTGGGCTCTTGGGGTCGATCGGCCAGGGCAACTACGCCGCGGCCAAGGCCGGGGTAGCGGCGCTGACCGTTCAGCAGGCTGCTGAGTGGGGCCGCTACGGGGTGACGGTGAACGCCATCGCCCCCGACGCCCGCACCCGCATGACCGCGGGGATCATGTATACCGAGGAGGCCCCCGACGGCTGGGACGACAAGGACCCGGCCAATGCCTCACCGCTGGTGGTGTGGCTGGGATCGGACGCCTGCGACGTGACCGGGCGGGTGTTCGAGATCGCCGGCGGGGCGCTCAACGTGTGCGACGGCTGGCAGCACGGGCACGTTGTCGACGTGGGCCGGAAGTTTGCCGCTGCCGAGGTGGGCGACGCAGTGCACGCCTCTATTGCCGGTTCGCCCGATCCGGCCCCGGTATACGGCGCCAGCTGAGGTTTAACTCGGTATATCCCTAAACGGGACGCCTTTGTCCACGCGGATGTCGGGGGGGAGGCCCAGCACTTTGTCGCCGATGGTGTTGCGCTGGATGTTGTCGGTGCCTCCGCCGATGCGCGACGCCCACTGGCCCAAGAACTCGTATTGCCAGCGCCCCTCGTCTCGGGCGCTGTCCCCGTGGAGCATCCCGGCGGCCCCGCTCATGGCCATCACCAAGTCGCCCATCTCGCCAAAGTGAAGAGAGATGGCCAGCTTCATGGTGGAACTCTCGGGCCCAGGCAGCTCCCCACGGCTGGCTGCGGTCCGCACCCGGTACCCCTGATACTTCAGGATCTCCATGCGGGTGTAGGTCTTGGCCAGCTCCTGGCGAATTATCAGATCGCGGTCGGTGCCGGTTTGCTGGGCCAGCTTCACCAACTCATTGAAGCGGGTACGGGCGTTGGATCCGCCTATCAGGGCCCGCTCGTTGGACAGCGTCGTCATGATGGGTCCCCAGCCGGTGTTGACCCCACCCAGGATGTTCTCGTGGGGGATCCGCACATCCGACAAGAACACCTCGTTGAAGTGGGCGGCGCCGGTGATCTGGACCAGCGGACGCACCTCGATGCCCGGGGTGTTCATGTCCACCAGGAAGTAGGTGATGCCCCGGTGCTTGGGCTGGTCGGGGTCGGTTCGGGTCAGCAGAATGCCCCAGTCGCTGTATTGGGCGCCCGAGGTCCACACCTTCTGGCCGTTGACCACCCATTCGTCGCCGTCGCGCACTGCGGTGGTGCGCAGCCCGCCGAGGTCCGACCCGGCGACCGGCTCGGAGAACAGCTGGCACCACACCTCTTCGCCCTTGAGCATGGCGGGCAGGAAGCGCTCCTTTTGGGCGTCGGTGCCGTGGGCGATGATGGTCGGGCCAGCCATGCCGATGCCCACCGCGAACACCCCGGTGGCCGCCACCCGCTTGGCCTCCTCCTCCTTGAAGATACCCTCCTGAATGCCGCCTAAGCCCTTGCCGCCGTACTCGGTGGGCCAGGTGATCGATCCCCAGCCGCCGTCGTACTTGGTGCGCTGCCAGGCCTTGCACCGGTTCACATAGGCCCTCTCGACATCGGGGTCCGAGATGGTTATGGCCGTCTGGTCGCGGGGGCCTCCGCCATCGGCGGGGAGGTTGGCGTCCAGCCACTCAATGCACTCGGCTCGAAAAGCGGCTTCCTGGGGGGTCTCGTCGAAATCCATGCCGCGTTGATGGTAGCCAGAGGGTTTTGGGCAGGCCCCACCGGACGGGGCACAACCGAGGGTGTATTCGCCTCCATTCGGGCTCAGAAGGCCGGGGATGCTTCAATGATGGCCGTGAAATTCTCCATGATCTTTGAAGCCCAGATGGCCGATCCGTCTCGTGAGACCGAGCAGCAGGTCATCCGCGATTGCGTGGACCAGGCGGTGCTGGCCGAGGAGGTGGGGTTCGACCGGATCTGGGCGGTGGAGCACCACTGCTTGAAGTGGTACGCCCATATGAGCGCCCCGGAGATCTTCCTGACCTGGGTGGCAGCCCGGACATCGCGCATCCGCATCGGCCACGGGGTGGTGTGCATGCCGTTCGGCTACAACCACCCGCTGCGGGCGGCCGAGCGCATTGCCATGCTGGACGTGCTGTCAGGCGGACGGCTCGACGTGGGCGCGGGACGGGGGGCCACCCTCCAAGAGATGTCGGCGTTCGGGGTCAAGCCTGAGGACACCTACGCCCAGGTGGAGGAGTCGCTGCGGATCATCTCCAACTGCTGGCGGGATGAGGAGTTCGAGTGGGAGGGCCTGCTCGACATCTCGCCGCACCCGATCTTGCCCCGGCCGGTGCAGGATCCCCACCCGCCGCTGTATCTGGCCTGCACCAAGGTGGACACCGTGCGGCTGGCCGCCGAACTGGGCATCGGGGCCCTAGTGCTGGGGTTCGCCGGTGCCGACGAAATCCGGTTGATGAAGGAGACCTACGACGAGGCCATCGCCACCCGCACCGGGGAGCGGTTTGTGAGCGACCATCCCAACGACTGGTTCTCGGCGCTGTGCCCCACCACGATCCTCGACGACCGAGACGAGGCGTTTCGCATCGGGGCCCGGGGCCAGCGGTTCTTCGCCGAGGCCATCATGCACTGGAACCTGGGCACACCCCCGCCCAGGGCCGGATCAGAAGACGAGGACACCGCTGCGGCCATCGACGAGGCGGTGGGCAATGTCCACGCCAAGATCAGCGAGATGAACATCCCGCTGAGCGCCAACGCCACCAGCACGTTCAACGTCGAGCACGCCTATGGCAACTACGAAGACGCCATCCGCTACGTGAGTGAACTCGAGGCCGTCGGCTGCGACGAGATCATGTGCATGATCCAAATGGGCACCATCCCCCAACAGGTAATGCTCGAAACCATCCGCCAATTCGGCCACCACGTAATCCCCCACTTCCGAGCCAAAGAGCCGCAGTCGCACGTCGCTGTTTGATATATACTGAAAATAACTAATTTGCTTCGCGGTCGGCGAGCCTTGTTGGTATCCTCGTCCCATGGCGACCCTGGTTGTCGACAAAGCGCCGACGCTTGAAGATGCCGCCAATGCCGCGGAGGCGATAGCTGAGCATGACCCGCACATTGTGCGCGTCGTGGTCTTCGGTTCGGTTGCCAAGCGGACTCAGCAACCCGGATCCGACATCGACATCATCATCGTCACCGGTACATCTCGGCCGTCAGCCGAGGATCGCCGGGCGACCAAGTCCGCCCTGCGCCAAGCGGCTGAAACCGCCTGCGGGATCAAATGCGAGGTGATCCTCGCCACCATCGGCGAATGGGAGTGGAGCTTGGAGCATGCCCGGTCCTCCGTTTTCGGAGAAGCGAACGCCCACGGCATCACCCTCATGCAGCGCCCCTGCCCACCTTCGGCCCCATGTGCCGAGGAGATCGCTGTGCTGCGAGACGACTGGGGCCTCGCCCTCAAAGACCTTGAAGAGGCCCACCGCAAGAACCTGGAACTGGTCCGAATCCTCGAGTCCATCCCCGGCAATGCAGCCGAAGGCGGTTGGATTCCTTCCGACCGCGACAACACCTTTGAGTCTGCGCTCGAATCCGCCCACATGAGCATCGAGAAGAGCCTGACTGCGCTGGGCCGGCTCCACCTTCGCCGACATCTCGACAACCAACACGACATCGACGTCATGGCCGGCAAGCTCCGCCCCACCCCGTCAGGCTCGTTTGTCGATGCCGTTCTCGACACGCTCGACACCGCCGAGAACGACGGTTCTCATACCAACTGGAGGTTCGCCCCCTATCTGGGGCAGTCGGACTCATTCCAGCAGATGATCACCCCCAACAACACCGCCGCCCACATACGCGCCGCCGCCGACCTCCTAGAGCACGCTCTTGCCGCCACCGCCAAGTCCGCCCTGCGCCCCATCCCCATCCCCACCGACGACGCCACCACCCTCAACCGCTTTGCGGAGCCCATCGACTACCTCCGCCACCACGCCCATCCTGGCTATTTGCGAATGGGAACCCCGCCACCGTCCACTGAGTAGCTGCCCCAGGTTGTAGTCAGGGTCTAGTTCCTCTCAGTGGCCATTGCGATTGAGGAATTGGTCTGGTCCGCTTAGCGACTCACGAACGGGTAGACCTCGAATGAAATGATGTGGACGTAGCGGTAGTCCCTGTCGATTCAAAAAGAAACTGCCAAGGTGCTTCCACCGTAGGTTGATGATGGGCCAATGCGGCAGTGCCACTCGCCAACATGATCTTTGTTGGCAGGAACATCGAAGGGGTCGATAACCAGCCGCTGCACAAACTGGATGATGGTCTGGGCGTCCGCATCGTTCAGAGACTTGCGCGTGATGAAGTCGTCAATTCGCGCGCTCGCGTTCGTTTGCCAAAGTCGGGAGGCCATTGGGCGCTACCCGGGGAAGTGTTTCGCGATGACTGCGTCGAGGGCGCCCGGCGGATCGGGCACGAATTCTGTGTCGTCGCGGATGACCGCGACATGCTCTCTCATCTGGCGCACCCAGTCGGGCTCGGCGCTGAAGAAGTCGATAAGCGATTGGTGGGAGATCACCTGGTTGGCGATGTTCTGACCCTCGTCTGTGACCTGACACCAAGGGTCTTCGGTGTGGGTGGCTTTGATGAGGTCCGTCCCGCTCATCTTGCCGAATCGGCTGATGACGTTGGCAGCGATGTCGCGGACGCTTTCGGGTAGCGCTTCACTTGGACGGGATGAGCGGCCGATCTTGTCCAAGATTCGGTTCTTGCGGTTGCGCCAGAGCCGAGCAACTACCGGCCCAAGCTCCCATGCCTCGATGTCTTCGGCAAAGGCAGGCCCCTGCTCCCATGCAAGGTGGTACCCCTGCACGTAGTAGAGCAGCTTGTGCAGCTTCACTTCTCCGACTCCCGGCAGGCGTCGCTCTATCTCCAAAGCCACATCACGAGCCGATGCGACCTGAGCGTTTGACATTGCGCTCCTCTCATCCACTGATTGCATCCAGTGTAACGATGAACAGTGACAGATTTCGGCTCGCCGCCATCCCTCGCATCTGGGCCAAGGTGAGAGCGGCAGGCTCTTAGCGTGTCTTGGAACCGATCTGGATTGGGATGACGGTTTCTTCCTCGTTGCCTTCAAAAACGGCGGCAATCCGCAGCGTGGCGCCAAGCCCCTGCACATAGTTGTCGAGGGTGGAGATCAAGACGTCGTTCCCGCAGCTTCGCCGAGTTCGCCTCGGGGATGGATATTCGGACGAGCAAGATGCCGCGGCTCGTACGCTTCTCGCTGCTCTTGGCTTACATGCACACCAGTCAGCGTTTGGGAGGGCGTTTGCGCTCCGCTCGGGCACTGATCTGGAGGTAAAGAGCAGTGAATCGCGGCTCGATTCGACTGAAGTGACTATCAACAACACCGCAAGTCTGGTGAGGGAGGCACTCGAAGTCGCCCGAACCGCAGGTGTCCCCACTGAAGGATGGGGGGCAGAGCCGATTCAGCTGACCCCGAACCAGTCCTTGACGAACTGGCGCAGCGGCAACGCGTTCGACCTCGACGACGGCTGCGACAACAAAGGCGGGATCTCCACAGCGAACAGATAGGGCCGCGGCCGAGCTGGTGTCGAAGAACTCCTCGTCCGGGTCGTTCATATGGCCGACAGCATCTCCTCTTCAAAGTATATGCCATGGTCAGCGCACACCTGAGGGGCTTGCGAGACCACCCACTGCCCCCAGTTGTCGTCCACTGGCTGGCCGGTCATCGTGACCGGCGACTCCAGCCGATGCGATGACACCCAACCCGGCGCGGTAATCCCATCACGGTCGCACAGGCCGTGCACCACGGCCGCAATGAGTGCGAGGTCGCGCGGCACCCCGCCGATGGGGGGTTGGCCATCGCAGAGCATCTCAGACCTCATCGCCGGCTGGTCGTTCCAGTCCATGATGAACTGGACTACAGGCCGATGCCTGCCGTGGGTGAACTTCGGGTGGCTCATCGCACCCGGCAGTGCTGCCACATTCACAACTCGACGTCCACCCATCCCACTACTCTAACCACTCTCCCAGAGGGCGCCGCCAACCCCTTTGCTGTCCGCTGGCCCGTTCTAGCCCTGGTGCGTCACCGGTCATCGTCCTTGTGGAACAGCGCCAAGAGGACCACTACCGCGACCATCGACCCCAACACGGCCCCCAGCAAGAAGAAGGAAGCGCTTACCAAGTCCTCTTTGGCCGCAGCCGGCGGGCCTTGCCCCGTATCTCCATGATGGTGACGGCGGGGTTGTCGTCGATCCAGATGGGGGCCTCTCCCATACGACCGATGGCGGTGCTCAGGTCGGCCCAGTCCTGTTCTGTGAGCTTGCCGGTGCGCACGCGGGTGGCGTCGACTCTGGCCTCGACGCACAGCATCCGCTGGCTTAGCTAGATCTGGCTCATCTCTAACGAGAAGATAAGCACCGGCCTGTCGGCTCGAAGGGCCGCGTGGGCGGCCATGCCCAGAGCGAAGCTGGTCTTGCCCACCGAGGGCCTGGCCCCGACCACGACGAGAGTGCTGGGCTGGAGGCCGAAAGCCACATCGCGAGCCGATGCGACCTGAGCGTTCGCCATTGCGCTCCTCTCATCCACTGATTGCGTCCAGTGTAACGGCGCACAGTGACAGCTTTCGGCTCGCCCACTCCACAGCCAGACGGTCACGGTGGGGGCTTGGCCTGCCCTGGTGAGGGTGGCGCGCTCGTTGCGCAGGTCCTGCCCGCCGCCTCGTCCGCGAGCAGGGGAAGGCCGCCGGGTCGTCGACGATGCGTCCGGCCTCGCGGTTTAGGCTGAGCGGCATCGCCGGTTATGATTGGCGCATGCCCGTGACACCCCCCCCCCCCCCCC